>Ga0160461_1000600_pt1 | contig 22285 bp, 19 predicted proteins | sample HID1975I_E6MG_FD_108266 | JGI IMG/M metagenome (GOLD analysis project Ga0160461, IMG submission 108266) | Enriched soil microbial communities from UW Madison campus, WI, USA - HID1975I_E6 MG | ecosystem: Environmental > Terrestrial > Soil > Unclassified | place: USA: Madison, Wisconsin...
AAGGCTGGCAGCTAGAACGAAAAGCCTCGCTGTCTAAGCGGGGCTTTTTATTGGGCGAGAAGTGCATGGCTGTAAGGCTACGCTGTGGCGTATCTTGAGCGCCGCGCGGGCGGCGCTCGATCTACGCCATGGCATAGCCCTCCAGCCACACACCCTCACTGCACCTGCTGCGGCGTCTCCTCTCCCATGCAGCGCACCGCACGTTTGCGGTTATCGACCAACACGCCGGTCAGGCCTTTCTGTTGGGTATCGAACAACACCAGCACACCGTCCACGCACTGGGCCACCTGGGGTGCAGGGTCGAGGGAGGCTTTGTAGTCTTCGCCTGGCAGGGTCTTGAGCATGGTGAAATCCTGCAGCAACAGGGCATCTTCAGGCTTGGCGAAATGCAGGTAACCGTAGTACCACAAAGCCCCCACCGTCACGATGATGCTGCCGACGCCGGTCAGGATCAGCGGGATGGCGTTGCGTTCTTCACTCATTGCTTGTTCTTCTCGTCAGGGTAATTGGGCACTTCGGCAAGCCGCCGCAGGCCGTTGAAATGACTCGGGTCGTCGAGGAAGCGCAGCATCACCTGGCGCCATACCGGGTCGGCGAACGTTTGTACATGGCCCCCTCGGGTCAACTGCAGTACCCGCGGCGGTGGCGCGTGCTGGTACAGGCGGATGCCGTTATCCAGCGGCACCAGGTGGTCGTCGATGCTGTGGAAGAACAGCTTCGGCGGGCTGTCCAGGCGCTCGATCGAACGGATCGCACTGTCGCCGTCCGGCACCAGCCACGACAGCGGCACCTGCAGCGGCCAGGTCATCCATGAAGTGCTCAAGGCAAACCGCCCGACTGCACGGTAACTGGCTGGCACGCCATCGAACACCAGCGCGCTGAAGCGCTGGCGCTGCTCAGGGTGGGCCGCCAGGTAATGAATGGCCATGGCGCCGCCCAGGCTCTGTCCCAGCAGCACCACCGGCTTGCCCTTGACCTCGGGCGCCTTGTCCAGCCAGGCCATGGCCGCCGCGAGGTCTTCATAGACCTCGGGCAAACTCGGTTTGCCCTGAGACAACCCATAGCCCCGGTAATCGACCATCAGCACCTGGTAGCCCTGCTCCGGCAGCCAGTAGCTGCCGCCCAGATGGCCGGCCAAGTTGCCGCCGTTGCCGTGCAGGTGCAGCACGGTGCCTTTGACATCGACCCCGGCCTTGGCCGGTAGCCACCAACCATGCAGGCGTACGCCATCCGAAGTGGTCAGGCTGACGTCACGGTAGTCGAGCTTGGCCCGTTCCGGGGTAAACGGTTGGCCGTGCTCGGGGTAGAACAGCAGGCTGCTGCAACCGCTCAGGCCCAGCAGGAGCACGCCAAGGGCCAGCAGGTGGCAGCGTTCAGAGAATGTTCGCGTAGTCGGCTTCAATGCGATCCAGGCTCAGGTGGTTGAGGAAGTTGGAGAAGCACATCCAGGCCGACAGTGCGTTGAGGTCACGGAACTGTTCGGGCAAGTACTTGGGCGGTTCAACCAGCCCCTCCTCGACCAGTTGGCGCAAGGTGCGCATGTCTTCTAGCGTGGTCTTGCCGCAGAACAGCAGCGGGATCTGCTCGAGCTTGCCCTTCTTCACGGCCAACTGAATGTAGTTGTAAACCATGATGAAGCCCTTGAGGTAGGACAAGTCCTTGGTGAATGGCAAGCCATTGGGCACCGAGCCGCGGAACACTCGACTGGCATTGCTGTAGCTCTGCGCCATTTCAAAGCCCTGAGCACGGAAGAACTCGAACACCTGGAGGAAGTCGGCGCCCTCCTCGACCATGTGGATGGCGCGTGTACGGTTGGTGAGCTTGCGCAGCCGACTGGGGTAAGAGGCGAAGGCAATCACCTCCATGAGGATCGCCAGCCCCTCCTGGGTCACCGTCGACGAGGGTGGGCCCTTGGCCAGGAAGGTGCAGATCGGCTGGTTGAGGCCGTTCAGCGTGGTACCCACATGCACCAGGCCTTCATGCACCTCCAGCGCACGCACGTCGCGGCTGTTGAACATGGCATCGGCACGTACCTTGATGTAGTCGGCACCGGCCGCCGCATCGGCGACGATACCGTCGGATTCGAATACGCGGATGGTTTCCTCGGCCTCGCCGAACACCTTGTTCAGGCGGCGCTGGAGGATGTCCACGGCCTCTTTGGCGGTGAGGTTCTTTGGCTCGTCCTTGAGGTCGCCGCGGCCATCGATGTTGTTCAAGTAGTCCGACAGCATCAGGCCCAGGTCGGCCAGGGTTGGGTCACCGGCGTGGAAGGCGTCGGACGCCGCGCCGTACAGCTCCTGCGAGATCAGCCCGAAGTCCTCGGTGCCGCGTGCCTCGAGCATACGCACCACCATGCGGTATTCCTTGCACATGCGCCGCATGATCTGCCCGACCGGGTTGAACTGCCCGAGCCGGCGAGTGATGTCACGTTCGATGTTCTGGAATTCGGCCTTGACCGCGCTGGAGTCGAACGACAGCGGCCGCGACTGGTAATAGGCGCGGTCTACCGCGGGTGGCTCTTTGCCCTTGGCCTTGAGGAAGCCGTGGCGGATGTTGTCGTCCCATTTCACCGCATCGAGTACGCGGATGGGGGTCTGCGCCGCAACGATGCGGTCTGACAGCGCGCGTATGGTCTGCTGGTACTCGTCCACCGGGGACTCCTTATCTGCCTCGGCCTCGGTCCCTGTAGGAGCAGCCTTGTGCTGCGAAGAGGCCTTTATCGGCAACAAATATCTGTTGTCTTACCGGCCCTTTCGCAGCACAAGGCTGCTCCTACCGGGATCGCATTGCAGTTTCAAACCCTGAAAAGGACGGCAGAGGTCATTACTTGCCGGAGCGCTGGAAGCGTGCCACCTCGACGAACAGGTCGGAGTTGGCCGGGTCGTCCAGGTAGGCCAGCACCCGCGCCGAGGGGCTGTCGATGAGCACGCCCTCGCCGTTGTCTTCCGGCACTTCGGTGTTGCGTCCGGTCAGCTCTTTATTTTTCACGGCCTGCTGCACCTGCTCGACATCCAGGTTGTACACCACCAGTTCCTTGCCATCGACGACTTCAAAACCGCCAATCAGGAAATTGCCACCCAGGCGCTTGGGCACGCCGGCCGAGAGGTACCAGCGGTTGCCGTGGCGCGAGACGGTGAAGACGTACTCTTCGGGGGCTTTGCCCTTGGCCGTGGCCACCGCCTTGTAGGCATCGCCGCCACTGCGGCTGATCGACAGCTTCAGCGGTTCGCCCCAGGCGTCCTTGCTGCTCCACTTGCCGAGCAGGGCCTTGGGCGCGGCCTGGTTGCTCGGCAAGGGCTCATGGAAGGTCACCAGACAACCGCCCAGCAGCAGGAATGACAGCGTCAACAGCACCACACGCCAGGCTTTCATCAGGTTCTCCTTGAAAATAAGGTCTCAGCTCAGGCCGATGCCAACACCAGGTGCAGGTAACGGGTAAGCATAGCGAGCATCTGCCCATCGGCTTGCGCGTTCGCATCCTTGAGCAGGCCCTGATATTCCATCTGCTCGATAATCGCCGTCAACATTTGGGCGTCTTGTTCCGGTTGCCGCGAGCCGACCACCTGCAGCAATTGCCGGGTGCCGTGCAGCAGAATCTGGTCGTGGGCGCACACCAGCTCGGCCAAACGCGGGCACAGCAGTGCCTCCTGACGGAAGGCCTGCTCGGCCATCAGAAAGTCGCGCCGGTTAAGCAACTGACGCGACACATAGTCAGCGGTCATGCTTGCCACTTCGTCGGCCAGCCGCGCTCGCGCCTGCGGGCTGCCATCGCCCTGGGCGAGCATCTGGCGCAGCACCACCTCGGTGTTGGCCCAGAGCTTGGCCATGTAGGCGGCGCTGCGCTCGACGTACTGGGCGAAGGTATCGGTGAGCAGATCCTCGATGTCCTTGAAGTAATAGGTGGTGGCCGACAACGGCACACCCGCCTCGGCAGCCACGGCACGGTGGCGCACACCGCGCACACCATCGCGCACGACGATGCGCATGGCGGCGTCGAGGATCAGCTGGCGGCGCTGCTCGCTGCCTTGGCGGGCGGTCTTGCGGCCCTGGTACTGCACACTTTCGGCGACGGCGGTGGCGATGCCGGCGGCGCCTTGCTCAGCGATTGCGGGGGTCACGGGGTTACCTCACGGACGGTGTGTTGGCTGTACCGGCCCCTTCGCGGGCAAGCCCGCTCCCACAGGGATCGTACCGCGCCTGAGGGCAGCGCAATACCTGTGGGAGGGGGCTTGCCCGCGAAAGGGCCGGTGCAGACAACATAAGGCTTCAGGCAAGAAAAAGCCGCCCCTAGAGGCGGCTTTCTCAGATCACTCAGGCCTGCGGACGCATATGTGGGAACAGGATCACATCGCGAATCGACGGCGAGTTGGTCAGCAGCATCACCAGGCGGTCGATGCCGATGCCTTCACCGGCGGTTGGCGGCATGCCGTATTCCAGGGCGCGGACGAAGTCGGCATCGTAGTGCATGGCTTCGTCGTCACCGGCATCCTTCTCGGCCACCTGGGCCAGGAAGCGCTCAGCCTGGTCTTCGGCATCGTTCAGCTCGGAGTAGGCGTTGGCGATTTCGCGGCCACCGATGAACAGCTCGAAACGGTCGGTCACGGCCGGGTTGTCGTCGTTGCGACGGGCCAGCGGCGACACTTCGAACGGGTACTCGGTGATGAAGTGCGGCTGCTCCAGCTTGTGCTCGACCAGCTCTTCGAAAATCATCACTTGCAGCTTGCCCAGGCCTTCGTGGCCCAGCACCTTGGCACCGGCCTTTTTGGCGATGTCACGGGCACGGTCGACGTCTTGCAGGTCGGCAGCGGTCAGCTCAGGGTTGTACTTGAGGATCGAGTCGAACACCGACAGGCGCACGAACGGCTCGCCGAAGTGGAACACCTTGTCGCCGTACGGCACGTCGGTGCTGCCCAGCACCAGCTGCGCCAGCTCGCGGAACAGCTCTTCGGTGAGGTCCATGTTGTCGGTGTAGTCAGCGTAGGCCTGGTAGAACTCGAGCATGGTGAACTCAGGGTTGTGCCGGGTCGAAACGCCTTCGTTACGGAAGTTGCGGTTGATCTCGAAGACTTTCTCGAAACCACCGACTACCAGACGCTTGAGGTACAGCTCTGGCGCAATGCGCAGGAACATGGCCATGTCCAGGGCATTGTGGTGGGTTTCGAACGGTTTGGCCGCGGCGCCGCCTGGGATGGTCTGCAGCATCGGCGTCTCGACTTCGAGGAAGTCGCGCTCGATCAGGAACTTGCGGATGTGCGAAATCACCTGCGAGCGAACACGGAAGGTGTGGCGGGTTTCTTCGTTGACCATCAGGTCGACGTAACGCTGACGGTAGCGCTGCTCGGTGTCGGTCAGGCCATGGTGCTTGTCGGGCAGCGGGCGCAGCGACTTGGTCAGCAGGCGCACGTTGGTCATTTCGACGTACAGGTCACCTTTGCCGGAGCGGGCCAGGGTGCCCTCGGCGCTGATGATGTCGCCCAGGTCCCAGGTCTTGACGGCGGCCAGGGTTTCTTCCGGCAGGGTCTTGCGGTTGACGTAGACCTGGATGCGGCCAGTCATGTCCTGGATGACCATGAACGAGCCACGGTTGAGCATGATGCGCCCGGCAACCTTGACCGGAATCGCTGCAGCTTCCAGTTCTTCCTTGGTCTTGTCGGCGTACTGTTTCTGCAGGTCGTTGCAGTAGCTGTCGCGACGGAAGTCATTGGGGAAGGCATTGCCCTTGGCGCGCTCTGCGGCAAGTTTTTCCTTGCGCAGGGCGATCAGGGCGTTTTCTTCCTGTTGCAGGTCTTGCGGTGCGCTATTGAGGTCGCTCATGTCGTCATTCTTTCCATCAGGTATTCGTTGCCCTTTTCGGGCAGGGCACGCGATGCCGGCGGGTAGCCAGGCATCGCGGCAGTGGTGTGCGGCTTACAGCCCTTGCTTGAGGCTCGCTTCCAGGTACTGGTCGAGGTCGCCGTCCAGCACCTTCTGGCAGTCGCTGCGCTCAACGCCGGTCCGCAAGTCCTTGATGCGCGAGTCATCCAGTACGTAGGAGCGGATCTGGTGGCCCCAACCGATGTCCGACTTGCTGTCTTCCAGCGCCTGGGAAGCGGCGTTGCGCTTCTGCATCTCCAGCTCGTACAACTTGGCCCGCAGCATTTTCATGGCGGTGTCTTTGTTGGCGTGCTGGGAGCGTTCGTTCTGGCAGGCCACCACGGTGTTGGTCGGCACGTGGGTAATACGCACCGCGGAGTCGGTGGTGTTTACGTGCTGACCACCAGCGCCCGAAGAGCGGTAGGTGTCGACGCGCAGGTCGGACGGGTTGATGTCGATTTCGACCTTGTCGTCAATCTCGGGCGACACGAATACCGCCGAGAACGAGGTGTGGCGACGGGCGCCGGAGTCGAACGGGCTTTTACGGACCAGGCGGTGCACGCCGATTTCGGTGCGCAGCCAGCCGAAGGCATATTCGCCCTTGATGTGCACGGTGGCGCCCTTGATGCCGGCGACTTCACCTTCGGAGAGCTCGATGATGGTGGCGTCGAAACCGCGCTTGTCGGCCCAGCGCAGGTACATGCGCAGCAGGATGTTGGCCCAGTCCTGCGCTTCGGTACCGCCGGAGCCGGCCTGGATGTCCAGGTAAGCGTTGTTCATGTCCATCTCGCCGCTGAACATGCGACGGAACTCAAGCTGGGCCAGTTTTTCTTCCAGGCCTTCCAGCTCGGTCACGACGTCGCCGACGGCGCTTTCGTCCTCTTCCTCGACGGCCATGTCGAGCAGGTCCTTGCAGTCGGCCAGGCCGTTGGCCATCTTGTCCAACGTCTCGACGACCTGTACCAGCATGGCACGTTCGCGGCCCAGGGCCTGGGCATACTCAGGCTTGTTCCAGACGGCCGGGTCTTCCAGCTCGCGGTTGACTTCGATCAGGCGGTCATGCTTTTGATCGTAGTCAAAGATACCCCCGAATTGACTGGGAACGCTCGGTGAGGTCCTTGATGGTGTTCAGGATCGGTTGGATTTCCATGGGCGACGGCTCTCGTGCGAATTCGGTGAAAAGCCTGCGAGTATAACCGAGTCCAACGCATGGCGGCAGACCCGCCGGGCGGTACCCTGCACCCGGAACTACGAAGCACTACGCCGCAGCCGCATCCTCAAGCGATACCCACCTGGTTACGCCCCCCATTCTTGGCCAGGTACAGCCCCTTGTCCGCCGCCGAAATCAACTGCCGGCAATGCCCGCCCACCGCCGGTGTCTGGGTCGCCAGGCCAATGCTCACCGTCAACCGCGAATCCGCCGCTGGCGCCGTGTGCGGAATGCCCAGCGCCAACACCGTCTGACGCAGTTTCTCGGCAATCAGCCGCGCCCCGCCTGGGGACGTATTGGGCAACACCAAGGCAAACTCCTCGCCCCCATAACGCGCCGGCAGATCGGTCGGCCGCGAGCACGAGCCGCGGATCGCTTCAGCCACTTGGCGCAACGCCTCATCACCCGCCAAATGCCCGAAACTGTCGTTGTAGGCCTTGAAGTAGTCGACATCGATCATCAACAACGACAACTGCTGCTGCTCACGCATGGCCCGGCGCCATTCCAGCTCCAGGTATTCGTCGAAGTGCCGCCGGTTGGACAGCCCGGTCAGGCCATCGGAGTTCATCAACCGCTGCAGCATCAGGTTGGAATCGAGCAACTGCTGCTGGCTGACCCGCAGGGCGCGGTACGCCTCGTCACGCTGGAGCAACGTCAGGTAGGAACGCGAGTGGTAGCGAATGCGCGCCACCAGTTCGATGTTGTCCGGCAACTTGACCAGGTAGTCGTTGGCCCCCGCAGCGAACGCCGCGCTCTTCACCAGCGGGTCTTCCTTGGTCGACAGGACGATGATCGGGATATCCTGGGTAGCCGGGTTGTTGCGGTACTCACGCACCAGCGTCAGCCCATCCAGCCCCGGCATGATCAGGTCCTGCAGGATCACCGTCGGCTTGATGCGCATGGCCTGGGCCACGGCCTGGTGCGGGTCGGCGCAGAAATGGAAGTCGATGTTGTCTTCATGGGCCAGGCCACGTCGCACCGCCTCGCCGATCATTGCCTGATCGTCGACCAACAGCACCATCGCCGAGTTTTCGTTGGTGGTCGCGAAACCTTCGATCGGTAGATCATTCATGCCTATTCACCTGATCACCGCCGACCAGGCGGCGTGATTCAATACATATCGTCATTTTGCAAAGAATTCCATCAATCGCCCGGCGATTCGCTCCAGCGGGCGGATTTCCACCGCCGCGTCAATCGCCGCGGCGGCCTTGGGCATGCCGTATACGGCACTGCTGGCCTGGTCCTGGGCGATGGTCATGAAGCCCTGCTGGCGCATCTGTTTGAGGCCCTGGGCACCGTCGCGGCCCATGCCAGTGAGCAGCACACCCACCGCATCGCCGCTCCAGTAGCGTGCCACGCTCTCGAAGAACACATCGATCGAAGGCCGGTAGATTTCGTTGACGGGTTCGGCAGTGTAGGCCAGCTGACCATTTTGCAGCAGGCGGATATGGTGGTTGGTGCCCGCCAGCAGGACTTGCCCCGGCTGCGGCGGCTCGCCCTCGCGGGCCAGGCGCACCGGCAGGCCGGCAGCGCTGCTGAGCCATTCGGCCATGCCTGCGGCGAATACCTGGTCGACGTGCTGGACCAGCACGATGGCCGCCGGGAATGCCGGCGGCAAGCCCTTGAGCAGCACCTCAAGGGCGGCCGGGCCGCCGGCCGACGAACCGATTGCCACCAAGCCACGACGCTGGGATGCCTCGCGCAATGGCGTGGCAACCGGGCGCGCGGCCGGCGTGCGCTGCTGGCCTATCAGCCAGCCGATGTTGAGGATCTTGCGCAGCAGTGGCGCCGCCGCCTCACGGGCATCGCCCGCGCCCAGGGCCGGGGTATCGACCACATCCAGCGCGCCATGGCCCATGGCCTCGAACACCCGGTGCACGTTCTGCTTGCGGTCGACCGTGACGATGACGATGGCGCAGGGGGTTTCGGCCATGATCCGCCGCGTCGCCTCTACCCCATCCATCACCGGCATGATCAAGTCCATGAGGATCAGGTCTGGCTGCTGCTCGGCGCACCGCTGCACCGCCTCGGCGCCGTTGCCCGCCACCCAGATCACCTGGTGAGCGGGCTCGAAGGCCAGCGCCCGGCGCAACGCCTCCACCGCCATGGGCATATCGTTGACGATGGCGATCTTCATCCCTGAGCACCTCCAATCAGCTCCACCACAGCATCCAGCAACGCATCGTCGTGGAAACTGGCCTTTGCCAAATAGTAGTCGGCGCCAGCGTCCAGACCACGCCGCCGGTCTTCCTCACGGTCCTTGTACGACACCACCATCACCGGCAGCGATTGCAGGCGCTGGTCCCGGCGCACCAGGGTGACCAGCTCGATGCCATCCATGCGCGGCATGTCGATGTCGGTGATCAGCAAGTCGAAGTCTTCGCCGCGCAGGGCATTCCAGCCGTCCATGCCATCCACCGCCACGGCCACTTCGTAACCGCGGTTACCCAACAGTTTGCGCTGCAGTTCGCGCACGGTGAGCGAGTCGTCGACCACCAGGATGCGCTTGCGCGCCAGGCCGCGGGTGCCACTGTTGCCCCGCTCGATACGCTCCAGGCTGCCGGTACTGAGCAGTTTTTCCACCGAACGCAGCAGGTCTTCGACGTCGACGATCAGCACCACCGAGCCATCGTCGAGCAATGCCCCGGAGGAGATGTCCTGGACCTTGCCCAGGCGCGGATCGAGGGGCATCACCACCAGCACCCGCTCCCCGATCAAGCGTTCCACGGCCACCCCATAGAGTTGCTCGCGCTCTCGAATCACCACCACCCGCAGGCTGCTTTCATCGGCCTGCCCTGCCGGGCGATTGAGCAACTGGCTGGCCGCCACCAGGCCGATGTGCCGCCCTTCATGCCAAAAATGCTGACGCCCTTCGATCTGCACGATCTGCTCGGCGGTCACCTCCAGCGTGCGTTCGATGTGCGCGAGCGGGAACGCATACGCTTCGCCGCCCACTTCCACCACCAGGCTGCGCACCACCGACAGCGTCAGCGGCACCTGCAGGTGGAAGCGGCAGCCCTGCCCGGCCAGCTGGGTCAATTCGATCGACCCGCGCAGCTCGCGGATCATGTGTTGCACGGCGTCCAAGCCAACCCCGCGCCCTGACACCTCAGTCACCTTGTCGCGCAGGCTGAAACCGGGCAAGAACAGGAACGTGATCAGCTCCGCCTCGCTCATCCGCGCCACGGTGTCGGCCGGCGACATGGCGCGCTCGACGATGGCGCTGCGCAGGCGCTCCAGGTCGATACCGGCACCATCGTCAATCAGCTCGAGGCTGAGCATGCCGGCCTGGTGCGAGGCACGCAGGCGAATCACGCCCTCCTGCGCCTTGCCTGCCAGCAGGCGCCGCTCTGGCAGTTCGATGCCATGGTCGACCGCATTGCGCAGCAGGTGGGTCAGCGGCGCTTCGAGCTTTTCCAGCACATCGCGGTCGACTTGGGTCTTTTCGCCTTCGATGACCAAGCGCACCGGCTTGCCCAGAGACCGGCCAAGGTCACGGACCATGCGGCTCTGCCCGGCCAGAACGTCGGCAAAGGGCCGCATCCGGCAGGCCAGCGCCGTGTCATAGAGCAATTGCGCACGCTGGCTGGCCTGCCAGCCGAACTCGTCGAGGTCGGCGGCCTGCTGCTGCAGAATCTGCTGGGTCTCGACCAACAAGCGTTGGGTCTGGGCCAGGGCCTCGAGTACCTCGCTGCTCTGGCCACTGTCCTCCAGTTGCATGCGCAAACCATCGAGTGCCTGCATGCCTTGGCCATGCATGCGCTTAAGGCGCTGCAGGGTGGCCAGGTAAGGCTTGAGCCGCTGGGTCTCGACCAGCGATTTGCTGGACAGGTCGAGCAAGCTGTTGAGGCGGTCGGCCGTGACCCGCAGCACCCGCTCAGCACCTTCGCCGGCGCGTTTACCGGCCTTGCGCCGTGGCGCGGGCTCAAGCTCGACGTCCCCTTCCATGGGCTCGGGGGCCATCGGCAAGGGCTCGACAGCCAGGGTTGGCACGGGCGCTGTCGGCGACGGCATGGCCATCGCCATTGGCACCGACACCGGCGCCGCGCCCGGGTCCAGCAAGCTGGCCATCTGCGCGAGGAACACCGGCAGTGTCGCTTGGGCGCCCGCGTCGCCCGGCGTGGCGATGCGCATCAACAGGTCGGTCCCCTGCAGCAGCGCATCGATATGCTCGGCGCTCAGCCGCAAGCGGCCTTCCTGCGCCGCCACTAGGCAGTCTTCCATCACGTGGGCCACGCTCACGCCAGCATCGACCCCGACAATACGTGCGGCCCCTTTCAGGGAGTGGGCCGCGCGCATGCAGGCTTCCAACTGGTCGGCCTGGGTGGGGTTGCGCTCCAGCGCCATCAGGCCGGCGCTAAGCACCTGGGTCTGCGCCTCGGCTTCCAGGCTGAACAGCTCGAGCAACGATGCGTCGCGCATTTGCTCTGGGGTCATGACAGGCTCCGCTGCACCGCAGACAGTAAGTGTTGATCGTCCAGCACCCGCACACTGCGGCCGCGCCACTGCAGCACCGCCGCGGTGAAGTGGGTAGCATCCTGGCCACTGCCCAGCAACGTTGGGTCAAGCCGGTGAATGCCGTCGATTTCCTCGACCGCCATCACCACCGGCCCCCCTTCGGCAGCCAGGATCAGCATGCGCGGCATCTCGCGGCCGCTGCGTTGCTGCCCAGCAGCCGGCTGCACACCCAGCAAATCAGCCAGCGACAGGCACGGCACCAATGCACCGCGCACATTGGCAACGCCCTGCAGCATTCGGGAACGCTGGTGCGGCAGCGAATGCACCGCCTGCAAGGGGGCGATTTCAGCCAGGCAGGCGGTCGCCAAGGCCAGCCATTCTTCGCCGAGCCTGAACAGCAGCATGGAGCGGCCAACCGATTCCTCGGCCGCTGGCGCAACTGCGGCGTGGTCATCCTGCAGCAGGGCATAACGGTCGAGCAGGCGCGTGGCGGCAGCGGCATACACGTCACAGTTGCGGCAATGAATATGCCGCTCCAGCAGCGGGCACTGTTTGTCACCGTGCACGCCGATGCGGTTCCAGCAGTCGTCGATGCGCTCGTCGGCCTGCGCAAGCAGTTGCATCGCGGATTCACCCCTCATCGTTCAGGCTCCCGTCCCGCCCGTGCGGCACGCGCCTGCAAACGCTGGGCGCCTGCCAGGTCGCCCTGGGCCGCGAGCAAGGCCGCCAGGTGCACCAAGGCTTCGGGGTGCTGCGGCTCAAGGTACAGGGCCTTGCGATAGTGGGTAAGCGCCTGGCCGGCGTCGCCTTCGGTATCACTGAGCAAGCCCAGCCAGTAGTAAACCTGCGCCGTCGGCGCGAACTGGCTCAAGTAGCGCTGGCAGGCGGCACGCGCCTGCGCACTGGCGCCCGCGTTGGCATGCTGGGCAATGCTGGCCAGCAGTTCGGCTTCGTTCTCGCCTTTGCGTTCTGCCGGCAGTGGCGCCTTGGCAGTGAACGGAAGCGCTCGCAACGGCCGCGCCAATGACGGCGTCGGCGGCGGGTACACGGGCAGGGGCAAAGGCGGCAGCGCGCGCTTGGCTGGCGGCGCGGGAAGTGCGCGGGCCGGTGCCACGGCGCCCTCCTGACGCACGTAGGCGAACGATTGAGCGATACCCAGCGGGCGCATGCCCAGCCGCGCCAGCAAGCTGCCTTCCGCAGGCCCGATAAACAGCACACCCTGCGGATGAGCCAGGCGCTTGAGCACCTCGAACACGCGCTGCTGGGTGGCCACGTCGAAATAAATCAACAGATTGCGACAGAACACGAAGTCGTACAGGCCATCGCGGCTGGCCAGGGCCGGGTCCAGCACATTGCCCACTTGCAGGCTGACTTGCTGACGCACGCGATCATGCAAGCGGTGGCCGTCACCGAGCGCATCGAAAAAGCGCTCGCGAAACCCCAGGTCGCTGCCGCGAAACGCATTGCGTCCGTAAACCGCCTGCTCACCCTTGGCCACCGAAAGGGGGCTGATGTCGATGCCATCGATCACGAACGTGCCAGGGCTCATGCCACCCTCGAGCAGCGCCATGGCCAGTGAATAAGGTTCTTCGCCGGTCGAGCACGGCAGGCTGAGCAGCCGAACCGGGCGGGCGCCGGCCAGTTCTGCCAGGCGCTTGTGGGCCAGCCCCACCAGGGCCGTGAAGGATTCCGGGTAACGGAAAAACCAGGTCTCGGGGACGATGACCGCCTCGATCAGGGCCTGTTGCTCGTTCGCCGACTGCTGCAGGCGCAGCCAGTAGTCGTCCAGGTCCACGGCGTTCACGGCACTGCAGCGCTGGCGCAAGGCACGCTCGACCATCGGCGCGCCTACCGACTCCACGTCCAGGCCGATGCGCTCGTGCAGATAGCGGAAGAAACGCTGTTCAATCATGTCGGCATTCCTGGCGCAGGGGCCCCGCGTTCATCGGCAAACAACAGCTCGCGCACGGCATCTGTCAGCAGTTCATCGACGGCGATGCGCTGCACCAGGCCCTGGGCATCCTGGCGCACGGGCCCCAGGTACGGTGCGTCGCCGTTGTCCAGGCCATACGGCTGGAATTCTTCGGGGCGGCAACGCAAGGTCTCGGTGGCCTGTTCAAGGATCAGCCCAAGCTGCAAGTCGCCCCGGTAACGCACCAGCACCAGCCGCGTGCTGGTGCGTTGCGCCGCCGCCTGGCCAAAGCTCAGTGCCGACAGGTCGACCACCGGCACCAGTGCGCCGCGGTGCGCAAGGATGCCCGCGACCCACGACGGCGCTTGGGCAATCGGCTTGAGCGGCCGACGCGGCAGCACCTCGATCACCTCGTGCACGTCCAGGACAAAACGCTGGTCAGCGATGCGGAACTGCAGGTACAACGCGCCCTTGGCGTCGCTTGCCTGCGCTGCGCGGGGTTGCAGGTCGTTCATGGTCGTCAGACTTTGAATCGCGACACGCCGCCACGCAGGCCTGCTGCCACCTGGCTGAGCTCGTCAATGGCAAAACTGGCCTGGCGCAGCGACTCGACCGTCTGGGTACTGGCATCGCTCAGCTGCGCCAACGCTTGGTTGATCTGTTCGGCGCCGGTGGCCTGGGCCTGCATGCCCTCGTTGACCATCAGCACCCGCGGCGCCAAGGCCTGCACCTGATGGATGATCTGGCTGAGCTGCTCGCCCACTTGCTGCACCTCGAACATGCCGCGGCGCACTTCTTCAGAGAACTTGTCCATGCCCATGACCCCGGCCGACACCGCCGACTGGATTTCGCGCACCATCTGCTCGATGTCGTAGGTGGCCACCGCTGTCTGGTCAGCCAGGCGGCGTACCTCGGTCGCCACCACGGCGAAGCCACGGCCATACTCGCCGGCTTTTTCCGCTTCGATGGCGGCATTGAGCGACAACAGGTTGGTCTGGTCGGCTACCTTGACGATGGTCACCACCATCTGGGTGATGTTGCTGGCCTTTTCGTTGAGGATGCCGAGCTTGGCATTGACCAGGTCGGCGGCGCCCATCACCTGGTGCATGGTTTCTTCCATGCGGGCCAGGCCTTGCTGGCCGGAGCCGGCCAGGCTGGAGGCCTGATCGGCGGCAGAGGTGACCTCGGTCATGGTGCGTACCAAGTCACGCGAGGTGGCGGCGATTTCCCGCGAGGTGGCGCCGATTTCGGTGGTGGTCGCGGCGGTCTCGGTAGCGGTGGCCTGCTGCTGCTTGGACGTGGCGGCAATCTCGGTCACCGAGGTGGTCACCTGCACCGATGACCGCTGGGCTTGGGACACCAAGTTGGCCAGCGCTTCGGCCATTTCGTTGAAGCCGCTTTCGATGGCGCCGAACTCGTCCTTGCGGTCCAGGCTCAGGCGCATGCTCAGGTCACCCGAACGCAGCCTGTCGAGGGCGTGGACGATGCGCTGCATGGGGGCGCTGATGGCGCGCATCAGCAGCAACCCGCAGATCCCGGCGGCAACGATTGCCAGCAGCAGCGAAACCATCATGCTGCCCTTGGCCGTGCTCACGGCGCTGACGATATCTTGAGTGGCCGCGTCGGCCGAGGCTCGGTTGTTCTCGATGACTTCGTTCAGGTGCTTGCGACCATCAACCCATGTGGGGGTGAGTACCTCGATGATAAGCCGTTCGGCTTCGGCATAGTTGTGCTGGCGGTAGGTGTCCAGCACCTGGCCGACGATCTTGAGGTAGCCCTGTTCCAGCTGCACGAAGCTGTCGAAGCGGGCCTGGTCGTCGCTGTCCTTGATGGTGGTCTGGTAGCTGGCCATGTGTTGCTTGAGGCGGTCCTCGAAGCTCTTGAACAGTTCCAGATCCGCCGAGGTGATTTCGCGGTGGTTGGACAGCCCTACCAGTTGCTGGCTGGTGACGTAGCTGTCGACCCAGGCACTGCGGATCATCGAGCTGTAGTAGACCCCGGGGATGCTGTCGGTCCCCACTGCCTCCTCGGCACTTTCGATCGCCACCAGCCGCGAGTAGGCGGCTACGATCATCAGCAGCATGATGGCGATGATCACGGCGAAACTTGCCAGGATCCGTTGGCGCAAGGTCCAGTTTTTCACATTCAGCCCTCAGGAATTCACAACGAGCGGGAAAAATCGCCGAAGTATAGCCCAGGCATCCTACGCTTTTGCGGCTGAAATGCGGGGTATTCAGGCATCCTTGCCTGATGGACAAGCCAAGTCGCCTGCTATTGGCCTGCGGCGAGCCGCACCTGGCTCTCCAGTTCCTGGCGCAATGCCGGGTCCAGGCGCAGCTGCCGGGCGAGTTCGTCCAGGTAGGCGCGCTCCATGAAGTTTTCCTGATCGACCATCATCACACTGGCCAGGTACATCTCGGCGGCCATTTCCGGTGTTTGCGCAGCACGCGCCACTTCGGCCGGGTCCAGCGGTTTGTTCAGCTCATCGTGCAGCCAGTGCTGCAGTTCGCGGTCCGTGTCCAGGCGGGTGAACTCGCCTTCAATCAAGGCGCGCTCGCGCTCATCGATATGGCCATCGGACTTGGCCGCTGCCACCAATGCGCGCAGCACCGCCTGGCTGTGCTGCTCGGCCTGGGCCGGTGGCAGGCGGTCGAGGGTTTGCGGCTCGGGCGCCTGCCCTGCCCCCGGCTGGCGCGCCTGCCAATTGCCGTAGGCCTTGTAGGCCAGCACCCCGAGCGCAGCCAGGCCACCGTAGGTCAGGGCTTTGCCGCCATATTTGCGGGCCTTCTTGCTACCCAGCAACAGGCCCAGCGCCCCTGCCCCCAACGCGCCGCCACCCATGCCGGAGAGCAGGCCGCCAAGGCCACCGGCGCTGGTGCCAGGCTTGCCTGAGCCGCCTTTGCCGGCCTGTTTTTCGAGCAGTTGCTGGCCGGACTTGAGCAGTTGGTCGAGCAGTCCGCGGGTGTTCATTGAGGTACCTCCAGACGTCGCAAAAGAATGGCCAGATTAAGCCTTGCCCACGCGATCGCCACGGGGGGATTTGCTTCCGGATGTTGCATTGGCCAGCAAAAAGCCAACTAGACTCGATATCGCCAATACCTCGCGCAATCGCACTACGCTTATAACAATCGCTCCACTGCTTGCTTGATGACTGCCCCGACCCAGATCTCCAAGAAGAGGGAACACCATGTCAGCGCACAAGACCGCATTGCTCGGCGCCATGACTGGCGCGTTGCTCGCCAGCGCCAGCCTGCAGGCCGCCGAACCGCTCAAAGCCCTGGGAGCCGGCGAAGGGCGCCTGGATATCGTCGCCTGGCCCGGCTACATCGAGCGCGGTGAAAGCGACAAGGCCTACGATTGGGTCACCGGCTTTGAAAAGGAAACCGGCTGCAAGGTCAGCGTCAAGACCGCCGCCACCTCGGACGAAATGGTCAGCCTGATGACCAAGGGCGGCTACGACCTGGTCACCGCCTCGGGCGACGCGTCGCTGCGGCTGATCGCCGGCAAGCGGGTACAGCCGATCAACACCGCGCTGATCCCCAACTGGAAAAACATCGACCCGCGCCTGCAAAACGGCGGCTGGTACGTGGTCGACAAGCAAGCCTACGGCACCCCGTACCAATGGGGGCCGAACGTGCTGCTGTACAGCACTACGGTATTCAAGCAGCCGCCGACCAGTTGGGGCGTGGTCTTCGAACCGCAAAACCTGCCCGACGGCAAGCCGAACAAAGGCCGCGTGCAAGCCTACGACGGGCCGATCTACATCGCCGATGCGGCGCTGTACCTGAAGTCGGCGAAGCCGGAACTGGGCATCCAGGACCCCTACGAACTGAACGAGGCCCAGTACAAGGCGGTGCTCGAACTGTTGCGCCAGCAGCAGCCGCTGATTCACCGCTACTGGCATGACGCCACGGTGCAGATGAGCGATGTGAAGAACGAAGGTGTGGCCGCGTCCAGCTCCTGGGGCTACATGGTCAACGGCCTGAAAGCCGAGAACCAGCCGGTGGCCTCGACCATTCCGAAAGAAGGCGCCACGGGCTGGGCCGACACCACCATGCTGCACAGCGAGGCCCAACACCCCAACTGCGCCTACAAATGGATGGACTGGTCGCTGCAACCGAAGGTGCAAGGTGATGTGGCTGCCTGGTTCGGCTCGTTGCCGGCAGTGCCTGCAGCCTGCACCGGCAGCGAACTGCTGGGCGCTGAAGGGTGCAAGACCAATGGCTTCGACAACTTCGACAAGATTGCCTTCTGGAAGACCCCGCAGGCCCAGGGGGGCAAGTTCGTGCCGTACAGCCGGTGGACGCAGGATTATATTGCGATCATGGGTGGACGCTAAGGTCGAATGAGCCTGTCCCGGCCCCTTCGCGGGGCGAGCCCGCTCCCACAAGGGCAACGTCGCTATGGCCCCTGTGGGAGCGGGCTTGCCCCGCGAAGGGGCCGGGACAGGCACTACAAGCACAGCTGAGTACCGCCCATGCCCCTAGCCGTCCAGTTCACCCACGTTTCACGCACCTTCGGCGAGGTCAAGGCCGTCGACCAGGTCAGCATCGACATCGAAGATGGCGAGTTCTTTTCCATGCTCGGCCCTTCCGGCTCGGGCAAGACCACCTGCCTGCGCCTGATCGCAGGCTTCGAACAACCCAACACTGGCTCGATCCGCATCCATGGCGTCGAAGCTGCAGGTGTGCCGCCCTACCAACGCGACGTCAACACCGTGTTCCAGGACTACGCACTGTTCCCGCACATGAATGTGCGCGACAACATCGCCTACGGGCTAAAGGTCAAAGGCGTGGCCAAGGCCGAGCGCCATGCTCGCGCTGAAGAGGCGTTGGCGATGGTGGCGCTGGCCGGTTACGGTGCGCGCAAACCGGCGCAGCTGTCCGGCGGCCAGCGCCAGCGCGTCGCCCTCGCCCGCGCCCTGGTCAACCGCCCACGGGTGCTGTTGCTCGACGAACCGCTGGGGGCACTGGACCTGAAGCTGCGCGAGCAGATGCAGGGCGAACTGAAAAAACTCCAGCGCCAGTTGGGGATCACCTTCATCTTCGTCACTCACGACCAGACCGAAGCGCTGTCGATGTCCGACCGGGTCGCGGTGTTCAACCGCGGGCGCATCGAACAGGTCGACACCCCGCGCAACCTGTACATGAAGCCGGCCACTACCTTCGTCGCCGAGTTCGTCGGCACCTCGAACGTGGTGCGCGGCGCGTTGGCCGAGCAGCTCAATGGCAGCCCCGCGCCGTTTTCCATCCGCCCCGAGCATATCCGCCTGGGCGAACAGGCCGCTGCCAGCCATGAAGTGCAAATCAGTGGCCTGTTGCACGACGTGCAGTATCAAGGCAGCGCGACCCGCTTCGAGCTGCAGCTGGACAGCGGCCAGCTACTGACAGTAAGCCAGGCCAACGACCGCTGGCAGGCACAGCCGCCAACCTGGCAGGCCGGCCAGCGGGTACTGGCGCGCTGGCCCCGTGAAGCGATGACGGCGCTGCAGGAAACCGTGCTCGACGAGGGCCGCTGAGATGAACGCCCCGCGCGCCAACCCAAGCCCGCTGCGCAGGTTCTCCAACCTGTTGTACCGGCGCCCCAATCTCTACCTGATGCTGTTGTTGATCCCGCCACTGACCTGGTTCGGGGCGATCTACCTGGGCTCGTTGCTGAACCTGCTGTGGCAGGGGTTCTATACCTTCGACGACTTCACCATGGCGGTGACCCCGGATCTGACCCTGGGCAATTTCGCGGCGCTGTTCAACCCGTCAAACTTCGACATCATCCTGCGCACCTTGGGCATGGCAGTGGCAGTCTCGCTGGCCAGCGCGGTGCTAGCCTTCCCGATCGCTTACTACATGGCGCGCTTCACCAGCGGCAAGACCAAGGCATTTTTCTACATCGCGGTGATGATGCCGATGTGGGCCAGCTACATCGTCAAGACTTACGCCTGGACCTTGCTGCTGGCCAAAGGCGGCGTGGCCCAGTGGTTCGTCCAGGTGCTGCACCTGGACGGCCTGCTGCAGGCGGTGCTGACAGTGCCTGGCGTTGGCGGCAGTACCCTGTCGACCTCGCACCTGGGGCGTTTCATGGTGTTCGTGTACATCTGGCTGCCGTTCATGATCCTGCCGATTCAGGCCTCGCTGGAGCGCTTGCCGCCGTCCTTGCTGCAAGCTTCGGCGGACCTGGGGGCCAGGCCCAGGCAAACGTTCTGGCAGGTGATTTTGCCGCTGTCGATCCCGGGCATTGCCGCAGGGTCGATCTTCACCTTCTCCCTGACCCTGGGCGACTTCATCGTGCCGCAGCTGATCGGCCCGCCCGGGTACTTTATCGGCAGCATGGTCTATGCCCAACAAGGGGCGATCGGCAACATGCCAATGGCCGCCGCGTTTACCTTGGTGCCTATCGTGCTGATCGCGGTCTACTTGTCCATCGTCAAGCGCCTGGGGGCATTCGATGCACTCTGAAAACGCATCAACCGGCTTGCGCCTGGCGGCCTGGGGCGGGTTGCTGTTCCTGCACTTCCCGATCCTGATCATCGTCCTCTACGCCTTCAACACCGAAGACGCGGCCTTCAGCTTCCCGCCCCAGGGCTTTACCCTGAAGTGGTTCAGCGTGGCCTTCGCTCGCCCGGATGTGCTCGAAGCCATCAAGCTGTCGCTGCAGGTTGCCTGCCTGGCCACACTGATTGCCCTGGTGCTCGGCACTCTGGCCTCGGCGGCGCTGTACCGGCGCAGCTTTTTTGGCAAGGAGGGCATCTCGCTGATGCTGATTTTGCCGATTGCCTTGCCTGGCATCATCACCGGTATCGCCCTGCTCTCCGCGTTCAAGAGCCTGGGCATCGAACCTGGCCTGTTCACCATCGTGGTCGGCCACGCGACCTTCTGCGTGGTGATCGTCTACAACAACGTCATCGCCCGCCTGCGGCGGACCTCGCAAAGCCTGATCGAAGCCTCGATGGACCTGGGCGCGGATGGCTGGCAGACCTTCCGCTACATCATCCTGCCCAACCTCGGCTCGGCGCTGCTGGCGGGTGGCATGCTGGCCTTCGCTCTGTCGTTCGACGAAATCATCGTGACCACCTTTACCGCAGGGCACGAACGCACGCTGCCGATCTGGTTGCTCAACCAGCTCAGCCGCCCGCGAGACGTGCCCGTGACCAATGTGGTCGCCATGCTGGTGATGCTGGTGACCATGCTGCCGATCCTCGGCGCCTATTACCTGACCCGCGGCGGCGAAAGCGTCGCGGGCAGTGGCAAATGACCCTGGAGGAGTCTTCCATGCAAACGCAGATGCTGATCAACGGTCACCTGGTCGCCGGCGAGGGGCCGGCCTGGACCGTGCTCAACCCCGCCTCGGGCAGCGCCCTGGCGCAAATCAACGAAGCCAGCGAAGCGCAGGTCGACAGCGCCGTGCGTGCCGCCGACCAGGCCTTCGAGAGCTGGTCACAAGCCAGCCCCAAGGACCGCTCCCTGGCACTGCTGGCGCTGGCCGATAGCATCGAGCAGCATGGCGAGGAGCTGGCCCGGCTCGAATCGCAGAACTGCGGCAAGCCCTTCAGTGCTGCGCTGAATGACGAAATCCCGGCGATTGCCGACGTGTTCCGCTTTTTCGCCGGCGCGGCGCGCTGCCTGGGCGGCTCGGCGGCCGGCGAATACTTGCCAGGGCACACCTCGATGATCCGCCGCGACCCACTGGGCGTGGTCGCCTCGATCGCGCCGTGGAACTACCCGCTGATGATGCTGGCCTGGAAAGTCGCGCCGGCCCTGGCAGCCGGCAACACCGTAGTGATCAAACCGTCCGAACTAACGCCGCTCACCGCACTGCGCCTGGGCGAACTGGCGCAGGGCCTGCTGCCGCCTGGCGTGCTCAACATCCTCTTCGGCCGTGGCCAAACCGTCGGCACGCCGCTGGTCACCCACCCGAACGTGCGCATGGTGTCGCTGACCGGTTCGATCCCCACCGGCGCGCACATCATCAGCGCCACCGCCGACAGTGTGAAGCGTATGCACATGGAACTGGGCGGCAAGGCGCCGGTGCTGGTGTTCGACGATGCCGACATCGACGCCGCCATCGAGGGTATCCGCACGTTCGGCTTCTACAACGCCGGCCAGGACTGCACCGCGGCTTGCCGCCTGTATGTGCAGGACGGCATCTACGAGCCATTCGTGCAACGCCTGGGCGAAGCGGTAGCCAGCCTCAAGCCCGGCCTGCAGGACGCCGAGGACACGGAACTGGGGCCACTGATCAGTGCCCAGCACCGCGACAAGGTCGCAGGCCTTGTGGAGCGGGCCATCGCCCAACCGCACATTCGCCTGGTGACAGGTGGCAAGGCGATTGAAGGCGACGGCTTCTTCTTCGAGCCAACCGTACTGGCCGATGCTCTGCAGGATGACGAGATCGTGCGCAACGAAGTATTTGGCCCGGTGGTCTCGGTGACCCGCTTCACCGACGAGGCGCAGGCGCTGGCGTGGGCCAACGATTCCAACTACGGCCTGGCGTCATCGGTGTGGACCCGCGACACCGGCCGCGCCCATCGCCTGGCGGCGCGCTTGCAGTACGGCTGCACCTGGGTGAACACCCACTTCATGCTGGTCAGCGAAATGCCCCATGGCGGGCAGAAGCATTCGGGGTATGGGAAGGATATGTCGGTGTATGGGCTGGAGGACTACACCTGTGTGCGGCATGTGATGATCAAGCATTGAGTTGTGGCTTGTCAGTGGATTGGTAGCGCCTTCGAGATTGAGCGCCGCCCGCGCGGCGCTTCGCAGCACAAGGCTGCTCCTTGTATGTTGTGCCTGGCCTGGCGAGAGAGGTTATTCTCGTCAGGTTCAAGAAGCACTTCCGGGGAGGCCGATTGCTCCTGA
>Ga0160461_1000601_pt1 | contig 22227 bp, 19 predicted proteins | sample HID1975I_E6MG_FD_108266 | JGI IMG/M metagenome (GOLD analysis project Ga0160461, IMG submission 108266) | Enriched soil microbial communities from UW Madison campus, WI, USA - HID1975I_E6 MG | ecosystem: Environmental > Terrestrial > Soil > Unclassified | place: USA: Madison, Wisconsin...
GGTTCATCGGCAGCATCGCGAACGGGCCGGCGGGGAAGAACAGCTCGAACGCGGTGTTCCCATGCGGCTTTTCATGCGCGATCGTGGTGATCACGGCGACATGATCATATTGCCAGCGCGCGACGGTGATCCCCGCCGCCTCGCGCGTCGGCGAGTTGCGCCCCTCGGCTGCGACCAGCAGCGCGCCGGCCAGCGTGCGCCCGTCCTCCAGCGTCACGCGCACGCCGGCGCTGTCACGCTCGACCTTGGCCGCGCGCGAACGGGGGTAGAGGTGGAGATCCTTCGCCGCCTCGGCGGTGGCGTGGAGCGCGATCCGCAGCTCGCGGTTCTCGACCATCACGCCCAGCGCGCCGTCGTCGGGATCGGGGCGGAAGCCCAGCACGCCGCGCGCGCCCTCGCCCACCTCGATCGCGTCGATCGGGCAACCCTTGCCCGCAAGCCGCGCGCCGACACCGATCGCATCGAGCATCTTGCCGCTCGCGCTCGCCACGGCGGAGACCCGCCCGTCGAAACCCTGGGCGATCAGGTCGGCCGGGTCGGCCGGATCGATCACCGCCGATGACACGCCATGCGCGTCCAGCGCGATCGCGAGCGTCAGGCCGACCAGCCCGCCGCCGAGGATGATGATGTCGGTGCGTTCCATGCCCGCCCTCATAGCGGCCGCATGGCGATACAGCCAGCCGCCCGCAAGCCTCCTCCCATGCTCGCAAACCGGCCCGGCTTGACGCCATGGTGGGACCACGGGCATTCTGCACCGGAACATTACGCGCACAAACGCCATATTCACACGGATGTGGTGTTTGCCGGGCGCGCGAAACGGGCGGGACAGGCGATCATGGCGAGCGGCAGCATGACGGCACGCATGCCGGTATGGCGGGAACAGGCGCGACGCGGCGCGATGCGCGGCGGGGCGATGCTGGGCGCGCTCGTGATGATCGTCGCGGTGGCGCTGATCGCGCTCGCGCTGGTCAGCTACGAACCGACCGATGCCTCGATCAACACCGCCGCCGGCGGCCCGACGCGCAACTGGGCGGGGGTGCCGGGTGCCTGGGCGGCGGACCTGATCCTGTCGGTCGCGGGGCCGGCGATGGCGCTGTTCCTGCCCTATATGCTGGTCGTCGGGATGCGGATCGGGCGCGGCGCGGCTGCCGGGCGCTGGCGGCGTTCGCTGCTGCTGATCGCGCTGGGGGTGGTGTTCGCCGCCACCGCGCTCGGCCTGGCGGGGGCCGGCCGGTCGGTCGACCTGCCGGGCGGATGGGGCGGCGCGCTGGGCTGGCTCGGCGCGCGCGGGGCGGAGGCCGCGATCGGCGCGGTGACCCCGCCGGCATGGCTGGATCTCGGCCGGATCGCCGCGATGATGCTGACCGGATCGATCGGCCTGGGGCTGTGGATCCTCGGCCTGGGGCTGGGCGAAGGCGAACGGCGCGCGATCGGCGCGCTGTTCCGTGGCCGCCCGCGCGCCGACGAGGACGACTATGACGACGACTATATCGACGAGGTCGAGACCGATTTCGAGGACGATCTCGACGACAGGCCCGTCGCCGAGCCGAAGCCGCCGCGCGAACGCCGGCCGAAGCTGGCGCTGGTCGACGAGCCGGAGCCGGAACCCAGCCGCCCGGTGATCGCCGACCGGCAGGTCGCGATGGCACCGCCCGCCAGGCGCGAGCGGCAGGCTTCGCTCGACCTGCGCGACAAATACACGCTGCCGGGAGTCGACCTGCTCAAGCCGCCGCCGCCTTCGAACGGCCAGGCCGTCGACAAGGCCGGGCTGGAGCGCAATGCCCGCCTGCTCGAGAACGTGCTGGAGGATTTCCACGTCAAGGGTCGGATCACCGAGGTCCGCCCCGGCCCGGTGGTCACGATGTACGAGCTGGAGCCGGCGAGCGGCATCAAGGCGAGCCGCGTCATCCAGCTGGCCGACGACATCGCGCGCAACATGTCCGCGTTGTCCGCGCGCGTCGCGACGATCCCCGGCCGCACGGTGATCGGCATCGAGCTGCCCAATGTCCGGCGCGAGATGGTCTCGCTGTCGGAAATGGTGGGGTCGAGCGCGTTCGAGGACCAGGCCGGCCAGCTGCCGATCATCCTGGGCAAGAACATCGCCGGCGATCCTGTCGTCGCCGATCTCGCGCCGATGCCCCACCTGCTGGTGGCGGGCACGACCGGATCGGGCAAGTCGGTCGGCCTCAACTGCATGATCCTGTCGCTGCTCTATCGGCTGACCCCCGATCAGTGCCGCATGATCATGATCGATCCCAAGATGCTGGAACTGAGCATCTACGACGACATCCCCCATCTGCTGGCGCCGGTGGTGACCGATCCGCCCAAGGCGATCCGCGCGCTCAAATGGGCGGTCGAGCAGATGGAGGAGCGCTATCGGATGATGGCCTCGCTCAGCGTGCGGGGCCTGGCCAGCTACAACGAGAAGGTCCGCGCCGCCAAGGGCAAGGGCCAGGCGCTCAGCCGCAAGGTGCAGATCGGCTACGACCCCGAAACCGGCCAGCCGCTCTACGAGCAGGAAAATCTCGATTACGATGTGCTGCCGCAGATCGTGGTGATCGTCGACGAGCTGGCCGACCTGATGATGACCGCCGGCAAGGAGGTCGAGTTCCTGATCCAGCGCCTCGCGCAGAAGGCGCGCGCGGCGGGCATCCACCTGATCATGGCGACGCAGCGCCCGTCGGTCGACGTCATCACCGGCGTGATCAAGGCGAACCTGCCCACCCGGATCAGCTTCGCGGTGACCAGCAAGATCGATTCGCGCACCATCCTGGGCGAACAGGGGGCCGAACAGCTGCTCGGCAAGGGCGACATGCTCTACATGCCCGGCGGCAAGCAGACCGCGCGCGTCCACGGGCCGTTCGTGTCCGACGAGGAGGTGCGCGCCGTCGCCGATTTCTGGAAGGCGCAGGGCGCGCCCGACTATATCCAGGCGGTGACCGAGGAGCCCGAGGACGGCGGATTCGCGCTCGACGGCGCGCCCGAGGGCGACGACAGCCCCGAGGACCAGCTCTACCGTCGCGCGGTGCAGACCGTCGCCGACAGCCAGAAGGCGTCGACCAGCTATATCCAGCGCCAGCTGCGCATCGGCTACAACTCGGCCGCGCGGCTGATCGAGCGGATGGAGAAGGAAGGCGTCGTCAGCCGCCCCGACCATGTCGGCCGGCGCGAGGTGCTGGTCGACGGCGAGGGACGGCCGCTTTGAGCATGCGGGCGGCGCACTGCCCGGCATGATCCTGTCGCCGTCGAGCGGGCGTGGCGCATCGCGGACGATCGCGGGGTCGGCGTCGTCGGCATAGGCCCGCTGCCTACGGGCTTGCACATCGGCGCGCAGATGCCGATGACCTGTCGCCATGATAGCACAAGACGACATCGATCTCGCCCTGCGCCTCGCCGACGCGGCGGGGGCTGCGATCCGCCCCTGGTTCCGCTCCGGCTTCACGCTGGAGGCCAAGGCGGACGCATCCCCCGTCACCGAGGCCGATCGCGCGGCCGAGGCCGCGATGCGCGCGATCATCGTGGCGGAGCGGCCCGATGACGGCATCGTGGGCGAGGAATTCGGGGTCGAGCGCGGCGATGCGGCGCGCGTCTGGGTGCTCGATCCGATCGACGGCACCCGCAGCTTCGTGGCCGGCCGGCCGATCTTCGGCACGCTGATCGCGCTCCTGCTCGATGGCGCGCCCTCGCTCGGCGTGATCGACCAGCCGATCAACGGCGAACGCTGGCTGGGGGCGGTCGGCCGTCCGACCACGCTGAACGGCAAGCCGGTCGCCACCCGGCGCTGCGGCGCGCTGGCACAGGCGCATCTCGCCACCACCGGGCCGCGCCATTTTTCCGCGCAGGAGGCCGAATGCTTCTGGCGCGTGGTCGATCGCGCGCGCGACACGCTCTGGGGCGGTGACTGCTACAACTACGCGCTGCTCGCCTCGGGCCATCTCGACCTCGTCGTGGAGGCGGGCCTCAAGCTTTACGACTTCGCCGCCTTGGTGCCGGTGGTCGAGGGAGCCGGCGGCGCAATGCGCGACTGGCAGGGCCAGCCCCTCACCCGCGACAGCGACGGCCGCGTGATCGCGGCGGGCGACGCCAGCATCATTGACGAGGTGTTGAAGACGCTGGGTTGAAAGCCCTTTCTTCATCCAACGATAGTCGTCATCCCAGCGGCGGCGGAATCTCAGCAAAATTCTTCAACCCGTTCGTGTCGAGCGAAGTCGAGACACTGGGGTAGCCGGCTCGCGTAGTGTCTCGACTTCGCTCGACACCAACGGAATACATATATCGCCGGGATGGCGACAGGAGGGCTCACCCCCGCGTCGGCCGCACGTCCTTTCGCGGCTCGCCCTTGCTGGTCCGCTGGGCCACCGCGTTCGCGCCGTTCAGCACCGGCCCGCAATCGGCCGATTTCGCATCGCCGATGTCGACGAAGGCCAGCACGGCGGCCAGCGGGTTGATCGCCGCCGCGATACCGATGCCGGCCCCTGCGCGGCTCAACAGCTGCGGGCTGATCACGCTGAAGCCGGGGGCCGCGAAATAGCCGTTGATGCCGACCGGCGACTGGCCGGCAAACAGGCTGAACTTCTTCGAATCGGCGCGGAACGCCAGGTCGATCGACTCGTCGCGGAAGCTGAACCCGCCGCGCGCCAGCATCACGTTCTTGCTGGTGTCGATCAGGATCGGATCGGCGCTGGCGATGCCCTCCTTTACCGTGAAGGCGATCAGCCCGCAGTTGATCTCCACCGGGCGCTTCAGCTTGTCCTCGAACATCTTCTGCACGAAGGTGCCCAGGTCGAGCTCGGCCAGCTGGATGTTGCGCGTCCAGAAACTGCCCTTCGGCAGGATCACCGCGATCCGCCCGTTCGACGTGGCGAGCGAATCACGCAGCGAATCGCCGCGCCCGTTCATCTGGATCCGCGCCTTGATCACCCCCGACGTGCCCGATTGCTCGACCCCCCAGCCCGCCAGCAGCGTGCCCATCGGCGTCGGCGACAGGCGGATGTCGTATTCGGTGAAGACCGGCTGCTTGCGCGCATTGATGCTGATGTCCGACGCGACATGCCCGCGCGACAGATCGAAGGTGAGCGGCGAGAGCTTGAGCAGGCTGCGATCGAGATCGAGCGTCAGCGCGACGTTGGTGACGGGCAGGTTGGGCGCCTTGATGTCCTTCACCCGGTAATCAACATGCGCATCGAAGATCGCGATCGATTCGGACCGCAGCGGCGCATCAGGCAACAGGCGTGGCGTGCCGCCGACGCGCTCGATCGCCCCGGACGCGCCCTGCGCCTCCAGCCGCTGCGGATCATAGCCGATGAACGGGCCGACATCGACGATGTCCACCGATCGCGATTCGAGATCGGCATCGATCCGCAGCCGATCGTTGGGCATCGATATCGTCATCAGCCCGGCCAGGTCGCTCTCGCCGAAATAGCCCGCCAGCCGCGTGAACTTCCACTTTTCCTGCTCGTAGGTCAGGCGCGAGGTGAAGCGATAGGCGCGGGTGTCGGGCACCGCGACGCCCAGGAAATCGAACAGCCGGGCGAGATCGGGTCCGCGCGCGCCGACGCGCAGGTTCGCGCCCTCGATCTGGGTGGCCGCGGGCAGCGTGCCGCTGACGTCGAGGATATTGCCGCCCGACCGCGCCTGCGCGACCAGCCGGTTGCGCCCGCCGGTGACGGTCTCGTTGGGGGAGAGCAGCCGGCCGGTCAGCGTGAACGGCTTGGCGCGCATCGCGCCGGTGCCGCGGAAACGCACATCGCTCGCCACCTGCGTGTCCTGCGCGCGGATCGTGTCGACCGCGATGTCGGTTTCCAGGAACAGCGCCGGATCGACATAGCGCAGTTCGGTGCCCGCCACGGTCGCGCGGCGGATCAGCGGCAGCTCCAGCGGCTCGCCCGGCGCGTTCGGATCGCCGAAGGTCCAGGTGTTGCGCTTGTTGCCCTTCTCCCACTCCAGGTCCAGCCGGCCCTGGTCGAGCAGCAGCGTCTCCACCCGCTTGCGCCCCCAGATCAGCGAGAAGGGCGCGATCCGCGCATCGATCAGCCTGGCCGTGAACAGATGGTCTCGCGCCGCCCAGTCGGGGTTCGAAACCGTCAGACCCTCGGCCAGGAACTTCAGCCGGAACGGCGCGAAGTAGAGCTGGAAGTCGCCCGCCACCCGCACCTCGCGCTCGGCCATCCGGCTGGCGATCGTCTGGAAGGTGGGTTTCAGGAAACGGCCCTTGGTGACATAGAGTACCCCCCAGGCCAGCACGACGAGGCCGATCAGCGTCGCCACCACCGCCAATATGCCGGCGATCGGCTTTTCTGGGATGCGCCTGGCGCCCGAAACGGGGCCGGCGGCGGGGGCGGGGGCCATGGCCATCGCGCGACAACCGCCCGGATGCGCCGCCGGTTCCCGCGCCGCTTGCGTTTCGTGCCCGACGCCGTTATGCGCCTGCGCTTTCCGCGATCTGGGGATCGCCCGGCTGTATGGGCTGCCGGGGCGATTCGTTGTCGTCGCACAAGAGGAGACGAAAATGCCCAAACTCAAGACGAAGAGCGGCGTCAAGAAACGCTTCAAGATGACCGCCACCGGCAAGCTGAAGCATGGTGTCGCCGGCAAGCGCCACCGCCTGATCAGCCACAACGGCAAGTATATCCGCCAGAACCGCGGCACCTCGGTCCTGTCCAGCGCGGACACCCCGACGGTGAAGCTCTGGGCCCCCTACGGCCTGAACTGAGAGGATAAAAAGCCATGGCACGCGTCAAAAGGGGTGTAACCACCCACGCCAAGCACAAGCGGATCCTGGATCAGGCGAAGGGCTATTACGGCCGCCGCAAGAACACCATCCGTATCGCCCGTCAGGCCGTCGAGAAGGCCGGGCAGTACGCCTATCGCGATCGCAAGGTTAAGAAGCGCAGCTTTCGCGCCCTGTGGATCCAGCGCATCAACGCCGCCGTCCGCGCCGAAGGCCTGACCTATGGCGTGTTCATGCACGGCCTGAAGCTGGCCGGCGTCGAACTCGACCGGAAGGTCCTGGCCGACATCGCGATGCACGAAGCCGAAGCCTTCAGCGCGATCATCGCGCAGGCCAAGGCCGCCCTCCCCGAAGGCGCGCGCGTCGCCGCCTGACGGGGTCGCAAGGGCCGACGAAAAGGGCGCGCCTCCCCCGGGAGACGCGCCCTTTTCCGTTTGAACGTCAGCCCAGATGTAGCCACCATCCCGTCATTCCCGCGAAAGCGGGAACCCATGGCCGCGGGGGGTATGAGGATGGAGCGCGAGCCGGCCGTCTACATCCTCGCCAGCCGGCGACACGGCACACTCTACATCGGCGTAACATCCAACCTGCCCGCCCGCGTGCATCAGCACCGCTCAGGCTTGATCTCGGGCTTCACCCGTGACTACGGGGTCCGGCGGCTCGTCTACTTCGAGGCGCATGCGACGATGGAGGACGCCATCGTTCGTGAAAAGCGGCTCAAGAAATGGCGTAGGGCATGGAAGATCGACCTGATCGAAGCGCGCAATCCGTATTGGGAAGATCTCGCGGTGAGCGTTTTCGGTTTCGATCCGCTGCCCGCGTAAGCACGGTCCTTTCCGATCGCGACCATTGGTGCGCGACCATGGATCGCCCGCAATCGTGGGTTCCCGCTTTCGCGGGAATGACGAGAGGGTGACGACGGAGAAGGTATGATGAGCGATCTCGAAGACATCCGGGCGAGCCTGATCGCCGAGACGGCCGCCGCCGACAGCCTCGACGCGATCGAGGCGGTGCGGGTAAAGGCGCTGGGCAAGCAGAGCCGGATCGCGGCGCTGATGAAGACGCTGGGCGGCATGACGCCCGAGCAGCGTCAGGCCGAGGCACCGCTGATCCAGGCGCTGCGCGGCGACGTGAGCGACGCGATTACCGCGCGCAAGGCCGCGCTGGAGGCCGCCGCACTCGACGCGAAGCTCGCCGCCGAGACGATCGACCTGTCGCTGCCCATCGATCCCGGCGCGCAGGGGTCCGTCCACCCGGTCAGCCAGGTGATGGACGAGCTGGCGGAGATCTTCGCCGATCTCGGCTTCGCGGTGGCGACCGGGCCGGAGATCGAGGACGACTGGACCAACTTCACCGCGCTCAACATCCCCGAATCGCATCCCGCGCGCGCGATGCACGACACCTTCTATTTCCCCGAAGACAAGTCGCGCGACGGCCGGCGGATGCTGCTGCGCACGCACACGTCGCCGGTCCAGATCCGCACGATGACGACACAGGCGCCACCCATCCGCATCATCGCGCCGGGCCGCACCTACCGGTCGGACAGCGACGCCACCCACACCCCGATGTTCCATCAGGTCGAGGGGCTGGTGATCGATCGCGGCATCCACATGGGCCATCTCAAGTGGACGCTGGAGACCTTCGTGAAGGCCTATTTCGAGCGCGACGACATCGTGCTCCGGATGCGGCCGAGCTATTTCCCCTTCACCGAGCCTTCGGCCGAGGTCGATGTCGGCTACACGCTCGACAAGGGCCGCCGCGTGATCGGCGGCGCGACCCCCGACGGCTGGATGGAGATCCTGGGATCGGGGATGGTCCACCCGCGCGTCATCGCGGCCTGCGGGCTCGATCCCGACGAGTGGCAAGGCTTCGCCTTCGGCTGTGGCATCGATCGGCTGGCGATGCTCAAATACGGCATGGACGACCTGCGCGCCTTCTTCGACGGCGATCTGCGCTGGCTGCGTCATTACGGCTTCGCGGCGCTCGACGTGCCCACGCTGAGCGGAGGAGTGGGGGCATGAAGTTCACGCTGGGATGGCTGCGCGAGCATCTGGACGGCGACGCGGGGCTCGACGCGATCGTCGACGGGCTCACCCGCATCGGGCTGGAGGTGGAAGGCGTCGAGAACGCGGCCGAGAAGCTCGACGGATTTCGCATCGCGCGCGTGCTGACGGCCGCGCCGCATCCGCAGGCGGACAAGCTCCAGGTGTTGAGCGTCGATGCAGGCGACGGGCCGATGCAGGTCGTCTGCGGCGCGCCCAATGCGCGCGCAGGGCTGGTCGGCGTGTTCGGCCTGCCGGGTGCTACGGTGCCCGCCAACGGCATGGTGCTGCGCGTGGCGGCGATCCGCGGCGTCGAATCGAACGGGATGATGTGTTCCGCGCGCGAGCTGCAGCTGGGCGAGGAGCATGACGGCATCATCGAACTGCCGGGCGATGCGCCGGTCGGCACGACCTATGCCGGCTGGGCGGGGCTCGACGATCCGGTGATCGACGTCGCGATCACCCCCAACCGGCAGGATTGCATGGGCGTGCGCGGCATCGCGCGCGATCTCGCCGCCGCCGGCCTCGGCACGCTCAAGCCGCTGGTTCGCCCCGACCTGCCCGGCGCGGTCCACCCCGCGCCGGTCGTCCGGATCGAGGACAGCGAGGGCTGCCCCGCCTTCTACGCGCGCGAAGTGCGCGGGGTGAAGAACGGCCCCTCGCCCGAATGGCTGCGGCGGCGGCTCATCGCGATCGGCCAGCGGCCGATCTCCGCGCTGGTCGACATCACCAACTACATCATGATCGACCACGGCCGGCCGCTGCATGTGTACGACCTCGCCAGGCTTTCGGGGCCGCTGACCGCGCGCAAGGCGCGCGAGGGCGAGGAGCTGCTCGCGCTCAACGGCAAGACCTATCGGCTCGACCCGACGATGACCGTGATCGCCGACGACGCGTCGGTGCACGACATCGGCGGGATCATGGGCGGCGAGCATTCGGGCGTGCAGGACGGCACCACCGACATCCTGATCGAATGCGCTTGGTTCGATCCGCAGACGATCGCGCGCACCGGGCAGAAGCTGGGCCTGACCAGCGATGCGCGCAGCCGCTTCGAACGCGGCGTCGACCCCGCCTTCCTGAGCGACGGGCTGGCGATCGCGACCGCGATGGTCGTCGATCTCTGCGGCGGCGCGATCAGCGACATGACCGCCGCCGGCGAGCCCCCGGCCGTCACCCGCGCGGTCGCCTATGACCCCGCCCGCGCCGAGGAACTGGGCGGCATCAGCGTCGGCCCGGATCGGCAGCGCGAGATCCTCGAACGGCTCGGCTTCGGCGTGGCGACCGAGGGCGACGCGTGGATCGTCCAGGTGCCGAGCTGGCGTCGTGACGTCGACGGATCGGCCGATGTCGTCGAGGAAATCGTCCGGATCGAGGGGCTGGATCGCGTGCCCTCCACCCCGCTGCCCCGCGCCGAGGGCGTGGCGCGTCCCACCGCGACGCTGGAGCAGCTGCTGGAACGCCGCGTGCGGCGCGCGGCGGCGGCGCGCGGCCTCAACGAGGCGGTAACGTGGAGCTTCCTGTCGGAAAAGGAAGCCGCGCTGTTCGGCGGCGGCGCGTGGACGCTCGCCAACCCGATCAGCGAAGACCTGAAGGTGATGCGCCCCTCGCTGCTGCCCGGCCTGCTGTCGGCGGCGGCGCGCAACGCGGCGCGCGGTGCCGCGAGCATCCGCCTGTTCGAACTGGGCCGGCGCTATCTGGACGATGCCGAGCGGCCGACTTTGGGCGTGCTGCTCGCCGGCGAGCGCGGCGCGCGCAACTGGCAGGCCGGCAAGGCGAAGCGCTTCGACGCCTATGACGCCAAAGCCGAGGCGATCGCGATCCTCGCCGCCGCCGGCGCGCCGGTCGACCGGCTGCAGCTGCTGGGCGACGCTTCGGGCGTCTATCACCCCGGCCGCTCGGGCCGGCTGTGCCTGGGACCGAAGCAGCCGCTGGCCGAGTTCGGCGAGCTGCATCCCGCGACGCTCGCCGCCTTCGATCTCGACGGAGCGGCGGTCGCGGTGGAGATCTTCCTCGACGCCATCCCGCAGAAGCGCGGTGCCGGCCATCGCCGGCCGGCCTATGCGCCCCCCGCGCTCCAGCCGGTATCGCGCGACTTCGCCTTCCTCGTCGCGGCGGACAGCGCGTCCGACCAGCTGGTCCGCGCGGTGCGCGGCGCGGACAAGACGGCGATCGTCGACGCGCGGCTGTTCGACGTCTTCACCGGCCAGGGCGTGCCCGAAGGTGCCAAGTCGCTCGCGATCGAGGTGACGCTGCAACCGGGCGAGAAGAGCTTCACCGACGAGGAACTGAAGGCGATCTCCGACCGGGTGGTGAAGGCGGCGGAGAAGGCGGGCGCGACGCTGCGGGGGTGAACCCTCCCCTCACCGGGGTCGTTGCGAATGCCCTCAACCAATGACCGTTCGTGTCGAGCGAAGTCGAGACACATGGCAACCGGCCCGCACGGTGTCTCGACTTCGCTCGACACGAACGGTTTGGAAGTTTTGGGGTAGTCCCCTTCCTTGAAAGGGAGGCGAACAGCGCCGCTCAATGCCGCAGCAGGAACACCGCATGCTCGGCGCGGAAGTTCGCCGCCGCCGCGCTGGTGCGTCGCGATCCCGAGAGGAACCACGCGTCCTCCACCACGATCCCGCGTTCCTTCACGAAGCTGCGGAAATCGTCGATCGTCAGCTGGTGGATGTTCTCGGTCTCGTACCAGCTGACCGGCAGCGCGGAGGTGACCGGCATCCGCCCGCCCCACATCAGCGACCAGCGCACCCGCCAATAGGCGAAGTTCGGGAAGGACACGAAGGCGCACCGCCCGATCCGCAGCAGATCATCGAGCACGCGATCGGGCGCGACCGCGGTCTGCAGCGTCTGGCTGAGGATCGCATAGTCGAAAGCGTCGTTCGGATAGTTGACCAGATCGGTATCGGCATCGCCCTGCACCACCGAGAGCCCGCGCCCCACCGCCGCCGACACGTTGACCGGATCGATCTCGATCCCGCGCGCGTCGACCTGTCGGCTGTCGCGCAGATGCGCCATCAGCTCGCCGTCGCCGCAGCCAACGTCAAGCACGCGCGATCCCGGCGCGACATGCTCGGCGATGATCGCCAGATCGGGGCGCAGCTGGCTCACGCCACCCCGCCGCGCAGGAAGCCGTCGACCACGCGGTTGAGCTCGGGCACGTCGAGCAGGAAGGCGTCATGGCCGAAGGGCGAGGACAATTCGACGAAGCTGACCGCCGCCCCCGCCGCGTTGAGCGCGTGGACGACGGCGCGGGATTCGCTGGTCGGATAGAGCCAGTCGGTATCGAAGCTGACCACGCAGAAGCGCGACTTCGCCCCCCGGAACGCGTTGGCGAGGCGGCCGCCATGCTCCTCGGCGAGGTCGAAATAGTCCATCGCACGGGTGATGTAGAGATAGCTGTTGGCGTCGAAGCGGTCGACGAAGCTGATCCCCTGGTGCCTCAGATAGCTTTCGACCTGGAAGTCCGCGTCGAAGCCGAAGCTCTTCGAATCACGCGCCTGCAGCCGCCGGCCGAATTTCTCGGTCAGCCCCGCTTCGGACAGATAGGTGATGTGCGCCGCCATCCGCGCGACCGCGAGGCCCGCCGACGGCGGATCGCCGGCGGCATAGTAATCGCCGCCGCGCCATTTGGGATCGGCCATGATCGCCTGCCGGCCGACCTCGTGGAAGGCGATGTTCTGCGCCGAATGCCGCGCCGCCGACGAGATGATCACCGCCGCGCGCACCCGATCGGGATAGGTCGCCGCCCATTCGAGCACCTGCATGCCCCCCATCGACCCGCCAACGACCGCGCGTAGGCTCCGCACGCCGAGATGGTCGAGCAGCATCGCCTGCGCGCGCGCCATGTCGCGCAGCGTGATCACCGGGAAGCGCATCGCATAGGGCACGCCCGTCGCCGGATCGATCGAGGCGGGGCCGGCGGTGCCGAGGCAACTGCCCAGCACGTTGCTGCAGATGATGAAGTGCCGCGCCGGATCGATCGGGAGATCCGCCCCCACCATCCGCGTCCACCAGCCGGGCTTGCCGGTGATCGGGTGGGTCGAGGCGACATGCTGGTCGCCGGTCAGCGCGTGGCAGATCAGGATCGCGTTGCCGCCGTCCGGATCGAGCGTGCCGTATGTTTCATAGGCGATCTCGACCGGCGCGAGGCTGCCCCCGCCATCCAGCGGCAGCGGCCCCGGCAGGGTGACCGACCGGGCGAGGCCGAAGCGCTGGTCGTGCGATGCGATGTCCGACATGGAGAGCCGGCGCTAGGACCGCCCCACGCGGCTTGTCAATCATCGCCGCGCGCGCGTAAGGCGCGGGACCATGACCCAAGCCCCGATCCCACCCGAAAACAAGCCCGTCCCCCGGCCCATCCCGAAGCCCTGGATCGATGCCATCGCGGCCTATGTGCCCGGCCGGTCGACCACCGACGACGGGCGCAAGGTCTCGAAGCTATCTTCGAACGAGAATCCGCTCGGCACCGGTGCCGCCGCGCGCGCGGCCTTCCTGGCGGAGGCGGCCAGCCTCGATCGCTATCCCGATGCCGGCGCGGCCGCGCTGCGCGAGGCGATCGCCGCCAAATACGGGCTGGAGGCCGATCGCGTGATCCACGGCACCGGGTCCGACGAGGTGCTCCACCTCGCCGCCGGCGCCTTTGCGGGGATCGGGGACGAAGTGCTGTTCGTCCGCTACGGCTTCTCGGTCTATCCGATCGCGGCGCGGCGCGTCGGCGCGACGCCGGTCGAGGCCCCGGACGATGACTATGCGACGGACGTCGATGCGCTGCTGGCGCATGTCAACGAGCGGACGCGGGTCGTTTTCGTCGCCAATCCGAACAACCCGACGGGCACCTATCTGCCGCGTGCCGAGATCGCGCGGCTGCATGCCGGCCTGCCCGGCGATTGCCTGCTCGTGATCGACCAGGCCTATGCCGAATATCTGGAGCCGGAGGACGAGGACGGCGGACTGGCGCTCGCCAGGATCGCGCCGAACGTGCTGGTGACGCGCACCTTCTCCAAGATCTTCGGGCTGGCGGCGGAAAGGATCGGCTGGGGCTATGGCCCGGCCGAGGTGATCGCGGCGATGCACAAGATCCGCGCGCCCTTCAACGTCACCACCGCCGGCCAGATTGCGGCGGTCGCGGGGCTGGGCGACGACGCGCATGTCGATCGCAGCCGGGAGCACAACCGCATCTGGCGCGGCTGGTTCGAGGGCGAGATCGCGGGTCTGGGCAACGCCGGGCTGCGCGCGGTGCCGTCCAAGGCCAATTTCAGCCTGGTCCTGTTCGAGGGCCGCCTGACCGCCGAGGCCGCATACAAGGGGCTGATGGATGCGGGCTACATCGTCCGCTGGCTGCCCGGCCAGGGCCTGCCCCACGGCCTGCGCATCACCATCGGCACCGAGGACGAGACCCGCGGCGTGATCACAGCGCTGCGCAAGCTCGTCGAGGCCGCCGGCTGATGCTGCCTTTCGCGCGCGTGTCGATCATCGGGCTGGGGCTGATCGGATCGTCGATCGCCCATGCCGTGCGCGCGACGATGCCGACCGTCGCGCTGACCGGCCATGACGCGGACCCGGGCGTGCGGGCGCGGGCGCGCGAGATCGGCTTCGTCGACGACGTGGCCGACACCCCCGGCGCGGCGGTGACCGACGCCGATCTGGTGATCCTGTGCGTGCCGGTGGGCGCGATGGGCGATGTCGGGGCCGCGATCGCCGCCGACCTGCCCGCCGACGCGATCGTCAGCGACGTCGGATCGTCCAAGGGGAGCGTGATCGAGGCGCTCGCCGCGACGCTGCCCGGCGTGACCGTCATCCCCGCGCATCCGGTGGCGGGCACCGAGAACAGCGGGCCGGACGCCGGCTTCGCCACGCTCTTCCGCCATCGCTGGTGCATCGTCACCCCGCCCGACGGCGCGCCCGAGGCGGCGGTGGCGCGGGTGATCGATTTCTGGCGCCGGCTGGGCGCGGAGGTCGAGACGATGGACCCCAAGCATCATGACCTGGTGCTCGCCATCACCAGTCACCTGCCCCATCTGATCGCCTATACCATCGTCGGCACCGCTTCCGATCTGGAGGAGGTCACCCGATCCGAGGTGATCAAATATTCGGCCGGCGGCTTCCGCGACTTCACCCGCATCGCCGCGTCCGACCCGACGATGTGGCGCGACGTATTCCTGTCCAACAAGGGCGCGGTGCTGGAGATGCTGCAGCGCTTCTCCGAGGATCTGACCGCGCTCCAGCGCGCGATCCGCTGGGGCGACGGCGATGCGCTGTTCGATCTGTTCACCCGCACCCGCGCCGTCCGCCGCAGCATCATCGAACAGGGCCAGGACGACGGCCGCCCCGATTTCGGCCGCTCGCACGAATAGGGGCATCGGCTTTTACCCTTCCCCGCCAGCGGCAGAGGCCGATCTTGAGACGTCGTCATTGCGAGGAGCGTAGCGACGAAGCAATCCAGAGCGACGTTTCCGCCTGCGGAACGGCTGGATTGCTTCTCCCGGCTTTCGCCGGGCTCGCAATGACGAAGGCTTGTCGTCAGGGGTAGGAGTGAGACTTCGAAGTCCGCAAAGCCCGATGCGCGCTGGCGTTTTCGTCACGCAATTGATAGGCACTCGCATCAATATTGCTGCGCGGGGTTGAAGTGCGTCTCGACGAACTGCCAAGGGGCCGGCCAGGCCATATCGCCGGGGTCGACTGGTCCTCGCTCCGGCCCAACGAGGCGCGCCGCCTGCGGGAGCTTGGCTTCGACGAGGGCGTCGCCATCGAGAAGCTGCACAACGCCCCCTTCGGTGCCGATCCGATCGCGTGTCAGGTCGGTCGGATGATCGTGGCGATCCGCCGGGTCCATGCGGCCGCCGTGACGGTGGACCTCACCAGCGGCACCAGCACCGCCTCATGACCACGATCCCGATGGTGGCGCTGGTCGGCAATCCCAATGCCGGCAAGAGCGCGCTTTTCAACGCTCTCACCGGCGCCCGGCAGAAGGTCGGCAACTATCCCGGCGTGACCGTGGAGCGGAAATCGGGTCGCCTCGCGCTCGACGACGGCCGCCCGGTCGAGCTGGTCGACCTGCCCGGCACCTACAGCCTCGATCCGCAGAGCCCCGACGAATCGGTGACGCGCAACGTCATCATCGGCCGTCAGGAGGGCGAGCGCATCCCGACCGCGCTGGTGATCGTGATCGACGCCAGCAACCTCGACAACCATCTGCGCTTCGCGCTCGAACTGATCGCGCTCGGCCGCCCGGTCGTGATCGCGCTCAACATGATCGACATGGCCGAGCGGGACGGGCTGACCATCGATCCCGAACGGCTGTCGCGCGAACTCGGCGTGCCGGTGATCCCGACGGTCGCGGTGCGCAAGCGCGGCCTCGCTCCGCTGATCGAGGCGCTGAGCGCGATCGTCGGCGGCAGCGCCAATGCCGGCCGGCTCGACGAGGCGGCCGCCGAGGAAAGCATCCCCGATCTGATCGCGCTGCAGCGTCGCGCGCGCTCGATCGCGCGGATCGCCACGGTCGATGAAAAGGCGGTGCGCCGCTGGTCGCGGATGATCGATTCGGTCGCGTTGCACCCGGTGTTCGGCATCGTCCTGCTGCTGGCGCTGCTGTTCGTGATGTTCCAGGCGGTGTTCGCCTGGGCGGAGGCCCCGATGGGCTGGATAGAGGCGGCGCAGGGCTGGCTGATCGATCTGGTCAACGGCGCGCTGCCCGACGGCTTCCTGCGCTCGCTGATCGCCGACGGCATCATCGCGGGCGTCGGATCGGTCGTGGTGTTCCTGCCGCAGATCCTGATCCTGTTCTTCTTCATCCTGCTGCTCGAAGCGTCGGGATACATGGTCCGCGCCGCCTTCCTGATGGATCGGCTGATGGCGGGGATCGGGCTTTCGGGCCGCGCCTTCATCCCGCTGCTCTCCTCCTTCGCCTGCGCGATCCCGGGGATCATGGCGACCCGCACGATCGACGACCCGAAGGACCGGCTGACCACGATCCTGATCGCCCCGCTGATGACCTGTTCGGCCCGCCTGCCGGTCTATGCGGTGATCATCGCGGCGTTCATCCCGGCGCGCGACGTGGGTCCGGGGATCGGCCTGCAGGGGCTGGTGATGTTCGTCCTCTACCTGACCGGAGTCGCCGGCGCGATGCTGGCGGCGCTGATCTTCCGCCGGACGATCGCCAAGGGGGTCAGCAGCGGCTTCATGATGGAGCTGCCAAAGTACCAGATGCCCAATCTGCGCGACGTCGCGATCGGGCTGTGGCAGCGCGCCTATGTCTTCCTGCGCCGCGCCGGCACGATCATCATGGCGGTCACGGTGGTGCTGTGGCTGCTCACCTCCTACCCGCAGGCGCCCGAGGGCAGCGGCCTCAAGCAGAGCGAATATTCGATCGCCGGCCGCATCGCGAGCGGGCTCGAGGTGATCGTCCGCCCGATCGGCTTCAACCACGAGATGGCGCTGGCGGTGATCCCCGCGATGGCGGCGCGCGAGGTGGCGGTGGCCGCGCTCCAGACCGTCTACGCGATCGACGCGGGCGACGACGAGGAGGCCGGGGCCAGCGCGCTGTCGACCCGGCTGCAGAGCCGCTGGACGCTGCCGATGGCGCTGTCCTTCCTGATGTGGTTCGTCTTCGCGCCGCAATGCCTGTCGACGATCGCGGTGATCCGGCGCGAGACCAACGGGTGGAAATGGCCGCTCTTCGCGCTGGGCTATCTCTTCGCGCTGGCCTACCTTGCCGCCGGCGCCACTTTCTGGTTAGCGACGGCGCTTGGCCTGTAATCAGGCGGACTTTAAGGAGAGCGGCCGGTGGCTGGCAGCGTGAACAAGGTGATCCTCGTCGGCAATCTGGGGCGCGACCCAGAGGTCCGCAGCTTCCAGAATGGCGGCAAGGTCGCCAATCTGCGCATCGCCACGTCGGAGTCGTGGAAGGACCGCAACACCGGCGAGCGCAAGGAAAAGACCGAGTGGCACACGGTCGCGATCTTCAACGAAGGCCTCGTCCGCGTCGCGGAGAGCTATCTGCGCAAGGGCAGCAAGGTCTATATCGAGGGCCAGCTGCAGACCCGCAAATGGCAGGACCAGAGCGGCCAGGAGCGTTACTCGACCGAGGTGGTGCTGCAGGGCTTCAACAGCGTGCTGACCATGCTCGACGGCCCCGGCGGCGGCGGCGGTCAGGGCGGCGGCGGATCGCGCGGCGGGGGCAGCGCCTTCGCCGATGACGAATATGACGGCAACTATGGCGGCGGCGGCGGCTTCTCCGGCGCTCAGGGCGGTGGGTCAGGCGGCGGCTTCGGCGGCGGCCAGGGCGGCGGCAACCGCCAGCCGCAGCCCAAGCAGTCGAGCCCCTTCGACAGCGACCTCGACGACGACGTCCCCTTCTGATCACCCATGTCCTCTCCCCTTGGGGGAGAGGTAGCGAAGCTTACCAGCTTGCTGGTTAGCGCAGCTAGGAGAGGGGGGTGCGAGGCGAAGCCTCGCGCGGCTGCCTTGCAGCCGCCCACCCCTCTCCCAGCTCCGACTAAGCGCTTGCTACGCAACCGCTAAGTCTACGCATCCCTCTCCCCTCCATGGGAGGGGAGAGGGCATCAAGTCCCTCAAGCCACACTCACCATCCGCGGCGGCGGGTTGTCCTCCAGGTCCATCATCGCCTGGAGCATGCGCCGGCCCTCGACGGTGGTCTTGTCGCTCTTGTTCATGAATTCCTCGGGCGAGCCGCCGACCAGCTGGAGCATCTTCTCGATCTCCTCCGAGGCGAAGACGTCCTCGGCGATCACGGGCTCGAGAAACTGCTTCGTCGCGGGCACGCCGGCCGTATCGGGCGTGGCCATGCCGAAGAAATAATAGCTGCTGCCGCGCGTCGATGGCGTGACCGCGTGGAAAACGCGGCTGAGCTGGATCGGTTCGCCCTCGATCCCCGGCCCGTCGCTCGCCTCGAAGTGATCGCCGATCCCCGCGTGGAAGCCGGGGAGGTGGAAATCCATCCCGATCACGCTATCGATCTTGCCGGTATAGCCGCGCCGTTCGCTGATCGAGGGGGGCGGGTTGCCGCCCTTGATGAGGCGACGGCTGCGCAGCACGCGCGGCTCCCTGCTCAACGTCTCGGGCACGCGGGCATTGTCGATCGTGCCGATGCTCGTGCCGTGCAGGAAGGCGAGATGGGTGAGATCGAGCAGGTTGTCGTTGAGCAGCTGATAGCGACACTGGACCTCGTTGAAGAACATCGCATGGGTGGTCATCCCCGCCGCCGTGTAGCCGATGTCGTCGAGATCGGGCAGCAGCGCGGGATCGGCGAGCGCGGGATCACCCGGCCAGATCCACAGCCACATCCCGTGTTCGACCAGCGGATAGACCGGGATGCGATAGGCGCGCGGCACGAAATCCTGCGAGGGGATGTCGGTGCACTGACCGTCCGGCCCGAAGGAAATGCCGTGATAGCCGCAGACGATGTCGTCGCCGCGCAGGTAGCTCTTGCCGAGCGGGAAGTGGCGATGCGGGCACCGGCCGCCCACCGCGATCGCGGTGCCATCCTCCTTGCGGTAAAGCGCGACCGGCAAGCCGACGATCGTGCGCGCCATCGGCTCGCGCCCAACCTCCTCGCCGAATGCCGCGACATACCAGCCGTTCTTGACGGCGAACGACCCTTCCCTGAACGGATACACAGCCATCTCCCTCGCTTTGCCCGGTATTGCCCGATGCGGAAACCAGAGTAATCTTACACTGTATAGGAGTCAATTGCCGCCCATGCGCCCCGCCAAGCTCGATCGTGAGACGATCATCCGCCATGCGCTCGCGCTCCTGCAGGAGGGCGGCCTGGAGCAGGTCAGCCTGCGCAAGATCGCCGCGCGGCTCGATGTCACCGCCCCCTCGCTGTACTGGTATGTCCAGGATCGCGACGGGCTCTATGCCGCGATGTCGGAGAGCATCTTTCGCGGCTGCGTCGATGCCGTGCCCGATTGCGACGACTGGCAGGGCTGGCTGCGCGCCTTCGGCCTGGTGCTGTGGCGCGCGCAGCACGAGGTGCGCGACGCCCGGCTGCTTATCATGACGGTCGAGATGGCCCCCGCGGTGAAGCAGGCGATGGTGGACGCGGTGCTCGACCGTCTCGCCGCGCACGGCCTCGCGCGGGGAATCGCCTTCACGGCAGAGCGATCGGTGCAGGCACTGGTCACCGGCTGGACGACCCTCGATCGCGGCCGGGCGACGGGCGAGGCGGACGCCGATTTCCTCCGCAGCCTCGACGCGCTGATCGATGGGTGGGCGGGGGTGGTGGCTGGACCGGAAGCGGAACGCCCCCGTTCCTCTCCCTCGGGGAAGAGGTAGCACGGCTGGAGCCATCACCCGGGGACAGCCGTCTCGCAATGCGGAACCCCACCCACCCCCGACCCCTCCCTTCCGGGGAGGGGAGCAGGTTGGCGATGGGCGCGATACTCCCCTCCCTGGAAGGGAGGGGCAGGGGGTGGGTGGGGTTCAGTATCGCGACCAGGCCAGCCAGAAGCCCCCCCAACCCCTCAGTTCCAGTCGAGCACCGGCCAGCCGCGCCGCGCCGCCATCGCGCGCAGCTTGGCGCTGGGGGTGGTGGCGAAGGGCTCGTCGGCCCATTCCAGCACCGGCGCGTCGGAAACGTGATCCGAATAGAAGCGGATGCGCGCCTGCCCCCGGTCGATCCCCTCGCGTGCCATCCACGCCAGGATCATGCGCAGCTTGGCCGGGCCGTAGCAGTTCTCGCCATCGATCTTCGCGCGGATCCGCGCGTCGAGCCCGGCCAGGCTGTTGGTCGCGATCACGTCGTCGAACCCCAGCCGCTCGGCGATCGCCTCGACATAGAGCCGGTAGCTGGCGGTCGCGAGCACCAGCCGGCGGCCCGCCGCGCGATCCTCCGCGATCCGCGCCAGCGCCAGCGGATAGCTGTTCAGCTTGACGGTCTTGTCCGCGAAGCTGGCGGTGATCGGCGCAAGCTCGGCAGGCGCGATATGGCGGCCCAGCAGCAGCGCCTGGTTGATCTCCTTCAGCCGCCCGCGATCGATCAGCTTGGCGACATAGGCCAGCATCGCCAGCAGCACGACGGGCAGCAGCAGCAACCGCCAGGGTGCGCGCGCCAGCGCCGCGTGGATCAGGAAGGGGGTGTAGGTGCCGGTCCGCGTGATCGTGCGGTCCATGTCGTAGATCGCCAGCGCGGTGACGGGCGGAAGGCTGGGCTCGGTCATGCCTTCCCCTCGAACACCTGCCGCACCAGCGCAAGGTCGCTCGGCTTGTCGACGTCGACCGCCGCCAGCGGATCGGCCAGCGGGATCATCCGCGCGACGATGCCGATCCGCCGCGCCGCCGCCGCCACCCCCGCCTGCAGCGTGATCGTGCGGGTCAGCGCGCGCAGCAGCAGCCAGGGGCCGAAGCGCGCGACCAGCTTCCAGCCCTTCTTGCGCTCCTGCTCGACCTCGCTCCACAGGCTGAGCGCGGTGCGCGCGCCCTCCCCGTTCAGCGCGAACAGATTGGCCCCCGTCCACCAGCCGCCCCGGAACTTGAGCCATGTCCGCCGGTTATGCGGAAAACGCGCGTGGACGATGCGCCGCTCGACCATGCCGAAGGCGATGTCGGCGGGCGCGGCAGCCACCGCCGCAAGGAAGGCGGAGACGGTTTGGGGATCGAGCAGCGCGTGATCGGCGGTGGTGACGAACAGCGGCCAGGGCGCGAAAGCCCCGCCTGCCACCGCGCTGACCGATCCGGCGATCCCCGCCCCCGATCTTTCGACGCGGATGCGCGGATCGGCGGGCAGCGCGGCCGCGATCACGTCGACATCCTGCGTCAGCACCACGATCGACGCGATTTCGGGCGCGGCGAGCAGCGTGCGCGCGACGCGCGCCACCATCGGCTCGCCCGCGATCGGGATCAGCGCCTTCAGCGCCACCCCCTCCGCCTGCGCCATCGGATCGACGCCGGGGCGGCGGCCGGCGAGCAGGATCGCGGTGCGCTTCACCGAGGCCGTGTCCGCCGCGCTCACGCCATCCAGCTCGTGATCGCCTGTCCCCGCGCGCGCGTCGCCAGCGCCTGCAGCAGCCGCACGACATGAAACAGGCAGGACAGCACGGTCCACGCCGCCACCGCCACCAGCCCGATATCCGGCCGGCCGGCGAGCAGCGCCACGACCAGGATCACCATGTTCGGATTGCGCCGCGCCGTGATCAGCCGGAAGCGGCTGTCGATGGGCCGCCAGGTGTGCATGTCGAGCTTGAACGCGCCCAGATAGACGCCCTCGATCAGCCGCTGCACGACATAGCCCGCGACGATCGCGGCCAGGCTGCCCCACATCCACAGCGGATCGAGCGGGGTGCGATAGGCGGTCAACCCGATGCCCCAGGCCCACCACCAGAATGGCGGGTGGACCAGGTCGATGCCGTGATCGGCGGCGTTGCCCCATTTGGACGAGGTGCCGGTGCAGCGCGCGAGCTTCCCGTCCACGGTGTCGAGCACCATGAACAC
>Ga0160461_1000605_pt1 | contig 22019 bp, 20 predicted proteins | sample HID1975I_E6MG_FD_108266 | JGI IMG/M metagenome (GOLD analysis project Ga0160461, IMG submission 108266) | Enriched soil microbial communities from UW Madison campus, WI, USA - HID1975I_E6 MG | ecosystem: Environmental > Terrestrial > Soil > Unclassified | place: USA: Madison, Wisconsin...
CGGCGTCTGGGCATGTATGCGCGGGGGTGAGCCGTTTGACACGGCCAAGCTTTTCAGCGCCAAACACCTCCAAAAAGCTTGACCACGAACAGAGTATCTACATCTGTTTCGGGCCAATTATTCCTGAGCCATGGGCGCGCGGCTCCTTGGCGCCCGCCTTGATATCGAGACGTACAAACAAGGTAGTCGCGCGCGCAGGCACAGCCGTGACTGGCCGGAAACAAATGGAGCGAGCTTGCTCGCGATGCGCCGCGCGGGCGGCGCTCGATCTCAAAAACGCCAAATGAGCTAAGGCGAGCACCCGCCACTCACTTCACACTTTCCTGAACTGATTATTTGCCCCCAGCGATTTTTCCCCCCGCCAAGCGCCACCAGAATCGCTCACCACAATCACAAAAAGCGTGAGGCCACTCCCGTGGACCAGACACTCCAGGTACGGCAAGCCGCCGCCCACCTCATCGATGCCTTTGCCAGCAACGACACCGCCCGCTACTTCGCCTGCTTCAGCGAAGACGCCACCTTCCTCTTCCACACCTTGGCGCAGCCGCTGTTGTCGCGTGGCGCTTATGAAACCGTGTGGGCCCAGTGGCAGGCCGACGGTTTTGCCGTGCTGGCGTGTGAGTCGGGCAATGCGCAAGTGAGCCTGCAAGGTGACGTGGCGATCTTCATGCACGATGTGGCCACGCACATCCGCATCGCCGGTGAAGAGCACCAGCTGGCCGAGCGTGAAACCATCGTGTTTCGCCGCGAGGGCGAGCGCTGGTTGGCCTGCCATGAACACCTGTCGGTCGTCACCACCGCCTGATCCTCTTTTACGCGGCCTTGCCGCTCTGCCATCGCACCCACAATAAGGCCCGCGCACTGCGCCGGGCGACAACAACCGCGCTGGAGTATCACCATGAGCCACTCGACCGGTATCGAGACCAACGGCGTCGAACAGATTCCCGACGACCAACGCCACGCCTCCCCGCTTGACCTGTTCCGCCTGATTTTCGGCGGTGCCAACACCTTTGCCACGGCCGTGCTGGGCAGCTTCCCGGTGCTGTTCGGGTTGTCGTTCCAGGCCGGGGTCTGGGCGATTGTGCTCGGGGTCGGCATCGGCGCCATCATCCTCGCCCCCATGGGCCTGTTCGGTGCGCTCAACGGCACCAACAACGCGGTGTCGTCGGGCGCGCACTTCGGCGTGCACGGGCGCATCGTCGGCTCGTTCCTGTCGCTGCTCACCGCCGTGGCGTTCTTCTCACTGTCGGTGTGGAGCTCGGGCGATGCCCTGGTGGGTGGCGCCAAACGCCTGGCCGGCCTACCGGAAACAGACCTCACCCTGGGCCTGGCCTATGGCCTGTTCGCGGTGTTGGTCCTGGTGGTGTGCATCTTCGGCTTCCGCTTCATGCTGTGGGTCAACAAGATTGCCGTGTGGGCGTCGAGCTTGCTGTTCTTGCTGGGCATCGCGGCCTTCGCCGGGCCGTTCGATGCGGGCTATGCCGGCAGCGTCAACCTTGGCCAAGCGGGTTTCTGGGCAGCCTTCGTCGGTGCGGCGATCCTGGCCATGAGCAACCCGGTGTCGTTCGGTGCGTTCCTGGGCGACTGGTCGCGCTACATTCCGCGGACCACGCCCAAGTCGCGCATCATGCTGGCAGTGATCGGCGCCCAGGCCGCGACCTTGATCCCGTTCCTGTTCGGCCTGTGCACCGCCACCTTGGTCGCCAGCCAGGCACCTGACTACATCGCGGCCAACAACTATGTCGGCGGCCTGCTGGCGATCTCGCCGAGCTGGTTCTTCCTGCCGGTGTGCTTGATTGCGGTGATCGGCGGCATGTCCACCGGTACCACCGCGCTGTATGGCACGGGCCTGGACATGTCCAGCGTGTTCCCGCGCTTGCTCAGCCGCGCCGCCGCCACCTTGCTGATCGGCGTGCTGGCGATCGGCTTCATCTTCATCGGCCGCTTCACCTTCAACCTGGTGCAGAGCGTGTCGACCTTCGCCGTGCTGATCATCACCTGCACCAGCCCATGGATGGTGATCATGATCCTCGGCCTGATCACCCGTCGCGGCTTCTACCATGCCGATGACCTGCAGGTGTTCACCCGTGGCCAGCGCGGCGGCCACTACTGGTTCACGCACGGCTGGAACTGGCGCGGCATGGGGGCGTGGATCCCCAGCGCGGCAGTCGGCCTGTGCTTCGTCAACCTGCCGGGTCAGTTCGTCGGCCCGCTGGGCGACCTGGCCGGCGGCATCGACCTGAGCCTGCCAGTAACCCTAGGGCTGGCGGGAGTACTGTACCTCGCCCTGCTCAACCTGTTCCCTGAACCTGCTGGCGTGTATGGGCCCAATGGCCCGCGCTGGGTGCGCTGCAAAAGCACCTCGCATGCGCCGGTAATCACTGCCGAAATGGCCTGACTGGAATTTGCCCATGACCACTTCTCACTACATCGCCGGCCGCTGGGTCGAAGGCCAAGGCAGCGACTGCATCAGCGTCAATGACCCTGCACTGGGCCAGCCCTTCGCCGAATTGATGGCCGCCAGCGTTGCCCAGGTCGACCAAGCCGTGGCCGCCGCGCGCGAAGCCCTGCCGACCTGGAAGCAGACCAGCGCCAGCGAACGTGCAGCGTACCTGCGCGGTTTCGCCGAGCAGCTCGGGCAGCGCCGTGAAGCGTTGATCACCCTGCAGATGCGCAACAACGGCAAGCCGCGCCACGAGGCCGAGATCGACCTGGACGACGCGATTGCCACCTTCAACTACTACGCCGACCTGGCGGAGCAGTTGCCGCAAAAGAACCGCGACGTGCCCCTGGCCGCGCCCGGTTTCACCGCCCGCACCCGCCTGGAACCGGTCGGCGTGGTCGGCTTGATCGTGCCGTGGAACTTCCCGCTGGTGACCAGCGCCTGGAAGCTCGCCCCCGCCTTGGCCGCAGGCTGCACCGTGGTGCTCAAGCCTTCGGAAGTCACCCCGCTGATCGAGCAGGCTTACGGCCAGATCGCCGAGGCCCTCGGCCTGCCCGCCGGCGTGCTGAACATCGTCAACGGCAAGGCCGAAACCGGCGCGGCGCTGAGCAACCACGCAGGCCTTGACAAGCTGTCGTTCACCGGCAGCAACAGTGTTGGCAGCCAGGTGATGCGCAGCGCTTCTGCCCAATGCCGGCCCGTGACGCTGGAGCTGGGCGGCAAGTCGGCGATCGTGGTGTTCGATGATTGCGACATCGACCAGGCCGTGGAATGGATTGTCGCCGGTATCAGCTGGAACGCCGGGCAGATGTGCTCGGCCACCTCACGCCTGCTGGTGCAGGACGGTATCGCCGATGCGCTGCTGCCGCGCTTGCAGGCGGCACTGGAGAACCTGCGGGTGGGCAACCCGTTGAGCGAAGAAGTGGACATGGGCCCGCTGACCAGCCAGGCGCAATGGCTGAAGGTTGCCAGCTACTTCGCCACCGCACGCGAAGAGGGCCTGCAATGCCTGGCCGGCGGCAAAGCGCTGGACCGTGACGGCTGGTTCGTCAGCCCCACGCTGTATGTGGACGTCCCTGCCCACAGCCGCCTGTGGACCGAAGAGATCTTCGGCCCGGTGCTGTGTGCACGGCGCTTCACCACTGAAGCGCAGGCGATCGCCGAAGCCAACGACAGCCGCTTCGGCCTGGTGGCCACGGTCTGCTCTGCCGACCTGGAACGCGCCGAACGCGTTGCCGATGCGCTGGAAGTTGGCCACGTGTGGATCAACTCGGTGCAGGCGGTGTTCGTCGAAACTTCGTGGGGCGGGACCAAAGGCAGCGGCATCGGCCGCGAGCTCGGGCCCTGGGGGTTGTCGGGGTACCTCTCGGTGAAGCATGTGACGCGCTGCCTGGGTTAACCCCAGCGGCTGGTCAAGAAGCCCCTTGCTGACGGATGTCACAAGGGGCTTTTGCTTGGCGCTTGATTCCGTTTCACACAGGCCCTCATGGCCACGTGACTTTTCAGTCATCGCGCAAAGTCCCACTTCCTGGTACCCCCACAATCACAACACCAGGCCGGACCACCATGCACCCTCAACGCACCGCCTTGCACAACGAACTGCACGCTCGCCCGTCGCTGTATTTCGACGGCCCGGCCCATGTCTTCCACCTCGCCTTGCTCGGCGGCGATGCAGCGTGTGCGGCGCTGCTGCAACGCTGCTGCCCAGAGGCGCAGGACATCAACGCAGCGCAGGGCATCACCCGGCTGGACGGGCACCCGTTCAAATGGGAACGGCACACCGAGTTCTTCACCCTGACCCTGGTGGTGCCCTGCCCCACCGCCAACACCGAGTGGCAAGCCCTGCCACAGGTGCTGGCCGAAGCCATTGCCCCGCAAACGGCGCAGGTGATCAATGCGGTGCAAGTACTGGTCCGCGATGAACAGGACCTCGACCTGAGCCACTATGGCTTCAAAGACCCCTGCGGCTCCTGTGTGGGCGGTGGCGATGCGTCGGTGTGGAGCGATTTCCGCCTGACCGAGGACGGTACCAACCGCTTCCTGTTCATCAATCGCCGCCTCAATGCCTACCGCCAGGGCCGCATGATCCGGCGCCTGCTGGAGATCGAAACCTACCGCATGATGGCCTCGCTGACCCTGACCACGGCCAAGGCCCTGAGCCAGGAGCTGGACGCCTTCGACAAGACCCTGGTGAGCCTGTCCGAACGCAGCACCGGCGGCGATGGCCACGACTCCAAGGGGCTGCTTGATGCCATCGCCCTGCTCTCGCGACAGGTGGTCAGCCACACGGTGAAGACCCGCCACCGCTTCGGCGCCACCCAGGCGTATGCGCAACTGGTGTTCGAGCGGTTGGCTGAACTGCGCGAAAGCCACGTGGGCGATTGCCAGCGGTTGGGCGTGTTCATCGAACGCCGGTTCAAGCCTACGGTGCGTTACTGCGCAGCCACCGAGCAACGGCTGGAGCAGTTGGCGAAGAATGTCGCCAACCTGGGGGACCTGCTGCAGGCCCGGGTGCAGGTGGAGATGGAAGAGCAGAACGCAGAGATCCTGCGCAGCCTCAATGCCCGGGCCGACGCCCAGGTGAAGATTCAACGGGCGGTGGAAGGGCTGTCGATCATCGCCATCACCTATTACCTGTTGAACCTGTTCAAGCTGCTGTATGGCGGGCTGAATGTGCTGGGGGTGGGGCTGACGGCGCGGGATGGGTTGTTGGCGATGGCGCCGCCAGTGCTGTTAGTGCTGCTGGTGATCCTGGTGAGGATCAGGCAGGCCAAGCAGCATTGAAGCCCAATCGCCGGTGAGCCCGCGCCTACAGGCCCCTGCTAGCGCAGAACCTGTGGGAGCGGGCTCGCCCGCGAATGGGCCGCACAGCGGCCCCGGCTTCACGCCGGCTCGTCAGCCGGGCGCGCGCCCTCTTGCAACAACACCATGCTTTGCGGCGACGACAGCGGGATGCCCTCATCGCGTAACCGGCCAAGAATGGTGAACAGCAGGTCACTGCGCGTGCCCGACACCTGCCGCGGTCCCGCCACGTAACCACTGACGCCAATGACCATGCCGCTGGTGGTCAGGTCCTTGAACGACACCGAACAGGCGGGGGCATCCAGAATCGCTTCGTGCTCCTGGTACGCCGCCAGCAGTAATTCCCGCACACGGTTGGCATCGGTTTCCAGCGGCAAGGTCAGGGTAATGCTGACCACCCCAAGGGCATTGCCCATGGTCACGTTGCGCACGTTTTGCGAGATAAACTGCGAGTTGGGCACGATCACCGTCGAGCGGTCGGACATCTGAATCTCGGTGGCGCGCACGTTGATGCGGCGGATATCACCCTCGACACCGGCCAGGCTGACCCAGTCACCTACCTTTACCGGGCGCTCGGTAAGCAGGATCAGGCCGGAGATGAAGTTCTGCACGATCTGCTGCAGACCAAAACCGATACCGACCGACAGCGCACTCACCACCCAGGTCAGGCTGGTCAGGTTGATGCGCAGGGTCGACATCACCAGCATGGCCAGGAACAGGAAGCCCAGGTAACCCACCAGCGTCACCAGCGAGGCGCGCATGCCGGCGTCCATGTCGGTTTCCGGCAGCAGGCGCTCGCTCAACCAGCGCTTGAGCACACGAATACCGAACATGCCGCCGAAGAACATCACCACCGCCAACAGGATGTCCTGCGGCACGATGTTCATGTTGCCGAGCATCTTGCCGCCAGTGTCGTCCCAATCCCCCAGGCTGAGCAGCAATTCGCCGGGGCTGGTGCCCGACGGCGTCAAGGCCAGCAGTACCGCCAGGAACAGCAACACAGTGCGACCAATGCCGGCGAGAATCGTGCTGGCCTGGGCCTGATGACGCGGCGCCAGGCCCAGTGTCGACGCCAAGGCCAGGCCACCGGGCTGACGAGGCGACAGCAAGGTCTCGCACAGGTCACCGAGGAAGGTGGTCAACAGGTAGGCACAGGTGGCCACCACGCTGATCCACAGCAACTTGGCGGTCAGGAAGTAGGCCAGGGTCAGGAAGCCGGCCAGCAGCGCCAGCACGATCAACCCTACCCACACCACGATGACGAAGGGGATCAGCCCCGCCAGGCCAGTCGGGCGCTCCAGCTCATGCTTGCGCAAGGTGCGGCGGTAGCGCAGCAAGGCCACCGAAAAGATCACCGCCACCACCAGCGCGGTCAGGCCGTTGGTGGCCACGGTCAGTGCCAGGCTGGTGCCGATCACGCTGTTGATGCGCTCCTGGGTCAGCAGCACCATCAACGCCAGGGCCAGTAGTTTGGGGAACCAGCCCAGGGCGCTGGCCACTTCATCGTGGATCGGCGGCAGGCGCCAGGACGGGCGCTGCAGCATCAACATGGCGCGGCCCAGGCCCGAAATGAAGGCGCTGAACACCACCAGGGTAAGGATATGGTTGGTCAGGCTGGCGATGTCCGAACCCAGCTCGGCGCTGCTTTCCAGGCCCCAGCGCAGCAGCGACACGGAGCCAGCGATGGTACCCAGCGTCGCCAGGCTGACGCTCAGGGCCAAGGCGCTGCGGCGCAGGCGGCCTTCCGGCAGCCAGCGGATCATGGCGTCTGCCAGCAGGCGTTCGAGCAGGCGACGGACCAAGGTCCAGACCAGGATTGCCGCCACCAGGCTGGTCAGGAACAACCAGCGATGCTCGGCACTGAACGCGCTGGCCACGGCATCGGCCGCCTCACCGCGCAGGTCTCGCAGGCGACTCAGGTCTTCAGCGGTAGGGCGGATCAGCGATTGCCAGAACGCCGGGGTCAGCGGGCTGGTCGCGCGGCTGGTGACCTGCGAGTTGAACTGGCTGCGGCGCAGGTTGACGATCTGCGTGGACAGGTCGCGGGCCGACTGGGTCAGCTTGGTCGCCTGTTCCTGCTCGGCCAATACGGACTTTTTCTGCGCCTCGAGGTCCTTGCGCTGAAGCGTGATGGTCGCGGTCTCGTCCGGCTGGGGCGGGCCAAGCACCTTGAGCTTGTCGTCCAGGCCCTCAACGTCGGTAGTCCGCAGCGCACTGAGTGCATCGGCCTGACGCTGAACCTGGATGGCGGCCTGGCGCAACTGCGAGAGCACGTCGTCATTGGCGTTGCTGGTTACGCCCTGGCGGATCTCGTCGAGTCGGTCATTCAGTTGCTCAAGGCTCGCGTTTTCTTCGAGCACCGGCAGTTCGGCAGCGGCCAGGCTGGAGACTGGTGTGGCCGGTGCGGACCAGGCCGGGGTGGCCAACGCCACCATCAGGGCCAATACGCCTAGGCAATAACGGGCAAGGCTGACACGCCTCATCGAACATTCCTCTATACATTTCGATTTGGCGGGGGATTCTACGCGGCTTGAGGCGATCAGGAGAGTGCCGTTTCTCGCTTGAGCAGTTGCTGCTTGCGCTCGACGCCCCAGCGGTAGCCGCTGATATCGCCATCGCGGCGAACCACCCGGTGGCACGGGATAGCCACGGCAATGCGGTTGGCGGCGCAGGCCATGGCCACCGCGCGCACCGCCTTGGGTGCGCCGATACGCTCGGCGATGTCGGTGTAACTGACCCGACAGCCGGCCGGCACCTCGCGCAGGGCCTGCCAGACCCGCTCCTGAAAAGCCGTGCCTTGTACATCCAAAGGCAGCGCCAGGCCCAGTGCCGGTGCCTCGACAAAGCCCACCACCTCGGCGACCACGCGTTCATATTCGTTGTCGCCGCCTATCAGCCGGGCATTGGGGAACTGGTCCTGCAACGCGTGCAGCAGTGGCTCGGGGTCATCACCCAGCAGGATCGCGCAAATGCCCTTCTCGCTCTGCGCCACCAATATCGCCCCCAGCGAACACTGGCCCAGCGCAAAGCGAATGGTCGCCCCCTGCCCGCCGGCACGGTAGGCCTTGGGGCGCATGCCTAGGCGTTGCTCGGCACTTTCGTAGAAGCGGCTGTTGGAGTTGTAGCCGGCGTCGTAAATGGCATCGGTGACTGAGCGCTGGTCATTTTCCAGGTGCTCGCGCAGGCGCCTGGCGCGAAATGCCGAAGCGTAGGCTTTGGGGGTCAAGCCGGTTTCGGCCTTGAACAGGCGGTGCAGGTGAAAGGGGCTGACGGCCAGTTGTGCGCTGAGTTGGTCGAGATTCGGTGAAATCTCGTCGCCCTCGAGCAGGCGGCAGGCGCGGGTGACCAGTTCGGTACGCCGGGTTGCAGTGGCACGGCTCGCGCTGGTGCAACGCTTGCAGGCCCGGTAACCCGCAGATTCGGCGGCGGCGGCATTGCTGTAGAACTCGACGTTTTCGCGCTTGGCCATGCGCGCTTTGCAACCAGGGCGGCAGTAGATACCGGTGGTGCGCACGGCGTAGACGAAGTGACCGGCGGCGTTGCCGTCGCGAGCCTGCACGGCCTGCCAACGTTGTTCGGAGGTTGTGTAGGGTTTCATCGCGGGTTACCTCTTACCTTTATCGCCTGCACCGGCCTCTTCGCGGGCTTGCCCGCGAAGAGGCCGGTGCAGGCACAGCAAATACCTCAGGCCCGCCACAGGTACCAGGCCGCCACGGTCCGGAACGGGCGCCAGCCACCGCCCAGCGAGCGCATCTGCGCCGGCGTCGGTGCCTTCTCCAGCCCCTTGAGCCGACGATACCCCTCACGTACCGCGAAGTCGTCGACCGGCAGAATGTCCGAACGCTCAAGGCAATAGATCAGCAACATCTCCACCGTCCAGCGCCCTACCCCGCGCAAGGCCACCAGGCGCTCGATCAACGCGTCATCGGGCATGGCCAGCGCCTCCTCGCGGCTGGGCACTACACCCGCTAGGCGGGCCTGGGCAATGCCCTGAACCGTGGCTGCCTTGCTCGCCGAAAAGCCGCACGCACGCATCGCCTCGGGCGTTACAGCCAGCAATTGCTGCGGTGCGGGAAAGCCGCCTTCGGGGAACAGCGCCAACAGCCGGCGCAAAATCGACTCGGCAGCGCGTGCATGCAACTGCTGGTAGGCAATCGCCCGTACCAGCGCCTCATAAGGCTCGCGTCCCGGCGTCGCCTGGTGCAGGCACGGCCCGATCGCTGCGATATGCCGCGCCCAGTCCGGGTCCGAATCGGCCAGGTAGCGGGCAGCTTCCCGGTAGGCTTCGGGCGAAAGGTCAGCCAGGATCATAGCGGCTCCAACACGTCGACTAGAGGCCAAGCTTAGCCCAACCGTTCATCGGCGAAACGCCGGATCTTGCGCGGCTAATTCCTGGCATACCATTGCTCTGCGGCGCGTTACCCGCATAGAATTGAGAACTATTCACAATCGCGCACGCTCACGGGATCAGGCCTTCGATACGATGCAGATCAACGACACACTCAAGCCCACCGAGGTCGCTCTGCTCTATCAGTCCCACCACGCCTGGCTAAGTAGCTGGCTGCGCAGCCGGGTCGGGTGCCATGAGCATGCCGCCGACCTGGCCCAGGATACCTTCGTCCGGGTGTTGCGTGCCCGTCAGGCCTCACCGCTCAAGGAGCCCCGCGCCTACCTCAGCGCCATCGCCCGGGGGCTGATGATCGACCAGTTCCGCCGCCGCGCCCTGGAGCGGGCCTATCAGGAAAGCCTGGCCCACCTGCCTGAAGCCGAAGTGCCCAGCGAGGAACACCAGCTGGTCATCCTCGATACGCTGGAACGCCTCGACCGCGCCCTGCAGGCGTTGAAGCCGCGTGTGCGGCAGGCCTTTCTGCTGGCCCAGATCGACGGGCTGAGCATCGCGCAGATCGCCCAACAGCTGGATGTGTCCCGCGCGACCATCGAGCGCGACTTGGCCAAGGCCCTGGGTGTCTGCTACCGGTTGCGCTATGTCGAACGCTGAGAACGCCCCCGCGCAAACCCAGGTCGACCAGGCCATCGACTGGCTGGTGAAACTGCGCTTCGACACCCCCAGCCCGCGTACCGAGCGGCAATTCCAGCAATGGCTGGCCAGCCACCCACAAAACCCTCAGGCCTGGCAGCGTGTCAGCAGTCTCAGCGACGAGCTGGCCGGGCTGCCCAAGGCACTGAGCCGACGCACCCTCGATACCAGCCAGCGCCAGCACAGCAGCCGCCGAGACCACCTCAAGCTGCTGGCGCTGTTGGCCGTTGGCGGCAGCCTGGGCTGGGCCGCGCGCTCGCCCTTGGGCCTGCCGCAGCTACTGGCCGACAGCAGCACCGCGGCAGGTGAACGTCGGCAATTGCAAGGCAGTGATGGCAGCCGTATCCAGCTCAACACCGCCAGTGCCATCGACCTGCACTACAGCAGCGAACAACGACTGCTCGAACTGATACGGGGCGAGGTCAGCCTGGACGCCAACGCCAACGACAGCCGCCCCTTCCGCATCGATACCCGTGTCGGCACCTTGGGCACACTCGACGGCCAACTGCTGCTGCGCGAAAACGACAATGGCTTGCTGGTGGCCGTACGCCGTGGCGAAGTCACGCTGTTCCCCGCGTCGCCTTCAGCGCGGTTGGTACAGGCTGGCGAAACCTTGCAGGTGCAGGCTAACGGCAGCTTGCAGGCCGTGAGCCTGCGCAGCGACCCGTGGGGCTGGACCGACGGCGTGCTCAGCGTGCAGCAGATGCCTCTCGGCGAATTCGCGGCGGAGCTGGCGCGCTACCGCCCGGGCCTGCTGCGCTGCGCCGACGAAGTGGCACACCTCAAAGTCTCCGGCACCTACCAGCTGGCCGATACTGGGCAGATTCTGCAATTGCTCACGCGCAGCCTGCCGGTGCGGGTCGAGTACCGCACACGCTATTGGGTGAGCATCGACGCCGCCTGAACCCCGCGTGGTCAGTCCGCCACCGCGCGCAGGCGCCCTGCCCGCCGGTACGACTGCCGGGCAAAACAGACGAACAACCCTGCCATGATCGCCAGCGCCATCGGCAACCCGTGCGGTGCCACATCCATCGCCGCGCCACTGACCAGCGGCCCGATCAGGCTGCCCACACCCCACAGCAAGCCGACGCTGGCATTGGCCGTGACCAGGTCCTGCCCTTTGAAGCGCTGCCCGATCAGCACCAGCGCCAAGGTGTAGATGCCCCCCGCCACTGCGCCCAGCACCACCAGCAGCGGCCACAGCAACCAGGTCATCTGCAGCAGCCACGGCAGGCCGATGCCGATCAGCATCGCCACCAGGCCGCACACCAGGTGCAGCCCGGTGCGCTCGACCCGGTCGGCCAACCAGCCCAAAGGCAGCTGGAACAGCATGTCGCCAGCAAACACCACCGTCACCATCAGCGCCGCCACACCCACGGCAAAGCCGTGGCTGGTGGCGTACACCGGCAGCAGCGACAGCACCACGGCGTCGAAGAAGGAGAAGAACAGCACCGCCACGCACAAGGCCGGCGCCACGCGGAAGAACCCCGCCAGGCCGAAGCTTTTTTCGCCTTCTTCATGCTCGACGTAGTCGTTGGGCACGGTCAGCACGATGCACAGCAGCGCCAGGCCGTAGCAGGCGGTGACCACGCCGGTGATCCATGGGCTGTCGGCGCCCAGCACGGCCAGCATTGCCGGGCCGAGTACCTGGAAGCCGGTAAAGCTGGTGGCGTACAGGGCCATGATTTTGCCGCGGTTGTGCTCGGGGCACAGCTCGTTGACCCAGGACTCGCCGAGAATGATGGCGATACCCATGCCGATGCCCAGGCCCAAGCGCAGCAACGCCAGCAGCCAGATCGAGTCGAAAGCCGACTCCAGCAAGGCGATGCTGACGGTGCACAGGCTGAAGCACAGTAAGTAGATGGTGCGCCGGGTCAGGCGCCGGCAGCAGGCGTCGACCATGAACGCCGAAAGCATCATCCCGGCTGCCGGGATGGCCGAAATAATGCCGATTTCCAGCGTGCCTGCGCCGGCCTCATGCAGGCGCAACGACACCAACGGCAAGCTGGCCCCCAGGCTGAAGCCCACCACCGACACGGCGAACAACAGGCCCGCCAGCAAACGCATGTTCATTTACCACTCCTTGCAAACCGAAAAGACGAGCAAACACGAGCGCGCACGCCGGGACGGCGGACGACGCAAAAGCGCGGATCAGTTCAGGGCAAGGTGTGGCGAGAAGGTGAAGGCAAACAGCACGCTGCGCCGACGCTTGAGCACCGTGTCGCTCGGCCACGCACGACGCAGGGCCTGGAGTGCAGGCTGGCGAGCAGGTGGGAGGGACGGGTTACGGCGCATTGCTTTGACTACGCAGGTTGGAGAAAAGAGGCGGCACTCTAGGCTAACGGTGGTCGGGCCGTCAATCGTCAGGGGGCCGCCGCACGACCTATTCCGGCCGGCCCTGTGCTCGGCAAGGGGGCTCCTTGTAGGAGCGACTGTCCTGCGCAATTTCTAAAAATTGACGTGGGAGCGGGCTTGCCCCGCGAACACCGGCGAAGCCGGTGCCATGCACCGCGTAGCCCCATTCGCGGGACAAGCCCGCTCCCACAGGGCCCTCACAAGGTCTGAGCCTGCGTAGTTACCTGTGGGAGCAACTGCCTTCTTGTGGAAGCTGGCCTTGCCAGCGATTGGGTTGCGCAGCAGCCCCTTACAGGCTCAACGCTTGCCGGTAGACGGCAGGAACACCGCCAACAACCCGAACAACGGCAGGAACGAGCACACGCCATACACGTACTCGATACCGCGCAGGTCCGCGACATAACCCAGCAGCGCCGCGCCTATGCCGCCGAAGCCGAACATCAGCCCGAAGAAGATCCCGGCAATCATGCCCACGCTGCCCGGCACCAGCTCCTGCGCATACACCACGATGGCCGAAAACGCCGAGGCCAGGATGAAGCCGATCACCACGCTCAGCACGGTGGTCCAGAACAGGTCGGCATAAGGCAGCGCCAGGGTGAACGGTGTCACGCCCAGAATCGAGAACCAGATCACCGCCTTGCGCCCGATACGGTCACCGATCGGCCCGCCGAAGAAGGTACCGGCCGCCACCGCGCCCAGGAACAGGAACAGGTGCAGCTGCGAGCTGGCCACCGAGACGTCGAACTTTTCGATCAGGTAGAAGGTGAAGTAGCTGGTGAAGCTGGCCATGTAGAAGTACTTCGAGAACACCAACAGGCCCAGCACGATCAGCGCCGCGATCACCCGCTTGCGCGAGATGCCATGGGTGGCCTGCACCGCCTTGCGGGCCTTGGCCTGGTTGAGGTGCTCCTTGTACCAGCTGCGCAGCATCAGGGTCACGGCGAAGAAGAACAGCCCCGCCAGGCCAAACCAGGCCACGTGCGTTTGCCCGAACGGGATGACGATCGCCGCCGCCAGCAGTGGCCCCAGCGCCGAGCCGGTGTTGCCGCCTACCTGGAAGGTCGATTGGGCCAGACCAAAACGCCCGCCCGAGGCCAGCCGCGCGATGCGCGAGGTTTCTGGGTGGAAGGTGGAAGAGCCAATGCCCACCAGCGCCGAGGCCAGCAGGATCATCGGGAAGCTGCCGACAAAGGCCAGCATCACGATCCCCACCAGCGTGCACAGGGTGCCCATCGGCAGCAGGTTGGGTGCGGGCCGGCGGTCGGTAAAGAAGCCGACCCAAGGCTGCAGCAGCGAGGCGGTTATCTGAAATGTCAGGGTGATCATGCCGATCTGGGCGAAGCTCAGGTCGTAGTTGGCCTTGAGCATCGGGTAGATCGCCGGCAGCACCGACTGGATCAGGTCATTGATCAAGTGCGCCAGGGCGCAGAAGCCGATGATGCGCATCACCAACGGGTTGGCAGGGTTAGCCGCTGCGCTGGTGGACGCCGTGGAGGTGCTACTGATGGCCATGTGCCTGAATCTCCGTCCGCAGGTTTGGGATCCGATTATCGGGAAACAAATAGATACATAGCTACCTTTTTTATCCCTCCGTCGAAACGTACTTGTAAATGGTTCTCAATATAATTAGCATCCTCGACTCATTCCCCTGTCATCGTTGGGCGAAACGGCCCCTATCGTGAGCAGACCGATCCCATGAGCCCGATGCCCGCCAAGCAACTCCAGCCCGACCCTCAGCAGGAAGCCCTGGAGTGGTTTTCCCGTTTGCGTCAACCCGGCTGTGACGAAGGCGAACGCCAGGTGTTTGCCGCCTGGTGCCAGGCGCCGCAGAACGCCCAAGCCTACGCTGAACTGGAAACCTTCTGGCAACAGCTGCAACCGCCACCGGCACGCCCCCGACCGCGGCAGATAAACACGCGCCGCAGTCACCTGGGCAAATGGCTGGCGCTGTTGTTTTTGCTGGTGCTGGGCGCTTTGGCCTACCTGTACTGGCCACTGATGCAACGCCTGGGCAGCGAACTGCACACCGACGTGGGCGAACGCCGCAGCTTGCGCCTGCCCGACGGCTCGACCCTGCACCTGGACAGCGCCAGCGCGATGAACGTCGACCTGCGTGGCCGTACCCGCCAGCTGCACCTGGTACAAGGCCAGGTGTACCTGGAGGTCCTGCTCGACGGCCGGGCCATGGAGGTAGAAGTGGGCGAGGCGCGCATCCAGGTATTTGGCACCCGCCTGCAAATCGCGCGCTATGCGCACCACGACGAGCTGGTGGTGCTCAGTGGTAAGGCCATGGTTGTGCAAGCCGGGGAGCAGCGCCTGGTCTCGGCGGGTGAACGGGTGAGCTTCGACGGCACACGGATCGACACTGTGCAAAAGGCCGATCCGAAGACCACCGACAGCTGGCGTAACGGCCGCCTGCGCGCCACCGATATGCCGCTTGGGCAGGTGCTGGAACGCCTGGCCGGCTACCAGGGCGAACGCCTGTGGATACTCGACGATCACACCGCCCATCGGCGCGTGAGCGGCGATTTCAACCTCGACCGCCCTGCCGAAAGCCTCGCCGCACTGGCCAACGCCCAGCAATTGCAGCTGCACAGCATGCTCGGGCACTGGCTGATCGTTCGCTGAAAGCGGGCCTGGCGGCTAAGTTTTTGAAAGCGTGCAAATTTTTTTTGAAATGAGTGTTGACAGAGGGGCATCACAAGGGAATAATGCGCGCCATTGGCTACATAGCTCAGTTGGTTAGAGCATAGCATTCATAATGCTGGGGTCCGGGGTTCAAGTCCCTGTGTAGCCACCAAACATGATAAAGGGCTTACCGAAAGGTAGGCCCTTTTTCTTTGCCTGTGAAAAAGTTACGGCGTCTCCGGCAACTGACCCAGTGCGATGTGCTAAACCCACACAGCTGTAAGCAGTGCTAGCACTACCACCAGGACCAGCACTTTAATTGTCAGAGCCGTGCGCGCGGCAGGCGCATGTTCGTGCGAAGAGGTCAGGGTTTCCTGCATGCGCTTAAAGGCTTCGATGTGCTCTTCATCTTGTGCCAGCCAGACACGAAAAGCCTTGCGCTCGCGGCCACTGGGCTGGCCGTCGAGGCGCGCCAGCCATTCGACGGCTTCGTGTAGGATTTCGGGGCTCATGGCTGCGCCTCATTGAGGCATTGGCGCAACCACACCAGCAGCCACTGGTGACAGCCCCTGCACCAGTAATCCAGGCAGTCTGCGGCGGGAAATGGAGGTATTTTCATCGCGAGGCTTCGCAAATGGGAATGATTCTATTCTAAATTACCACTACCCGACATGCAATTACCGGCTTAACGTAGGGTGGTATCGATCGCCGCCGATGCATGAATAGAAGAGGGTTGAAATTCAGTTCCACGTATAAACTTCCCCTTGCGAATGAGAATAGTATTAGCGCTCTGCAGCATTCTTTTCATTCTAACGTATTGCTGATCAGTAACATCAGGATACAAATGTGAAAAATCATACTTCTTCATATTAGAAAATTTAGGCAGACCAACCCAAGTCCAAAACATTTTATCCGTAATCACATTGGACTTCATCAAATTCTTATACGACTTACTGGCCTCGATATCACGAAACGATACAAAAACTTCACCATGCTTTTTTGTCTTTACTCGATTATAGTCTCTCAAATTGGGACCTGGGCTCACAGTATGTGTATACTCAGTGCTCAGCGTATATGCATACTCAGTAACCGTTTTACTTATTTCAAGTAAATGCTCAGGCCCATTTTCACTGAGCAAGGCGTAGCTTTGCGCCTGCTCAAATGTCAGCGCCACGATTTTAGGTCTTTTCGGACTCGGCATATGCCCGGTTGGATCTGAATTATTTACAGGGTCGCCATTACAATAGGCGTAGGCGTTTAATCCACCTGTGGAAAACGGACTCAAGGAGTCCGGACTAGAAAAGCGCATCAAGCCGTTAATGAAAAGACGATAGCCATTACCCAGTAGATAGCCTGCTGGTAGGCGTGCCCTTGCTTCACCTGTGAAGCCTAAAGTGGCGTGCAGGTTTGCTTCCAGGCCATAAACGGTATACAGCCCCGTACGTCTTTTTTCAGATGAACATTCAAGGAGCACTGAACGTTGTTCATCGCACGCCAACAACGTAGTCCGTGGAGCCTTACCACTTGACCTCAACGCCGTTAACATAACATTTGAACTCATTACTTCACCCTCGCAGCGATATATAAGAGTGCGAGCTACCTGACCTTGACCCCTTTACTACTGCTCAATTGCCTGTCAAAAGATTCTGCCTGATGCGATCACATCGCTACAACTGGCAGAAATACCAGGTGCCCTCCTAACCCTGTCAACGCACACTCGCCATTACAACTGCCAGACCAAGGCCGATCAGCGCCAGGCCAATCATTCGGTCCATCATGACTTGCCGCTCGATCATCGCCTTGCGCAATGCCGTGCTGGAGAAGAACACCGCCACCAGGCTGAACCACACCCAATGGGCAAACGACATGAATGCGCCGTAAGCGAAGTCCAGCGCCAGCGGGCTGCCCGGCTGCACCACCTGGGTGTAGGCGCTGATGACGAAGAGCATGGTCTTGGGGTTCAGGGCATTGGTCAGAAACCCCGTGCGCAGTGCCGCCCACAGGCTGGCACCGGTGTCTTGGCCGACGCCGTCGAGGCGGGTGCGCGTGGTGTTGGTCAGCGATTTGTAGCCTAGGTAGATCAGGTACCCCGCACCGACGACCTTCATGAACAGGAACAGGGATGGGCTCTGGCTGATGATCACGGCGATGCCCAGCACCGTATACAGCACATGCACCTGCACGCCCAAGGCGATCCCCACGGCAGCCGCCAGTCCGGCTTTACGGCCCTGTGCATAACTGCTGCGGGTGACCATGGCGAAGTCGGCCCCCGGGCTGATGACGGCAAGGATGGTGAACAGGGCTACGGCGATGAGTTCGGTCATTGGCGTCTCGATTGGCGATGAAAATGCACAGACGCGCCGATTATCCTGGGCTTATGGGCCGCTAAAAATCGATTTATAGTGGCGGATATTCGATAGTTTTTCTCACAGAGGTGCAGTGCTTGTACTGGCCTCTTCGCGGGCAAGCCCGCTCCTACAGGTGCTGTGCACACTTCATGAGTGCGCGATCCTTGTGGGCGCGGGCTTGCCCGCGAAGAGGCCGGAACAGGCACCACAAAACCATGAAACTGCCCCCTCTCAACGCCTTCCGCTACTTCGACATTGCCGCCGAAACCGAAAGCTTCGTGCGCGCCGCCGAGCGCCTGCATGTCACCCACGGCGCGGTCAGCCGGCAGGTACGGCTGCTTGAGGAAAGCCTCGGCATCGAACTGTTCGAACGCCGCAACCGGGCCATCTTCCTCACCGCCGCCGGCCGTGCGTTGCATGGCACCACCCAGGTCATGTTCGAACAGCTCGAAGGCGCCGTGCAGCGCCTGCAACAGCAGGAGCGCGACAACGTGCTGGTGCTCTCCTGCGAGCCCACCATCGCCATGCGCTGGTTGATCCCGCGCCTGCCGCGCTTCCACAGCGCCCACCCCGACCTGCAACTGCATCTGGTAGCCGCCGGTGGGCCGCTGGACTTCGCGCGCAGCGGCGTCGACCTGGCGCTGCGCCGCGATGACTTCCACTGGGACCGCCAACTGCATCACCGCAAAATCTGCGACGAATGGATCGGCCCAGTCTGCCGCCCCGGCGACGCCACCGGCCTGGAAGGCCAGCGCTTGCTGCACAGCCGCACCCGGCCCAGCGCCTGGCCCACCTGGCTGCGCTTGAGCAAACAACGGGCCGGGCACACCGAGCGCAGCGACTATGAGCATTTCTACTTGTCGATCCAGGCCGCCAGCGCGGGCCTGGGCCTGGCCATGGGGTCAGCCTTGATGGTGCGCGACGAGCTCGACAGCGGCCAACTGCAGGCCCCTTTCGGCTTCTTGCGCGACGGCTCCGCCTACCACCTGCTCAGCCCTCAGCCGCTGGACGAGGGGGGCAAGCGCCAGCGCTTCGCCGCATGGGTGATCGACGAATGCCAGGCCTGCCTAGGTCACTTGGGTTTGATACAGAACGACGACCCGGCGCTGCCATCGCCACCCCAGGTTCGGTAGCCGGCCGTGTCGACATGAATACGACCTGACGGGTAGCGGCCCAGGCCCATGTTCCAGGCTTGGCCATGTTGCTGCCAGAAACGGCATAACGGGTTGGGGTCGGCCCAGGCCGGCAACAGCATATCGACGGCGAAGGCACGGGTGTGCGCGCTATTGGCAGCGCCGCCGGCGCAGACGTTCAGGCGCGGGTCACGGTAGGCTGAAACCACCTCGAACTGGCGCAGGATGCCTTGATCGCCGAGGGTTTTAAGCAGCGACAGTGTCGAGCGCACCGCTGGCCATTGGCTGGCCGGCGGCACCGCAAACGGCGACGCCTGGCACAGCTTCCAGTCCGAAGCCGAGCGAAGCAGTTGGTGAATAGGCACCACCCCGTACAAGCGGGCGTCTACCAGCATCTCGCGGAACGGGCGAGTTTGATGATCGCCAGCCCATTGGGCGAACATCCACACGTCGCGGTCATCGGCCTGCGCCGCATTGACCGCCCACATCCCCACCACCAGCAGCAGCCACTTCGTCCCTGTCATCCCTACTCCCGGCTCAAGCCTCATGGCCTGTAATTGGGGCCGCTTGGCAGCCCATCGCCGCGGCTGGTCACCACGACAATCCCTCAGGTATAGCGCAGTATAGAGAGGCTCCCACACCTGTGGGAGCTCCTATGGTTTTTGCCATTAGTCCAACGCCCGCAACCGATACTGCGGCGGCAGTTGGGCGAACCCGCTGATGGTGGTGTCCAGGCTCTTCCAACGCCCGTCCTTGATGCCGTAGATGCAGCCATGCACCGACAGCTCCTGCCCACGGTGCCAGGCGTTCTGCACGATGCTGGTGTGGGCCACGTTGGCGACCTGCTGGATCACGTTCAGCTCGCACAGGCGATCGACCTGCGCCTCTTCGGTTTCAAGCTTGGCCAGCTCACCGCGCTTTTCGTAGTACAAGTCGCGAATCGATCGCAGCCAGCCGTCGATCAAGCCTAGCTGGCGGTCCTGCATGGCGGCGCGCACGCCGCCGCAGCCGTAGTGGCCGGTGACCAGGATGTGTTTGACCTTGAGCACCTCGACGGCGTACTGGATCACCGACAGGCAGTTAAGGTCGGTGTGCAGCACGACGTTGGCGACATTGCGGTGGACGAACAGGTCGCCGGGCAGCATGCCGACGATCTCGTTGGCCGGCACCCGCGCATCGGAGCAGCCGATCCAGAGGAATTCCGGGGTTTGCTGACGGGCCAGTTTGGCGAAGAAATCGGGGTCACGCTGGGTGATGGCATCGGCCCAGCGCGCATTGTTGTCGATCAGTTCCTGCAGGTCGTGCATGGTCTTGCCTCATCAGGTTGTACCTGTGTGACTGGACCTGCGCCTGAGGGGTCACGCCTCGAACAGGGTGCAGGCCATCACCAGGAAGCACTCACGCTTCTTCCAGCCGTGCCTTAATGAACCCCTGGACAAAATCGCGTGCAGCGTCCGGGCCTTGGCCCATAAACGATAGATCGACAGGTCTCAATCGACGCCACCTATTTGCTTTCTATCTGACAGCTTCATGACCGGATCGCAGGGCGTGAATGAACCTACATGGTTAGACCTGCCTTGCAGCATCTATCTGAAAAAATCACGCCAATATGAATCGCGAATCGTATCAACAACTGAACCGAAAGCCGCGGAAACGTAACTCCTCACCTCGTCAGCTTGTAATGAGTTCGGATATTTCCGGGCAAACTCTTTGTTCGCACTACTCGCCGACAGATTACCGCGCATATCTAAATACTCTAGCGCCATAGCTCTATTAGCTGGACCCACACTATCATTAGAAAACACCCTCTGATCAGAATTCTCAATTCGAGCTATCATTTTGGTTCTTAACAGCGGCCACTCGACACCACCCCGCGGGTTTTGAATGAGACCTCCTTCTTTTTTCACGCGCTTTGACACCCCTGCCTTTACGGGGGGCGCAGCACGCTTAAGCGAAGCATTAAACTCATCCGAGGGAAGGCTAAGCACTTCACTCCCCATATTTAAATAAACTTTACCCGTCCCTTTGCGCGTTATGGGTGCTGAAAGCGGTATCACCCAATCAAATTGTTTTGATGAGCCTTCATAGTAGATCATGCGGCCACTAGGGTCCGTACGATTCACTGGATCACCCCCGCAGTAAACATACGCATTCACGCCTCCTCTACCAAACGGACTGAATCCATCAGGCGAGTTGAAGCGATTGGTAACAACGTCAAAAAAACGATAACCGTTCCCAAGAAAGTAACCGATTGGCAACAATGACTGCATCTGGCCTGCGAAGCCAATCAGCGACTCCATACCCCTCTGGAAGCCATAAGGTGAATACGCTACCGACTTAGATCGTGTACCGGACTCACCTACCACAGAGCCCATGCCATCCGAAGCAAGCATCATCGTTTGCTGAAGATCATTGGCAACCTTTCGCTCGACAAGCCGCATACCCGCAGCCTGGATCAACGAACTGCAACGGCCTTCCTGCCAAACAGTGCGTACTGCATCCCCTTCATAAAAAAACCAAGCACCCGTGAAAGTCTTCATGGTCGTAATACTCAGAATTCCCATCCCAATGATTCAGAACGCGAAGCCCTTTGTATACTGGTAGAAATGCCAGGATCGCTTTTGGGGTAACTCGGAAGCCGAGCGCAGCAACGGGTGAATCGGCACCACGCCATAGTATGCGCTAGAGGGCTGGCAGCCAGCGCATCAGCAAATGGACCGCACCTTCACTCTTCGAACAACGTACAAGCCATCACCAGCGCATCCTCGCGCCCGCCCGCCATGGGGTAGTAGTCGCGGCGGCGGCCGATTTCGTTGAACCCGTAGCGCTCGTACAACCGATAGGCCGACTGGTTGCTGGCCCGCACCTCGAGGAAGCACTCCCGGCCATTGAGCTGATACGCGCGCGCCATCAGGTGCTCGAGCAAGCGCAAGCCCATGCCCCGCCCCTGGCTCTCTGGCTTGACGGTAATGTTCAGCAGGTGCGCCTCATCGATGATCACGTTGATCACGCCATGGCCGACCTGCTGCTGGCCATCGAACATCAGCCACACTTCGTAGGACTTGAGCGCATCCTGAAAGATTCCGCGGGTCCAGGGATGACTGAACGCGGCATATTCGATCTTAAGCACGGCATCCAGATCCGCCTCGGTCATCGGGCGGAAACTGATCGATTCACTCATTCAACGCTCTTCCAGCGCGCCATCAGCTGGCGCATCGCTTGCCAGACGTCCGCCTTGCGGTGCGGCTCGTCCATCAACAGTTCAAGGCCCG
>Ga0160461_1000609_pt1 | contig 21969 bp, 16 predicted proteins | sample HID1975I_E6MG_FD_108266 | JGI IMG/M metagenome (GOLD analysis project Ga0160461, IMG submission 108266) | Enriched soil microbial communities from UW Madison campus, WI, USA - HID1975I_E6 MG | ecosystem: Environmental > Terrestrial > Soil > Unclassified | place: USA: Madison, Wisconsin...
CGCAACAAGCTGGCCGACCTGCGCAACAAGATGGGCGGCAACGACAAGCTCGAAGAGCTGCTGATGGACGTGCTGCAGAACACCGAGAAGCTGAAAACCCTGGGCAAGGAATTCGGTCGCGAGGCCGCCGTCCCCGCCACCGACGGCAACGAGTAAGCAGGAGCCAGACGATGACCGACAAACAAGCACTCCCTCAGCAGGACACCGACCTGGTCGAAGTGGAGCACTTCGCGCCTCAGGCCTCGCTGCTCGACAGCATCATCTCGGAAAGCCGCGTGGCCCGTTCGGAAACCGAACGCAGCCGCACCCGCGACCTGATCGGTGAGCTGGTCGCCCAGGTGCTGGAAGGTGAGCTGACGCCGAGCAAGGACCTGATCGCGGTACTGGATGCGCGCATCGCTGAAATCGACGCGATGTTGTCCGAGCAGATGAACGAGATCATGCACGCCCGCGAGTTCCAGCAGCTGGAAGCCTCGTGGCGCGGTCTGAAATACCAGGTCGATCAGACCGAGACCAGCACCACGCTGAAAATCCAACTGCTCAACGCCTCGAAGAAAGACCTGGTGCGCGATCTCAAGTCCGCCAGCGAATTCGACCAGAGCGCGGTGTTCAAGAAAATCTACGAAGAAGAATACGGCACCTTCGGCGGCGCGCCGTTCGGCATGCTGGTGGGCGACTACGAGTTCACCCGCAGCCCGGAAGACATGTACCTGCTCGAAGAGATCTCGCACGTCGCCGCCGCCGCCCACGCACCGTTCATCTCGGCAGCCTCCCCGGAGCTGTTCGGCTGGGACTCGTTCACCGACATGTCCGGCCCGCGGGACCTGGCGAAGATCTTCGACACCGTCGAGTACGCCAAGTGGAAGTCCTTCCGCGCCTCGGAAGACTCGCGCTACGTTGGCCTGACCCTGCCGCACGTGCTTGGCCGCCTGCCCTATGGGCCGGATACCGTGCCGGTAGACGAATTCAACTTCGTCGAAAGCGTCGATGGCCGCGACCACAACAAATACCTGTGGATGAACGCTGCCTACGCCTTGGGTACCCGTGTGACCGATGCCTTCTCCCGCTACGGCTGGTGCGTCGCGATTCGTGGCGTGGAAGGCGGTGGCCTGGTCGAGGGCCTGCCCACCCATACCTTCAAGACCGACGATGGCGAGATCGCACTGAAGTGCCCAACTGAAATCGCCATTACCGATCGTCGTGAGAAGGAGCTGTCGGACCTGGGCTTCATTCCCCTCGTCCACTGCAAGGGCACCGACTACGCCGCGTTCTTCGGCACCCAGTCGACGCAGAAGCAAAAGCAGTACAACACCGACATCGCCAACGCCAACGCGCGCCTGTCGGCACAGCTGCAGTACATCTTCGCCACTTCGCGTATCGCCCACTACATGAAGGCGATCATGCGCGACAAGATCGGCAGCTTCGCCTCGCGCAGGGATGTCGAGTCGTTCCTCAATGAATGGCTGGCGGATTATGTGCTGCTCGACGATACCGCCGGCCAGGAGGCCAAGGCCAAGTTCCCGCTGCGCGAAGCCAGTGTCGAAGTGGTGGAAGTGCCCGGCAAGCCAGGTGTCTACAAGGCCGTGGCATTCCTGCGCCCGCACTACCAGCTCGACGAACTGACCGCCTCGCTGCGACTGGTCGCCGAGCTTCCGCAGTCCACCCGTAGCTGATCGAGCCCTAGCCAGGAAGGCGAAGTTCACCCATGAGCCGTCATTATCAGTTGGTGCCAACACTGCTGGATCGCTTGCTCGATGACGTCCCGCACCAGGCGAGCGAGGCGGTTTCCAAGCGCCTGTGCTCCCTGGCCGATTACAAGGCCAGCCTGATCCGCGACCTGGAGGTACTGGTCAACACCCGCCAGTGCCTGGTCGCCGAACGGCTCGACGGCCATCCGGTTCTGGCAGGCACCATCCTTGAGTACGGCATGCCGGACTTCACCAGCAAAGGCGTGCTCAACCCCGAGGATCGACGGCTGATCCAGGCGCAGCTGGAGCGCGCCATCAGCGTGGGTGACAAACGTTTTCGCGCAGTGCGCGTGCAGCTGATGAACCAACAGATGGGCCACCGCATGCTGACCTTCCGGGTCGATGCGGTGCTGCACCTGCAGGACGCCACACGCCAGGTGTCCTTCGACGCGGTACTGCAGGTCAATACACAAGAATATAAAGTGCAGAACTTGAACTGATGCTCGACGACCTGCTGCCCTACTACGAAAAGGAACTCTCGCACCTGCGCTATCTCGGGCAGGAATTCGCGCGCGAGTACCCGAAAATCGCCTCGCGCCTGCTGATCGAAGGGGACAACTGCGAAGACCCCCACACCGAGCGCCTGATCGAAGCGTTTTCGTTCCTGTCGGCACGTATCCATAAAAAGCTCGATGACGAGTTTCCGGAAATCGTCGAAGCGTTTCTCGAAGTGCTGTACCCGCACTACCTGCGACCGACGCCCGCCCTGTCGATCGCGGAATTCTCCGCCGGCAACCGGGCGTCCCTGACGGCGTGTCACGAAATCGAACGCCACACCGAAATCGCTTCACGCAGCATCGACGGTGTCGCCTGCCGATTCCGCACCTGTTACCCGGTGCAGCTATGGCCCATCGTCGTGCAGGAAGCCTCGTTCGTCGAGCTCGAACGTTCGGTGTTCAACGGCCACAGCGCCGATTTGGTTGCGCACCTGAAAATCGGCCTGGCGGCAACCACCAATCAGCATTTCGGTCAGTTGGACATCCACTCGCTGCGGTTCTTCCTCGACGGCGAAAGCACGTTGATGCTGCAACTGTACGAACTGCTGTTCAACAACCTGGCAAAAGCCACCGTGAGCTTTACCGAAAACGGCCAGCGCCGGGAGATCGGCCTGCCCGCCGATGCCCTGCAAGCGGTCGGTTTCGAAGCGGCCGATGGCCTGGTGGACTACTCGGCGCGCTCGTTCGCCGGCTACCGCCTGCTGCACGATTACTTCACCTTCCCCGACAAGTTCATGTTCATCGATATCGGCGGGCTCAAGCGCAGCCTGAGCGGCCGTGATCTGCGCACGATCGAGATCAACTTCTACTTCGCCCACTACGAACTCGGCGAGCGCCTGGTGCGCTTGGCGCAGAATATCGGGCGCCACAACTTCAAGCTCGGCTGCACCCCGATCATCAACCTGTTCAAGCAGCAGGCCGAGCCGATCAAGCTGACCCACGCCCAGCACGACTATCTCGTCACTGCGGACGTGCGCCTGCAAGGCAATGCCGAGGTCGTGTCGATCGATCGCGTACAGCGGGTGCGCAAAGTGGCCGGGAAGGACCACGTCAGCGAGTGCAATCCGTTCTTCGAGCCACGCGGTGAACTCGGGCCCAACGCGTGTTACTGGATCGGCCGCCGCCAACCGTCACGCCGCGGCAGCCAGAGCGGCACCGACATGCTGATCCGCGTGGTCGACCGTGAGCTGGACCTGATCGACACCAACAGCGACACCCTGAGCCTAGCCGTGACCTGCAGCAACCGCGACTTGCCGCAGATGCTCAGTTATGGCGGCAGCCAGAGCGACTTCAACCTCGACCAGAACGGCGTGGTCGACAGCATCCGCATGCTGCGCAAGCCCACTGCCACGGCGCGCGTCCCCTTGGGCGATGGCCTGATCTGGCGGTTGGTTTCGCACCTGTCACTGAACCACCTGTCGCTGGTTTCCCAGGGCAAGGAGGTGCTGCAGGAAATGCTCAGCCTCTACAACTACCGGCGAGCGCTGGCCGTGCGCAAGCAGATCAGCGGCATTCTCTCGATCACCAGCGAACCGGTGGTGGCCCGCATCGGCCACCCCCGGCCGAATTTCGTGCGCGGTGTGGGCATCACCCTGGAGCTCGACGAAAGCCAGTACATCGGCAGCGGGGTGTTCCTGTTCGGCAAGATCCTCGACCACTTCTTCAGCCAGTACTGCACCGTCAACAGCTTTACCCAACTTACCCTGCGTACCCGTCAGCGGGAAAAGAGAATCGTACAATGGCCAGCCAGAACCGGCGATCAACCCCTGGTCTGATCGACCAGGCACGCGCGGAGCCATACCGGTTCGAATTCTTTCAACTGGTAAGGCTGTTGCGCCTGCACTACAGCCGCGCGGGTCGCATCGACCCGGAAACGCGGCCGCACGACGACCCCTTGCGTTTCCGCTCGCAGCTGTCGCTGAACTTTCCAGTCAGCGAAGTCAGCGAACTGAAGTTCGAGCGTGCCGAACGCACCAACATCAACGACCAGCCACTGTCCGAAGTACAGGTCACCTTCATGGGCCTGGTCGGGCCGTCCGGTGTACTGCCGCGGCCGTATACCGAGCTGCTGATGAACCGTCACATCCAGTACCGCGACGATGCCGCGCACGCGTTCCTGGACCTGTTCTCCCACCGCATGGTCGCGCTGTTCTACCAGGCCTGGCAAAAGTACAAGTTCCACATCGAACACGAACGCAACGGTGCCTCGGATTTCGAGCGTTACCTGCTCAATCTGGTGGGCTTCGGCGATCAAGGGCAAAAGCGCAAGTTCGCCGACGCAGGCTCGGGGATACGACACGAACTGTTCAGCCATTTCGCCGGGCTGTTCACCCAGCGCCCGCGCAACCCGCAGAACCTGCAGGCGATGCTGAGCTTCTACTTCGGCCTGGACTTCACCCTGCATCAGTTCACGGGACGCTGGCTGAAACTGCAGCCAGAACAATGCACACGCCTGGGCCTACAGAACGCCCAACTGGGCCAGAGCAGTGTCGCCGGCAACCGCGTATGGGACTACCAGTCGTGCGTGCGCATCGAAATCGGCCCACTGGAGCTGGCCGATTACCAGCGTTTCCTGCCCGGCACCGACAACTACCGCAAGCTGGTCGAGCTGGTGCGTTTCTACCTCGGCCCCAGCCTCGATTTCGAACTGGCACCACAACTCAAGCCCGAAGCCGTACCGGTCGCCCGTCTGGGCCGCCAGGGCGGTGTGGCGCTGGGCTGGCTGGGCTGGCTGAAGCGGCCCGGCAGCCAGGCCAGGCCTGCGCGCTGCGGCATTTTTAGTATTCCTTTTGATGGGGTCTCGCTGTGAATCTCAAGTCCTTGTTTGCCAAGCTCAACGACACCTGCCGCAGCGCCACCGAGAGCGCCGCCGCGCTGTGCCTTGCCGAGCGCCACTACGAAGTGGACATCGAGCACGTGTTGCTGCAACTGCTCGAAGGCGACGACAATGACCTGCGCCCGCTGCTGCGCCACTACGACGTGGTGGTCGAGCGCCTGCAGTCACAGCTGGCCCAGGCGCTCGAAGGGTTCAAGACCGGCAACACCCGCACCCCTGCCCTGTCGCCGCACATCACCCAGCTGATCGAGCGCGCCTGGGTCCTGGCCTCGATCGAGTACGGCACCCAACAGATCCGCAGCGGCTACCTGCTGCTGGCCCTGCTCAACGACCCCGACCTGCGCCGGCTGGTACTGGCCAGCGCGGCCGAACTGGACAAGATCAACGTCGACGACCTGCGCGCCAACCTGGGCGAGCTGATCAGCGCCAGTGGCGAAGCGCAGCACGCCGCGCCCCTGGCCGCCGATGCCAGCAGCCAGGCGCCGACCCGCACGTCGGGCAAGACACCGGCACTGGACCAGTACACCGTCGACCTGACCCGCAGCGCCCGCGAAGGCCGGATCGACCCGGTGCTGGGGCGCGAGGCCGAAGTTCGCCAGATGGTCGACATCCTCACCCGTCGCCGGCAGAACAACCCGATTCTCACCGGCGAAGCCGGCGTCGGCAAAACCGCCGTGGTCGAAGGCCTGGCGCTGCGCATCGCCCAGGGCGATGTGCCGACGCCACTCAAGGATGTCGCCATCCATACCCTTGACCTGGGCCTGCTGCAGGCCGGTGCCGGGATCAAGGGCGAGTTCGAGAACCGCCTGAAATCGGTGATCGAGGAAACCAAGCGCAGCGTCCACCCGATCATCCTGTTCATCGACGAAGCCCACACGCTGATCGGCTCCGGGGGCCAGGCCGGGCAGAACGACGCGGCCAACCTGCTCAAGCCTGCGCTGGCGCGCGGCGAGTTGCGCACCATCGCCGCCACCACCTGGGCCGAATACAAGAAGTACTTCGAGAAGGACGCCGCCCTCGCCCGCCGTTTCCAGGTGGTCAAGGTCGAGGAGCCGGAAGAGGACCAGGCCATCTACATGCTGCGCGGGCTGCTGGACAAGATGCAGGCGCACCACCGCGTGGCCGTGATGGACGATGCCCTGGTGCAGGCCGTGCGCCTGTCCAGCCGCTACATCACCGGCCGGCAACTGCCGGACAAGGCCGTCAGCGTCCTCGACACCGCCTGCGCCAGGGTCGCCCTGGGCCAGGCGGCACAACCGGGACGCCTGGAAGACTGCCTGCGCCTGGTCGATCATCTGCAGGCGGAAATCACCCTGCTGCAACAGGAGCAACGCCAAGGCAGCGACCACCAGCGCCGACTCGAACAGCTGCACGAACAGCTCGAACAGGCCACCCAGCGCCAGCAGCGGCTGAACCTGCAATGGCAGCGCGAGCTGGAACTGGTCAGGCAGATCCACGCCCTCAGCGAGCCCGGCGACAGCGACAACCGCGTCGAACTGGCCGCGCTGCGCAAGCAACTGGCCGATGTCCAGGGTGAAGAGCCTCTGGTCCACGCCCTGGTCGATGGCGCCACCATTGGTGAGGTGATCGCCGGCTGGACCGGGATCCCGCTAGGCAAGATGCTGCGTGATGAAATCGACACCGTGCAGCGCCTGCCGGCGCTGATGGGCGAGCGCGTGCTCGGCCAGGACCACGCCCTGCACGAGATCGGCAAGCGCATCAAGATCTCCCGGGCGCGCATGGAAGACCCGAACAAACCCGTCGGTGTGTTCCTGCTGCTTGGCCCCAGCGGCGTGGGCAAGACCGAAACCGCCCTGGCGCTGGCCGACACCTTGTATGGCGGCGAGCGTAACGTCATCACCATCAACATGTCCGAATACCAGGAAGCCCACACCGTCTCCAGCCTCAAAGGCTCGCCACCCGGCTATGTCGGCTATGGCGAAGGTGGCGTGCTGACCGAAGCGGTGCGGCGCAAGCCCTACAGCGTGGTGCTGCTCGACGAGGTGGAGAAAGCCCACCCGGACGTGCTCGAACTGTTCTTCCAGGTCTTCGACAAGGGTGTGCTGGATGATGGCGAAGGGCGCGAGATCAACTTCCGCAACACGGTGATCATCCTCACCTCCAACGTCGGCACCGAACACATCATGCGCAGCTGCCTGGGCACTGAACAGGCACCGGCCCCGGCACAACTGGTCGAGGACCTGCGCGAGCAGCTCAATGCCGTGTTCAAGCCGGCCTTCCTCGGTCGCCTCAGCATCGTCCCCTACTACCCGGTGCAGGACGCGATTCTCGAACGCATTGTCGGCCTCAAGCTCGAACGCATCCGCCAGCGCTTCGAACGCAACCACCAGGCCCTCCTGCACTTCAGCCCGGCGCTGGTGCCGGCGATTGCCGCGCGCTGCACCGAAGTCGACAGCGGCGCGCGCAACATCGACAACATCCTGTCGGGCAGCCTCATGCCAGAGCTGGCCGAGCACGTTTTGGCGCGCATGGCGCAGGATCAGCCGATCAACAGCCTGCGCATCGAGCTGGATGAAGCCGGTGGTTTCGCCTACAGCCTGGCGTAAGGGACGCAAACGTTCACGCAAGGACCATCAGCAGCAGCCCGCGCCGTTCGGGTGCTGCCAGACCGAGATTTCAGGAGCAGTGCAATGGGCAGGTTATTGGGGGTATTGATCGTGGCGTCGGCGCTCAGCGCCTGCGGCATCACCGACCGGGTCGGCAAGCGTGTCGACGACACCTGGGCAGGCGACATGCTGTTCAGCAGCGACGAGCAGGTGATCCTCACCGTCGACGGTGGCAACCAGCTGAACCCGGACGCGTCCGGCAGGCCGCTGTCGGTGGTCACCCGCATCTATCAGCTCACCAGCCTCGAACGCTTCGTCAGCACTGACGCCGAGACCTTGCAGGATCACCCGGAACAGGCGCTGGGCAACACCCTGCTCGACACCCGTGAGCTGGTGGTACTGCCGGGCATCGGCGATATCCAGCGCTGGCCCTTGGCCCAGCAGGCACGTTACGTCGCCGTGGCCGCGTTCTTTCGCGACGAAAGCGGTGGGCGCTGGAAAATGGCCTTCAACGCCGACGCCTTCCGCAAGGACGGCATCTTCTTCTCGTCCAGTGGCGGTCGCGTCCTGCTGGACCACAACGCCATAACCGCCGAGCGCGGCGAAGACGTCCTGCAGCTGCCCAACCAGCAGGCCATCGCTACCTTGCAGCCGGCACAACCCCTGCCGGCACAACCTTCGCTGGCCCAGCAGCTGCAGGCCAAGGCGCTGGACTCGGCCCAGCAGGCCGCCGAACAGGCTGCCGACCAATCCATCAAGAAAACCACGAACAACCTGTTCGACTCAGCACTGGAAGGTATCCATGAGTAAGAAGAGCCGTGTGATGTGGTCGGAGGGGATGTTCCTCCTGCCCCAGCACTTCCAGTACCAGGACGAGTTCCACCAGCACCAGCTGGCCCAGGCGACCTTGCGTTCGTCCCCCTTCCACTGGGGTGTACAGGCACTGGAAGTCGATGAACAGGCGTTGAGCAGCGGTGTACTGCAACTCAAGCGGCTGCACCTGGTGTTTCCTGACGGCTCGGTGTTCGACGCCCCGCAGCACGACCCGCTGCCGGCTGCCCGCGACCTCAAGGACGTGATGCAAGGCTCGGGTCTGAAGGTGTACGCCGCCCTCAAGCTGGGCGAGCCCTACAGCGCCAACTACCTCGAAGAAGGCGCCGAACGCCAAGGCGCCCGCCGCTACCGCAAAGCCTTCGATACCCTGCCCGACCTCAACGAAGGCGACCTGGAAAACGAAATCACCAGCCTGCGCCTGAACGTCGTGCTGCTGGTCGATGGCGATGCGCTGGACGGCTACAGCTATTGCCCGCTGCTTCACCTGCAGCGCAACAACCTCAACGCCTTCAGCATCGACAGCCAGTTCGTCCACCCGGCCTTGCACCTGGGTGCCCACGAAACCTTGCTGACCATCGCCCAGCGCCTGCTGGCGCTGCTGCAAAGCAAGAGCGAGACGCTGTCCGGGCGTCGCCGCGAACGCGCCGACCAGATCGCCGAGTTCGGCTCAAGCGATGTCAGCCTGTTCTGGCTGCTGTACACCGTCAACCGCGCCTACCCCGGCCTTGCCCACCTGCTGCAGCACCCGCGCCTGCACCCAGAGGCGCTGTACCGCTTTCTCGCCGAGCTGGCCGGCAGTCTGTTGACCTTCTCGCTCAACGCCCGGCTGGACGACATTCCGGCCTACGACCACAACGACCCGGCCGCGTCGATGATGAAGCTCGATCGCCTGGTGCGCGAGCTGCTCAACAACGTCGTGCCCAACCAGTACATCCCGATTCCGCTGGACCAGACGCGGCCGTCGTACTACGTCGGCCGCTTGAACGACCCGCGCCTGGTCGACGCCGACTTCTACATTTCGGTGCATGCCGACATGCCGGGTGCCCAGGTGCTGGAGCTGGTGCCGCGGGCGTTCAAGGTCGGCTCGCCGGAAGACATCGAAGTGGTGGTCAACACGGCGATGCCCGGCGCCACGCTCAACCACTGCGTGCGCACACCCAATGCCATTCCGGTGCGCCTGGACAACCAGTACTTCGCGATCGAACCGCATGGACGTGTGTATGAACGCATGATGGGCGCCAATGCCATCGCCTTCTACGTACCCAGTGCCTTCAAGAACCTCAAGCTCGAACTGATGGCGGTGCTCAAATGACTGTTGCCGTAATGCCAGGCGGCGCAACCGCCGTCGAACAACCCTCGACCCTCAAGGACCTGGTCAAGGACTTCCTGACCATGGCGCTGATGATCCGCCGAGGCAACAAGGTCGTCGACGTGAAGCGCCTGCGCGCCAGCGTCGACGAGTTCTTCCCGGCCCTGGAGCGCGATGCGCGGCGTGCCAACTACAGCGTCGAGCAGGTCAAGGACGCCCAGTACGCACTGTGCGCATTCCTCGACGAAAGTGTGCTGAACGCCGGCCCCAGCGAGATCCGCAACCAGATCGAGATCAACCCGCTGCAGTTCCAGTACTTCGGCGTGCACCTGGCCGGCCAGGGCTTCTTCGACAAGCTCGACAGCCTGCGCACGGACGTCAAGCGCAACCTCGACGTGCTCGAGGTGTACCACCTGTGCCTGGCGCTGGGCTTCGAAGGCAAGTACAGCCTGGAGCAGAAGGACCAGTTGCGCTACATCGCCAACACCCTGGGCCAGGACATCGCCCGCCACCGTGGGCCACGCAAGGCACTCGCCACGCAATGGGCACTGCCCGACCAGGTGTCGCAGATGCTGCGCTACGAGGTGCCGTTGTGGCTTTACCTGGTGCTCATCGCACTGGTCTGCGGCGCCGTGTACCTGACCCTGGACTGGTTGCTGGGCAAGGAAGTCGCCGCGTTGGCAGAACAAGTCCGACAGCTGTTCGGCGTTTAACTTGGGTACGGTCAGGAAGACATGAAAGCACTACTGCGCTGTTTGAAGAATTTCTGGTTTGCCTTGGCCCTGGGCTGGGTCATCGGCCTGTTGGCCTGCTGGTTCGCACTGCCGCGCTGGCAGGTTGCGCAAGAGCAGGTGTACGTCGCGATGACGCTGTTCAGCGCGGTGTGCCTGTTGCTGGTGGTGCTGCGCCAGTACCGACGCATCCGCGCCGAGCAGAACATCGAGCACCTGGTTCAGCTGGAAGTCGACCGCTCGCTGGGCAGCGAAGGCGAGTTCCGTGACCAGCATGTACTGCGCGAGCGCCTCAAGCATGCCATCGCCATGCTGCGCTCGGCACGCTCGGCCGGTGGCGGCGGTGCTTCGGCGCTGTCCGACCTGCCGTGGTACCTGGTGATCGGCATGTCGGCCTCGGGCAAGACCTCGCTGCTGACCCGTTCCGGGCTGCAGGCCTCGATCGCCGGTGCGCAGGCCAGCGGTTTCGACAGCGGCACCCAGCACTGCGACTGGTATTTCAGCCCAGAGGCGGTGCTGATCGATACCGCCGGCCGTTACCTGCGTGACGATGCCTCGGCCAGCGAGTTCGCCGCGTTCCTCAAGCTGCTGCGCAAGCAACGCAGCAAGCCTGCGGTAAACGGCCTGGTGCTGGTGGTCAGCCTGCCGGAGATCATCTGTGCCACGCTTGCCGAGCGCGAGGCCATCGCCGCACGCCTGGTCAGCCGGATCGACGAATACAGCGAATGCCTGGGCGTCAACCCACCGCTGTACCTGATGCTCAGCAAGACCGACCTGCTGCCGGGCTTCAACCAAGCCTTCGCAGACCTGGACAATACCCAGCGCCAGCAACCGCTGGGAATGACCTTCCCGCTCGCCGAGGTGCGCAGCAAAGGCCTGCGGGCCGTGACCGAGGCCCGCTTCAGCCAGTTGCTGGGCAGCGTGCGCGAACACGTCGACAGCCAGTTGATCGGCGGCGGCAACACGGCCGACGTCGAACTGCTGCAGTTCCCCAACTATTTCGCCGAGCTCTCGACGGTGCTGGGCGGTTTCCTCGAGCAGTTCGAACGCACTGCCAATGGCCGCACGCCACCGATCGTGCGTGGTGTGTATTTCACCAGCGCACTGCAGACCGACGAGCAATTGCCCCCGGTCTATGAGGATGCGCTGGGCGCCCACTACGCGCTGCAGGCCAACGAGCGTCCGGGGGTGGGCCGGCCTGCGCACAAGATCGGCGACAAGAGCTACTTCATCACCGGTACTTTCCGTGAGGTGGTGTTCCCCGACCGCAACCTGAGCCTCTACTACTCGCGCCAAGGGCGTACCCGCGCCCTCACCCCGGCCCTTGCCGGTGCCGCCGCCCTTGCCGGCGTCGCCCTGCTGGCGTGGGAAGGTGTCTCGTTCCAGAACAACCGCGAAGTGCTGGGTAACATCGGTGGCGAACTGAGCGAGCTCGAACAGGCACCCGACCAGGCCGAGCGCCTGGCGTCCGGCCAGGCCATGGAGCAGTTGCGCCGCTACCTCGGCGAGTTCGAGGGCTATGACACCCAGGGCGTACCGCTGGCCTTGGGCGCCGGGCTGTACAGTGGCGCCGACCTGCTCGGCCCGCTGCGCCAGGCTTACCTGCAGCAGTTGCGCACCCAGGCCCTGGACCCCATTGGCAAACAGTTGCAAGTGCAATTGCGTGAGCTCAACCAGTTTGCCGAAACCGTTGACCGCACCCCGCTGGCCGACACCGGCAAACGCCGCACGGCCAAGGCAACGGCCAGCAACGCTGCACCTGCCAAGGGCGTCAAGGTATTCAAGGCCCCGCAGGCTGCCGAGCTGGTAACCCGCGTCGCCGGCAACGGCACCCAGGCGCTTGGCCAGGAAGGCCGCCGCCGCGCGCTCGACGCACTGCAGGACAAGGCACGTTCGGAATCGAGTGCCGACTCCTCGGAAGACACCGCCCTCACCGCCGGGCTGTCACTGTCCGAAGACAGCCTCGGGCGCCTCAGCGAGCAACAGATCGCGTCGGTGATCGAAGCCTACAGCGCGCTCAAGCTGTACCTGATCCTGTCCAACCCGCAAGCGCACCCGGATGCCGACTTCGTCGCCACCGAACTGCCGCTTGCCTGGGCCCAGGCGGCACAGGCGCAGGGGCTCGACATCAGCCCGGAACTGATCGCGGCCAACAGCGCCGTGTACGTGCGCTACCTGCAGCAAGGCACGGCACCGGCACTGCGCCGCAACGAGCAACTGGTCACCGATGCGCGGCAGAGCCTGCGTTCGTTCATGATCGCCAGCTCCCTGGTCGACCGTGAGTACCTGCGCCTGCAGCTGGAGTCCGGCCGCCAGTACCCGGCGCTGACCCTGGCCGACATGGTCCCGGCCAGCAGCCGCAACCAGCTGTTCTCCGCCGAGTCGGTCCCTGCCTTCTATACCCGCCAGGGTTGGGAAGCGTTCGTCCAGCCCGAGCTGATCAAGCTGCTCTCGGGCGAGCTGCGCAATGACAGCGACTGGGTGCTCGATGGCGAAGGCGGCAACGGCCTGGTGCAGAAGGCCAACTTCATGCGTGAGCTGCTGGCCCGCTACAAGGCCGACTACGCCGAAGCCTGGTACACCCTGTTGCAAGGCGTTGGGGTGCGTCACTTCACCGACATGGCCAACGCCAGCGAGCGCCTGACGGTGCTCAGCGACGTGCAGAACTCGCCGGTGAAGAGCCTGCTGGCCGCCGTCAACCACAACACCGACTGGGACCTGCCCAAGCAAGCGGCCGCCTCCCCGGCCAACACCGTCGAAGACAGCTTCTGGAGCAGCATCAAGGGCGTGTTCGCCAGCCAGGGCGTACCGGCGGATGCCATCGTCGCCAAGCTGCCACGGGTTGACGACGGCAGCCTGGCCAAACGCTTCGAACCAGTCTCGCGGCTGTTCGCCGCGCAGAATGCCGAGGGCGCCGACAGCACCGTGATGGACCGCTACCTGGCCGCCCTGCGCAAGCTCAAGGTGCGCCTGAGCAACATCCAGCGCTCCCAGGACGTAGGCAAGAACAGCAAGCTGCTGATCAGCGAAACCCTCGAAGGCCAGCCTTCGGAAGTGACCCTGGTACGCAACTACATCGAGACCAGCGTCGACACCAGTGCCGGCAGCCTGTCCGTGTCGTTGCTGCGGCTGTTCAATTCGCCCTTGCAATACACCTGGGAAACCCTGCGCGACCCGGCCGGGCAGCAGATCGCCAAAGCCTGGGCGCAAGACATCGCGCGCCCGTGGCAACAGGTCATGGCGCACCGTTACCCGATCGTCGCCAGCAGCGACAACGAAGCCTCGGTCAAGGACCTGCAACGCTTCGTCGACCCCGACAGCGGTTTGCTGCCGGCCTTCAAGCGCAATGAAATCGGCAACCTCGCCGGTGGCGAAGGGCTGGGCATGGGCAGCGGCAACGACGCAAGCCCCCTGGTCAACGCCAGGATGGTCGCCAGCATCGACAAGGCCAGCTCCGTTGGCCAGGTGATCGCCAGCCTGTCGGACCGCGAGAACGGCTTCGAGATCATGCTGGAGCCGTCCGCCCGCTACACCGACATCATCTTCACCCTCGACGGCCAGGAGCAGCACTACCGCAACGGCCGCACCAGCTGGAACCGCTTCGCCTGGCCAGGCAGCAACAACACCCCGGGCGCCCGCCTGGACGTGGTGACCCTGGAAGGCCAGCGCATCACCGTGTTCGACTACCCCGGCCGCTGGGGCTTGCTGAAGATGAACGACAGTGCCCGGGTCAGCGACCTGGACACCATTCAACAGCGCTTCACCTGGCAATCGGCCGCAGGCCCGGTGAGCCTGGTGGTACGCAACTATGGCGGGGTGAAGATGACCGACCTGGCCCAGGTCAAGGCACTGAGCGTGCTCAACGACAGCGCGCGGGTGAACTGATGATGGCGAGCACGATGCAAGGGGCCGGCGCACGATGATCGGGTGTTTCGGCAAAATCCCGGCCAGCGCCGACTTCGTCAGCCTCAACGGCGCCCTGCCGGAGGTCTGCGAGTTCGACCTGTGGCTGCAGAACGGCCTGGGCCGCATGCAGGCTGAGGCCGACTGGCGCGAGCGCTTCGACGCACTGCCGGTGTGCTTCTTCTGCTACCGCAGCCGTAGTGGGCAATGGCTGCTCGGCGGTTTCATCAGCTCGCGCGATACCAGCGGGCGGCGCTATCCGTTCATGGTGTTCCAGAGCATCCGCGTGGAGCACGATGGCCAGTTCGTCAGCCCGCACATCCTCTGCGAGCTGTTCGCCGGGCAGATCAAGCCATTGCTGATGCAGGCCGCGCAAGGCAGCGACATGGCCGAGCTGTTTGCCCGCATCAAGGCCATGCGCGGCTGGACCGCGCAAGACCTGGACCTGTACCGCCGGGTGCACGAGAAATTCCTGCGCGATTTCAACCTGCGCGACGTCGCCCGGCCGCTGCGCCACAGCTACCCGGAGTTCGACACCCAGGCCGGCATGGCCAGCCTGTACCGCCTGCGCAGCGTGCTGCAGCAAGCGCAACCGGCCGCGATCAGCCTGCCACTGCCTGCGCAGAGCGGCCTCAAGCGGCCCATGGCCGACCTCTGGTGCACGCTGCTGTCACGCCTGCGCGGCACGTCCGGTATGCCGGACGTCAGTGTGCTGGTGGACGACTTCATGCGCCCTGGCCTGCTGTGCTTCGCCTCGCGCGGCAGTGACGAGGTCTACCGCGTGCTGACCGGCGTGGCCGGCCCCCATGAGCGCTACAACCTGCTGGACCCGTTGCCACAGCCCGCGACAGCTAGCGCCTTGACGCTGCCCGCCGACGACCTGGCCCTGAACGATTTCATTGAGCGCTTTGCCAGCGCTCGGGACGAACAGTATCGATGAACAGGCTCAAGTACTACTTCTTCAAATACCAGCCGTACGTGCTCGGCGTGGTGTTCTTCCTGGCCATCTTCCTGGTCTGGGCGGTTGGCGTGGCGCTGGGTTTTGCCTCGCTCTACAGCCTGCTTGCCGGTATCGGGCTGTTCGTGCTGCTGTCTGCCGCCTATGTGTTGCTGATGTACCGTGGCGTGTCGAACCACCACGACCTGCAGGCGCTGCTGCGCGAAGACGCCGACCAGGCGGTGCTCAATGCCAGCCCCCAGGACCGCGAAGAAGTGAGCCTGCTGCGCGAACGCCTGCTGCAGAGCATCGAACGTCTGCAAGGCTCGACCAGGACCGGGACGAACAAGGACGCCCTGTATGCCCTGCCCTGGTACCTGGTGATCGGCCAGCCGGCCTCGGGCAAGAGCACCATGCTCTACCAGTCCGGCCTCACCTTCCCCTACGCCGACCGAGAAGGCGCACGGGTCGCCGGCCTGGGTGGCACGCGCAACTGCGACTGGTTCTTCAGCTCTGAAGCGGTGCTGCTCGACACCGCCGGCCGCTACATGGACAACCAGGAAGAAGCCGGCAAGTGGCGCGCCTTCCTCGGTCTGTTGCGCCAGCACCGTCAACGCCGCCCGCTCAACGGCCTGATCGTCGCGGTCAGTCTCGAAGACATCCTGCAAGCCAGCGCCGAAGGCCGCGAGCGCCTGGCCAAGCGCCTGCGCGAGCGTATCCAGGAGGCGCACGAGCTGCTGGAGCTGCGCCTGCCGATCTACCTGGTGTTCACCAAGTGCGACCTGCTGCCCGGCTTCACCCATTTCCTCCGCCAGCTGGACCCTGCTTGCCGAGACGAAGTCATGGGCAAGACCTTCACCCACGAAGGCTTCGAACACGCCGACTGGGGCTCGCGCTTTGCCGCCGCCCTGAACGAACTGGTCGAGCACTGGCAGGCACTGGCCGACCAGCAGGTGCTGCAGCAGGACGTCCAGCTGACCCGCCAGGACCCGGCGGCCTACCGCCTGCCGCTGGAGCTGGCGGCGCTCAAACCGCTGCTCAACACCTTCGTCGCCGACCTGCTGCGCGCCAACCCTTACCAGAGCGCCGAACTGCTGCGTGGTTTCTACTTCACCAGCGCCCTGGACGCCGATGAGCCGGCCCAGGGGGCCTATGCCCGCCAGGTGCGCGAGCGCTTCGCCCTGGCGGCGCCAGACAACGCGGCCGCCGCCCATGGCCAGGCCGCGCCGCTGTTCATTGCCAGCCTGTTCCGCAAGGTGATCATCCCCGACCAGCACCTGGTGGCGCTGTACACCAGCAACCGCCGCGAAGCCCGGCGCAAGGGCGCCTGGGTCGCCGCCGCCGGCCTTGCCGGGCTGGCGCTGTGCCTGGCCTGGGGTTGGTCGTACAGCCACAACAAGGCCGCCATCCAGACCGTGGCCGCCAACCTGCAGGCCGCCCAGCAACAGGACGCCGCAGCCAGCCAGCAGTACACCGACTGGCACACCCTGGACCAACTGCGCCAGGCCGCAGCCGACCTGTACGCCCGTCACCACATCGACGGCGTGCCACTGGCCATGCGCATGGGCCTGTACAGCGGCCACGCCATCGAGCCCTTCATCCGCGAGCGCTATTTCGCCCAGCTGGAAAAGGTCATGCTCAAACCCACCGCCGACAACCTGACCCGCTCGCTGTACCTGCTCAGCAGCATCAAGATCTACCAGCGCAATGCCCCGCGCCTGGAAACGGTGAGCGGCATCGACAGCGTCGAGCCACGCGCCCTGCCGGTGGACAACCGGGCCCAGTCGGTGGCTACCTTCGGCCAGACCACCCTGGACACCTACCTGATGCTGTCCAAGGCGCAGCGCGAGCAAGCCCAGCCTGCCGTGCTCAAGGCGCGCATCCCCGACTACTGGTACCCGGCGATCTACAAGCAGGTGCCACGCACGGCCGGGCAGACCGCGCAGGCCGCAGGCGAAGCCGACGACTACCAGTTCGCCGGGCGCCAGATCGCCTTCTATAGCGACCAGATCCGCGAGCCGGACGTACCGCGCATCCTCAACAACGCGTTCCTGATTTCCAGTTCGCGCAACTATATCAACAGCCTGCTGTCGCGCTCGCTGCGCGCCATCGAGACCATCACCCTGGAGTCCGACACGCTGTTCGCCTTCGGCCGTGCCGATTTCCAGAGTTTGGAAGCCGCCGGCCAACGCCAGCTCAACAGCATCGCCAACAAGCTGCTGAACACCCCCAACGTCGGCAAGATCGTCATCACCGGTCATGCCGACCAGATCGGCAATGCCCAGAGCAACCTGCAGGTCTCGCGGCAGCGTGCGCAGACCATCAAGACCTACCTGGTGGGCAAAGGCCTGCCGGCAGAGCTGGTCGACGCCGTGGGCGAAGGCAGCAACAAACCGTTGGTGCGCTGCAACCTGCAAGCGCCGCGCGCCGAGCTGATTCAGTGCCTGGAACCCAACAGGCGCGTAGAGATAGAGGTCCGGGCACTTGATTGACGCCCGGTCTCAATACGACCCCAGCGAGCTGTTCGCCGGGGTCAACCTCAGGGCAGGTCCACGCTATGGATCATGGAAGCCCTTTACACCTATGGAGAAACGTAAACATGGCATTTGACGCTTACCTCAAGATTGACGGCATCCCAGGCGAAGCACTGGATGACAAGCACAAGGACTGGATCGAAGTGCTGGGCTACCAGTACGGCGCTACCCAGGCCACTTCGGCCACTGCCAGCTCCTCCGGCGGTGCGTCGTCCGAGCGTGTCAATCTGAGCGACTTCACCATCCGCAAGTACGTCGACAAGGCCTCTGCCAAGGCTTTCGAGGCGTGCTGCAAAGGCCAGCACATCAAGGAAGTGGTGCTGAACGTGAACCGCGCCGGTGGTGACAAGGTGACCTACCTGACCATCACCCTGGAAGAAGTGGTGATCTCCTCGGTCAACTTCCTCGGCAACCTGCCGCTGGACGGCGAAGCCAAGGCTGAAAGCGACCTGCCGATGGAAGAGATCAAGTTCAACTTCTCGCGCATCAAGACCACCTACACCCAGCAGAAGCGTTCCGATGGCGCAGGTGGCGGCAAGGTCACCGGCGGCTGGGACCGTTCGCTGAACAAGGTCTACGCCTGAGCCTGACCTGAGCTGCCGCCGGTAACGGGCAGCTCGATCGAGGGTCCCGTGCCGCCACGGCACGGTGACCTTCCTTTTACCTTTGCTGCAGAGCCGTCCATGACCGACATTCTTGACGACCTTTCATTGTCTGCCTTGCGCGCCCCCATCGATGGCGGTGCCGGCGAGGACCTGAGCTTTTCCAGCCTGTTCGATCAGATCAAGGAGGCTCGCCGCGCCGATGCCGACTACCTGACCCAGGGCGACTGGCAAACCGACCTCAAGCAGGCCGACTGGGAGCAGGTGATCCAACTGGCCGCGGCCGGCCTCACCGAGCAAAGCAAGGACCTGATGCTGGTGGCCTGGCTGAGCGAAGGCCTGGCACACCGCAAGCACTTTCCTGGCATCCGTTTTTCCCTGGCAGTGGCCCAGGCCCTGCTGGAAGATTTCTGGGACACGCTGTACCCCGCTCTTGACGAGGGGTTGGAGGAACGCGCCACCCGCCTGGCGTGGCTCACCACCACGCTGACCCAAGTGGTGCGCACCCTGCCGATCACCCAGGGGCAGCACTACAGCCTGCACAAGTACGAAGAGTCGCGGCAGGTCGAGAACCTCGCCCGGCAAAACCCCTCGGCCATGCACCAGGCCCTGGAAGAAGGCAAGATCAACGCCGAACTGTTCCAGCGCTCGGTGGTGCTCACCGACACCGAACACCTGCAGCAGCGCCACGCGCAGATCAGCCAGTGCCTGCACGCCTGCCAGCAACTGCAAACGGCCGCCGATGCGGTGTTCGAGCAGGACGCGCCGAGCTTCCTGGCGCTCAACGACGTGCTGGTTCATGCCCGCCAACTGGTCGAGCGCCTGCTCAAGGAGCGCGGCGTGGAACTGGCCACGGCGCCCGGCCCGAGCGAGCCCGAGCAGGCGCCAGGCGCCGACGCTGCCGCCCCGGTTGCCACCCGCGCGCCAGAGCGGCGCAGCAGCGAGGCCCCAATGCGCACCACCCCGCTGAACCGCGAAGAAGCCTTCGCCCTGCTCCAGGGCGTGGCGCAGTTCTTCAAGCAGACCGAACCCCACAGCCCGGTGCCGTACCTGGTGGAGCGGGCGATCAAGTGGGGCAACATGCCGCTGGAGTCCTGGCTCAACGATGTGATCAAGGACAGCAGCGTGGTCGATGGCATCCGCGATGTGCTTGGCACCTTGCAACCTCGTGACTGATTCGTGGTCCTAGCCGGCAGAAAAGGAGTTTCGACATGCGTCCGATCATTCTCTTGAACGACCCCACCGACCGCGGTGGCATGGTCGTGCAGGGCTCATCTTCCACCTTGGTCAACGGCCGCGCCGTGGCCCGGCTGGGCGACAAGGTGATGTGCGTGCACGGTGCCTGCGTGATCGCCAGCGGCGACAGCACCACCCTGGTCGACGGCATGCCGGTGGCCCGCCATGGCGACAAGACCGCCTGCGGCTCCAGCCTGATCGCCACCAACGGCGACACCGGAATACTTTAAGGACAGCCCGCATGTTGAAACCCTTTGCCCAGGGCCACCGCTCCCTGTGGGATGTGATCGGCGAGCGCCGCGAACAGGAACAGCGCCTGGCCCCACCGCCGCGCCCCGTGGCGCACTACGACACCACGCGCATCGGGCTGGCCGATGCCTGGCTGTGGCTGCCCAACCTGAGCCCGGCCGAGGCCAGGGCCGGCAAGGCGCTGGGCAAGCTGACCGCCGATTTCGAACACGACCCACGGCTGGTCAGCCCGGCCGGGCACCGGCGCAATGTGCGGCGCCTGCGCGCGGGCACCCGCCGTGCCGAAATCCATGCCCTGCCAAGGGCACGACAACTGCTGCAAGGCATGCTCGACCAGTGGCACGACTTTGCCGCCGAGCTGGACTGGGACCAGACCCAGGTCGTGCTGTTCGCGCCCACCGACATAGAGGCCGACCCGTGGCTGGATGCCGCGCTGGAAATGTGGCCATTCGACTACTTGCCCGGGCACGGTTTCATCGCCCCCGAGCAAGCCTTCGCCACCTGGCTGCCCTGGGCGCTGCAGAACGACCTGGAAGCGCCGAACCTGCTGTGCATCGGCCTCGACTCGTGGGCGACCCTGGCCAGGGCCGGCGGCCTTGCAGGCGAGCGCATGGCGGGCGAAGCGATTGCCGTGCTGAACCTGCAACGGGTCGACCTGGCCAACCCTGAAGGCAATGCCCGCTGGCAGCTTCATCCGCCTGTGACCGAGGCCCATGGCCCGCGCGCCTTGCAGCCGCGCAAGAGCACGGGCGGCCTTGAGCAGGTGGCCGAGCAGTTGTGCGAACGCGGCGGCATGGCAATCGCCGAGGTGAAGGCCCTGGTCACGGACGGCCACCACGACGACAACCGGCTTGAGCACCTGTATCAGTTCCTCAATACCTGCCTGCCCGACTGCGACCTGCAGCAGCACGTTGTCGGGCATGCCCTGCTGGCGGGCGAATACGGACACGGGATCAGCGAGATGAGCGCGCTGGCGTTGGCCTTGCAGGCGGCCAACAGCCTGGAGGGCGCGGTGCTGGTGTTCGACCGGCATGATTCGACGCAGACCCAGGGGTGGTTGCTTGGTCCTTCGCAGGTAGCAGTTGCCGGCATGCAAACGAGTGAGCACACCTGATGATGAAGTTCGCCAGATATGCATTTTTGCTGGGGCTTGCCGGTTGTGGGGAGGCGAAGATGAGTGATGCGAAACCAGTTATACGCTTTGAAATAGCTGCACCTATTGAAAATGCGTTGTCAGATTCCTCCGTGCAGTTTCACAAAGACTGCATGCAGGGCCTGTGCCTTTACAAATTTTCGCTATCATTCGCCAACGCTTCGCGTGCAGATTTATTAATTAATTCCAAAACAGAAATTTTAAAATTTGACGACATTATCAGCACCACTCTAGAAACTTCTGAAAGCGACATCATCAACAAGGCCAGAGTGACGCTCGGTGGCGTACCACAGGATTCCGAGCACAATCAGGCCATGCGCTACTTTTATCAACAAGTAGACAAGCTACGATCTGCAGGCTGGAAAAGGTATATCTTTCAGAACGAAGCAAGAATCTCCGGCGAGGAAGCCAGAAAGTTCGAAAGCGCTCGATCAATACTTGGCAAACCAGTTGGTACCGGGCCATGGAAAGATCCCGCTTTGAAGCTGAGTGCCGAAGAGTGGCTTGCGCTTCCAACGATCAACAGTTGGTACTTCTACAAAGATGGCGTGTATCTGCTCTTTCGCGTCCAACGTGAAAAAAACACTCAAACGCCGCAAAAACTCGGTTCTTACTTGTTCACACTTAACTTTGAATCTGAAGCCGATTTTTATAAAGGCTTCGTTGAAGGTGAAAAAGACCGTGAGAACTGGAAAGCCCTCGTTCCCCCCGAACTCAAACGCATGGCCCAGGAACGCGCCCAAACCGAAGCTCGCCTGAAACAGATGGGCATCGCCATCGATGAAAACTACCAGGACCCGCCCATCAAGGCCCTGGAATAACCCACTCTTCAG
>Ga0160461_1000612_pt1 | contig 21833 bp, 15 predicted proteins | sample HID1975I_E6MG_FD_108266 | JGI IMG/M metagenome (GOLD analysis project Ga0160461, IMG submission 108266) | Enriched soil microbial communities from UW Madison campus, WI, USA - HID1975I_E6 MG | ecosystem: Environmental > Terrestrial > Soil > Unclassified | place: USA: Madison, Wisconsin...
CAGAGCCGGTTGCGACGCAGGGGCTGGATGCGGCGCTGATGGCGCGCAGCGTCGCGACGGCGGAAAGCCTGCCCCGGCTGCGATCGCTGCTGGTGCTGCGCCATGGCCAGGAGATGGCGGCGCATCGCTTCAACGGCGGACCGCCGCTCGACCGGCCGGTCAACATCAAGTCGGCGTCGAAGACGGTGCTGTCGGCACTGGCGGGGATCGCGATCGAGCAAGGCGTGCTGAAGGACGTCGACCAGCCGGTACTGTCGGTGCTGGCCGCCGAAGCGCCGGCGAATCCAGATCCCCGGATGCGGCGGCTGACCTTGGGCAACTTGCTGTCGATGCAGGCCGGGCTGGAGCGGACATCGGGCGAGTATTACGGCCGCTGGGTGTCGAGCCCGAACTGGGTGCGCTATGCGCTGTCCCGCCCCTTCGTCGACGATCCGGGCGGGGGGATGCTCTATTCGACGGGCAGTTCGCACCTGGTGTCGGCGATGCTGACGCGGGCTTCGGGGCGGAGCACCCATAAGCTGGCACAGGAATGGCTTGCGGCCCCGCTCGGCATCGCGATCCCGCCCTGGCCGCGCGATCCGCAGGGCGTGTATTTCGGCGGCAACGACATGCTGATGTCGACGCGCGGCCTGGCGCGCTTCGGCGAGCTTTATCGCAACGGCGGGGTGGTCGGCGGACGGCGCGTGCTGCCGGCGGCGTGGATCGAAGCGAGCTGGCGACCGCGCACGACATCGCCGTGGAGCGGCAATGCCTATGGCTATGGCTGGTTCCTGGGGGAGGTGGGCGGCCATCCGCTGCGCTTCGCCTGGGGCTATGGCGGGCAGATGCTGTATCTGGTGCCCGATCTCGGCCTGACGGTGGTGATGACATCCGATCCGGGCGGCGCCCGGGACGGCGAGCATATCGGCGCGCTGCACCGGTTGCTGGCCGAGGGGATCGTGCCGGCGGCGGAGAAAGGCGCTGGCGTAAACGCGATCGGGACCGGCCCCACCGAAGGGACCGGTCCCGATTGAGCGCAGCGACGGGGGATCAGCGCGCGGAGGCGAGCTGGATGCCGGCGGCGGGGGCGAGGCGGGCGGCGAGACGGTCCTTGGTTTCCCCCACGACATTGGCGCGGCAGCGGGCGACGACGAGCGGGCCGCCGGCGTCGACGCAAATCCGGCTCGCGGCGCGATCGATCCGGCGCTGGAGCGCCTCGGCACCGGCCTCGCTGCGGATGTCGAGATCGGCATAGCCGACTTCGATCGAGGCCGGGGCGGCCTGCGCCGGCGCGGCGGCGGAAACGGTGACGATGGTCGCGAAGACGGCGGCGACAGCGGCGATGCTACGGTTGGTCAGCTTGGTCATGATCGGTTCCCTTCAACCTGAAATTGCAGATGCCGGAAGAATTGCAGGGACCGTGCCAATTGCCGAAACGCAGGAAATACTGGTTATTTTTATGAGATAGATATTGGGAAGTTGCCGATAGATCGCATTTATCACGAATTATTGGCGATATTCGCAAAATTCTGAGAGAGGTCGGTGCGATAATGCCGCCCCTGGAACGGGCGCGGGCGCTGAGGTGTTTTCCAGTCGGGGCGCTGGAGGAGATCGACCGATGGCTACCGTGCTTGCCCCCGCCCGCGACCTGGCGCGCGGCGCGAAGACGCCCTTTCCCGGTGAGAGCGATGCCTATCGCACGGCGCGCGAGGCGCTGCTGGCCGAAGAGATCGAATTCCGCCGTCACCAGACCCGGCTGGTAGAACAGCGCCGCGCCCTGCCGCCGGGGCCGGTGATCGAGAAGGATTACCGCTTCCTCGACGAGAACGGCTTCGAGGTCGGGCTGGCCGAGTTGTTCGGCGACAAGGATACGCTCGTCACCTATTTCTGGATGTTCGGGCCGGAGCGCGCGCGGCCATGCCCGATGTGCACCAACCTGCTGGGATCGGTCGACGGCAACGCCACCGACATCAAGCAGCGCGTGGCGCTCAAGATTCTGGGGCGCAGCCCGGTCGAGAGGCAGTTCCTGTTCGCGCAGGAGCGCGGCTGGCGCAACCTCGACTTCATCCAGACCGTGGGCGATGATTACGCAAAGGGCCTGGGGCTGCTCAACGACGACGGATCGGAGAACCCGGCGCTGACAGTGTTCAGGCGCGACGGGGATGCGGTGCGGCTGTTCTGGGCGAGCGAGATGACGATGGAGATGGCCGATCCGGGGCAGGATCCGCGCGACGCGCCGGACCTGGCCTCCCTGTGGTCGGTGCTGGACCTGACGCCCGGTGGCCGTCCGGAGGGGTGGTATCCCAAGCTGCGATATTGAACCGTCTGGGCGGGCCGGGCGGGGCGGGCCGTTTGACGTATGCGCCGATCGTCCCCAAGCTGCGACGGAGCGGATGGCAGGTGACGGACGAATGCAGCGGATCACGATCTCCCTCGACGAAGCGCTGGCCGATGCGCTGGACCGGATGGCCGAGGACCGCCGCTACGCCAGCCGGTCCGAAGCGATGCGCGACCTGGTTCGGGAGGGGCTGGAACGGTGGCGCGACGAGCAGGTCGAGGGCGATTACTGCGTTGCCAACCTGTCCTACATCGTCGATCGCCGCACCCGCGCGTTGCCGCAGCGGATCGCCGACCTGCAGCATGCCCATCACGATCTGGTCGCATCGAGCACCGTCGTGCGGCTCGACCATGATCACAGCCTGGAAAGCGTGATCCTGAAGGGGGCGACGGCGGCGGTGCGCGCCTTTGCCGATCGCATCCGTTCAGAGCGCGGCGTGCGTTTCGGCGCGATCAACATGCTGCAGGTGTCGCCGGCCGACGAGCATCGCCATGCCGAGGACCATGCCCATCACGGGCATCATCACCTGTCGCCGATCGGCTGACGCAACGGGCGTCCCGGCCGCCGGTTCCCTTCCCGCCAAGAAATAAATCGTCCTCCCGGTTCGCATCGTCGCGGCGCATGCGTCCTCCCCTGTAAACATCAAATAATCAAAACGGGGGTACTATGTTGTCCAAGTATATCTTGGGCGCTAGCGTGATCGCTATCGCTCTCAGCTCATCGACTGCTGCCTTTTCCCAGACCGCCGAGCCGGCGACGCAAGTCGCGCAGTCGGCCGGTGATTCCGACATCGTCGTCACCGCCAGCCGCCGCGAGCAATCGCTGAGCAAGGTGCCGATCAGCGTCGCGGCGTTCAGCGCCGAGGCGATGGACCGCGAGACGATCCGCGGCATCGAGGACATCGTCCGCAACACGCCGGGCGTCACGCTGACCCGCACCTTCGGCAACTCGACCCGCATCTCGATCCGCGGCATCGACGGTTCGGGTGCCGGCACCACCGGCATCTACATCGACGATACGCCGATCCAGGTCCGCAGCCTGAACGTCGCCGCCTACAACGTCTATCCGCTGGTGTTCGACCTGGAGCGCGTCGAGGTTCTGCGCGGGCCGCAGGGCACGCTGTTCGGTTCGGGCTCGCAGGGCGGCACCGTGCGCTTCATCACGCCAGAGCCGCAGTTTTCCGGCGATTCGATGTATGGCCGCGCCGAAGTCAGCACGATCCAGGGCGGATCGGTCGGCTACGAAGCGGGCCTCGCCTACGGTACCGCGCTGGTCGAGGACAAGATCGGCATCCGCCTGAGCGCATGGACGCGTCGCGGCGGCGGTTATATCGACAAGCTCGATCCGGTGACCAAGGAGGTCAAGGACCGCAACATCAACAAGTCCGAGGCGCAGGTCTTCCGCGCGGCGGTGGCCTTCAAGCCGACCGAGCGCCTGACGATCACGCCGTCCTTCTATTACCAGAACCAGCGGCAGGGTGATGTGGGCTGGTACTGGATCCAGGGCTTTTCCAACCCTGACGACAACCAGTACGCGACCGGCATCACCACCGACCAGCCGGCGACCGACCGCTTCATGCTGAGCACGTTGAAGGTGAACTACGAAGGCGACGGGTTCACCGTCACCTCGAACACTTCGCGTTTCGTGCGCAGCGAGAATTCGGTCTACGACTATTCGACGCTGATCCCGGCCTATTACATGGGTGCCAACTTCGCGCCGGCCTTCCCGAACTATCCGGCCTATGCCGAATTCTGGCAGAAGCAGAAGGTGTCGACGCAGGAAGTCCGCGTCCAGTCCGACAACCCCAGCTCGCCCTTCACCTGGTTGATCGGCGGCTTCTTCCAGAACGCGACGCAGACCGTGCTGGAAGACATCGTTGATCGCAACTACCCCGAGCTGATCGATTTCTATCATCAGCGGACGGTGGAAGAGTATAGCGGCCAGTCGATGTTGACGCAGAACCGCATCTTCTTCGAGACCGACCATGTCGTCGATCGCCAGTGGGCTGCGTTCGGCGAACTCAGCTACACGCTGTTCGACCAGCTGACCTTCACCGGCGGCTTCCGCTACGCCAAGATGAAGACGACGCTGAACAGCTTCGCGACCGGGCCGTTCAACGCCGGCACCACCGAAGTCAGCGGATCGGTAAGCGAAAAGCCGTTCACGCCGAAGTTCGCGGTGTCGTGGCAGGCGAGCGACGCGACCTTGATCTACGCCAATGCGGCCAAGGGCTTCCGCGCAGGCGGCGTCAACCGGTCCATCCCCTATGACCCGAGCAGCACGGTCGCGTCGGTGATCACCTGCACCGACGACCAGGATCGCAACGGCGGGCCGGTGCCGCGCAGCTACACGTCCGACCAGCTGTGGAGCTATGAAGTCGGCACCAAGACCTCGATGTTCGATCGCCGCCTGACGGTCGACGCATCGGCCTTCCTGATCAAGTGGAAGGACATCCAGGTCAGCCGGGGCGCCTGCGGCATCGCCGCGCTGAACAACAGCGGCGACGCGGAGAGCAAGGGCTTCGAACTGGCGCTGGGTATCCGCCCGGTCAACGCGCTGAACATCGGCGTGGCTGTCAGCTATGTCGACGCGGCCTATTCGAAGGCGCAGACCTCGATCGGAGCATCGGGCGCTGTCAGCACCGTGGTCGCCAAGGGCGACGCGCTTGTGACGCAGCCGTGGACCGTGACGGCGAACGTCCAGTATGATGCGACCATCGCCGATCGCGATGCGTATCTGCGCGCCGATTACGAGTTCCGGGGCGGCTTCAGCGCGTCGTCGGGCCTCAACCCGATCACCTCGGGCTACAACAACCAGAACATCCGGCCCGACTCCTACCACTTCGTGACGCTGCGCGCGGGCATGAAGTTCGGCCCGGTCGATCTGTCGGCCTTCGTCAAGAACCTGACCAACGACAATCCGCAGCTCTACTATCGCCAGGAGCGTCGTAACGTGAACGACATGTTCAAGGGCGGGACGATCGATCCCCGAACCTTCGGCCTCACCGCGATCCTGCGGTACTAAGTCGCCCCCTTCGGGCCGGTGGAGCTCCCCTCTCCACCGGCCCGATCTCTTTCGCCGAACCCATTCCGGCGGTCTCGATGGCCGCACGACAGCAGAAGGTCGAAAGCCGTGCGTATTTCCAAGAAGAACCTGATTTCCGCGACGCTGCTGCCGCTGGCCGCCCTGCTGGTGCCGGCGGCCGCGCTCGCTTCGGAGGCGATGCCTTTCTACACGCTCCAGGTGAAGCCGATGAAGGAGCGGCTCGGCTTCTTCTCGCCGGCCGAGCAGGAATTCGGCTATCGCACGATGGAGCGGGTGTTTCCCACCAACAAGATCGCCAAGGGCAGCAAGGTCCGCGAGTTCAAGATCGCGAAGAACCCGATCGCGCTGGAATTCATGTTCCAGAACCGCCCCTATACGGCGGATGATTTCATGCGGGTGCAGCGCACCTCCGCGATCCTGGTGATCAAGGACGGCACGATCCTGCTGGAGAAATACGGCCTCGGCCGTCGCCCGGGCGACCGCTGGACATCCTTCTCGATCGCCAAGTCGGTCACGTCGACGCTGGTGGGGGCCGCGATCAAGGATGGCTTCATCAAGAGCGTCGACGACCAGGTGACGAAGTACCTGCCCGAGCTGAAGGGCAGCGCCTATGACGGCGTGACCCTGAAGCAGGCCCTTTCGATGTCGTCGGGCGTCGACTGGAACGAGGATTACCAGGATCCGAATTCCGATTTCAGCAAGCACGCCACCAACATGGGCAAGCCGTTCCTGCAGATGATGGCGGCCAAGAAGCGCGTGAACCCGCCGGGCGAGAAGTTCGCCTATTCGACCGGCGAGAGCAACGTGATCGGCGCGGTGGTGATCGCCGCGACCGGCAAGACGATGTCGCAGTACCTGTCCGAGAAGATCTGGGCACCGTATGGCATGGAGGAGGAAGGCGTCTGGATGGCCGCCAACGGCCAGGAGACCGGCGGCATCTGTTTCTCCGCGACGCTGCGCGACTATGCGCGCTTCGGCCAGTTCATCCTGGAAAACGGGATGGTCGACGGCAAGTCGGTGCTGCCCGATGGCTGGGTGGCGGAAGCGACCCGGACCCAGGTGAAGGGCGACCGGCTCTATGGCTACCAGTGGTGGCCGCATGAGGACGGCACCTTCGAGGGCATCGGCATCATGGGCCAGTCGCTGCTGGTCGACCCGGCGAGCAAGACGATCGTCGTGATCCAGAGCGCGTGGCGCAAGTCTGGCGATCCGGAGCTGCGCGAGCTGCAGTCGGCGTTCAAGGCGGCGGCGCTCGCCGCGTCGAAGCAGTGGACCGGCAACTAGGACTTAGCGAACCCGTACGGCGGGCTGGCCTATTCGAAGCGATAGGCCAGCCTGAACCCGATCGTGCGCGGCCGCACGATCGCGTAGCGCATGTTGATCGAACGGCGCTGGTTGTGACTTTCCTGGATCACGTCGCGCGAATCCAGCGCGTTTTCCGCATAGAGCGTCGCGGTCCAGTCGCCGCGACGCAGCCCCGCCTCAAGCCGAAGCGTGCTGATCGCGTCGACGCGATAGGTCATCGGATCATGATCGATCGCGCCGGGCGCATAGCCCTGGGCATAGCCTGAGGCATGGTCGCCGCTCATCGCCAGATGGGCCGCGATATCCAGGGCCACCGGCCATTCGTAGCGCAGCAGGCCCGAAATGCGCCATGCGGGCGTCGGCAGGGGCTGGCCCTTTGGAATCACGAGCGACCTGGTCCCGGTTTCCGCATCGATCACGCCGCCGAGCGTGTTGGTGGTGAAGCGGGCGCGGGTGTAGCTGCCCGCCAGGGAGAGCGTGAGGCCGGTAAGCGGCTTAGACGTCAGCATCAGTTCCGCGCCCTCGCCGCGGGCGCGCGCGTTGTTCGCAGTGAAGCGGAACAGGCAGCGCAGGCTGTAGCTCTGCTGGATGTCCTTCCAGCGAAAATGGAACGCGCTGGCGTGGAGCGAACCGCCGATGACCGGCAGATCGAGCTTGGCCCCGACCTCGTAATTCCAGATCGAGTCCGAAGTGAACCGATCCGGCACCTGCTCGTAACCGAAGGCATCCAGATAGGTGCCGCATCGCTGACGACTGACCGGCGGATTGCCGCCGCCGATCCGCGTGCCCTTCGCTGCGTTGACGTAGAACAGACGCCCTTTCTCGGGCCGCCAGGTAAGGCCGATGCGGGGCAGGATCGGCGTTTCGCCATGCGAGATCGTCGAGGGGGGGATGACGCCGCTCTGCGGCCCATCCTGGAAATTGGTCTGGCGGAAATGCATCCAGGCGATGCGTCCGCCGACGGTCAGTTCGATCTCCCGCCAGAGGGGAATGTCCGCCTGGCCGAAGAGCGCGGCCTGCCAGTCGACCGAGCGATCCTTGCCGATATAGGAGATGCCGTCGGCGAGCATCTCCGACCCGAAATATTCGAGCATGGTCTGCCCGGTGATCGCCTGGATCGCCTGTGGCAGATAGGGTTCGTAGATGTATTCGATCGCGTCCTGCTGCGCGCGCTGGACGAAGACGCCGCCGACCCAGCGCACCGGTGCCTGATCGCTGCCGGTCAGGCGGAATTCCTGGGTGACGACGTCCTGGTCGTTGTCGAAATCCACCTTAGAGACGTAATCGGGAACTTCATCGACGGTGAAGACTTCGCCCCGGCTGAACATCTCGGTGAAATAATCGGTGTAGTCGACGACGGAGGGGCGGCGGCGGCGGAAATAGGAGGTGGTCGAGGTCAGCGCGACGTCGTCGAGATCGGCCTCGACCTTCAGCGTGCCGAGCAGGAAGCTGTCGCTGGACGGCTGGCCGAGGCGGAAGCCGTTGGCGAAGCGGCCGGCGTCGATGTCGGAAACGGTGCTCCAGAACAGATCGGTGTCGCGCTGCCGCCAGCGCTGATAGAAGATCGATGGCGTCACGGTGACGTTTTCGCCGATGCGCGCGGCTATGGCGGCGCGGATCGCCTTGCCGGTCATCCGGTTGGTGTTGGGATCGATCATCGCCCCGTCGGGGTAGCTTACCCGGTCGGTCCAGCCGCCTTCCCGGCGTGCGAAACCGGCTATCCGAAAGGCGAGCTTGTCCTCCACGATCGGGCCACCGATCGCGGCGCTGGCCTCATATCCCATCTCACCGCCACGGGTGTCCATCAGCTCCAGCGATGCCGCGCCGGATGTGTTGCGCATGTCGGGGACGCGGGTGATGAAGCGGACGGTGCCGCCTTCCGATCCCGACCCGAACAGCGCGCCCTGCGGTCCGCGCAGCACCTCGACCCGCTGGAGATCGAACAGCGCGGGGTAGATGTTGGTGGATGTCGTGCCCGCCCCCAGCGATCGGGTCTGTATCGGCGTATCGTCGATGTAGACGCCGGTCGTGGCGGAGCCGGTGTTGCTGTAGATGCCGCGGATCGACAGGTTGGTCGAACTGCCCCAGCCATTGCGGAACAGCACACCGGGTGTCGTCCGGGCGATGCCGCGCATGTCGTCCAGCCCGCGCCGGTCGAGCGCGACCTGCGAATAGGATGTGCCGCTCAAGGGGACGTCGTTGAGCGGCGTGTTGCGCCGGGTGGCGCTGACCACGATCGTCGCCATCGACGCGGCATCCTGTTCGGCAGGAGGCGGCGGGGCGACGGGGCGACGCGGGACGGCCGTACGTGGCGCACGGCTGATCATCACTGTGGTGGGGGTGAGAAAGCGATAGGTGACGCCGGCACCGTTCGTGGCGCGGTCAAGCAGGTCGCGCAGGCCGAAGCGCCCCCTGACCGGGCGGGCGCGCAGCCGGGCGAGACCTGGTTCGGCGAAGGCGAACTGGACGCCGGTGATCCTAGACACCTGGAAAAGGGTGTCGGACAACGTCGCGGCGGGAAGCGACACGGGGTAGGAGGCGGCCGCCGCCGGGGCTGCGGGGAAGGTCAACGATAACAGAGATGCGCATGCCCAAGCCCCCCGGCGCATCGACGACCTAGCCCGTCCTGTCGACGCGGAGCGCCGCGCGTGCGGCGGCAGGGCTGAGCCCTGCCTGGGTGGCGACCAGCGCGACGAGGCCGTCGACCTCGCCGACCTTCAGGATCGCATGGATCGGCATCGCCGCGAGCTTGGCGTCGCTGAGCACGATCCGCTGCCCTGAATGACGGTTGACCGTATCGATCACGTCGGCCAGTCGCGTTCCTTCGAAGCGGAGAATGCCGGTCGTCCAGTCGATCGCCTTGCCGTCGTCGACGCGCGCGGTGGCCCCGATGGTGGTCAGCCCGTCCTGCCCATCCGGGCGATAGCGGACCTGTTCGCCGCGATGGACGAGGCGGGTCTGCGTATCTTCGGGCGCCGCCACGCGGACGGTGCCCTCGGTGACGGTGACGACCGCTTCGGCGGCGTCGAGCCGGACGTCGAAGGCGGTGCCGACGGCCATCGTCTCGCCATGTGCAGTGCTCACGACGAAGGGGCGCGCCTTGTCATGCGCAACCTGGAAAAACGCCTCGCCGCTGCGCAGCCGCAGGTCGCGCCGTTCGGGCGACAGCGCGACTTCGAGCACCGATCGGGCGGCGAGCGTCACGGTCGAGCCATCGGCCAGGCGGAGCTTGCGGGTCTGGTCGCCGGATGCCAGCTGCTGGCCCATCGGCGCGGGCGGGGCGACCTGCGATGGCAGGAACACGAGTGCGGCAGCCCCGAGGGCGGCAGCCGTCGGCAGCGTCCAGACCAGCGAGGCGCGCAGCCGATCGGACCAGGAAACGCGCGGCGCATGGCGCGCGGGAGCGAGGCGGAGCGCTGGCGCGGGGACGCGGCCGATATCGTCCCACAGCCGATCGAGATCGGCCGCGACGACGCGGTCATCGGGATGGTCGCGAAAATGCCGGTCGAGCGCTTCCTGCGCCCCGGGGGTTTCGGAGCGCGCGTCGAGCAACCGCGAGATCAGTTCGCGATGGGCACCCGCGCGAGGTGGTCTGGCCTTCAAGCGTAACTATCCTCTCTGTATCTCAACCGCCGCTGGAGATGCTCCATCGCGCGGATCAGGTATTTCTGGACCATCCGGTGCGACACGTTGAGCCGGTTGGCGATAGACGGCGTGTCCATGTCATGGAACCGCCGCAGGATGAAGGCTTCGCGGCATTTTTCAGGCAGCTCGTCCAGCGCTTCCTCCAGTGCCGCGTGGAGATCCTCCAGATGGAGGCTGTCTTCCTGTTCCGCGCGCGTGCCGACCGCCTCGCCATGTTCGGCGGCAGCCAGCACCGGACCCGCCGTTGCGTTGCGGCGGGCGTGATCGATCAGCAGGTTGTTGGCGATCCTGAACAGATAGCCGAAGGGCTGCGCGAGCGCTTCCGCCCGGCCGACGACGATGAACCGGGCCAGCGATTCCTGGACCAGATCCTCGACATCCCACTGCTGCCTCACCCGCCTTGAAAAATACCGCCTCAGGCTTGTTTCGCATCCTCCCAGATCGATGGACCGTTCTTCGCTATCCAGCGACAATAGAGAAAAGCCTCTGTTCACGCCTGGCGACCCCCTTGTTCCGCGTCTCTCCTCTCCTGGATGTCCCCCTGCGGACGAAGGCCGTGACTCTTGTAGATGCGGCGCCGGGGTGTCCCCGTGTCGCCGCCGACGGATTCGCCTTCTCCGAAGGATGACGGGATGATGACGCCGATGCGAACCGGCGGGTATTGTTTTTTATTGACCGTAGGCGTTCGATTTTGCGTTCGCTTCGACACCAGCCCGGCGTCTTCCCAAGGTATCGAACCACGAGGGGCAGACGGACGACATCATGGCGACATTCGGGAGCGGGACGGGGTGGAAGCGGCGCGGCGCGTGGCTGATCGGCGTGGCATCGCTGGCGGTCGCGGCGGCCCCGGCGGCGGCGGAGACCTTCACCCTGGCGGAGGCGTCGATCGACGACATCCGCAAGGCGCTCGATTCCGGTGCGCTTTCCAGCGTCGAGCTGAGCGTGCTCTATCTGAACCGCATCGATGCCTATGACCTGCGCGGGATCAAGCTGAACGCGGTGCCGGTGCTCAACGACAAGGTGCTGGACGACGCGGCGGCCGCCGATCGGCTGCGCGCCGAGGGGCGGACCGACCTGTCGCTGCTGGGCGTGCCCTATACGATCAAGGACAGCTACAAGGCGAAGGGGATGACGCTGGCGGCGGGTTCGCCCGCCTTCGCCAAGCTGATCGCGAACGAGGACGCCTTCACCGTCGGTCGCCTGCGCCAGGCAGGCGCGGTGCTGGTCGGGCGGACCAACATGCCGCCGCTGGCGGCGGGCGGCATGCAGCGCGGCGTCTATGGCCGGGCCGAGAGCCCGTATAACGGCGACTATCTGACGGCGGCGTGGAATTCGGGATCGTCGAACGGATCGGGCACCGCGACGGCGGCGAGCTTCGCGGCCTTCGGCATGGGCGAGGAGACGGTTTCGTCCGGCCGCGCGCCATCGTCCAACAACGCGCTGGCGGCCTACACCCCCTCGCGCGGCGTGATCTCGATCCGGGGCAACTGGCCACTCTATCCGATCAAGGACGTCGTGGTGCCGATGACGCGCACGATGGACGACATGTTCGCGGTGCTCGACGTGATCGTCGCCGACGATCCCGTGACGCGCGGCGATTTCTGGCGCGATCAGAAGGCGGTCAAGCTGCCGGCGGCCTCTAGCGTGCGGCCGGCGAGCTATGCCGAGCTGCGCAAGGCCGACGCGCTGAAGGGCAAGCGGATCGGCGTGCCGACGATGTACATCGGCAAGGACAGCACGGGCAAACCGATCCCGGTCCGCCCGTCGGTGCTGGCGCTGTGGGAGCGGACGGCGGCGGTGTTGCGCGCGCAGGGCGCCGAGGTGATCGAGATCGATTTCCCGCTGATGCACAATTACGACATGGACCGGCCGAATGCGCAGGGCTTCGTCGATCGCGGGCTGATGCCGGTGGAGTGGTTCCCGCGCACGGCGAACGGCCGCCGCGTCGGCACCGATCTGGAGTACGAGAAGCTCAATCCCTATTCCTGGGAGGACTTCGTGGTCGCCAATGCCGATCCGGCGCTGCCGAACTGGGCCAATGTCGACCCCGCGACGGTGTTCCCGAACTATCCGGGCGAGGTCGATTTCCGCCGCAACGGCCCGGCCCGCGACTACACCAAGTCGAAGGCGACGATCATGGCGGGCGTCGTTCCGCTCGACCAGCTGCCCAATTTCGCGGCGGCGATGCAGGGGCTGGAGAAGATCCGCAAGGTCGACTTCGAGGACTGGCTGACCGCTAACAAGCTCGACTTCATCGCCTTCCCCTCGGCGGCGGATGTCGGCCGCGCGAACGCCGATGTCGATGACGCGGCCTATGACCATGCGACCAGCAACGGCGTCGCGCGGTCGAACACCAATTCGATGCTGCGCCACATCGGCATCCCCAGCGTATCGGTGACGATGGGGCTGATGGCGGACATCGGCATGCCGGTGAACGTGACCTTCGCGGGCCGCGCCTATGACGACAATGCGCTGCTTTCCTATGGCTATGCCTTCGAGCAGGCGACGCATTACCGGCGTGCGCCGGGCCGGGTCGCGCCGCTGGCGGACGAGCGGATCGCGTATGACGCGTCCACCGCCGTTCCCGCCGCGCGCCGGACCGAGAAGGAGCCGCCCAAGCTGTCGATCAACACGACCGCGCGGACGCGCGGCGACGCGATCGAGTTCAGCGGTGCCGCCAAGGACGCGAGCGGGCTTTCGGTCGTCCGCGTCTACGTCAACGGTCGCAAGATCGGCGAAAGCACCGCCGCGAACTGGAAGGCGAGCGTGCCGACCGCGACCCTCGCCGGATGGCGCGACGCGGGCGAGACGGGCGTGGCGGTGACCGTGCTGGCGAAGGACCGGCTCGGCAACGCATCGGCGGAGCGCAAGGTGATCGCGCTGCCCTGATCCGGGGCATGCGGCGATCGGACGATGCGGCCACGGCCGGCCGCATCGTCCCTGTGACGAACAAGGGGGACGTGATGACGAAGACGGGTGGCATTCGGCGCGCGCTGATGGGCGCGATCGGCCTGCTGGCGATGGCACAGGCACCGGCGGCGCAGGCGAGCGACCTGATCCTGGTCAACGGCCGGGTGTTCACCGCCGGCAAGGCCGGCTGGGCCGAGGCGGTGGCGATCACCGGCGACAGGATCGAGAAGGTCGGCACGACCGCCGAGGTGAGCGCGACCAAGACCGCCAAGACGAAGATCGTCGACCTCAAGGGGAAGATGGTCATCCCCGGCATCACCGACAATCATGTCCATGTCTGGTTCGGGTCGCTGGCGCTGAGCAACCTCAACCTTTCGACGCCCGAGCGGAACATCACGCCCGATGACGGCCCCGCTTTCGTCAAGGCGCTGAAGGACTATGCGGCTGCCAATCGCGACATGCCGATCCTGTTCGCGCGTGCGAGTTTCAGCCGCGGCGTGACCGATCCCGGCCCCAACAAGGCGATCCTCGACGAGGCGGTGCCGGATCGGCCGCTGATCGTCCACAACACCAGTGAGCATGTGCTGTTCGTCAATTCCAAGGCGCTGGCGCTGGCGGGGATCACGGACAAGCCCCTGCCCAATCCGGCGGAAGAGCAGTTCATCGTGCGCGACGCGAACGGCCAGCCGACCGGGCTGGTGCGCGAGACCGCGATGGACGTGATCGAGCGCAACCTGCCGCGCATGGCGATGGAAGACCAGGTGCGGATCCTGAAGCAGGGCCAGCGCTTCCTGAACAGCTTCGGCATCACCAGCGGGGTGGCGCTGACCGGTGGGCTCGACGACCTGAAGGCCTATGACGAGCTGCGCAAGCGCGGCGAGTTGACGCTGCGCATCCGGCAGGGCTTCGCATCGGTTTCGGTCAACCATCAGCTGACCCCGAAATTCCTGGCCGATCTGGAGACCGCGCGGACGACCTATCACGACGACTGGCTGTCGGCGAATATCGTCAAGTTCTTCATGGATGGCGCGCCGACGCCGCCGCTGTACGAGGCATCGGCCTATACCGAGATGGTCAAGGAGCTCGACCGGCGCGGCTTCCGGATCGCGTCGCATGCGCTCAGCCCGCCGGGCGTGAAGATGGCGCTCGACGGTTATCAGGCGATCGAGGCGGCCAATGGCAAGCGCGACCGCCGGCTGCGGATCGAGCATGGCAGCCGCTTCGACGCGGACCAGCTGCCGCGCTTTTCCGCGATGGACGTGATCGTCAGCACCCAGCCGGCGTTCTGCTGCTCCAACGAGCGGCCGTCCAACCCCTGGAACAGCCTGATGAAGAGCGGCGCGACGGTGGTGTTCACCAGCGACTGGCCGTGTTCCTGGCCGCCCAATCCGCTGAAGGGCATCGAGCAGGCGACGATGCGCTATGTCGGCCGGCCGGTGACCATGAACGGCCCCACCGGCGAGCTGGCTTCGGACAACATGCCCGAGGAGCGGGTGACCGCCGAACAGGCGCTGCTCGCCTATACCCGCGACGCCGCCTTCGCCAACGGCACCGAGGAGAAGCTGGGCACGCTGGAGGCGGGCAAGCTGGCCGACCTGGTGGTGCTTTCCCGCGATATCCTGGCCGCCACGCCGCAGGAGATCGGCGCGACGGAGGTGTTGGCGACGGTTATCGGCGGCAAGCTGGTGTACGGCGAACTGAAGTGACGGGCGGGGCCGTCGCCGATGGCGGCGACGGTCACCCCTCGAAGCGGCTGACCTCGATCCCCGCGCCGACGGGGAGCAGTACGCTGGCGATCCCCGGCTTGGCGCGGACGGCGCGGACATAGGCCGCGACGCTCTCGCCACCCGGGTAGGTGATGTTGTCCGCCACGATGAGCGCGCCGGGGTTGAGCTTCGGATAGAAGGCGTCGAGGCAGGGGACGTAGAGATCCTTCCACAGATCGAGCAGGACGAAATCGATGCCGGCGGGCAGCGCATCGATCAGGGCCAGCGCATCGCCGACCTGGAAGTCGATATGGTCGGCCAGCCCGGCCTCGGCCGCCTTCTGCCGGGCATAAGCGGATTTTTCGGGCTGCAGTTCGAGCGTGATCAGCCGGCCGCCGCTTTCGCGCGCGGCGTGGCCCAGCCAGATCGCCGAATAGCCATAGGATGTCCCGATCTCGAGGATCGTGGGGCTCGGAAGGCTGCGCGCGAGGATGTCGATCAGCTGGCCGGTCTCGGGGCCGACCGCGAGCAGCCGCTCGTCGCGGTTGGCGAAGGTGACGCCGGCTTCCTCCTCCCGCGCGATCCGCGCGTGATAGTCGTCGAGAACCCGGGTGATCGCCTGGTCCATTGGTGGCATTGTTCGTCTCCATTCCAGCGCTCGTATGGCAGTTAAAAGATATATCTAAGATGTGTCAAGATCGTGATTGATGGCGTCGCGCCGGATCGCGGTTCACGGTCGGGTCAGGTTGCGGCGGCTTTGGGGATCGCCTGCATTGCGGAACGCGTTCGAGCCGGCGGAGTTCGATCGAAGCGGTGAAAGGAAGCCTGCCATAGTGAAGCGGACCCATGAGGCGATTGCCGCGATGCTGCTGCTGCTCGGCATGGCAGCGCTGCCCGGTCGCGCGGCGGCGGCGGAGCCGGCGCCCTTCGATCTGACCGGGCCGGGGCTGAAAGTGATGGTCGAGCGGGGTGGCGAGACCCTGCCGGTTACCCGCGTGCCTACGCTGGCAGTCGGCGACAGGATCAGGATCGATGCGGTATTGCCGGCGGATCAGGGCGCCCGATACCTGCTGGTCGCGGCGTTCCTGCGCGGGGCGACCAACCCGCCGCCGGAGAAATGGTTCTTCCGCGCCGAGACCTGGGAGCGCAAAAAGAACGGGCTGGACATCACCGTGCCCGAGGGCGCGCGCCAGCTGCTGCTGTTCCTGGCGCCGCGTACCGGCGGCGATTTCGACGCGCTGGTCGATGCGGTGCGCGGACAGCCGGGTGCCTTCGTGCGTGCGACGCAGGATCTGAACCAGGCCTCGCTCGATCGCGCGCGGCTCGACGCGTTCGTCGACACGATCGGCCGGCAGGACCGGACCCGGCCCGAGGCGATCGAGGCGATGTCCCCGGTGCTGACCCAGAGCCTGGGCATCAAGCTGAAGCAGGAATGCCTGGACCAGTCGGCCGACATGCAGGCCGCCTGCCTGACCCAGAGCCGCGATTCGCTGGTGCTGGCTGACGGGCATACGAGTTCGCTGACCGAGACGCTGGCGTCGACGACCGCCGACCTGGCGCTTCAGGTGAGCGCCACGCCCGAGGGCGGGCTGGGATATTACAGCCCGTATATCGGCGTGGTGCGCGATCTGGCGCGGATATTCGGCGCGTTCCAGTCGACCCATTTCCGCTACATCCCCGCGCTGGCGCGGTTCGAGGGGGATCGGCTGGCGCTGCTGCTCAATGCCGCGCCGTCCTTCGACAAGCCGAAATCGGCGATCGTGGTGGCGATGCCGGCGATCGAAGCGGCCGAGCCGCCGCCCTTGCGCGCCACCGCGAACAAGCCGCCGCTGTGCGTGGCGGGCACGGGATCGGTGCTGCCGGTGGAGGGTGCGCCGCTGGTCTACGCCACGGGCTATGCCCATGCGATGGCGGCGCGGCTGCGCCGGAAGGATGGCGGCGAGATCGACGTGCCGGTGATCGAGGACCCGGCGCGCGGCGGCTATGCGCTGGGGCCGGTCGAGGGGGAATTGTCCGGCTTCGACGAGCAGATCGGCGCGACGCTGCACGGACGCTGGGGCTTCCTGCCCTTCGACGGCCCCCGCTTCACGCTGGAGAACCCGGCGGGTGCGTCCTGGCGGCTGGCATCGACCGAGGCACCGACGACGGGGCGCGAGAGCGAGATCGCGCTTTCCGGCGGCGCGCCCGCCTGCGTGGAGAGCGTGACTTTGCGCGACGCATCCGGCGCGACCCAGCCGATCGGCTGGCAGGCGGGTGGGGCGGAGGGCATCCGCGTCAAGCTGCCGGCGCTGAAGCCCGGGGCGGGGGCGATGGCGCTGCTCGTGCGCCAGCGGGGAGCCGCCGATCCGCAGGAGATCGCCATCGCCGCGCCGACAGCGACGCGCGTGCGGCTCATCTCGACCAGCGTGACCCGCCCGCCGGCCGCCGATCCGCTGCGGATCACGCTGGCGCGCAAGGGCGCCGGCGAGGTGGCGGTGCCGGCGGATGCGCGACTGACCTTCTCGGTCGACGCGGGGACGGACAATCGCTTCACCGGGGCGGAGACGGTGGAGATCGCGACGGTCGACGGCCGTGCCTCCGCCCGGATCACCGCGCGCGACGGGCTGACGCTGCAGAGCGCGAGGACGGCGGTGGTGAACGTCGAGCCGGCAAAAATGCTCGGCGGAACGGCCTATGGCCCGCTGCGCTTTCGCGTCATCCAGCGCGAGGTGGCCGGAGAATGGACGCCGCTCGCGTCGCTGATCCGCCTGCCGGCGCTGGCCGGGCTCTCCTGCGACGAGGCGACCGGCGGATGCGAACTGGGCGGCCGCGACCTCTTCCTGATCGACCGGGTCGGCTATGACGAGGGTTTCGGCGAGGCGGTGACGATCCCGGACGGCTTCACCGGCGACGCGGTGACGATGCCGCGCAGGCCGGCGGGCAAGCTGTTCCTGCGGCTGCGCGACGACCCGGACGTGGTGGGGGCCGTCACCCTGCCATGACGGCGGAGAGCGGAGGGTCATCGTGCCGGAGCATCGGACCGCCGCATCGGTCATGGGCGTGTCGCGATCGTCCACCTAGGCTGCGCGCATTGCTGATGCTGTCCGGAGTGCTGGAATGAAGCGCGGTCTGATCATGACGCTGATGCTCTGCGCGGCCACGCCCGCGCTGGCGCAGGATGGCTGGGGCTGGAGCATCATCATCCCGTCGGTGACGGGGACGGATCAGTTGGGCACGGTGCTGCGGGAGAATAGGGCGCAGCAGGAAGCGGATGCCGCCGGGCAGAGCAGCGCGCCGCCCGCCGCGAAGGCACCGGCCGCCGCGACGGCATCGCTGCGCTACGCGCCCTCCAAGCAGCGGCGCGCGAAGAACCTGGGCGATTTCGTCGCGCGGGCGCGCAAGGTCGATCCAGCAGGCGCGAAGCAACTAGAGACCTTGTTCGCGTCGGGCGACATCATCGACCAGGCCGACCAGCAGTTGCGGACGAAGAACCTGCGCGCCGATGATCTGGCCGACGTCTACACCGTGTGGTGGATCACCGCATGGCAGGCGACGCGCGGCATCACCGACGACACCAGCGACGCGACCAACGAGGCTGTGCGCCGACAGTCGCGGGACGCGCTGATCGAGGTCGGGCTGCTCGCCAATGCGGGCGACGCGATCAAGCAGGAAATGGCCGAATCGCTGCTTCTCAACGCGATGCTGCTGGAAGCGGCGCTGGAACAGGCCAAGGGCCAGCCCGATCTGATGCCGGCGGTGAACAAGGCGGCCACGCAGGGCGCGCGCCGGTTCGGCCTCGACCTGGCATCGATGGAACTGACCGACCGGGGTTTCGTGATACGCTGACTCTGCGCGGGCTGGCCCTGGCCAGCCGCGCGAAGTCCTTCGCGCATCACAACACGAAATCGCCCGCGGCGAGGCTGGTGACGTTTTCCACCCGGAAAGCGAAATCGGCCCTCCTGTCGCCATTGACGTCGCCGAAGACGATCGCGTCGCCGGCATTGAGCGTATAGCTGATTTGGCCGTTGATGCCGGTGAATCCTCCGGTTCCGGCGAAGCTGAAAGCCTGGTTGCCGGTCGCCTGGGTATCGGCGTCGATCGCGGTAAGATCGATCTTGTCGCCCTGGGCGCGGCTGAAATCCATGATCATGTCGCGTTCGGCGACCGCGAAGCCGCTGTCTGCCAGCGTCTGGAAGACGAAGGTGTCGGCACCCGCGCCGCCATAGAACCGGTCCGCACCGAGGCCGCCGATCAGCCGGTCGTTGCCGTTGCCGGCGACCAGCACGTCCGCGCCCTCGCGCCCGTTGAGATTGTCGTTGCCGTCTCCGCCGGTCAGCCGGTTGGCATTGGCGTCGCCGCGCAAGGTATCGCTGTACTTGCTGCCGATGATGTCTTCGAAATTGTAGAAGGTGTCGCCTTCGGCATAGCCGCCATAGGCCTCGCCGGTGGAGAGATCGATGATCACCGAGGCGTTGGAGTCGACGTAATCGAGCGTGTCGATGCCGCTGCCGCCCTCCAGGATGTCGCCGCCGAAGCCGCCGCGGATGCGATCGTTGCCGCTGCGGCCTTCGAGGTAGTTGGTGCCGCCGTTGCCGATCAGGAAATCGTCCAGATGGCTGGCGTAGACGTTTTCGATACGGCGATAGGTATCGCCTTCCGCAAAACCGCCCGAACCCTTGCCGGTGAGGAGATTGACGGTCACGCCCTCTGGTGTGCGGCCCTCGACCCAAGCGTAGCTGACCGTATCGTCGCCAGCCTCGCCGTCGAAGTTGTCGGTCCCTCGACCCGCCTCCAGCCAGTCGTCACCCGCGCCGCCGTAGTAGTACTTGATGTCAAAGTTGTCCGCAGCAAGACCGCTCAGGAAATCATCTCCTTGATTGCCATAAAGGTAGTCGTTCCCCGATCCGCTGATTATGCGATCGGCCAAGGCACCGCCATAGAGATAGTCATTGCCGCCTCTTCCATAGAGGACGTTGTATTCGTCCTCGGGAGCGATGTGAGAGTTATTGTTATCGTCTCCGGTCCATTCGGCCATGTTCCGCCACTCCCTTGCTGTGGAGCGGGCAGGGTCGCGTTGGGAGGATAGGCCGCTCAAGCCGCGTGCGACGAAAGCTCGTCGTCACGCGACCGGGGCGACCAACCCATCGAGATCAGAGCAGAAAATCGCTCGCGACCAGGCTGGTGACGTTTTCCACGCGGAAGGCGAAATCGGCGGTCCTGTCGCCGTTGATGTCGCCGAAGACGATCACGTCGCCGGCACTGACCGAATAGCGAAGCTGGCCGTTGCCCCCCGTGAACGCGCCCGCGCCGATGAAGCTGAAGGCCTGGTTGCCGGTGGCGTCGCTGTTGGCGTCGAGCGCGGCGAGATCGATCCGGTCGCCCTGGGCGCGGCTGAAATCCATGATCCGGTCGCGCGCCGCGACGGCGAAGCCGCTGTCGGCCAGCGTCACGAAGGCGAAGGTGTCGGCCCCGGCACCGCCATAGAGCAGGTCCGCGCCAAGGCCGCCGATCAGCCGGTCGTTGCCGTTGCCGGCGACCAGCGAGTCGATACCCTCGCGGCCGTTGAGATTGTCGTTGCCGTCGCCGCCGGTCAGCCGGTTGTCGAGCGCATCCCCGCGCAGGACGTCGTTGTACTGGCTGCCGGTCAGGTTTTCGAAGCTGTAGAAGCTGTCGCCATCGGCATAGCCGCCGCTCGCTTCGCCGGTCGACAGGTCGACGATGACCGCCGCGGTGGAATCGACATAATCGAGCGTGTCGATGCCGGAATTGCCATCGAGGAAATCGCCGCCGAAGCCGCCGCGGATGCGATCGTCGCCCATGGCACCGTCTAGATAATTGGTGGCCCCGTTGCCGATCAGCAGATTGGCGTTGTTCGACCCCGTCACATTCTCGACCCGGCGATAGGTGTCGCCTTCGGCATGGCCGCCCGACCCCCGGCCGAGCCGCAGGTCGACCGTGACCGACAGGCTGGAGGAATAGGATACCGTATCCTCGCCGACGCCGCCGTCGATCGCGTCGGCACCGTCCGCCGAATAAACGATGTCGTCGCCTTCCTCGCCGTAGATCCGGTTCGTGCCCCCTCGGCCGAGCGCTAAGGTGATGTAGTCATCGCCCTGGCCGCCCCAGATGCTGTCGCCTGTGCCGCCGCTGATGAAGTCGTCGCCGGAACCGCCGTAAAGCTGCGAATTGGACGTGCCCGAATAGATCGTATCGTCCCCGGTGCCGCCATCGATATAATCGCTGCCGGCATCGCCCGAAGATACGCCGGCACCGCCGCCATACAGCCTGTCGTCACCGCCATGGCCGAAAATGGAGTCGTTGCCGATTCCGCCATAGACCTGATCGGTCAGATCGCCGCCGTTCACGCTGTCATTGCCATCGAGCATGTCGATCGTGTTGTTCTGATCCTGCCCGTTATAGAAATTGACGCCGTCGATATCCGTATAGTTCGCCATGCCGCCACTCCCTTGCCGTGGAGTGGGCAGGCTCGCTTGGGGTGGGACGGCGGCTCAAGCCGCGTGCGACGAAAGCCCGCCATCGCGCGACCGGTGCGGGGACGCTGCCGGACCCATCCCGGTTGATCGCGGGGAGGGCGGGATGGCCGGCGTCATACCCTCTTGCCAGCGAATCGTGTGATGATATCCTGTCACCATATTGCGACGAAGGAGGATGCCATGCGCCGTTCCCGTGTTCGTTCGTTGTTTCCCGGCCAGCCCGTGCCGTTCCACGCCCAGACCGCCGCGCCCGCGGTGATGGGGGAGATCAACACCACCCCGCTGATCGACGTGATGCTTGTGCTGCTTATCATGATGATCCTGACGGTGCCGATCACGACGCACAAGGTGCCGCTGGACCTGCCGCAGGGCACCGCCACGGGCACGCCGCCGCCAACCCATCTGCTGGCGATCGATGCGGGCGGCGCGCTG
>Ga0160461_1000615_pt1 | contig 21592 bp, 11 predicted proteins | sample HID1975I_E6MG_FD_108266 | JGI IMG/M metagenome (GOLD analysis project Ga0160461, IMG submission 108266) | Enriched soil microbial communities from UW Madison campus, WI, USA - HID1975I_E6 MG | ecosystem: Environmental > Terrestrial > Soil > Unclassified | place: USA: Madison, Wisconsin...
CATGGGCAGCCTGACCTTCGCCGGCAGCCTGGGCTGCCTGATCTGGGCGATGATCGACGCCAACCAGGTTGGCTGGACCAGCGTGGACACGATTGGCCGGCTGCTGGTCAGCGCTTTCCTGTTTGGCCTGTTCATCATGATCGAGAGCAGCCAGGCGCGGCCGATGATCGATCTGAAGCTGATGCGCAGTCCCCGCTTCATCGGCGCCTTGTTGGGCATGTTCGCCTACGCCGCCTGCGCCCAGGTGATGATGACCTTGCTGCCGCTGTACCTGCAGAGCGGTTTGCAGCTGTCGGCGCTGGCGGCAGGGGCGGGGATGTTGCCGTTTGCTGTGGCGATGCTGCTGACGCCGCGGCTGGGGATGCGGCTGGCCAGTCAGTGGAGCCCCGCGCAGGTGTTTGCCTTAGGTTTGGTGCTGGTGGGCACTGGCAACCTGCTGTGCGCCTGGGCGGTCGGCCACGGTGGTTACTTGGCCTTCGCTCTCGCCAGCTTGGTGCTGGGGGCCGGGGCAGGGCTGCTCAATGGCGATACGCAGAAGAACATCATGGCCTGCGTGCCGCGCGAGCGTACTGGGATGGCGTCGGGGTTGAGTACCACGACTCGGTTTGGCGCGATTGTGATCGCGATTGGGGTGTTGGGCGGGGTGCTCGCGGCGCGTAGCGCGCAGCTGTTGCGCGAGGCCATGGCCGGGTTGGCGCCGGAGGAGTTGGGCAAGGTCAGCGCCATGGCCACCCGCGTGGCAGCGGGCGATCTGCCTGCGGCCCTGGCGATGCTCGACCCGAGCCTGCGGGACACGGTTGCACCGCTGGCGCGGCAAGCCTTTGCTGGCGGGTTCGAAGCCGTGTTGCTGACGGCGGGCTGTGTGGCGTTGGTCTTCGCCGTTGTGGTGGGGTTGCTGTTGGGTCGACCGCTGCCGAGCCATAGCTCGCTCGCCGCGCGAGCATGAAAAAGACAATTGGCCGAGCGGGTACCTCGACTGACGAACGCAAACTGCTGCTCCGATGGTAAGCCTTGGCCCGTCACCACGAGAACTGGGTTAAGATCAGGGCAATTTGCCATCACTGGCGTGGCTTATGAGTCAAGCGCCTCATGGAACATGGCAACCCATCAGAAAATCCCAGGAAGGAAGCAATGCGAACACAGGTCATCATCGAGGATCACGTTCTGCCGCAGTTGCTCACTTCGGCCATTGAGGCTTACGAAGTGACACACAGAACGGTAGGCAGGCCAGTCGATCGCCGGAGCTTGCTGGCCGATGGGGCCGGCCTACTGCGGCAGGCTCACCTTCAAGAAGGGACCGGAGGCTAACCTCGGCACCGTCGGGCCGACACGTAAAGCATTGGGCATTTATCAAAGGAGCGATAGTTAATGGGCTGGTTGCTGACTTGTTACGTCAATCAGGTTGCTTCTCAGAGGCTCTAGCTCATACCGACGTTCCCCTTGCCGGCTAGACGTTCGCTACTCACCACGATCCAATCAAGACCATCAGCCCACCTGAGATACGGCTACGAACATGTGACCTGAGACACTAATGACGTAAGATGCTGTTTTGATATGAAGCGGGGCCGGTGTCCCAGTAGTTTTCGAGCCCAAGGAGCGCATCAAGGTGGATGCATTTAGCTTTCGCAATCAGGTTATTCGAGATTACGAGCAGTTTGCTCGCAGCTTCACCAATCCGAGATCTGAGGATATCCGTGCGTATTTGGAGGCTGAGTACAGCACTGGGCGTTACTGGCCATCGCCTTTGATTCAGGTAAATCCCTTTTTTGTCGCCGGGCAAAATATAGAGCAACTGGTTGCCAATCGGACCCTGCACCCGGAGTGCGCGCATATTTTCCGCTTCGGCAAAGAAGGTGGAAAACCAGGTGTGCCGGCGAGCTTGCATAAGCACCAGCAGGAGGCCATTTCTCGTTGTCAAGCAGGTGAGAGCTATGTTCTGACTACCGGCACGGGCTCCGGTAAGTCGCTCAGTTACTTCATCCCGATCTTCGATGCGATCCTCAAGGGCAAGGCGCAAGGAGCCAAAGCGGGCATCAAGGCGATCATCATTTATCCGATGAACGCATTGGCGAACAGCCAGTGTGAGGAGCTGGAAAAGTTTTTAGCTAGCTATGGCGCTGAGCCGCGCCCGGTTACCTACGGTCGCTACACCGGACAAGAAAAGGCCGATGAACGCGATCGAATGCGCATCAATCCGCCAGACATCATCCTCACAAACTTTATGATGCTCGAACTGCTGATGACCCGGCAGAGTGAGCAAGATCGTGCCTTTATACAGGCGGCAGAGGGACTTCAATTTTTGGTGTTGGACGAACTCCACACATATCGCGGCCGTCAGGGGGCGGACGTTGCTATGTTGGTGCGAAGGGTGCGCGAGCGTCTAAATAGTGGGCTCTTGTGCGTTGGCACGTCAGCCACCATGTCCACAAAAGGCACTCTCGCCGAACGCAACAAGGTTGTAGCTGAAGTTGCCGGGAAGATCTTTGGTGCGAAGGTCAAACCGGAAAACATCATCACTGAAACTCTGCAGCGGGTAACGCCAGCATTGGAAATTCCCGCTGCGGATGTGCTGGCAAACGCCATCAATGCCAGCGTGCCGCAGACCCCCGCCTTCAAGAGCTTGCGTGAGCATCCAATTTCCGCCTGGGTCGAGCTGACACTCGGACTCTCGCATACCGAAGGCCGCTGGGTGCGCGCAAAACCGCTTAGCATCGAGGAGGCTGCCCGTCGGCTTGCCGATTCGAGCGGAGAGTCGGCCGAGCGTTGTGCAGTCTATCTGTCTGAGTTCCTTCTGGCGGCTTATCAGTGCAAAGACGTCAGTGGCAAACCTCTATTTGCCTTCCGCTTGCACCAGTTTGTCTCCGGTGCCGCTGACCTATATGCCACTTTGGAGGCACCAAACACGCGCAAGCTGGATTTATCCGGACAGCTTACTGTTGCCGGCGAGCGCGAACGGCGTTTTTACAGCGTGCATTTCTGCCGCAACTGTGGTCAGGAGTACTATCCGGTTTGGGATGAAATCGAGAGCGGCAACCGCTCATTTGCACCGCGCAGCATTAAGGAAACTAGTCACGACGATGAGGATGTGCACCACGGCTTTCTGATGATCGATCCTCAGCGCAGTTGGGATGGCGAAAATCTCGAGAGTTATCCAGAAAGCTGGGTGGAGCTGACTGGTAAAGAACCTCGAATCAAATCCTCCTACCGCAAATACCAGCCGCAGGAGGTCTTTGCCGCCAGCAATGGCCAGACAACCTTGCAGGGCGTGCGCAGCTGGTTCATCCCCGGCAGCTTCCGCTTCTGTTTGTGCTGCGGGGCCAACCAGTCACGTGGTCGAGACTGGACGCGGCTGTCTGGCCTGTCTGGTGAAGGGCGCAGCTCGGCCACCACGATTTTGAGCATTTCCGCCTTGCGCTACATGCTTGGTGCGGAAAGCGAACTGGCCGCTGATGCCCGCAAGCTGCTTGGCTTCACCGACAACCGCCAGGATGCTTCGTTGCAGGCCGGGCACTTCAACGACTTCATGCAGATATTGCTGATGCGCAGTGCCTTGTTCAGCTGCGTGCGTCAGCGTGGTGACGATCCGCTCAGCGACAGCCAAATCACGCAGCAGGTTTTCCAAGCCCTAGGTTTCGCGATCGATGATCAGTTGATCCGTAGCGAATATCTGCAGAATCCCGGCAACGTCGCGCCACGACTGCGCCGCGATGCCGAGGAGACCATGCGCAACATCCTCGGTTACCGGCTGTATTTCGATCTGCGCCGCGGCTGGCGCTTCAACAATCCCAACCTCGAACAGCTTGACCTGTTGCGCATCGAGTACGAGGACCTTCCGACCCTTTGCGACGACGATGCCCGTTGGCAGAAAACTTCCAGGCCTGGAGCCGCAGGTGAGCGTCAGGTACACCCGATGCTGGCGCTCGCCAGCCCCGTTGTGCGACAGAAGCTGGTGCAGATGCTGTTGGACGTGATGCGTCGCAACCTGTGCATCAAGACCCGCTACCTCGATCGCTACAATCTCGAAGAGTGGAAAAACAAGAGTCGCCAGCATCTCAAGGAACCATGGGCCTTTACCGAGGACGAGATCCTCACCGAAGCCGGCTACGCTACGCTCAGTAAGCCTCGCAAAGACCTGAACACGGTGCCCCTGGGCCTGCGTACCCGCTTTGGCCAGGTGGTTAAGACCACTTCGTTCTGGGAGGGTGGACATTATGAACCGCTTAAGGAAGCTAACTACGCACAGTTCATCCAGGATCTGCTGGATATTGTCGAAAGCTATGGGCTGATTGAGGGCGTCGAACTCGAGAAGGGCATTCGCGGTTATCAGGTGCTGGGCGAGGCTCTGCTTTGGCGCATGGGTAAAGGTGATCCACGGCCCGACCTGCTCAACCAGACGGTCAGCCGTAACCCCTATTTCCAGCGGCTCTACAACGGCGTGGCTGACATGCTAGAGAGTCAGCAGCGTGATTTGTTCACCCTAGAGGCTCGTGAGCACACGGCCCAGGTGCCAGCAGAGTTGCGTGAGGAGCGTGAAGAGCGCTTCCGTGCAGGCGACCTGCGCGCCATGTTCTGCTCGCCGACCATGGAGCTTGGCGTGGACATCGCCTCGCTCAATACCGTCTACCTGCGTAACGTGCCGCCGACCCCGGCCAACTACGCCCAGCGCAGTGGTCGGGCAGGGCGTTCCGGGCAGCCGGCGCTGATCATCACCTACTGCGCTGCACTCAGCCCGCACGACCAGTACTTCTTCCAGGAGCCGCGGCGCATGGTCTATGGCGAGGTCAGCCCGCCGACCTTAGACCTAGCTAATGAGGATCTGGTGGAAAGTCACCTGTTCGCCACTTGGCTGGCGGAAACTGGCTGCAAGCTGCCTTCGACCATCAACACCATGCTGGATATGGAAAGCCCCAGCGAGATGCCGCTGCTCGACGACTATGTGGTTGCCCTCGGCAACAAGGACGCACTGGCGCGGGCAGGTCGGCGCGGCACTCGCTTGCTGGGAATGTTGCGTGACGAGCTAACGAGCGCGCAGGGTATTTGGCTAGACCGCGGCAAGCCTGTTGACGAGGCTGCTGCTCAATGGCTGGACGCCAAGCTTGGTTCTGCCTTCCTACGCTTCGACAAAGCTCTGCAGCGCTGGCGTGACCTCTACGCCTCCACGCGCCGGCAGATCGACGAGGCGAGCGCGATCATGACCAACCCGGCTGCGCCCGAGAAAGAGCGCAAGATTGCCGAGCGTCGTCACCGCGAGGCGATGATTCAGCATAATCTGCTGCTGGAAACCAGCGGGGGCAGTCACTCGGATTTCGAGACCTACCGCTACCTGGCCAGTCAGGGCTTCCTGCCCGGTTACAACTTTCCACGTCTTCCCCTATCCGCCTTCATTCCCGGCCGTATGGGGGGGGTGGGCCGTGACAGCGTGCTATCCCGTCCGCGCTTTTTGGCTATCTCCGAGTTTGGGCCGCTGAGCTTGATCTATCACGAAGGCAGTCAGTACCGGGTCAAGCGAGTGATCCTCGGCGTGCGCAATCAGGGCGCCAATGAGGCCCGGATCGTCACCGAAGAGGCTCTGCTGTGTCCCGCCTGTGGCTACGGACACTTCCGCAACCAACGGCACTACGAACAGTGCCTGTCGTGCCAGGCACCGCTGGCAGGCGGCAAGGTCATCAACAACCTGTTCCGTATTGAGAACGTCAGCACCCAACGGGCTACCCGCATCACCTGTGATGAAGAAGAGCGCATGCGCCAGGGCTACGAGGTGCGTACCACCCTGCAGTACCAGGAAGAAAATGGCGTGCCCAAAGTGGTCCGCAGCCTGATGCTGCAGGGCGATGCGCCGTTGCTCGACCTGCAATACGCTCCGGCCGCCACTGTGTGGCGCATGAACCTTGGCTGGCGTCGCCGTAAGGAAGCGGAGATCTATGGCTTCAAGATTGACCCGGTCAGCGGCTACTGGAGCAACGACGAGCAGGCGCCGAAGGAGGAAAACGAGAACGCCGAGATCGACAGGATCCAGGCTCAGCGTATCTCGCCCTTTGTCGAGGATCGTCGCAACGTCCTGTTGATCAAACCTTCGATACCACTCGATGAAGGTGGCATGGCCACCCTGCAGTACGCCCTTAAGCGCGGTATTGAGGCCGAGTTCCAGCTTGAAGAAAGCGAGTTGATGGTCGAGCCGTTGCCTGGTCGCGACGAGCGCAACAGCATGCTGTTCTACGAGTCGGCCGAAGGCGGTGCCGGGGTGCTCACTCGCTTGGCTACCGATCCGGCCGGACTACCGCGCGTAGCACGCCGTGCGCTGGAGATCATGCACTACCGGAGCCCGGACAACAGTTGGTCGGCTTCCAACCTGGAGAACGCAAGCGAGGAATGCGACGCAGCCTGTTACCGCTGCCTACTGAGCTACTACAACCAGCCCGACCACAAACTACTGGATCGCAAGCTCAATGAAGTCACTGACCTGCTCAGCGCCCTGGCTAGCGCCACCTTAGAAGTCGGTCACCTCGACGGCGAAGGGCAGGACCACATGGCCAACCTGCGCCAGCAGTCCGCCAGCAGCCTGGAACAGGCATGGCTGGATTTCATCGAGCAACACCAGTTGCGCAAGCCAGATCTTGCCCAGCATTACCTGGAGTCCCAGCAGACCCGGCCCGACTTCGTTTATCGGGAAGCGCTGGCACTGGTCTATATCGATGGCCCGCACCATGAGCAGCCGGGTCAGCGCGCGTTCGACGAGCAGTTGACTCGCGAGCTGGTAGACCAAGGCTTCACCGTCATCCGCTTTACCCGTGATACCAACAGCTGGCCAGACGTCGTGCGCCGCTATCCGGACATTTTTGGAGAATTCCGCGCATGAGCGCTTTTCAGGAGTTTCAACCCGGCAGTATTGTCAGCGCCCGCGGGCGCGAATGGATCGTTCTGCCTGAGTCCGATGGTCCACGTTTGCATTTGCGCTCATTGGGTGGTTCGGATGACGATGTGATTGTCATTCACGCACTCCTTGAGCGAGACGCGCCGAAGCCGGCCACCTTCCCGTTGCCCGATGCTATCCAGGCACAGCGCGGCACGCAGAATTCGGCGTTGCTTCTGCGTGATGCCTTACTGCTTAAACTGCGTGCTGGGGCTGGTCCGTTCCGAGCGCTGGGTCGCATCAACGTCGAGCCGCGCGCGTACCAACTGGTCCCGTTGCTAATGGCGCTCAAGCACGAAGTGATTCGCCTGCTGATCGCTGACGACGTAGGTATTGGTAAAACCATTGAGGCTGGGCTAATTGCCCGGGAAATGCTCGACCGTGGCGAGATCCAGCGCTTCACCGTGCTTTGCCCGCCGCACCTCTGCGAGCAGTGGCAGGAAGAGCTGCAACGCAAGTTCAACATCCGCGCCGAGGTGGTCACCACTGGCACCGTCGAGCGTCTGGAGCGAGGCCTGCAGACCCACACCTCGATCTTCACCGAATACCCCTTCACCGTGGTCAGCCTTGACTACATCAAGTCTGACCGACGCCGCGACGAGTTCCAGAACGCCTGTCCCGAGCTGGTCATCGTCGACGAAGCGCATACCTGTGCCGAAGGCATCAGTCGCGGTAAGCATCAACGCTACCGTCTGCTGCGCGCCTTGGCCGATAACACAGAGCGTCACCTGGTGCTGCTCACCGCCACTCCCCACAGTGGCAACGAGGATGCCTACTACAACCTGCTCGGCCTGCTGAACAAGGCCTTTACAGGTCTGAAGGATGTTTCACGCGCCGACCATCCGCTGTACAAGCAGCTCGGTGATCACCTGGTTCAACGCCGTCGCATCGACATCAGTGAATGGCAAGACAGCACCAGATTTCCTCAGCGCGAAACGGCAGAAGAGACCTACCAGCTCAGTGGCTCCTGGGGCGCGCTATTCAACGATGTGCTCGATTATGCCCGCGAGTTGGTCCGTGAGGCGGAAGGTCTGGATATCTTGCATCAGCGCCTCAATTGGTGGGCTGCGCTGGCTTTGCTGAGGTGTATCTCCTCATCACCCGCTGCCGCCGTGCGCGCACTGCAGACTCGTCTCACACGAGCCGAAGGAAATCGTGGAGCTAATGATGCTGCCCAACTGGCGGAAATTGAGGCCATGGGCATCAACACCGTGCTGGATGGTTCCAGCGAGCAGGGACTGTCCACCGACGACATTGAGCCGGGTGCAGTGGTGGAGGAAGATGCCGAGCGCCTGCGCAGCTTGATCGAAAAGGCACGTCGCCTTGCCGATGACAACGACCCCAAACTCCAGCAGCTGATCGTCGAGGTCAAGTCGCTGGTCAAACAGGGCTTCAGGCCGGTGGTCTTCTGCCGCTACATCGCCACTGCGCACTATGTAGCGAATGCTCTGCAGCCGCTGTTCAATGATTACGAAGTGACAAGCGTTACCGGCGAGCTCAGCCCCGGTGAGCGCGAGGAAAAGATTTTTGCCCTGCGCGAAATCGATAAGCCCGCCATCCTCATTGCCACTGACTGCCTGTCCGAGGGTATTAACCTGCAGGACGTGTTTGATGCGGTGGTGCATTACGACCTGTCCTGGAACCCGACCCGCCACGAACAGCGCGAAGGCCGCGTCGACCGCTTCGGCCAACGCTCAAGCAAGGTGCGTGCGCTGATGCTCTACGGCGCCGACAACCCGATAGATGGTGCAGTGCTGCAGGTCATCCTGCGTAAGGCGGAAAGCATCCGCAAGGCGCTGGGTATTTCGGTACCGATGCCCGAGGACGAAACCCGTATCAGTCAGGCAATCATGCAGACCGTCCTGCTCACTCGTGACGAGATGAAGCACAACTTCTCTTTGGACTTTGGTTTCGACAGTCAGCAGGCTATCGAGGATGACCTGGAGAGCAAATGGCAGAGCGCTCAAGATAAGGCGCGCCGCAATCAGACCATTTTCGCCCAGCGTGCCCTCAAGCCAGAGGATGTCATTCCCGAATTTGCCCGTATGTCTGAGGTGTTGGGCGACGAGGCTGACGTGCGCCGCTTCGTTACCGCCGCCTGCCAGGCGCTCAATGCGCCGCTGGGTCAGTACAAGCAGATCATGCGACTGCCCTATGCCGAGCTGCCCGAGCCGCTGCGAGACCGTCTGGCCCAGTCCGGTATCGATAGCCTGCGCAACATCGACTTCAGTTATCCGCCGGCTGGGGTGGCTGAGCATATCCACCGCACTCACCCGTTGGTGGCCGGGCTGGCCGACCAGCTCGCCGAGGAGGCGCTTAAAGGCGATGGCAACTCGGCAGCTAGTCGGTCCGGAGCCTGGTTTACCAGCGCCGTGCAGCTGCGAACCACTGTGCTGCTGGTGCGTCTGCGTACCCAACTGACGATGACCCGAGCTAGCCAACGTCGCGAACTGCTCGCCGAAGAAGCCATCGCCGTCGCTGTTAGCGGCCAAAACCCGCCGCAAGTCATTACGCCAGCCGAGGTGCTGACGCTGATGCAGCGACCGGTGAGCCGCAATATGGCCCCTGAGATGCGACAGCGTCAGGTCGAGCAAGCGTTGGAGCAGGTGCAGGCCTGGCAGCCGGCGCTCGACGAAATTGCCCGGCAGCGTGCTAATGAACTGCTCAAGGATCACCGTCGTGTGCGCGATGCCGCCAAGGCCAAAGGCACCTATGACGTGTATCCGCAACTGCCGGTCGATGTGGTCGGCCTATATGTGCTGATGCCGGACGCTCAACTGATTTGAAGCGCCAACCGACAGCAATGAATGATCGTTTGCCGGCCAGTGCCGGCAGACAAGAAACGGAAATCACCCCATGACCCGCACTATCCACCGCGAATTCGACAGCATGCGCATCGAAGGCGGTATTTTCCCCGGCGAGTTTCTCAATGCTGTGCGCGACCTCAAGCTCAAGGGGCAGGGCAGCACTGACTACGGCCTGCACCGCACCCTAAAACTGCGTGATGAAGTCAGTCGTTACTGGCGTATCGCCAAGGCTGAGTGGGAAGCCTTCAACGAGGCACGCCAGCGTCAGGATACTGATCGTACTGCGCTGGCCGTTGAACGCTTCCTGGTGCCGCTGCTGCAGCAGGTGTTTTCCTTCAATGATCTGCAAGCCTGTCGCCAGCCACGCTACCTGGGCGAGCGGCTTTTCCCGCTCACCCACGAGGCAGGCTATGCCGAGCAGGATCCAGCCGGCTCAGGGTTTGCCCTGGGAGCTAGTGCCAGCAGTGAACCCCGCCGCATCGCGCATATCCCGCTGGTGTTGACAGGGCCTGATTTCGATCTCGACAAGAGTCACCCGACCTTTGGTGATGAGGGCCGTCGCCGTTCGCCGCAGGGGCTGTTGCAGGAATATCTCAACGCCAGCAGCGAGGCGCTGTGGGGCATCGTCAGCAACGGGCTGGTGCTGCGCATTCTACGCGACAACCCGTCGATGACCCGCCCGGCCTTTGTCGAGGTGGATCTGGCTCGTCTGTTCGAGGACGACCTCTACTCGGACTTCGTCGCCCTATGGCTGACGCTGCACGCCAGCCGCTTTCTCGCCCAAAAAGGCAGGATTGCCGAGTGCTGGCTGGAACAGTGGCGCGAACAGGCCGTGGAGGAGGGCGAGCGGGCGCGTAGCGACCTGCGCGACGGGGTAGAACAGGCTCTACGGGCGCTGGGTAGTGGCTTCGTAGCCCACCCGGCCAACCAGGCGTTGCGGGATGCCCTGTCCAATGGCCAGCTCAGCCCCAATGCCTACTTCCAGCAATTGTTGCGCTTGGTTTACCGCTTGCTGTTCCTGCTCACCGCCGAGGACCGCAACATTCTCCATGACCCGGCCAGCGCCACGCCGGAGGCTCTGCGCTTGTATGTCCAAGGCTATAGTCTGAGCCTATTGCGCGAGCGCGCACGCAGGCGGCGCTTCTATGACGACTATGCCGACCTCTGGCAGGCGCTGACTACCACCTTCACGGCTCTGCGCGCCGGCCAGCCGCTGCTCGGCCTGCCGGCGCTTGGCGGACTGTTCGCTGGCGAACAATGCCCGGAACTGGACACTGCCCAGCTCGGCAACAAGGCGCTGCTCAGTGCCATTCGTGCCGTCACGTGGGTACAGCGCAAGAATGGTGCAACCCGCATCAACTACCGCGACATGGACACCGAGGAGTTGGGCTCGGTGTACGAGTCACTGCTCGAGTTGATCCCACGCATCAACCCGGCCACCTCGCCTTGGCAGTTCGGCTTTATCGGCGATGCTGAAGGCGAGAGCGACCAGGGCAATGCGCGCAAAACCAGCGGTTCTTACTACACCCCGGACAGCCTGGTACAGGAGCTGATCCAGTCAGCGCTGCTGCCGGTGATCGACCAGCGCCTGAAGGCCAACCCCGAGCAGCCGCGCGCCGCGCTGCTGTCGATCAAGGTCTGCGACCCGGCCTGTGGCAGTGGTCACTTCCTGCTTGCTGCCGCTCGGCGTTTGGCGGCCAAAGTGGCTGAGTTGGATGCCCACGGCGATCAGTACAGTGAAGAACAGTATCGTCACGCCCTGCGTGAGGTGGTGCTGCACTGTATCCATGGCGTTGACCTCAACCCCATGGCCATCGAGCTGTGCAAAACGGCGCTATGGCTGGAGGCGCTGGAGCCGGGCAAGCCGTTGGGCTTTCTCGATGCGCATATCCAGTGCGGCAACGCGCTACTTGGTGTCAATGATCTCAAGGCGTTGGAAAAAGGTATTCCGAAAGATGCCTTCAAGGCGCTTTCGGGAGATGACAAGGGTGTCTGCAAGCAGCTTGCCAAGGAAAACAAGGATGGTCTCAAAGCACTAGAGAAAGCCTTTGATCGCCAGCAGACCATCAGTCTTTCGTTAGAGTTGGCTGCCGGTTACAACGAGTTGCAGGCTCTCGATGCTTTACCAGACAATACTTTGGCTGAGATCGCCGCCAAGGATCAGGCTTACCGTGCTTACCAGCAGCAAGCCCAGGACAGCCGGTTGCTGCATGCCGCAAATCTGCTGGTTGGTACCTTCCTGCTGGAGAAGACCGAGACCGCGAAGGCCCGCATCCCCACCAGCAAGACGCTGTATCTGGAGCTGTTTAGCGAGTCCCGCGGTGAACTGCACGAGCAGCAGCTCAGTACGGCAACAGCGGCTTGTGAGGAAGCGCGGGTACTACATTGGCCTCTGGTTTTTCCTCAGGTATTCGGAGCTGGCGGTTTCGACTGTGTGCTAGGAAATCCGCCGTGGGAGCGTATCAAGCTGCAGGAGGAAGAGTTCTTTGCTTCGCGCAGCCAGATGGTCGCCGGTGCGGGGAATAAGGCCGAACGTAGCCAGCGAATTGATTGGCTGTCTCAGGGCCTGCTGGCACAAAGTCTCTATCCGGGTCAAGTATCGAGCTTTGAGGCTCGAGAGGCCGAGCAACGGCTGTATTGTGAGTTTATCGTTGCCCGCCGTACTGCCGAGGCTGCCAGTGTATTTGCCCATGTGAATGGCGAGGACGGCGGGCGCTTCCCGCTGACGGGTGTCGGCGATGTGAATACCTACGCGCTGTTCTCCGAGACGATCCGTCAGGTAATTGCCCCGATGGGACGTGCCGGCTTTATCGTTCCGTCCGGGCTGGCTACCGATAACACCACCAAGGCGTTTTTTGGCGACCTGATCGAACAACGGTCGCTAGAAAGCTTTTTCGAGTTCGAAAACGAAGGTTATTTCAAGGGTGCAGGCCAGGGGCACATGCTTCGCTTTGCCCTGACCACGGTGCTGGGCTCCCATCAGCATGCAGGCGCGACGCGCTTCCTATTTCAAGGTAAGCAGCTTGATGAATTGCAGGATCCTGAGCGGGTATTCACGCTGACGGCAGAAGAAATCTTCCAGGTGAACCCAAATACACGTACCTGCCCGATTTTCCGTTCACGGATGGATGCGGACATTACCCGTCGTGTTTATGACAAGGTGCCTGTACTGGTCAGGGAGGCTACTGATAGAGAGGGGGAGCAAAACCCTTGGCGCGTTAACTTTATGGCGATGTTCCATATGGCGAATGACTCCTATCTATTTAAGGGGGAAAGGGATGCTTTAAATGCAGGGTTTGAAAGGCTCGGCTCCTTGTTCTTAAGAGGTGGCGAGTGTTTGATGCCGCTCTATGAGGCAAAGATGGTACATCTATACAACCATCGCTATGGTGACTTCGCTGATGCTCCGGCGGGTGAACGTGTTCACATATTGCCTACCATTCCGCCTGTGCGATGGAAGGATGGTGAATACACGACCTCGCCATTTTATTGGGTGCCAAAATCAGATGTTGAAAAAAAGCTGAACGAAAAGAGCTGGGGGGCTGATTGGATTATTGGCTGGCGTGATGTTACTGACGCTAGAGCAAGTGCAAGGACGCTGATTGCAAGCGTTATTCCAAGAGCAGGGGTTAATGATAAATTTCTTTTGATGCTCCCCAAAATGGAGCCTCGGAGAGTCGCTGCACTGCTAGGAAACCTGTGCTCGATTGTGTGTGATTATTTTGCAAGGCAGAAAGTTGGTGGTCTGGCTTTGAAATATTTCACAATGCGGCAGCTACCGATTCTTGGTCCGGAAGATTACTCTGAACAGGATCTTGGGTTTATTGTTCCTCGAGTTATTGAGCTTACTTATACAGCATACGATCTGAAAGGCTGGGCAGCAGACCTTGGCTATTCTGATAAGCCATTCCTCTTTGACCCTGCCCGTCGTGCACAGATAAATGCAGAGCTTGATGCCTATTATGCGCGTCTTTATGGCTTATCTTTACGTGATCTTGGATTCATTCTAGATCCTGATTCAGTTGCGCCGGGCTATCCTTCTGAGACCTTTTCTGTTCTTAAGCGCAATGAGATTCGTGAGTTTGGTGAGTATCGCACCCAGAGGTTGGTATTGGAGGCGTGGAACAAGTTGGAAAAGGGCGTACTGGTTTAAGGAACGAACATGCTGACCCATCTGAAGCTGGATAACTTCAAAATATGGCGCTCCACCGGCGCCATGCGGCTGGCCCCGATCACTCTGCTGCTGGGTACCAACTCGTCGGGCAAGTCCAGCTTAATCCAGAGCCTATTGCTGATCCGTCAGACGGTGAAAGGCGACGACCCCAACATGGATCTGAACCTCGGCAATCCTGACGAAGGTGATACCGTAACTCTGGGGCAATACAAGGATCTGCTGTGCCGTCATGGCGGCGAGTCTGAAGCGATCAAGGCCAATCGGGTGGGGGTCGAGTTCAAGTGGAGCGAATCCGGTCAGCCGGAAGAGGCAACCATCTTTTCCGCTCGCTACCGGCAAGGGCCGGGTGGCAGTGCCGAGTTGGATTATCTGCGCCTTGGTAAAGATGGACAGGGCTTTTTCGTGGAGCGGCGTAGACCTGGCATTTATCGCTTGCAGTTGGGTGTGGAGCGTCGCCCCGTAGGTCAAAGTCCTGATTTTCGACCTCAGCGCTCCTTCGCTTTCGCCCCCGCGGCTATTGCTTCTCTGGGGGCGCGAGGCGAGTTGATTAAGGACATTGGCCCCGCCTTGCTGGATGAATTGAGCAAGATCATCTATCTGGGTCCGGTTCGTCGCTTGGCTCAGCGAGATTACATTTGGGCGGGCCGCATGCCCGCCAGCATCGGCGATGATGGTGCCAAGGCTGTGGACGCGCTGATTGCCAGTGGTGTGGCGCTGCAAGCGGCACGTAGACGCAAAAAAAGGAATGTGCCGGCCCCCCCTGAGACGCAACCCGTTAAACAGGCCGGTCATGAGGAGGATCTTCCGGCGGAAGCACAGCTCTTCCTACAGACCATCTACTGGCTAAAGAAAATGGGCATGGCAGATGGACTTTCCGTGCGTGCCCTGGGCGGTTCGGCGCGTTATGAGCTGCTGGTCGAGAATCAGGGCAGTATGTCGAACCTCAAGGATGTTGGTGTAGGCGTCTCGCAGGTTCTCCCAGTCATCGTGTCGGCTCTGTTTGCTGAGCCTGGTCATATCGTGATCATCGAAGAACCGGAAAGCCATCTGCACCCGTTGGCGCAGTCCCTGCTGGCCGAGCTATTTGCCCAGATCAGCCGCGAGCGCAAAGTGCAGTTCATTTCGGAGACACACTCCGAGCACTTGTTCCGACGTATGCAGACGCTGATGGCTCGTGGTGATTTTGTAAGCAGCGATTGCGCAATGTACTTCGTGGAGCGTGAGGGGATAAAAGCGAATTTGATTCAGCTTGAGGCGAATAGTTATGGTTTGGTGGATAAGTGGCCGAATAATTTCTTTGGCGATGCTCTGGGAGAAGCAAGTGAACAGGCTCGCCTGATGTTCGAGAGACAGAGGAAGGAGCGCTCAAGGTGAAGGATCGCTATGTGGTCGATACAAATGTTTTGATAGCAGCAAGTGCTGTGGATTTAAGTTCTCCTCTTTATGAGGATGCCACTCCTAGTGATCCTGAGCTTCGTGAAAAAACTAGAACTTGGCTGCTTGATTTTAAGGATGGAAATTCCCGACTGGTTTTGGATGGTCAGGAGGGGATTTTAGATGAATATAAGAAAAAGCTTAGGCATGGAGACCTTGGTCGCCAAGTCGTCCTTCACAAAATGAGTGTCGGGGCGGTTGATTTGGTTCATGTTGACTATGATAAGGATGGTCATGGTGTCCTAGATGAACCGTTGGCTTCTGTGATTCATGATTTGGCTGATCGGAAAATGGTGGCGGCGGCCGTGGACGCAATCTTTATGCATCAGAAATGCACTGTCGCATTTGCGGGTGATACTGACTGGCACGATTGGGAGGCTGCGCTTCAGACCTGTAAGGTACTGCTCGAGCCGATAATTGAGGAATGGTCGCGGCAGAAGCATGCGGAAAAGCAGATGCGATGACTGAGTTTTTTCGCTTTCCACACACACACCACCTGACTTGGCTCGGAACCGACGCACCCCGCGACGACAAGGTGCTCGACCCTGCCGAGGCCAGGGCCCTACTGGCGGGCAGCGTGGTGTTGGAGGAAAAGCTCGACGGGGCCAATCTGGGCATTTCGCTGGCGGACGATGGCCAACTGCGTGCGCAGAACCGTGGTCAGTACCTGCAGGAGCCGTATGCCGGCCAGTTCACGCGCCTGCCCGCGTGGCTGGCGCAGCACGGCGAGGCGATCCGCACGGTATTGCACCCCGAGCTGTTGCTTTTCGGTGAATGGTGCGCCGCCCGCCATTCGCTGGGCTATGCCGCGCTGCCGGACTGGTTCCTGTTGTTCGACGTGTACGACCGCGGCGCTGGTAAGTTCTGGAGTAGCGTGCGCCGCAATGCACTGGCTGAACAGGCTGGTCTGAAGTTGGTGCCGCAAGTGTTCTACGGGAAAACCAGCGTTAAAGCTCTGATCGGACACGTGCAGAATACTGCAAGTCATTACCGCAACGGCCCGCTGGAGGGCCTGATCATCCGTCGGGAATCCGCCGTGTGGTGTGAGGCACGAGCCAAGATTGTCCGCGCCGACTTCACCCAGGCTATTGAGTTGCATTGGCGTAAGCGTGCGATTGAGTGGAATCGGGTGGACTACAACTCGCAGTAGTACATAACGTCAGGTGCGTCTGGTACCTGAATCCGCAGTTGCTTTTACAGGGAGCGTCATGTCGACTTTCAACCCTCATCACAATGCAGTACCCATCTTTGCCGCCTTCGAGCAGTGGAAGCAAAACTGCCTGCTCGACGGTCAGACGCTTTTTGCTGTTGGCCCGCGCTGGACCAGTGATCTGCTTGGCGAGCTGCATGTGCGCTTCATCGACAGCCCCGATGAGACCTCGGCGGTCTTCCTGGAGAAGCTTAAAGGGCAGTTGGCTGAGGCGTCGCCCGAGGCTATTCAACTGATGGCCGAGTTGCTCTGGGTGGTGATGTTGTTCCAAAGCAATGTAACGCCAATCAAGAAACGCGAAAATATCAAGCAGGTATGGAGTTGGTCGGGGAGCGATTTTCCGCTCAGTAATACGCTGATGAAAGACGAAACCCTTGGGGGGCTAGGCTCGGCAGGGCAGGGCTTCAATCGTTACCGGGCTGAAGAGCTGGCTTGGTTGATTCGAATGGTCAAGGCTTTTCATCAGTTACCGCGCGCGCAGCAAGAGGAGTATCTGAGCGAGCCTTGGCACTGTGCTGAATGGTTGGATGCTCAGCCATGGGGCGGCGGCCGGCAGATGCGGCATATTCTGCTTCATTTGTTGTTCCCAGGGACTTTCGAGCGGATCGCCAGCCCCAATGACAAAGCGACCATCATATCTGCCTTCAAGACTTTGGCACTTCCTGAGGTGAAGACATGGCCAGTGATTAAGCTCGACAGGGAGTTGCTGGAAATTCGGCAGGCCGAGGAGGCCGCGGCAGGTAGTGAAGTGGACTTTTATACAAGCCCTTGGGTAGATCGTTGGCGCCTGGCAAAGGCTGGAACTGAACAGCCGTCTGCGGGTAAGCCATTGCTGGTCGAGGAACCGCGAAATCTGATCTTTTACGGACCTCCTGGTACCGGCAAGACTCATAGCCTGAAAGCGCGCCTATCCAAGTACGAAGACAGTTCGAGCACGCTGACGGACACCGAGTGGCTCCTTTCTAACTTAGTGGATGTGGTCTGGTGGCAGGTGATTTTCATGGCTCTCTACGCCCTTGGGGGCAAAGCGAAGGTTAGTCAGTTGATGGACCATCGCTATTTTGTCGCCAAGGCGAAGTCTCGCAGTAGCAACAACAACCTGCGCGCGACTTGCTGGGAGGCATTGCAGAGCCATACAGTTCTCGACTCAGCGACTGTTCAACGCGATACGGCAGCCCGGAGGGCTCCGTATGTGTTCGATAAGGACGAGGAAGGGAAATGGTTTCTTGCGGGTGACTGGAAGGAGAGTTGCGCTGAGTGGATCGAGCATGCGGAGCTGATCAAAAAAGGCCCGAAGTCGTCCAATCAGCAGTTGGTTAAGCGCTACGAGTTCGTCACTTTCCATCAGTCCTATAGCTACGAAGATTTCATTGAGGGTATACGTCCTGAACTGTCCGCTGACGGTCAGGGTGTTATTTATTCAGTGAAACCAGGCGTGTTCAAGCGGCTGTGTGAACGGGCCAGGCTGAATCCGCAACATCGCTATGCCATCTTCATCGACGAGATCAACCGCGGCAATGTGGCGAAGATCCTTGGGGAACTGATCACGCTGATCGAGGTGGACAAGCGCGCCCACTATGACACCGAAGGCCGACTGTTGGATGGCATGGAGTTGACCCTGCCTTACTCTGGGGAGTATTTCGGAGTACCACGCAACCTAGATATCTACGGCAGCATGAATACGGCGGACCGTTCGATTGCGCTACTGGATGCGGCCTTGCGTCGACGCTTCCAATTCCGTGAGCTAATGCCTGATTCGCTGGTGATTTCAGGGGCACAGGGAGATGGATATATTCCGGATGGCGAGGGTGGTGTACTGAACTTGCGTGCGTTGTTAGATACGCTGAACCGTCGTATCGCTTATTTGCTGCACCGGGATCAGACAATCGGTCATGCCTTCCTTAGTCGAGTGAACGACATGGAAGGGTTGCGCAGTGTGCTGTGCCGCGAAGTCATTCCGCTATTGCAAGAAGTCTTCTACAACGACTGGCAGCGCATTCGGCTGATATTCGGGGATGTAAAGGCTCCGCTTGAAATGCAGATCGTCCGCGAATTCAGTGACTTGGCAAGCGATATCTTCGGCGAGCTGGAGGATGACCTTCCCGAGTCGCAGCGCTACGAGGTGTGTTCACCAGGTGAGATCAGTCCAGAGGCCATCCGAAAGATCTATGAGCTCCTGGCATGACGTTGTTGCAGGTTCTCGAGCACGAGTGGCTACCTATTCGAGCCGGAGGCGGTCAGTCGCTGAACTTGCAGCAAGCAGTATTGCTCGAACAGCTTGCTGCTTCCTTGCCAGCCAAGGCGCTTGAGTGGCGGCGGACAGCGGTGAAATTCACCCAGTTTTGCGGGGTGATCCAGCTCGGTGAGCTGATCATCGAGGTACTACCGAAGATCGCTCGCCACGAGCGTGACGCGCAGTTGTGCCGGCAGATTCTAGTACGCCTGCTGCAGTTAACCGGTTCGTTGTCACCGCCCAGTATCGGAGAGGCTTCACTGGGCCAACAAAGTCATGCTCTGTTGGATGTGTTCATTGAACACTTTCGCGGCATGATCGCTCAGCAGATGCAGCTCGGACTGATTCGTCGATATGTGCCGAGACAGGATGAACTCAGCACCGTACGCGGACGAATTGATTTGGTCAGGCAGGTGCGGCTGAATGCCTTCACACCGCAGCGAGTACACTGCCGTTTTGATGAGTTCGATATCGACACCCCATACAACCAGGTGCTACGCCATGTGCTAGGGCTGCTGTTGCGGCGCACCCAGCATCCCGGTATCAAGCGTGGCATCAATGAGCTGCTGATACACCTTGCGGCGGTTTCGGATCGCACTTTCACGTCTGAGGCAGTTGAGGGGCTGTCGTTCGATCGGCTCAATCAGCGTTGGCAGCCCGTATTCCAGCGTTGTGGGGACTTTCTACGTGCACTGCACCCTAATGTGACTGCCGGCGGTATGCCAGCGCTGGCCTTGCTGTTCGATATGAACCGTTTGTTTGAAGGCTATGTTACCTGGCGGATGCGCCGCACCTTCAAGGATCATCACATCCAGGCTCAGGGGCCACGTCGCTATCTTGCGGTCAATGAGGTGGGGCGTGAGGTGTTCCAATTGCGCCCAGATATCTCGGTGCTCCATGGAACGCAGGTGGTCGCTATTGCAGATGCCAAGTGGAAAATCCTTAATCTCAAAGAACGCAAGCTGGGTATTTCATCAGCCGACCTGTATCAGTTGGTCAGCTATGCCCAGCGCTACGAATGTCAGCGGCTGGCGCTGATCTATCCGGCGATGGAAGGCGTCAGTCCTGGAGTGCGTGACAAGCTATCGATCCAGGACACAGATGTACAACTGGTGATCTGTAGCGTTGATTTGGCTGGGGTACTTACTAGGCGCGATGCTGTTTTCGAGTGCTTGCATGGGTGGTTAGCAGAAGACTGAAGTAGCGCGGTTGGTGCTATTCAAATGAAGTCCTTTCATCGTGCTCACCCGTACTTCTTAGTTAGCGTCGCCCGATCGCTGGCCTCGGTCAGCGTATTGGAACGACTTTTCGGTCTCTATCTTCTTTGATGGCTGCCACCGACAGGCTACCAGTTGCCGCCTGTTGGATGTGCTCACTCCACCAGGCCATCATCGGGCGTCTGCGCTCAATGTAGTCGGCTCGGTTGTAGGCGCTGCGTACCTCATCTTTATCGACATGGGCTAGCGCAACCTCGATTAACTCAGGATCCCAGCCGTGTTCATTGAGGATGGTGCTCGCCATTGATCGCATGCCGTGACTTACCAGGCGCCCCTCGAAACCCATACGTTTCAGTGCCATGTTGGCGGTCTGGCTGTTGCAGTGGGTGCGAGGGTCTCGGTCTGCAGGGAAAACGTACTCCCGGTGTCCACTGTAGGGCTTGATCGCTTCCAGGAGCGCCAAAGCTTGTTCCGTGAGCGGAATGATGTGTATCCGACGTTTCTTCATGCGTTCCGCCGGTATAGTCCAGATCTTCTTTTCGAAGTCGATTTCAGCCCAGCGGGAAGTGGCAGCCTCGGCTGGCCAAGTCATGGTGTGAAGTTGCCACTCAATTAGGCAGCGCGTAGTTCTTTTTATGCTGGCATTGGCAATTGCCACCATAAGCTCTTTCAGCTCATCGGGCGCAAGGGCCGCCATGTTTTTCTTTTTGGGCTTTTTGAAGACGGAGCGAATTCCACTGAGCGGATTCGCGTGAATCAATCCCGAATTGACACCATAGGTCATGATCTCATTGAGGCGTTGGGTTAGACGTTTAACGGTTTTGAGACTGCCTTTCGTCTCGAGGGGGCGCAGCAAATTTATGACTTTCGGGGCAGTGATAGCAGAGATTGGGGTGGTGGCCAGATCAGGGAAGACATGCAGCGTAAGGGAGCGCCAAATATCCTCGGCGTATGCAGGGGTAACTGAATCCTTTTTGAGCTCGAACCCCGCTGCCGAGATATTTTCGAAAGTGTGTTCCGTGGCTGCTTTTTTCGCGTGCCGCTCGGCGCGTCGCGTTTCTCTTTAGGGTCCAGCCCCTGGGGTAAGTCTGGCTCAAGCACGTAAGAGAACCGTGGAAGCGAGAGAGCTCGTCGCCCACCGCTTTTTCGTCACGGGTTGGATGTAGTTGAAATTCCATAGCTTAGAGCCATTGATTCTCACTCGCATCTGAAGGCCGTTGCCGTCGGTGAGTATGTATTCCTTTTCCTTTGGTTTCGCGGCTTTGACTTTTACGTCTGAAAGGCGCGTGGCTTGGGCCCCCATGGTGTATTCCAGTGCTGTTTATCTATTCCAAAAAATAGTAGGTGAGGGCTTGGAATACCACTTGGAATACACGAAATCGTAGATGGTCACGGATGCTGGTGGACGCTCGTAGACTCTAAACCCCTGTATTTACTGGATTTCAGGCACAAAAAAAGACGTCCGTGGACGTCTTTAGATGATAATTTGGTGGAGCCGGGGGGATTTGAACCCCCGTCCGCCAGTACTCCGCTGTCGGTACTACATGCTTAGCCGTGTCTACTGAGTTAATCCGCAGCCGCCCGACGGGCAGGGTGCTTTGGACGAG
>Ga0160461_1000630_pt1 | contig 21092 bp, 28 predicted proteins | sample HID1975I_E6MG_FD_108266 | JGI IMG/M metagenome (GOLD analysis project Ga0160461, IMG submission 108266) | Enriched soil microbial communities from UW Madison campus, WI, USA - HID1975I_E6 MG | ecosystem: Environmental > Terrestrial > Soil > Unclassified | place: USA: Madison, Wisconsin...
CCGATCGATCCGGTGAGGCCGAGGACGATGGACATGGTCGCCAGCCGCCCCGGCGTCAGGCGGTCAGCAGCACGCGCAGATCGGCGTCGCGATCGCGCGGAGGGGCCTGGCCGTAGAATTTCTCGAAAGCGGTCGCCGCCTGGCCGATCAGCATGTGGAGCCCGTCGATCGCCGCGAGCCCGGCGGCGCGCGCGGCGGCGAGCAGTTCGGTTTCGAGCGGCGCATAGACCATGTCGAACGCCACCCCGCCGCGCTTCACCCGCGACAGCCCCTGCAGGATCGACGCCGGCATCGCGCCCTTGCCCGTCATGCCCAGCGGAGTCGCGTTGATCACCACATCGGCCCCGCCGAGCGCGTCCCGATCTTCGAGCCCGCGCTGCACCGCCGGATAGCCGAATTCCGCGAACAGCCGTGCCGAGCCGGCGGCATCGCGCGCGATCGACGCGATCCGCGTCACGCCGCGCTGCCGGCAGGCGGCCAGCGCCGCCCGCGCAGCACCCCCGGTGCCGATCAGGCATACCGCCGATTGGGCGCCCAGCCGATGATCCGGCAACGCGGCCAGGATTCCATCGACGTCGGTATTATAGCCGACGAGGCCGCCGTCCTCGGCCACCACCGTGTTGACCGCGCCGACCGCAACCGCGCTCGCGTCCAGCCGGTCGATCAGCGCGATCGTCTCGATCTTGTGGGGGATGGTGACGTTGCACCCGCGCCAGCCGGAATCGCGCCGCCGCGCGGCGAAATAATCCGCCAGCTCGTCGGGCGCGATATGGACCTTGCGATAGGCCGCCTCGATCCGCAGCGCATCCAGCCAGAAGCCGTGGATCACCGGCGATTTCGAATGGACGATCGGATCGCCGATCACCTCGGCATGGGGAAGGGTCATGACGTCAGGATGCCCCGTACACGCAGATAGTCCAGCAAGGCGAAGAGCGGCAGGCCGAGGATGGTGAAATGGTCCCCCCGCACCCGCGCGAACAGCTGCGCGCCCGGCCCTTCCAGCCGATAGCCGCCGACGCAGCCCGATATCGCCGGCCATTCGGCGTCGAGATAGGAATCGAGGAAATCGTCGGAAAAATCCCGCATCGCCAGCTGCGCGGTGTCGACGATCCGCCAGACCGGGTGACCGTTTTCGCAGATCACCGCCGCGCTGTGCAGCCGATGCGTCCGCCCGCGCAGCCCGACCAGCTGGCGGCGGGCCTCGTCCCGATCCACCGGCTTGTCGAGCGTGCCGCCGTCGTCGAGCGCGAGAGTCTGGTCGCATCCCAGCACCAGCGCGCCGGGCACCCGTTGCGACAGGCGCAGTGCCTTGAGCTCGGCCAGCGCATCGGCCAGGTCGCGCGGGCCGATGCCGTCGGCGCGCAGCGCGGCCTTGGCGGTCTCCTCGTCGACGCTGGGCGACATCGCCTCATGCGGCACGCCTGCCGCATCGAGCATCGCGCGCCGCGCGGCGGAACGCGATGCGAGCAGCAGCACCGGCCGGCCATGCTCCGTCACAGGCGGCCCTCGACTTCGGCCTTGGTCGCCGCGCGCCGTTCGGTCAGCAGGTTGATGATCGCAGCCGCCGTCTCCTCGATCGACCGGCGGGTGACATCGATCACCGGCCAGCCATTGTCCGAAAAGATGCGCCGGGCGAAAGCGAGCTCGCCCGCCACCCGTTCCTGGTCGACATAGGCGGTCTCCGGCGACTGGTTGAGCGAGAGCAGCCGGTTGCGCCGGATCTGGATCAGCCGGTCGGGGCTGGTCGTCAGCCCCACGATCAGCGGATGCTTCAGGTCGTAGAGCACCGACGGCGGCGGGCTTTCGATCACCACCGGGATATTGGCGACGCGATAGCCGCGATTGGCGAGGTAGATCGAGGTCGGCGTCTTCGACGATCGCGAGACGCCCGCGAGGACGATATCCGCCTCTTCCCATTCCTCCTCGCCCACGCCGTCGTCATGCGCGATCGTGTACTGGATCGCCTCGACCCGCGCGAAATAGGCCTCGTCCAGGATATGCTGCCGGCCGGGGCGCGAGATCGCCTGCTGGCCGAGCAGATGCGACAGCGCGTCGATCACCGGGTCGAGCGCCGATACCGCCGGCAGGCCGGCGGCGCGGCATCGCGTCTCCAGCCGGCGGCGGACATCGCCGTTGACCACGGTATAGAGCACCAGCCCCGGCCGGTTGGCGATCTCGGTCAGCACGCGGTCGAGATGGCCTTCGGAGCGGACCATCGGCCAGAAATGCTTGATCGTCTCGACACCCTCGAACTGGGCCAGGCCGGCCTTGGCAATGTTCTCCAGCGTCTCGCCGGTGGAATCGGAAAGGAGGTGCAGATGCAGCCGGATCATCTGTGCGCGCCGCCTGTTGGAAGACCTGTGGAAAATACCGTGGATGGCGCTAGCGGATTTGACGCGCCCGGCGCAACCGGCCGATTCGTCCCCGTGATTGTGACTCGTTTCCACGGGCCATCCACAAGGGGATCGAATTTTCCCCAGCCTGTGGACAACGGGGGCGGTTGCCACGACTCGTAACGCGGCCGGTCGATCCTCCAGAGTCAATCTGTTGGCAAAGCAGGGCCGTTGTGAATAAACCCCGCGACCAAGCGCCCATCTACTCTCTTCAATCTCTTTCTAGAATCCTAGGATAGTTATGGAACCCGTCCGATCCTCCGCCCAGGCGGCTCCCGAAAAGCCCCTGCTCGGCGTGCTCAAGGGTCGCAAAAGCGCGGTCCCGCCGATCTGGCTGATGCGCCAGGCCGGGCGCTACCTGCCCGAATATCGCGCGCTCCGGGCCGACAAAGGTGGATTCCTCGATCTGGTGCACGACAGCGCGGCCGCCGCCGAAGTCACGCTCCAGCCGATCCGCCGTTTCGGTTTCGACGGCGCGATCCTGTTTTCCGACATCCTCGTCGTGCCGCATGCGCTGGGTCAGGATCTGCGGTTCGAGGCAGGCGAGGGCCCCCGCCTCTCGCCCCGCCTCGCCGGGGCATCGCTCGGCGAGCTGACGCCCGCGCTCGACAGGCTCGATCCGGTCTACGAGACCGTCCGCCAGGTGAAGGCCGCGCTGTCGCCCGAGACGACTTTCCTCGGCTTCGCGGGCTCGCCCTGGACCAACGCGACCTACATGGTCGCCGGCCAGGGCAGCCGCGAACAGGCCGAGGCGCGGCGGCTGGCCTATGGCGATCCGGCGCGCTTCGGCGCGATCATCGATGCGATCGTCGACCTCACCATCGCCTATCTGCGCCGCCAGATCGATGCCGGCGTCGATGCCGTCCAGCTCTTCGACAGCTGGGCAGGCAGCCTTTCGCCCGCGCAGTTCGAACGCTGGGTGATCGCCCCAACGGTGCGGATCGTCGACGGGCTGCGCGCCAGCCATCCCGACACGCCGATCATCGGCTTTCCCAAGGGCGCGGGCGGCAAGCTGCCGGCCTATGCGCGCGAAACCGGGGTCGACGCGATCGGCCTCGACGAGACGGTCGACCCCGCCTGGGCCGATTCCGTGCTGCCCGAAGGCCTGCCCGTGCAGGGCAATCTCGATCCGCTGGCGCTGATCGCGGGCGGCGGCGCGCTCGACGATGCGGTGAGCCGCGTGCTCGGGGCCTTTCCAAACCGGCCGCATGTGTTCAACCTTGGCCATGGCATCCTGCCCGATACGCCGATCGCGAATGTCGAGCGGCTGATCGGGCTGGTGCGCGGACCGACCAACTGACGAACTGGACCCTGATGGACTTCGCGATCGGCTTTCTGGGCGCGGCCTACCCCTGGGTGAAGGCGGCGCACGTCATCTTCGTGATCTTCTGGATCGCGGGGATGTTCATGCTGCCGCGCTTCTACGTCTACCATCAGGCCGCCGCCGCCGGATCGACCGAGGACCGGCTGTGGATCGAGCGCGAGCGTCGCCTCGTGAAGATCATCATCAACCCCGCGATGATCATCGTCTGGGTGCTGGGCCTGGCGCTCGCGTTCAACGTCGGCGCGTTTCGCGAAGGCTGGTTCCACGCCAAGTTCCTCGCGGTGTTCCTGCTGTCGGGTTATCACGGCTGGGCCGTAGGCTATGGCAAGCGGCTGGCGCGCGGCGAACGGCGGATGGGCGACAAGGCGCTGCGCCTGATGAACGAGATTCCCGGCATCGCGACGGCGGTGATCGTGATCCTGGTAATCGTCCGCCCGTTCTGAAGATTTCCTTCCGCTCGGATGTGACCTTGCTCCCCTCCCTGGAAGGGAGGGGTTGGGGGTGGGTCGCCCTCCGCATCGCGAAACGGCAGCCCTGTATCGCCCGACGGGACGGCCCTGCGCGATAATGACGACGGCATCGCCGCGGCGATCTTGGCGACGCAGGGTGACGTACTGAACCCAACCCACCCCCGACCCCTCCCTTCCCGGGAGGGGAGAATCCATCCTTGAGCGGACATCTTCCTCCCCTCCCTGGCAAGGGAGGGGCTGGGGGTGGGTTGCCCTCCGCATCGCGACACGGCAGCCTCACGAAATGCCGCGCATCGCTCCGAAGATGACCGCCTACGCCCGCACCCTCCGCCGCGAGGCGACGGAGGAGGAGCGGCTGATCTGGTTGCGCCTGCGGAGCTATCGGCCGCGCTTCACCCGCCAGTTGCCGGTTGGTCCCGACATCCTCGATTTCGCCTGCCGATCGGTCAAACTCGGGATCGAGCTGGACGGCGGCCAGCATGCGGAATCGGCCAGGGATGAAAAGCGCACCGCCTTTCTGGAAAGCCTCGGCTGGCGGATGATACGCTTCTGGAACAACGATGTGCGGGAGAACCCGGACGGCGTCGCCGAAGCGATCTTGGCGATGCTGGGTGACATGCCGAACCCAACCCACCCCCAACCCCTCCCTTCCCGGGAGGGGAGAATCCGGCGGCCCCGGACGCGGATGTCGCCCCTCGATTCCTGATCCCGTTTCCTTCCGGAAGCAGTTGCTCCCCTCCCGGGAAGGGAGGGGTCGGGGGGTGGGTGACTCTCCGCAAGGCGGGGCATCGCCGCTGGCCAAGCCACCCCCAGCCCCTCTTTTCCAAGGAGGGGAGAAGGACGCGGTATTGCGACCCTCCCCGCCACGAATTCGGCCATCCGCCTTGACAATTCCGGGTCCGCCGCGCATGGACCCGCCCTTGTGAGGAGCGGCGGCAGCGCCGCTCTTTGTTTTTGACAATCTCAAGCAGCTTTCGAAGGGTTTCGGGTCATGGCCAAGCCGACCACCGTCAAGATCAAGCTCGTCAGCACGGCGGACACGGGTTTCTTCTACGTCACCAAGAAGAATCCGCGCACCCAGACCGAGAAGCTGGCCTTCCGCAAATATGATCCCGTCGCGCGCAAGCACGTCGAGTTCAAGGAAGCCAAGATCAAGTAAGCGGCCCGCCGGGGCTGGCGCGCCGTGCGCCGGCCCGGTGGACGGGCGGCCTGATCGTTCAGGCCGCGTCGCGCGTGGCGAGCAGCGCCGCGACGGCATCGACGAATCGCAGCACCGATATCGGCTTGGAGACATAGGCCTCCGCGCCGGCCTCGTGAATCCGCTCCTCGTCGCCGCGCGCGGCATAGGCGGTGACCGCCATGATCGGGATCGCCTTCAGCCCTTCGTCGGCCTTGAACTGGCGAATCAGGTCCAGCCCGCTGACATGCGGCAGCTGGATGTCCATGATGATCAGGTCCGGCATCACGGCCCGCGCGCGATCGATGGCCTCGCGGCCGTCGCGCACCGGCTCCGCGATATAGTCATGCGCGCGAAGCAGGTCGCAGAAGAGCTTCAGGTTGAGTTCGTTGTCCTCGACGACGAGTACGCTCTTCGCCACATCTTGCTCCGCCACGCCCGCTCCATGATAACTACGCCATGGACAAGTCATCGGATAGTGGCCGGTTTCCGCCGGATTCCTTAATGACAGCGCTTTCCGCGTTGGGCTGGACCGTTGGCGAGCCGAACCGAGCGAGCCGGCTTCTCGCCCTGACCGGGCTCGATCCGGACGATCTGCGCCATCGCGCCGCCGATCCCGCGCTGCTCTGCGCGGTGATCGGCTTTCTCGAAGGGCATCAGCCCGATCTGATCGCCTGCGCGGAGGCGATCGGGGTCACGCCCGAGGCGCTGGTCGCCGCCCGCATGGAACTGGAACGATGACCCGCCCGCTTCTGATCACCGATTGCGATGAAGTGCTGCTGCACATGGTCGTCCATTTCGGCGCCTGGCTCGACGAATCGCACGACATCGACTTCAGCCTGGGCGCGGACCATGATTTCAGCCGCGCGCTCACCCGCCGGCCGGGCGGCGAACCCGTCGCCCAGCAGGACATCTGGCCGCTGCTCGACGGTTTCTTCGCGACCGAGATGCACCGGCAGACGCTGGCCCCCCATGCCGCCGATGCGCTGGCGGCGATCGCGCGAATCGCCGATGTCGTCGTGCTGACCAACCTGCTCGACCATTGCCATGCCGCGCGCGTCGCGCAGCTGGAGGCGGTGGGCATCCGCCATCGCGTCGTCTGCAACCAGGGCGGCAAGGGCCTGCGCGTCCGCGCGCTGATCGACGAATATCGCCCCAGCACGACGGTGTTCGTCGACGACCTGCCCCAGCATCACGAATCGGTCGCCGAACACGCGCCCGAGGCGTGGCGGCTGCACATGATCGTCGAGCCGATTCTCGCGCCGATCATCGGCCCCGCGCCCTTCGCCCATGCCCGGATCGACGACTGGCGCGATGCCGAGACGTGGATCGCCGGGCGGATGGCCGGTGAAACCGCCGCGACGATCGCGCCGGGCGTCTGACCCCGCTTCCGATCGCATAAGCCTGCGGCCTTGACCCTCGCGGCGGCGCATGGTTTGCCCTGTGGCATGACCAGTCCGATCGAAGTGCGTCTGGCCGAACTCGGCCTTGTCCTGCCCACGCCCGCGGCTCCCGTCGCGGCCTATGTGCCCGTGGTCGAGGCGGGCGGCCTGCTCCACGTCTCGGGCCAGCTGCCGTTCGACGAGGACGGCAAGCTGATGACCGGGCGGCTGGAAGGGCCGGGCGACGTCGATTTCGGGGCCGCCGCCGCGCGCCGCTGCGGAATCATGCTGATCGCCCAGATCAAGGCGGCGCTCGGGTCGCTCGATCGGGTCGAACGGATCGTCAAGCTCGGCGCCTTCGTCACCAGCGGCCAGGCCTTCTTCGATCAGCCCAAGGTCGCCAATGGCGCGTCGGAGCTGATGGCGGCGGTGTTCGGTGCGGCCGGGCAGCATGCGCGCAGCGCCGTCGGCGTGCCCGCCCTCCCGCTCGGTGCGGTGTGCGAGATCGATGCGGTTGTCGCCGTTCGCCCGGCTTGATCGGGTGATCGCGCCCGCCCCGGCACCGGGGCGGGCCGCCTTTCTGTTCGATCGCCCCTTCGCCCATCGCGGGCTGCACGGGGGTTCCGTGGTCGAGAACAGCCGATCCGCCTTCCAGGCGGCGATCCACCAGGGTTTCGGCATCGAATGCGATGTCCAGGCCAGCCGCGACGGCGAGGCCTTCGTCTTCCATGATTACGATCTCGATCGGTTGACCCCGATGACTGGCCCGCTCGATGGCCGCGATGCCGCGCAGCTCGATTCGATCCGCCTCCATGGCGATGCCGGCGCGATGCTGCGCCTGCCCGACATGCTGGGGCTGGTGGCGGAGCGAACGCCGCTGCTGATCGAGGTCAAGGCGCGCGACCGGCAGGTCGTGCCGCTGTGCCTGTCGGTGCGCCGCGCGCTGGAGGGGTATCGCGGGCCGGTCGCGGTGATGTCGTTCAACCCGGAGGTGTCGCGCTGGTTCGCCGATCACGCGCCCCGCATCCTGCGCGGGCTGGTGGTGACCGAGCAGGACCGGCCGGGGCTGCGCGGCGAGGTTCGCCGGCGTCTTGCGCTGTGGCGATCGAAACCCGATTTCCTCGCCTATGACATCCGCGATCTTCCCTCGCGCTTCGCGGCCGCCCAGCGGCGAGGCGGGCTGCCCGTGCTGACCTGGACGGTGCGCGATGCCGCCCAGCGCGAGACGGCGGCGATCCACGCGGATCAGATCATCTTCGAGAATCCGGCCTGATGGAGCCGTGCGAGGATCCCGACGCCGGGGCCGACACCGGAGCCGACGGGGATTCCCGCGAAGACGCCGTGATCGCGCGCATGGCGGATGGCGTCGCCGGCATCGACGCGGCGGACTGGGATGCCTGCGCCGGCGACGACAACCCTTTCCTGTCGCACGCCTTCCTGCTCGCGCTCGAGGAATCGGGCAGCGCCACCGCGCGGCGCGGCTGGCAGCCGGTGCCGATCGTGATCGACGGCGCGGATGGCCGGCCGATCGGCATCCTGCCCGCCTATGCCAAGAGCCACAGCCAGGGCGAATATGTGTTCGACCATAACTGGGCCGATGCGTGGGAGCGCGCGGGCGGGCGATATTATCCCAAATTGCAGATCGCGGTGCCCTTCACGCCCGTCCCCGGCCCCCGCTTGCTGCTGCGCGATCCGGCGGCGGCCCCCGCGCTGATCGCCGCGGCCGAGGCGATGGTGTCGCGTCACGGCCTGTCCTCCGCCCATGCCACCTTCGTCGCCCCCGACCAGATCGAGGCGTTCGAGGCGGCTGGCTGGCTGATCCGCACCGACCGGCAATTCCACTGGGCCAATGACGGCTATCGCAGCTTCGACGATTTCCTCGAGGCGCTGGCCTCGCGCAAGCGCAAGGCGGTCCGCAAGGAGCGGGCGGCGGCGGTCGAGGGGCTGACGATCGAGCATCTGACGGGTGCCGCGATCGAGGAACGCCATTGGGACGCGTTCTGGCATTTCTACCAGGACACCGGCGCGCGCAAATGGGGCCAGCCCTATCTGACGCGGCAGTTTTTCAGCCTGCTGGGCGAGCGCATGGGCGACAAGGTGCTGCTGATCCTCGCCAGCCGCGACGGCATCCCGATCGCGGGCGCGCTCAACCTGATCGGCGGACATGCGCTCTACGGCCGCTATTGGGGCTGCACCGAGGAGGTGCCCTTCCTGCATTTCGAGCTCTGCTATTACCAGGCTATCGACGCCGCGATCGAACGGGGCCTGTCGACGGTCGAGGCCGGGGCGCAGGGCGGTCACAAGCTGGCGCGCGGCTATGTGCCGGTCACGACCTGGTCGGCGCATTACATCGCCGACACCAACTTCCGCTCGGCCGTTTCGAACTATCTGGAGGCCGAGCGCGAGGCGGTCGCCGCCGACATCGCGTTCCTCGGCGAGATGGGGCCGTTCAAGAAGGGATAGGAGCGGATCAAAAATTCCCCCCCTGCCAGGGGGGGGGGAAGGATCGTCATCCCGGCCTTGAGCCGGGATCCCGCTTCTTCTTGTCTTTATGTCATGGATAGCGAGGAAAGGCAGCTGGACCCCGGGTCAAGCCCGGGGTGACGCAATACCTGCGATAGCCTTACCTGGGCGGCGGACGGAATAGGAAGGTGACCACCGACCCCAACCCCGGATCAGATCGAATTGCCCACCGCGTCGCTCGCCGGCTCGGCAGACTCGTCCTCGGGGATGATCGCCGCTTCGTCGCGGGGGGCGAGCAGCGCGGCGGTCTCGATCATGTCGAGCGCGCTGCGCGCCGAGACATAGCGCCGCGCCGAGGATATCCACACATCGGCACGATCATGCCCCGGCAATCGCGCGACTTCCGCCAGCGCCGCATCGACCTGCCCGGCCTCCAGCGCGGTGCGCGCGCGCAACAGGCGGTCGTTGGGCGCGGCGGACGGGGCATCGGCTTTGCGCAGCACGACCAGCCCGCGCAGTTCGCGCTGCAGCGCGGTCCACCAGCCGTCATCGGGATCGGCGGTCATCAGTGCAGGCGCGGCTTCCGCCAGGCCCGAACGGAGCTGGTCGAGCGTCACCGGCTGGCGCGCACCGGCGATGATCGTGGCCACCGCCTGCGGCTGCGATCCGCCGAAGCGTTCGCGCAGCAGCCCTTCGATATAGCCGAGCGGAACCCCGCGATCGAGCGCGCGGCGCGCGGCGAAGGCGACGAGCAGCCCTTCCGCGCGATCGGCATTGCCGACGGCGGCCCGCGCGCGGGCGTCGATCTGGCTCATCCGCCCCTCGATCTCGGCCATCCGGCGATCGAGCTGCCCGGCGCTGGGCGGCGGGGTCGGCGCGCGCAGCGCATAGGATGGGGTGGGCGCGGGTGCCGCCGGCTCGGGCGCGATATCCAGCATCCGCGCCGCATCCTGCCAGCGGTGCAGCGCATAGCCCATCGCCGCGATCCCGGCGACGAAGGCGAGCGCGACGATCAGCAACGTGCGCAGCCATGGCCGGGGCTTGGGTTCGGCCGGTGGCGCATAGGGATCGTAGGTCGGCGTGCTGGTCATGCGTGGTCCTGCTCCTGCCACCGGTCATTGCACAAGCGCGCCGCTGCCGCCAGCAGCGCGGCGTCGTCGGGCCGCGCCGCGACGGTCGCCGCCGCCCAGCCGGGGCCGGCATCGTTCAGCGCAGCCGCGCTGATCGCGGCGATGGCGATTCCATCGTGCTGCCCGGCGAGCGTCGCGAACAGCCGTGCCGCGCGGGGCGAATGGAGCAGTGCGACGGCACCGCCCGCCAGCGCCCGGATCGCCGCTTCGGGCAGCGCCGCCACCGCATCCGCCGCGTAGACGACCCGGCGTTCCACGTGAATCGCCGGCTCCGCCACATCGCGATGCTCGCGTCCTGCCAGGTGAAGCATTGACGTCACGCCGTCGGCGTGCGCCATCGCGAGCAACGCCTGCGCGTCGCCCTGTCCCGTGCGGATATCGCCGAATCCCGCCGCCCGCGCCGCCATCGCCGTCGCCTCGCCGACCGCATAGGCCGGCCGGGCGAGCCATTCGGCGGGCAGGCGGCCGGCATGGCGCGGCGCGTTGGCGCTGGTCAGCATCAGCGCGTCGAAGCCGTCGGCGCGCGGCACCTCCCATGCCACCGGCCGGATCGCGAACAGCGGCGCCGTCGTCACCCGCAGCCCCAGCGCCGCCGCGCGGCCGGCGGTCGCCTCCGCCCCTGGCGACGGGCGCAGCACGAGGACATGGCCGCTCACCCGGTGAACAGCGCCCTGAGCGCGGGGGCTGCGCGGTCGAGCAGGCTGCGGGCCAGCGCGCCGGCCTCGTCGGGGCGGTTCCGCGCGAAGCACAGTTCGCCGGCTTCGGCCTCGTCCCCCTCCTCGGTCAGGATCTGCGCCTTCAGGCGGATCGTCTGGCCCTCGATCCGCGCCAGCGCCGCGACCGGGGATCGGCAATCCGCGCCCAGCGCGGCCAGCAGCGCGCGTTCGGCGAGCACGCAATCCATCGTGTCGCGATCCGCGATGGCGGCCAGCGCCGCCGCGATGTCGGGCGATGCGGCCAGCGTCTCGATCCCCACCGCGCCCTGCGCCGGGGCCGGCAGCATCGTGTCGATCGGCACCGCATGGCCGATATCCGGCCGGCCGAGCCGATCGAGCCCGGCGGCGGCGAGCAGCGTCGCATCCGCCTCGCCCGCCGCCAGCTTCGCGAGCCGCGTCGCGACATTGCCGCGAAACAGCACCGTTTCGACATCGGGCCGCAGCCGGCGGACCTGCGCGGCGCGGCGCGGCGAGGACGTCCCCAGCCGTGCGGCGGGCGGCAGGCCAGCGACGCTTTCCGCCCCGATCAGCCGGTCGCGCACGTCGGCGCGGGGCAGCATCGCGGCGATCGTGATCCCGGCCGGGCGGATCGTCTCGACATCCTTCATCGAATGCACCGCGAAATCGATATCGCGGTCGAACAGCGCGCGATCGAGTTCCTTGGTCCACAGCGCCTTGCCGCCGATCTCGGCGAGCGCCCGATCCTGGATGCGGTCGCCGCTGGTGCGGATCTCGACGATCCGGATCGCGTCTTCGGTCCAGCCATGGCTGGCGGTCAGCGCCGTCGCCACCATATGCGCCTGGGTCAGGGCCAGCGGCGATCCGCGGGTGCCCAGCCGCAGCGGGAATTGCAGGGAAGGAAATTGCATCGCCGGTTGCTCTATCGCGCGGGCCGGTGGCAGGGAAGACCGATGGCGTTGATACTCGGCCTCGAATCAAGCTGCGACGAAACCGCCGCCGCGCTGGTGACCAGCGACCGGCGCATCCTGGCGCATCGGCTGGCGGGGCAGGAGGAGGCGCACCGCCCCTTCGGCGGCGTCGTGCCCGAGATCGCGGCGCGCGCCCATGTCGAAAAGCTCACCCCCTTGACCCAGGCCGCGCTTGCCGAAGCGGGAGTCGCGCTGGACGACATCGATGCGATCGCCGCGACGGCCGGGCCGGGGCTGATCGGCGGAGTGATGGTCGGCCTCGTCACCGGCAAGGCGCTGGCGATGGCGACGGGCAAGCCGCTGATCGCGATCAACCATCTGGAGGGGCACGCGCTTTCCCCCCGGCTGGCCGATCCCTCACTCGCCTTTCCCTATATGCTGCTGCTGGTGTCGGGCGGGCATTGCCAGATCCTGCTGGTCGAGGGGCCGGGTGCCTATCGCCGGCTGGCGACGACGATCGACGATGCGGCGGGCGAGGCCTTCGACAAGACCGCCAAGCTGCTCGGCCTCGGCTTTCCCGGCGGTCCGGCGGTCGAGCGCGCGGCCTTGGCCGGCGATCCGCGCGCGGTGCCGCTGCCGCGCCCGCTGGTCGGGTCCGGCGAGCCGCATTTCTCCTTCGCGGGCCTCAAGAGCGCGGTGCTGCGCGCGCGCGACGCGGCGTGCTGGCGGGTCGAGGATATCGCCGCCTCCTTCCAGCAGGCCGTGGTCGACTGCCTGGTCGATCGCACGCGTCGCGCGCTTGCGGCCGCGCCGCCGATGTGGCTGTGCACCGATAACGCCGCGATGATCGCCTGGGCCGGGGCCGAGCGGCTGGCGGCGGGCCTTGTCGACGATCTCGACGTGCCCGCACGCGCCCGCTGGCCGCTCGATCCCACCGCGGAAAAGGCGCGCGGGGCCGGGGTGAAGGCATGAGCGGCGGCCATGACGTCACCGCCATAACCCGTATCGGCGTCGTCGGCGCGGGGGCCTGGGGCAGCGCGCTCGCGCAGGTCTGCGCTGCGGGGGCCACGGCGGACGGTGGCGAGGTGCTGCTCTGGGCGCGCGATGCCGCGCTGCGCGAGGCGATCGGGCGCGATCGGGTCAACCCGGTCTACCTGCCGGGCATCCCGCTTTCGCCCGCGATCCGGCCGACCGGCGATCTCGGCGATCTGGCCGGCTGCGACGCGCTGCTGCTGGTCGTTCCCGCGCAGCATCTGCGATCGGTGCTGGCGCAGGCGCCCGTGGCCGATACCCCGCTGGTCCTCTGCGCCAAGGGGATCGAGGCGGGCAGCCGGATGCTGATGTCCGAAATGGCCGCCGCGCTGCGCCCCGCCGCGCCGATCGCGGTGCTCTCCGGCCCGACCTTCGCGCATGAGGTGGCCGCCGGGCTGCCCACCGCGATCACCCTAGCCTGCGAGGAAGAGGCGGTCGGCCGCGCGCTGGCCGACCGGATCGCGCTCCCCGCCTTCCGCCCCTATCTCTCGACCGACGTGATCGGCGCGGAGATCGGCGGCGCGGTCAAGAACGTCCTGGCGATCGCCTGCGGCGTGGTCGAGGGCGCGGGGCTCGGCCAGAACGCGCGCGCCGCGCTGATCAGCCGGGGTTTCGCCGAGATGCAGCGCTTCGGCCTGGCGCGTGGCGCGCGGGCGGAGACGCTGTCGGGCCTGTCGGGCCTCGGCGACCTGGTGCTGACCTGCTCGTCCACCAGCTCGCGCAATTTCTCGCTGGGGCTCGGCCTCGGGCGCGGGGCCAGCGCCGCCGATCTCCTCGCCGACCGCCGCACCGTGGCCGAGGGTGCCGCGACCGCGCCCGTCCTGGCCGAGGCCGCGCGCGACGCCGGCGTCGACATGCCCATCGTCACCGCCGTCTGCGCGCTGCTCGCCGGCCAGGCCGGCGTCCGCGAGGTCGTCGACCGCCTCCTCGCGAGGCCGCTGAAGAGCGAATAGCGCACCGCGACCGTCTCCCCTCCCTTCCCAGGAGGGGGACAGGTTGCGGAAGGCGGCCGCCGATCAGAAATCCACCGCCACGCCCTTGTTCTCCCAGTCGCCGTAGCGGACGGGATCGGGGCCGTCGCGGCCGCCATATTCGGGATCGGCCGAGATCGGCTGCGGCGCGGGCACCGGCGGGCTCGGCGAGAGATGCGCGGGCGGCTTCACATGCGCGGGGCGCTGGCCGGGGAGGTTCTGGCCGGCGGGGCGGGGGGCGTCTGGCATCGTCAGGGGCCTCGATTGATGTTGCGCGTCGAGCCCCCACATTGGGGTCAGGAGGGACCGACGACAAGATGAACGGTTTCAAGACGACCATGCTGCTCGCGGCGATGACCGCGCTGTTCATGGGGCTGGGATATGTGTTCGGCGGCAGCGGCGGCGCGATGATCGCGCTGCTGGTGGCGGCCGGCATGAATCTCTTCACCTTCTGGAACGCCGACAAGATCGTGCTCAAGATGCACGGCGCGCGCGAGGTGGACGATCGCAACTGCCCCGAATTCGTCGGGCTGGTGCGCGATCTCGCGACGCGGGCGGGCCTGCCGATGCCGCGCGTCTACGTCATCGATTCACCTCATCCCAATGCCTTCGCCACCGGCCGCAATCCGGAAAACGCGGCGGTGGCGGCGACCACGGGCCTGCTCGGCATCCTCGATCGCGAGGAGATCGCGGGCGTGATGGCGCATGAGCTGGGCCATGTCCGCAACCGCGACACGCTGATCATGACGATGACCGCCACGATTGCCGGCGCCATCTCGATGCTCGCCAATTTCGGGCTGTTCTTCGGCCATGGCAATGGCGATCGGCCGCAGAACATGCTCGCCACGCTGGCGGCGGTGTTCGTCGCCCCCTTTGCCGCTATGATCGTGCAGATGGCGATCAGCCGGACCCGCGAATATGGTGCCGACCGCGCAGGGGCCGAGATATCGGGCAATCCGCGCGCGCTCGCCTCGGCGCTGGCGAAGCTCGCCAATGGCGCGGCCCGCATCCCCAATCCCGTGCTCGATCGCAACCCGGCGGCGGCGCAGCTCTATATCGTGCCGGCGCTGAGCGGCCGGGGTGGCGACAGCCTGTTCTCCACCCATCCCGATACCGGCAACCGCATCGCCGCGCTGGAGGCGATCGCCGCCGAGATGGGCAGCGCGCCGCGCCGGCCCGCACCCGCTCGCCCGACCGCGGCGGATGAGGGCGCTCCCCGGGTGTCGCCTGTTTCGCCCAGCGTGCCGCCGAGCCGCCCCCGCGCCGCCGCTGCCCCGCGCCGCAGCGCGCTCGACCCCCTCGGCCGGCGCGATTGAGGTCTGAAGCGGGCTGAACGGCAAGAGTATCCTTCGGCTTCGTCATTGCGAGGAGCCCGGCGCAAGCCGGGGGACGAAGCAATCCAGAGCGACGTTTCCGCCTGCGGAAGGGCTGGATTGCTTCACCCGGCTTGCGCCGGGCTCGCAATGACGAAGTAGGGGGTTTGGAAACCACTCACCGCGATCATCGACAGGTCACATTGTCCCGGTCGATCGCATTGCCGAGCAGAGCGCCCGCACCCGCGCCCAGGATGGTGCCCAGGGTCTTGGAATCGCCCGGCGCGATGACGTTGCCGAGCACGCCGCCGCCCAGCCCGCCGATGATCAGCCCCGTCGTCCCGTCCGACCGGCGGCAGTAATAGCGCCCGTTGCCGCCACGATAGACCCGGTCGTTCGCGCTCAGCCGGCGTGCCTTGTAACTGCGGTCGTCGCGATAATAGCGTTCGGCCCGATAATCGCCATAGCGCGGATCGCGGCGATCCCAGTCGTACCGGTTGTAATCGCGCCAGTTGTCGCGGCGGTCGCGGCGCGCTTCCTTGATGTCCTTGCGATACTCGCGCTGTGCCTTGCGGACGTCGCGGCGGTATTCGCGATTGGGGTTGGGGTCCGCCAGCGCGGGCGTGGCCGTGGTCAGCGTGACCGCCGCCAGCATGGCCGAGAGAATGAACTTGCGCATTTCGGGTACTCCAGCTCGTTACATCGCCGTAAAACCGCCATGCGACCCGACGGTTGCGTGAACCGAAAACAACATCCCGTTCATCGAGGCGTCGATGCCCACCATCCTGCTGCTGGCCTGCTCCAACGTCTTCATGGCCATCGCCTGGTACTGGCATCTGCGCGGCGGCGGAGACAAACCGCTCTGGGTGGTGATCCTGCTCAGCTGGGGGATCGCGCTGGTGGAATACTGCTTCGCGGTGCCCGCAAACCGCCTCGGTTATGCCGCTGGCTGGTCGCCCGGCCAGCTGAAGGTCGCGCAAGAAGCGCTGGCGCTGGTCGCCTTCGGTGCGTTCATGGTGTTCTGGCTGGGCGAGCCGCTGCACTGGCGGCACCTGGCCGCCTTCCTGTGCATCATGGGCGCGGTCGCCTTCCTCTTCGTCGGGCGATGAGGTCAGATGACCCACACTAGCGACCTCGTCGCCCCGGACCTGATCCGGGGCCCCGCTTCCTGCCTGATTCGTTAGCAGGAAACCAAAGAAGCGGGATCCCGGATCAAGCCGGGACGACGTAGATTACATTACACCGATTTCCGACCCGCCAGATCGCCTCAGGCGTGCGCGGCCGCGCGGATACCCAGCGCCCGTGAAAGCCGCGCCGGCGGCAGTGGCGTCATGAAGCGGCAGTCGACATGGCCGGGTTCGGCCGAGATCACCTGCGCGCCGATCACGCCTATTCCCGGCAGGCGCAACCGGACCATCGCGTTGGGCGGAAACGCGGTCGAGGTCGAGGCCGCAAAGCCATCCGCCGAAAGGCTGCGCAGGATGACGTCGATACCATGATAGGCGCTGCGATGGCCGACCGAGGCGAGCGGAGCGGAATCCACCAGACGAACAGCCGAGGCTCCGAGAATGGCCTCGTATGGCTTTTCCGTTGCCAGCGCTAAACGTGCTGCGATCCGCATGGTTCCCCACATTCGTCGGTCGGGACCAAAAAATGCTTAAGAATCTTCGCGGATGCAATGAGCCTTTGGTCGCAGATCGATGATTCGAGGCGAATCTGCATCGATTCAGGCCAAATTCTTCCCGTTGCGGCACGATAATCGGTTCCGACGACCGCTCATGGCCCGCATCCCGACATGCTGCGGGTGCTTAGCTGGCGGCATCGAGGCCACGATCGTTGCCGAGTCGCAACGGCGAATCGAGGGCGATCAGTCGCGGCAGAAGCCCTCGCCGGACTTGATCATCAGGCAGTTCTGCTTGTCCGCGAGCCATTTGAGTCCGGTCTCGGCCCCCGTCGCCTTGCGGATCGACTGTTCCTGCCCGTCGCGGGTGAAGCGGATGCTTTCCCCGTCGCCGACGCCCTCGTAATCGCTCGTGCTGTCGAGCAGCGCGATCTTGAGCGTGTAGCGTCCGGGGGCGGAGCCGGCACCGATGTCGAGCGCGAGCCCCTCGACCCCCACCCACTTCCCGATCCACGCATCGGTCGGCGCGGTGCCGGACGGCGTGCCGCTCGCGCCCTGGGGCGCTGCCTCGGTCGCGTTGCCGATCGACGGATCACCGACCGACTCCGGTGTCATCGCATCGGATGCGACGCTTTCGAACGCCGTCTCGTTCAGCGCCGCCCCGGCCTCGTTGCCGGCCGCATCGTCGGACGACCCGGAACCGCCGCAACCGGCCAGCGCCAGCGCGAGCCCGACGACCAGTACCGAACCCCGGGAGTGAGTGATTATGCGCTTCATGGGCCTCTTCCTTCCTGTCGCGCGCGCCATCGCGGCGCGCGAGCCTTGTCGAAGCCGTCCAACGGCCGAACAAGCGGTGGCGTTTCACCGCATCCTTCCCTAGATAGCCGCCATTCGAGTCACCGGGAACGCCAGATATGGCCCGCATCATTGCGATCGCATCCGATCACGCCGCCATTGAGCTCAAGGCCGCGCTTGCCGCCTGGCTCACCGAACAGGGTCATGACGTGCGCGATCTCGGCCCCGCCACCACCGAATCCGTGGACTATCCGGATTACGGCTACAAGCTCGCCCAGGCCATCGCGAGCGGCGAGGCGGAGGCGGGCGTCGCCATCTGCGGGTCGGGCATCGGCATCTCGATCGCGGTCAATCGCAACCCGGCCTGCCGCTGCGCGCTGGTTTCGGACAATCTTTCCGCGCGGCTTTCGCGCGAACACAACGACGCCAATGTCATCGCGCTGGGCGCGCGGCTGATCGGCATCGACACCGCCAAGGATTGTCTGGCCGCCTTCCTTTCCACCGAGTTCGCCGGCGGCCGTCATGTCCGTCGTGTCGAAAAGCTGACCAACCCCCGTATCGAGAAAGAAACCGTATGAGCACCAGCCCCGTGAGCCTCGCCCCGACCAGGTCGGCAGCGCAGACCGGCGGCAGCGGTTTCTTCACGCGCGGCCTGGCCGAGACCGATCCCGAGATCGCCGCGAGCATCCGCGACGAGCTGCATCGCCAGCAGGACAAGATCGAGCTGATCGCGTCGGAGAACATCGTCTCGCGCGCCGTGCTCGAGGCGCAGGGCTCTGTGCTCACCAACAAATATGCCGAGGGCTATCCCGGCCGGCGCTATTATGGCGGCTGCGAATATGTCGACGTCGCCGAGACGCTGGCGATCGAGCGCGCCAAGAAGCTGTTCGGCGCGCGCTTCGCCAACGTCCAGGCCAATTCGGGCAGCCAGATGAACCAGGCGGTGTTCCTCGCGCTGCTGCAGCCGGGCGACGCCTTCATGGGCCTCGATCTGGCGGCCGGCGGCCACCTGACCCATGGCTCGCCGGTCAACATGTCGGGCAAGTGGTTCAAGCCGATCCCCTACGGCGTACGCCGCGAGGATCAGATGCTCGACATGGACCTGATCGCGCAGATGGCGCGCGACCATAAGCCGAAGCTGATCATCGCGGGTGCCACCGCCTATTCGCGTCACTGGGATTTCAAGCGCTTCCGCGAGATCGCGGACGAGGTCGGCGCGTGGCTGCTGGTCGACATGTCGCATTTCGCGGGTCTGGTCGCGGGTGGCGCGCATCCCAGCCCGATGGAGCATGCGCATGTCGTGACCACCACGACCCACAAGTCGCTGCGCGGCCCGCGCGGCGGCCTGATCCTGACGAACGACGAGGCGCTGGCCAAGAAGATGGACAGCGCGATCTTCCCCGGCCTCCAGGGCGGCCCGCTGATGCACGTCATCGCGGCCAAGGCGGTCGCCTTCCACGAGGCGCTCCAGCCCGAATTCCGCGTCTATGCGCAGAACATCGTCGACAACGCCCGCGCGCTGGCCGAATCGCTCAAGACCGGCGGGCTCGACGTCGTCTCCGGCGGCACCGACAACCATCTGATGCTGGTCGATCTGCGCCCCAAGCAGGCCAAGGGCAACCACACCGAAAAGGCGCTCGATCGCGCGTTCATCACCTGCAACAAGAACGCGATCCCCTATGATCCCGAAAAGCCCAAGGTCACTTCGGGCATCCGGCTGGGCACGCCGGCGGGCACCACGCGCGGCTTCGGCCCGGCCGAGTTCCGCGAGATCGGATCGATGATCGCCGAGGTGGTCGAAGGGCTGCGCAAGAATGGCGAGGCCGGCGACGGCCAGATCGAGGCGGCCGTGCGCGGTCGCGTCGAAACGCTGTGCGCGCGCTTCCCGATCTATCCGGAGCGGTAATTGCGCTGTCCCTTCTGCGCCCATGACGACAGCCAGGTGAAGGACAGCCGTCCGACCGAGGACGGTGCGTCGATCCGTCGTCGGCGGCAGTGCGAAGGCTGCGGCGCGCGCTTCACCACCTTCGAGCGCATCCAGCTGCGCGAACTGACCGTGGTGAAGAGCGAGGGCCGGCGCGAGACCTTCGACCGCACCAAGCTCGAACGCTCGCTCGCGATCGCCTGCCGCAAGCGGCCGATCGAGCCGGTGCGGATCGAGCGGCTCGTCTCCGGCATCCAGCGCCAGATCGAGACCTCGGGCGAAAGCGAGATCCCCTCCAGCCGCATCGGCGAGATGGTGATGGAAGGGCTCAAGGGCCTCGACAGCGTCGCCTACATCCGCTTCGCCAGCGTCTACAAGGACTTCCGCGAAGCCAAGGACTTCGAGGACTTCGCCGGCTCGGTCAGCGCGGTGGGGAAGGCGGAGTGAGCGCGGGAGGCGCCCCCTCCCCCGTGATCGTGCTCGTCCGCCCGCAGCTGGGCGAGAACATCGGCAAGGCCGCGCGCGCGATGCTCAATTTCGGGCTGACCGAGATGCGGCTGGTCAGCCCGCGTGACGGCTGGCCCAATCCGGCCGCCGGCCCCGCCGCCTCGGGCGCGGACATCGTGCTGGCGCAGGCCCGGGTGTTCGACACGCTGGCCGAGGCGATCGCCGACTGCACCCAGGTCTACGCCACCACCGTGCGCAAGCGCGGCGTGACCAAGCCGGTCGTGACGCCCGAGGTCGCCGCGCGCGAGATCCACCAGCAGCCCGGCCGCTCGGCGATCCTGTTCGGGCCGGAGCGATCGGGGCTGGAGACCGACGACGTCGCGGTCGCCCGCGCGATCCTGACGGTGCCGATCAATCCGGAATTCGGCTCGCTCAACCTGGCGCAGGCGGTGATCCTCGTCGCCTATGAATGGTCGAAGCACCAGGCGCTCGCCCAGCCGACCTTCGTCGAGGCCGAGCCCCCCGCCCCGCAGGCGGAGCTCGACGGGATGATCGACCATCTCGATGCGATGCTCGAGCAGGCGGGCTATTTCTACCCGCCCGATCGCGTGCCCACCAACAAGCGCACCCTGCGCTCGATGCTGACCAGTCCGGGCTGGAACGCGCAGGAGGTCCGCACCCTGCGCGGCGTGCTGAGCGCGCTCGACCGGCCGAGGCCCCGGCGCAGCGAAACTTGACTCCACGGGCGCTGGCGGCCATAGGCCCGCCTTCGCAATTGGCTCCACACCCCGGTGAAGTGGTGGCCCTGCCGGCCTGAGAAGGTCGCGCAGCGCGGTTCCGGGCTTTAGGCCAACGCAATTGAAGGACGGAATATGACGAAGCGCACCAGCGCCAAGTACAAGCTCGATCGCCGGATGGGCGAGAACATCTGGGGTCGTCCGAAGAGCCCGGTGAACAAGCGCGAATACGGCCCCGGCCAGCACGGCCAGCGCCGCAAGAGCAAGGTTTCCGATTACGGCATCCAGCTCAAGGCGAAGCAGAAGCTGAAGGGCTATTACGGCGACA
>Ga0160461_1000635_pt1 | contig 20930 bp, 18 predicted proteins | sample HID1975I_E6MG_FD_108266 | JGI IMG/M metagenome (GOLD analysis project Ga0160461, IMG submission 108266) | Enriched soil microbial communities from UW Madison campus, WI, USA - HID1975I_E6 MG | ecosystem: Environmental > Terrestrial > Soil > Unclassified | place: USA: Madison, Wisconsin...
GAGCGTCAGCGGGACCAGCGCGGGGCGGGGCTCGACGACCTTGAGGCCGAACTGGCGGGCGAGATCATAGGCGAAACCGGTCGCGCCCAGCTTCGGGATCGATGGGCCGCCGGTGGCGATCACGAGGCGGGGTGCCGTGACCAACGCCGTGCCGGTCTCGACACGATAGAGGCCGTCGGCATGGGTGACGTCGCGGATCGGCTGGCCGAGCCGCAGCGTGACATCGCCGCGCGCGCATTCGTCGAGCAGCAGATCGACCACCTGCCGCGCGGAACCGTCGCAGAACAGCTGACCCAATGTCTTCTCGTGCCAGGCAATGCCGTAACGATCGACCAGCGCGATGAAATCGGCGGCGGTGTAGCGGCTGAGCGCCGACTTGGCGAAATGCGGGTTGGCCGAGAGATAGCGATCGGGCGCGGTATCGATATTGGTGAAATTGCATCGCCCGCCGCCGGAGATCAGGATCTTGCGACCGGGTTCGGGGGCATGGTCGATCACCACCACGCGCCGCCCCCGCTGACCGGCGACACCTGCGCACATCAACCCGGCCCCGCCCGCGCCGAGCACGATCGCATCGAAGCGTTCAGCCTTCATTTTCCGCACCCGATCGTCGTTGCATCCCCGGTTCCAGACGATAGTCTGCGCGCATGAGCCAGGGGAATTTGGGGGAACGGCCGGGCGCAGGCCCGGTCGCAATCGATGCGTCGGCGCTGGCCACGCGGCCGATGCGCTATTTCGATTTCGTGATGGCGGCGTTCGTCACCATTCTGCTGCTGTCCAACGTGCTGGGCGCGGGCAAGGTGGCGGCGGTCGACCTGCCGGTGATCGGCGACTGGCCGTTCGGCGCGGGCATCCTGTTCTTCCCGATCGGCTATGTGCTGGGCGACGTGCTCACCGAGGTCTACGGCTATGCGCGCGCGCGCCGCTGCATCTGGGCCGGCTTCGTCGCGCTGCTGTTCATGGCATTCATGAGCTGGGTGGTGGTCACGCTGCCCCCCGCCGCCGACTGGGGCGGGCAGGCCGCCTATGAGCAGGTGTTCGGGCAGGTGCCGCGCATCGTCTTCGGCTCGATCCTCGCCTTCTGGGCGGGGGAGTTCGCCAACAGCTTCGTGATGGCGAAGATGAAGGTGTGGACGCAGGGCCGGCACCTGTGGACGCGCACGATCGGCTCGACGCTGGTCGGCCAGGCGGTCGACAGCCTGATCTTCTACCCGCTCGCCTTCTGGGGCGCGACGGGATGGACGCCGGATCTGGTCGTGAAGGTGCTCTTCACCCAGTGGGCGCTGAAGGTCGGCTGGGAAGTGCTGCTGACGCCGGTGACCTATCTCGTGATCGGCACGCTCAAGCGGCGCGAGGGTATCGACGTCTATGACGAGGCGACGTCGTTCACGCCGTTCCGGACGCGGGTGTGACCGAGGTCTCACCGAACAACTACGCAGTTCCCCGGCGAAGGCCGGGGTCCAGTAACGACTGGCCCGATGCTGGGCCCCGGCCTTCGCCGGGGAACTGCGGAGATGAGCGGACAGCCCGCGCCAAACCCTCACGCAACCGGGGGAATCTGCGCGGGATAGCTCGGGATGTCGTCGCTGATGCAGGCCCAGCTCGGCGCTAGGCTGGTCCAGATCGCCGCCTGCGGCCCCATCAGTTCGGGATCGTCGAGCGCGCCGGCGCGGATGAACATCAGGTGCGGGCGCGATTCGGCGGCGCTGGTGATCGGGGTGCCGCAGGTCGGGCAGAAGCCGCGATGCATGACGTTGCCGCTGTCGGCGATGCTCGAAAAATCGCGGATCTCGCCGCTGAAGGTCACCGCTTCGGCGGGGAAGCAGACGTTCACCGATGCGGTGCCGCCGCCCAGATACTGGCACAGCCGGCACCAGCAGGTCCGCGCCGCCATCGGCTCGGCCTCGATGCTGAAGCGCACCGCCCCGCACAGGCATCCCCCGGTGATCGCCATCGCCGTTCTCCTCAGCCGATCGAGGCGACCAGCCCCTCGAACAGGCGGCGGCCGTCGCTGCGGCCATGCGCCGGCTCGATCACGCGTTCGGGATGCGGCATCATGCCGAGCACGTTGCCCGCGTCGTTGACGATGCCGGCGATGTCGCGCGACGATCCGTTGACCGGGCCGGCGTAGCGGAAGGCCACGCGGCCCTCGCCCTCGAGCCGGTCGAGCGTCTCCGCATCGGCGGTGTAGTTGCCGTCGTGATGCGCGACGGGGACGACGATCGCCTCGTCCGCCGCATAGCGCGCGGTGAACGCGGTCTGGCTGTTGGCGACGGTCAGCGGCACATCGCGGCAGACGAAGCTGATGCCGGCGTTGCGCATCAGCGCGCCGGGCAGCAGCCCCGCCTCGGTCAATACCTGAAACCCGTTGCACACACCGAGCACCGGCATACCGCGCCCGGCCGCGTCGATCACGGCGCGCATGATCGGGCTGCGCGCGGCCATCGCGCCGGAGCGGAGATAATCGCCATAGGAAAAGCCGCCCGGCACCGCGACCAGCGCGGTCCCCTCCGGCAGCGCGGTCTCGCGATGCCAGACCATGGCAGGCTCGACCCCGGTCACCTCGCGCAGGGCGACGGCAAGGTCGCGGTCGCAGTTCGATCCGGGAAAGACGACGACGGCGGTCTTCATGGAAACGGGCCCCTTCAGGCGGCCGGATGCTCGATCCGGTAATTCTCGATCACGGTGTTGGCGAGGAGCTTGCGGCACATCGCATCGACATCCTCGGGGCTGGTGCCGTCCTCGAGCTCCAGCTCGATCAGCTTGCCGGCGCGAACGTCGCGCACGCCTTCAAAGCCGAGGCCGGTCAGCGCGTGGTGGATCGCCTTGCCCTGGGGATCGAGCACCCCGCCCTTCAGGGTAACGAATACGCGGGTCTTCATCGGATCGGTTCCTGCTGGGATGGCGCGTGGCGCATCGCGTGGACAGGCGCCCCTATGACGCGGCGGGCCGCGCGGGGCAAGAAATTCACGTCATGGCGGGCGGTGCTCACATCAAACCGCGTTTACCGTCTCGCCCAACCGTCCGTTAAGCGGCGCGGGTGTTTATGCCGGGATGGCGAATGCGGCGTGGGGCCGATCGCTCAAGGGGGATGGCGCCATGCTCAACGGCCTGGCCTTGCTGAGTTTCATCGGGCTTTTCGCGTTCGGCGGCCAGATTCTCGGCTGGCACGACAATCACGGGAAAATCCAGCTCGGGCTGTTCGCGGCCTTCGTATTCGGGATCATCTGCGGATACCGGACGCGGGGCTGACCCGCGTCCGACGCCAGACCGTTACTTGCCGCGCTTCTTGCGGTGCGAATCGAGATCGAGGACGGTGGTGTCCGCGCCTTCGGGCAGCAGACCGAGGCGGCGCGCGACCTCCTGATAGGCCTCCACCTCGCCGCCGAGATCGCGGCGGAAGCGGTCCTTGTCCAGCTTCTCGTTGGTTTCCATGTCCCACAGCCGGCAGCCATCGGGGCTGATTTCGTCGGCCAGGATGACGCGGCTGAAATCATTGTCCCACAGCCGGCCGAACTCCATCTTGAAGTCGACCAGCCGGATGCCGATGCCGGCGAACAGGCCGCAGAGGAAATCGTTCACGCGGATCGCCATGTCGGCGATGTCGTGCATCTCTTCCTGCGTGGCCCAGCCGAAGCAGGCGATATGCTCGTCGGCGATCAGCGGATCGCCCAGCGCATCATCCTTGTAGTAATATTCGATGATCGTGCGGGGCAGCTGAGTGCCTTCCTCGATCCCCAGCCGCTTCGACAGCGAGCCCGCCGCGACGTTGCGGACGACCACCTCGATCGGAACGATCTCGACCTGGCGGATCAGCTGCTCACGCATGTTGAGGCGGCGGATGAAGTGGGTGGGCACGCCGATATTGCCGAGCAGCGTGAAGACATGCTCGGAAATGCGGTTGTTGAGCACGCCCTTGCCGTTGATCGTCCCCTTCTTCTGGGCGTTGAAGGCGGTCGCGTCGTCCTTGAAATACTGGATCAGCGTACCCGGCTCCGGACCCTCGTAGAGGATCTTGGCCTTGCCTTCGTAGATCTGGCGGCGGCGGGACATGGGCTTACGGCTCCACCATGACGCCCCGGCGTGGGGCTCAAAAAGAATTGCGCCCCGGAACGCCGCATCCTCTTCGTGATGCGGCAAGCCGGGGCGATCGGGCGGCAGCTATAACGAAAATCCGGTTAGCCTGCAATCGGGGCGTCGCCTCCGTCCGTCGTTGCCCCCATGCCGCCCCTCGCATAGCGCGAACCCGCCTGCTATCGCCCAGCCATGGCCGCAACCACCGAACCCGCCGATCCCTTCGACCAGATCGTCGATGCCCCGTTCGATAGCGCGCTGAGCGAGCGTTATCTCGTCTATGCGCTCTCCACGATCACGGCCCGGTCGCTGCCCGACGTGCGCGACGGGCTGAAGCCGGTGCATCGCCGGCTGCTGTGGGCGATGCGGCTGCTGCGGCTCGATCCGGGGCAGGCGTACAAGAAGAGCGCGCGCGTCGTGGGCGACGTGATCGGCAAATATCATCCGCATGGCGACGTATCGGTCTACGACGCGATGGTGCGCCTCGCGCAGAGCTTTGCGCTGCGCTACCCGCTGGTCGACGGCCAGGGCAATTTCGGCAATATCGACGGCGATAACGCGGCCGCCTATCGCTACACCGAGGCGCGGCTGACCGAGGTTGCGACCGACCTGATGGCGGGCCTCGACGAGGGGACGGTCGATTACCGGCCGACCTATAATGGCGAGGACGAAGAGCCTGAGGTGATGCCCGGGCTGTTCCCCAACCTGCTGGCGAACGGCGCCAGCGGGATCGCGGTGGGCATGGCGACGAGCATTCCGCCGCACAACGCCGCCGAGCTGCTCGACGCCGCCACCCTGCTGATCGACAATCCCGCCGCCGAGCTTGCGCAGCTGCTGGAGCATGTGAAAGGCCCCGATTTCCCGACCGGGGGGATCGTGGTCGATCCGCATGCGTCGATCGTCGAGGCCTATTCGACCGGCCGGGGCGGTTTCCGCACGCGCGCGCGTTTCTCGACCGGCCGCGACAAGGATGGCGGATGGGAGCCGACGGGGATCGAGAAGCTGCCCAACGGCACCTGGCAGCTGGTGATCTCCGAAATCCCGTATGGCGTGCAGAAGGGCAAGCTGATCGAGGACATCGCCCAGATCATCGCCGACCGGAAGCTGCCGATCCTGGAAGACGTGCGCGACGAGAGCGACGAGACGCTGCGCATCGTGATCGTTCCGAAGAGCCGCAACATCGATCCCGACATCCTGCGCGACAGCCTGTATCGGCTGACCGATCTCGAAACCCGCATCCCGCTCAACCTCAACGTGCTCGACGCCAATCGCACGCCGCGGGTGATGAGCCTGAAGGAGGTGCTGGCGGCGTGGATCGAGCACCAGATCGACGTGCTGCTGCGTCGATCGCGCCATCGGCTGGCGAAGATCGACGACCGCATCGAGCTGCTCGACGGCTATCTGATCGCCTATCTCAACCTCGATCGCGTGATCGAGATCATCCGGGGCGAGGATGAGCCCAAGCCGGTGATGATGGCGGAGTTCGGCCTGACCGACCGGCAGGCCGAGGCGATCCTGAACATGCGGCTGCGTTCGCTGCGCAAGCTGGAGGAGTTCGAGATCCGCAAGGAGCGCGATGCGCTGGACGACGAGCGCAAGGGATTGATCGCGCTGATCGATTCGCCCGCGCGCCAGCGCACCCGGCTGAAGCGCGACCTGGGCAAGGTTCGCGATCGCTATGGCCCGGAAACGGTGCTCGGCCGGCGGCGGACGACGATCGAGGAGGCGGCACCGGCGCGCGCGATCCCGCTGGAGGCGATGATCGAGCGCGAACCGATCACGGTGATCATGTCGCAACGCGGCTGGCTGCGCGCCATGAAAGGCCATGTCGATCTCGGCAGCACCGATGCGCTGAAGTTCAAGGAAGGCGATGGCCCGGCCTTCGCCTTTCACGCGCAGACGACGGACAAGCTGTTGCTGGCGACCGAGGGCGGCCGATTCTACACGCTCGCCGCCGACAAGCTGCCCGGCGGGCGCGGTTTCGGCGAGCCGGTGCGGCTGATGGTCGATATCGAGGGAGAGGCGCCGATCCTGGCGCTGCTGCCTGCCACGGCGGGGGCAAGGCTGCTGCTCGCGTCGAGCGACGGGCGCGGTTTCGTGGCGAAGGCCGAGGATGTGGTCGCCGAAACCCGCAAGGGCCGGCAGGTGGTGAACACCCGGCCGGGCCAGCGGCTGAAGCTGGTCCACCCGATTCCTGTCGACGCCGATTATGTCGCGGTGATCGGCGACAACCGCAAGCTGGCGATCTTCCCGATCGGCGAGCTGCCGGAAATGACGCGCGGGCAGGGTGTGACGTTGCAGCGCTATCGCGACGGCGGCCTTTCGGACGCGATCGCCTTCCGATTCGCTGACGGGCTTTCCTGGCCGATGGGCGGGGACAGCGGGCGGGTGCGGACCGAGGCCGACCTGACGCCGTGGCGCACGGCGCGCGGTGCGGGCGGGCGGATGCCGCCCAACGGCTTCCCGCGCGACAACCGCTTCTACCGCGCGCCTAAATAAGCATGCTGCGAAATAAGCCACGGGCAATCTTGAATTAACGGATTGCCGATAGACGGGCTTCATGCAGGCCGCAGAATCGAAAATCGGATCGATGGCGGGCACGGGAACCAAGCCGTTGCTGGTTCCCGTGCCCGGCGGCCAGATCGTGCCCCATGGAGCGGCCGTGCCGATGGTGCTGACGGCAGAGCAGGTCGACCAGATTCGCCAGTCTTTCCTGGCATCGCTGCCGATCCCCGCCGCGTTCTTCCACCAGAGCCGGCATGGCGCGCCCGTGATCCTCGCCGCCAACGATGCCTTCAAGCGGCTGTGCGGCCAGCTCAATACCCAGATGCCGGCTCCGCTGCTTTCCATCCCGCTGTTCGCGCCGGAACGGATGGGACGCGCGCTCGACATGTTCCTGTCCGGCGACAAGACGAGCACGAGCTTCGACTGGCATGACGGCAGCCTGATCGGCGGCCGGTATTTCACGATCACGATTTCCGAACTGCAGACATCGCGCCCGGACGACCGGCGTTGCATCATCGCGATGGTGGATCGCACCGCCGAGGTCGAGACCGAGCGCTCGCTGCGCGCGGAGATGTCGCATGACAGCCTGACCGGCCTGCCGAATCGCGTGGCCTTCATCGAGACGGTCGAGGCGGTGCTCGAAGCGGCGAGCGGCAGCGAAGGCCCCGGCATGAGCCATGCGGTGCTGGTCGTCGACCTGACGCGTTTCAGCCGGGTCAACGAATGCATGGGCGCGATCGCGGGCGACGAGCTGATCATCACGGTCGCGCGCCGGTTGCTTTCGGCGTTGCGCGCGGGCGACCGGCTGGCCCGGATCGGAGGCGACGAATTCGCGATCCTGCTGCGAATCAGCGAGGGGCCGGCCGATGCGCTGCAGGCGGCGGAGCGCATCCGCCGGGCGCTGTCCTCGCCCTTCCGCCTTGCCGATGTCGAGGAAGTGCGGATCGATTGCGCGGTCGGCTGCGCCTATCTGGGCGAGGGCGTGCCCGATGCCGAGGAGATCGTCCGCAACGCGCAGTTCGCGCTCAAGCGCGCCAAGGCGTCGGGCCGGATCGAGGTATATCAGCAGGCGCAGGCGGTGCAGGCGCGCGAGCGTTTCAGCCTGGAGACCGAACTGCGCCGCGCGATCGAGCGGCGCGAACTGACGCTGGCCTATCAGCCGCTGATCGACCTGGCGACCGGCAAGGTCGCCAAGTTCGAGGCGCTGGCGCGCTGGACGCATGCCGAGCGCGGCTTCATCTCGCCGGCGGACTTCATTCCCGTGGCCGAGGAGTCGGGGCTCATCATGCCGCTCGGGCGCTGGGCGCTCGAAGCGGCGACGCGGACGATGGCGGACTGGGACGCGAGGGCGGGCCGGGCGCTGCCGATCAGCATGTGCGTCAACGTATCGGCGATCCAGATAGCGCGCGATGACGTCTGCAGCGTGGTCGCCGATGTGCTGGCGAGCGCCGGGCTTTCGGGCGAACGGCTGACGCTTGAACTGACGGAAAGTGCGATCATTAGCGATCCAGAGCGCGCGGCGCGGATCATGCACCCGCTGAAGGAACTCGGCGCGCGGATCGCGATGGACGATTTCGGCACCGGCTATTCCAGCCTCGCCTATCTGCAGCGGTTGCCGATCGACATGCTCAAGATCGACCGCAGCTTCGTGACCGACATGCTGGCCAACCGCGACTCGGTGGCGATCGTCCGCGCAATCTTGGGCCTGGCCGATGCGCTGGGCATGGATACCACTGCCGAGGGCGTCGAGACGGTCGAACTGGCGCAGACGCTGGGTGCGCTCGGCTGCACCCATGGGCAGGGTTACTACTTCGCGCGGCCGCTGGATATGGAATCGGCCTACGCCTATCTGGTCAACCGCAACGGATGATTGGTCGATCGCGGTCAGCTGATCGCGGCGAGCAGGGGCATGTGCGCGGCGGCGCGGCGGCGTTCGAACGTCAGGCGCATCACCGGCGGTGGCAGATCGACCAGCTGGCTGGGCGTGAGCCCGGTGAAGCGCTTCACCTCGCGGATGAAATGCGACTGGTCGTAGAAGGCGTCGCCGGCCGCGTCGCGCCAGCCGCCGGGATCGGTCGCGAGCCGGACGGCGGTGCGCAGCGCGCGATACTTGCGCGCGACCAGCTTGGGCGGCGCGCCGTAGAAGCGCCCCGCCAGCCGCTCGACCTGCCGGGCGGACAGCCCCGCCTCCCGGATCAGCGAATCGATCGACGGCGAAAGCGCGCCGCTGAGCCAGGCGTCGGTCAGTTCGGTAAACCAGAGGTGCGGATCCTGACGCCCGGTCACCAGCGCGCGCATGCCGACATTGGCGATCGAGAGCATCTCCTCCACCGTGCGGGCATTGGCCATCGCGTCGTGGACGTCGTCGATGAGCACGCCGAACATGCCGCGCGCGTCGATCAGCCCATCGGACAGTTCGGCCGCGTTCACGCGCATCAGCATCGCCCAGCCGGCCGGCCGGATGCTGATCCCGAAGACCACGAGCGGATCGAGACTGGCGAAGCGCGCTGCCGCGAGCGTCGGGCCTATGACGCAGACCGGCGGCACCGGCACCGCCACACCATCGGTGAAGGCAAAGCTGCCGCGACCGGAGAGCATGAAGCGCATCTGGCCGAGGTCGGCCCGGGTGACATCCGCCAATTGCGGAAGATCCGACCTAAACAGATAATAGGATGAGATATACGGGCGCAAATCTTCCGCAGGCGCGAAATAGTCGAGCGAGAACATTACGCTTCCGCACGTCCCAAGCAGCCATTGGTCACCGAGCAACGCATGCTACCGACCTTGTCCGTGGTGCGACCCACCAAAGTGCCATAGCGTGGTGAATGTTTCAAAAAAAGCGGCCCGGCCGAATTTTTCGGCCGGGCCGTCAAGGAAAAGGTTGTCGGAACATGTCCGAGAACCTTCGGGTCGCGTGGTTCCGCTAGACAGGGGTCAATCGAGGGTATTGGACGGAATCGACATCTGTTCGCAAATCGCGGTGAATTGCGTCGCACACGCAAAAAAAGACAAACGTTGTCAGCTTCGCTTGCGCGAGGCGATCCAGTCGTCGACCAGCTTCTCCAGGACATCGAGCGGCACCGGACCGTTGCGGAGCACGGCATCGTGGAAGCCGCGCACATCATATCTGTCGCCCAAAGCCTTTTCCGCCTTGGCGCGAAGTTCACTGATCTTGAGCCTGCCGACGAGATAGGCGGTCGCTTGTCCAGGGAAGACGATATAACGCTCTATTGCCTTGACGATGCCGCCCGGCGCATCGGCGGAATTGTCCTCGACATATTTGATCGCCTGTTCGCGCGTCCATTTCTTGTCGTGCAGGCCCGAATCGACGACGAGCCGGATCGCGCGGTGCAGTTCGAGCTGGAGCCGCCCGAAATCGCGATAGGGGTCTTCGTAGAGCCCCATGTCCTTGCCCAGCTTTTCGGCATAGAGCCCCCAGCCCTCGGTATAGGCGGTGACGTCCCCGAACTGGCGGAAGGCGGGGATGTCCTTCAGCTCGGTCTGGATGGCGAGCTGAAGGTGATGGCCGGGAATGCCCTCGTGGTAGAACAGCGCCTCGAGCTCGAACAGCGGCATTTCCGCCATGTCGTAGAGGTTGACGTAATAGGTGCCGGGGCGCGACCCGTCCGGCGCGGGATCCTGATAGAACGCCTTGCCGGCCGATTTCTCGCGGAAGGGTTCGACGGGCTTCACGACCAGCGGGGCCTGGGGCAGCGTGCCGAACCATTGGGGCAGCTTGGCGGTGACGGCCTGCTTCGCCTTCTCGGTCTCCGCAAGATAGACGTCGCGGCCGGCCTGGTCGTTGCTGGCGTAGAAGCGCTTGTCGCTGCGCATGAAGGCGAAGAAGGCCTGAAGATCGCCCTTGAAGCCGGTCCTGCGCATGATCTCGCGCATTTCGCCATGGATGCGCGCGACGTTGTCGAGGCCGAGCTGGTGGATCTTGGCGGGGGTGTAGCCGGTGGTGGTGTAGTTCGCGAGCCGCTCGGCATAATAGGCGGCGCCATCGGGGAAGCGCCAAACGCCATCGTCGGTGCCGGCGAGTTTCTGCTGGCGTTCCATCTCGGCGATGACGCGCAGATAGGCGGGGCGGACCCCGGTCAGCAGCGCATCGGTGCCGGCGGCGAGCAGCGCGTCCTTTTCCGCCTGCGGGATGCCGAGCGCGGCGACCTTCGCCTTGAGGTCTGCGTAGAGGGGGGCCTCGGTCATGATCTTCGTGAAGGGGAAGCCGGAGACGACGTTGCGGGCGTCGTCGATGACATAGGGATAGACCCAGCGGGGCGGCGTGATGCCCTTGTCCGCACGGCGGGCGGAAACCGCCAGCACCTGGTCCAGCGCCGGACCCAATCCCTTCAGCCGCGCGACATAGGCCTCGGCATCGGCCTTGTTCGTGACCTTGTGGATGTTGATCAGGAAGGCGGGCAGGTCGCTCTGCGCGCCGTTCATCTGGTCGAAGGTATAGCTGTACTGCCGGAAGCGGAACGCGTTGGAGCGGCGCTCGATCATCTTTTCGAACAGGTCGTAGCTGAGTTTCGAGGCGGGGCTGAGCGCCGTCTTGCCGAAGCGCGAGCGCATCTCCTCCAGCGCGGCGACATCGGCCTGGTGGTCGAGCAGCTGGGCGGCTTCGGACATGTCGTCCCACTCGCCGTAATCCTCGTCGCGGATGCCGCGATAGGCCTTGGACAGGGGGGATCGGTCGAGCTCGGCAGCGTCGAAATCCTGGAAGAAGCGCGCGAGCTGCGCATCGGGGATCTGGGCATCGGGGGTCTGCGCGGCGGGCGCTGGCGTGGCGGTGGCGGGCGGCGGTGTCTGCGCGATCGCGGGGAAGGCGGCGAGAGCGGCCGTGGCGAGCAGAAGCGAGCGGATCATGTCGAGCTCCGTCAGGAGGTTATGAGCGGACCCTAGCGGTCGCGCGACGCTGCTGCCATAGGGCGCGATATGACCCTCTATTCGACGTTCCGACCGTTGCTGTTTCGCATCGATGCCGAAACGGCGCATGGCTATGCCCTTTCGGCGCTCAAGCTGTCCCCGCTGCGCCGCGTGCCGCCTTCCGATCCGCGCCTCGCGGTGACCGTCGCGGGGCTGGAATTCCCCAATCCGCTCGGCCTTGCCGCCGGTTTCGACAAGAATGCCGAGGCGCCCGATGCGGTGCTGGGGCTGGGCTTCGGCTATGTCGAGGTCGGCACGGTGACTCCGCAGCCGCAGGTCGGCAACCCGCGCCCCCGGCTGTTCCGGCTGGAGGAGGACGGCGCGGTCATCAACCGGCTGGGCTTCAACAACCAGGGCCAGCCCGCCGCGCATCGCCGGCTGGCGTCGCGCGACCGGCGGCGCGGGATCGTGGGCGTCAACATCGGCGCGAACAAGGATGCCGCCGACCGCATCGCCGATTACGTGACCGGCGTGCGGATGATGGCGGATGTCTGCGACTATCTGACGGTCAACGTCAGTTCGCCCAACACGCCGGGCTTGCGCGCGCTGCAGGATCGCGGTGCGCTGGCGGACCTGCTGTCTGCCGTCCGCGACGCGCGCGGGCCGAAGGGGCCGCCGGTGTTCCTGAAGATCGCGCCTGATCTACAGCCTGCGGATATCGATGACATCGCGGCCGTCGCGATCGGCCATGGCATCGACGCCCTGATCGTCACCAACACGACGATATCGCGCCCGCCGCTCAAGTCGCGGCATGGCGGCGAATCGGGCGGGCTTTCGGGCCGGCCGCTGCGGGCGATGGCGATCGAGCGGCTGCGCGATTTCCGCAAGGCGACCGGCGGCCGCCTGCCGCTGATCGGCGCGGGCGGGATCGATTCGGCGGAGGACGCCTGGGCGCGGATCCGCGCGGGGGCGACGCTGCTCCAGCTCTATTCGGCGATGGTCTATGAAGGGCCGGGGCTGGCGCGGCGGATCACTTCGGAACTGCCCGCGCTGATGGCACGCGATGGTTTCGGCAGCATCGCCGAGGCGGTGGGCACCGCCTGACCGATCCTCGTCGCGACCGCCGTTGAGCGAGCGGGTCGATCACTGAAGCGAAAAGGCTGCGCTGGACTCAATTGCGAATGATTTGCATAAGCATTTAATTCGCAATTGAGGACCGTCCGTCATGACCCGTGATCTGATCAAGACCGGAACCTATCTCGCCATCCACCTGATGATCGGCTTCACGGTCGCCTATGTGATGACCGGATCGGCGAAGATCGCGGGCGGGATTGCGCTGATCGATCCCCTGGTCAACGCGGTCGCCTTCTTCTTCCACGAAAAGGCATGGAGGAAGGATTGGAAGGCCAGCTTTCGCGGGTTTCGCCTTGCCCGTCGCGCGGAAGCGGGGCCGAGCGTCGCGCTTGCGTGAGCGATGGCCCGGCCCGGGCGGGTCGCGATCAGTGGCGATGCTTGATCCGGTGGACGACCAGCGCGATCACGCCGCCGAGCACCAGCCCGACGATGCCCGCGCCGATCGCGTTGACGATCCAGGCGACCACGCCGCCCGCGACGGGCGCTGACTGGCCGGCGACCTCGGCCGCGTGATGGATCGCGTGCGGGAGCGCCGCGAAACCGAACACCTCCATGCCATGGACGATGATGCCGCCGCCGACCCAGATCATCGCGGCGGTGCCGATGGTGCCCAGCGCGCTCATGACGATCGGCATGCCGCGCACCAGGCCGCGTCCCACGGCCTGGGCGATGGCGCTGGGCTTCCTGGCGAGATGGAGGCCGATGTCGTCCATCTTCACGATCAGCGCGACCACGCCGTAGACCGCGATGGTAATCACGATGCCGACCGCCGCCAGCGCGAGCGCCCGCGTGACGAAGGGGTTGTCCGAAAGATCCGCGAGCGCGATGGCCATGATCTCGGCCGAGAGGATGAAATCGGTGCGGACCGCGCCCGAGATCTTCTCCTTCTCCAGCGTGGCGGGATCACCCTCGGCGGCTTCCTCGGCCGCCTCGTCATGCTCGCCGAACAGTTCGAGCACCTTTTCGGCGCCCTCGAAGCAGAGATAGGCACCGCCGACCATCAGCAACGGCGTCAGTGCCCAGGGCGCGAAGGCGCTGAGCAGCATAGCGATCGGCAGCAGAATCAGCAGCTTGTTGCGTAGCGAGCCGACCGCGATCTTCGCGATGATCGGCAGTTCGCGATCGGGGGTGAAGCCGGTGACGTAGCTGGGGGTGACGGCGGCATCGTCCACCACCACGCCCGCCGCTTTCGCGCCCGCCTTCCCCGCCGCCGCGCCGACATCGTCCAGCGATGCCGCCGCCAGCTTGGTGATGCCGGCAATGTCATCCAGCAGCGCGACCAGTCCCGTAGCCATAGATGCTCCGTTGATTCCCGGGGACAGCCTGTAGATGCGGTGCGGACCCTCCACAATGGACCATGATCGGGGAGGAGGCGGTCGACGGCCATGGTAGGTCTTGGCGATGTGAGAATCGCGTTTTCGCTTGCCATCCGTGGGGGAGGCGCGCGTGGGCTGGGTCAGCGAATTCTGGAAGTCGGTTCGGTCGCGCGCCAGCGCCTTGCGTCAGCAATGGCTACTGGCGGAACGGCAGGAGATCCGGCGACAGCGTCAGCGTGGCCCGGTGCTAGAGCGGCTCATTGTCGGCGAGCCCGGCAATGCGCCCGAATTCATGCGTCGGTACGAACAGGGCTTGGTCGAAGCCTATGGCCGGGGCATCGGAATGTTGCTGCAGGCCGTGCTTTACGTATATCCCAGTGTTCTCCTGCGGCTGCTGTTCAGGCGCTTCTGCGAAGCGAAGGCCATCCGCGATACGTCCCGCAGGTTCGAGGCCCTGCTGGATATCGACGCACAGCTTTTGGCGGCACTGCCGGACGACGTGCTGATGGCCCGACGCTGGTTGCTGATCGAACGCTTCAAACGGATTGCGCCGGCCCGTGCCGACGCCGCCTATGAGGCGTCGCTGCCTGCATCGACCGACAAGGGAAGTGCTCTGAACATCCGTGCCGTCCGGGCGGACCTGATCAATCTGACCAACTACATGCAACAGCTCTATGTAATGAACGTTCAGCGCGAACAGACGCTGGCTTCGATCAAATGGTGGCTGCTGACGCGGGCCATGGCGGTTTCCGCGCTCGTGGCGCTCGTGATAGCGGTGTTTTCGACGCCGATGCCGGGCGGCTGGAGGGTTTGGCTGGTCGAGCGAAATGCAGGAATGCCCCTGCCGACGGACGTCGGTATGGCACCGGGGCTGGCGCTGGTGTTCCTGATGGGCCTGCTCGGGGCGTTCGTGAGCATCGGGCGCAAGTTCCAGGACATCGCGCGCCAGAATGTCCTGCAGGGCGATCCCTTCAACGAGATCACCGCGCTGAGCGCGGGGCGGCAGAGCGTCGCCATATCGATCCTGAGCGGCGGGGTCTTCGCGCTGCTCGCCTATCTGTTGATCGCCGGTGGCGTTACGGGGGAACTGGGTGTCGGTCTAAAGATCCTGCCGGTGCCCGCTCCGGAAGAATGTAGTACTTCGATGAAAGGCGGACTTGCCACGATCGGAAAGGGTGTCGGCTTCTGCCATTCGTTTGATATGCATCGGATGATGGTGGTCGCGTTCTTCGCGGGGTTTGCCGAACGCTTCGTGCCGGATGCGATCGACAAGCTGATATCGCGCGAGAAGCAGGCACGGGGCGGGTAATCGCCCGCGCTGTCCCAGATGGCATTATCCCGTGGCTCGCATTGCCCCGCGCTTCGTTGAGGTCGCGGACTGGCACAGGGAGCAGCGCGATGACGCCTTTCGATATCTGGATGACGGCGTGGCGGAACGGGGCGGCGATGCTCGATGCGGGGTGGAAGCTCGGCGAGATGACGGCGGCCGCCGGGGCGGTGGTGCAGAAGCGGTGCGGCATGATCGGCGATGCCTGTCGCGATCCGCTCAACGGCGATTATCGCGAACTCGGCCGGATGGCGCCGGAGAAGTTCGAGGCCTTCTCGCGCGCATCCGCCGCGATGGTCGACGACTGGCGGATCATGCAGGCGGATACCATGGCGAACTGGCAGGCGATGACGCGCATCGCGATGACGGGAAGGCCCGCGTCGCCGACCGAGGTCTCGACGGTCATGAAGCGATCGTCCCGCGTGATCGAACGCGCGATCGCGGCGCCGGGGCGGGCGATGGCGCCGGTCCACAAACGCGCCACGGGCAATGCGCGGCGGTTGCGGACCGGCTGAGCGGGCTTACCTGCCGGCGCGCGGTTTTCCGGGTGCGAAGGTATCGCCGAAGAAATCGCCCTTGTTCCACATCGGCCGCGCGGGATCGTCGGCGATGTCCCGCGCGATCAGATAGTTGATCCGCGCGAACTTGCCGGCGGCGTTCCAGTCGATCGCCTGCGCGAGATCGTCATTGGGCTGGTGGTAGCGGCTCTTGAGGAAATCCTCCCAATGCCGGCGGCCTTCTCCGCCATAGCCGGTGACGAGGAAGACGGCGGGCACGCCCTTCTTCACGAATTCATAATGGTCGGATCGGGTGAAGATGCCCTCTTCGGGCGTCGGATCGGGCGCAAGGGTGACGCCGAGCGACGAGGCCGCCGCCGCGACCTGCGGACCGAGCGTCGAGTGCTCGGCACCGAAGGCGATGACGTCCTGGAAGTCGTAGAGCAGCAGCGGCATGTCCAGATTGACGACACCGGCGATGCCGTCCGCGGGAATGGTCGGATGCTCGGCAAAATAGCTCGCGCCGAGCAGGCCCTTCTCCTCGGCGGTGACCGCCAGGAACAGGATCGATCGCCTGGGCTTCGTTGGTGCCTCGGCGAAGGCGCGCGCTACTTCCAGCACGGTGGCGACACCGGCGGCGTTGTCCAGCGCGCCGTTGTAGATGGTGTCGCCTTCCTTCTCCGGCCGGATGCCGAGATGATCGAGGTGGCCCATCACGACGATATACTCACCCGCCAGCTTCGGGTCCGATCCCGGCAGCACGGCGGCGACGTTGGGGCTGGTGATATCCTTGTAGGCGGTGGCGATCTGGAAGCGGGCGCGGGTGGCGAGCGCGAAGCCCTTCGGCTTGCCGCCGCTGCGGTCGGCTTCCGCCAGAACGTCGGCCAGGCTGCGCTTTGCACCGGCGAACAGCGCTTCGGCCGCGGGCGTGTCGAGCGTGGCGCCTGCGCGAATGCCCGGGGCATCGACATGCGGCTTGCCGTCGGGATCGAGGAAGCTGACGCGCGGGACGGTGGCGTATTGCATCAGCGTCGACCAGGGGAACGCTTTCGCATATTCGGCGGTGGGCACGGTGATCATCGCGATCGCACCCCGCGCCTCGGCCATCTTCGCCTTTTCGGCGTTCAGATGCGCGCCGATTTCGCTGTTGGTGCCCTTGGGGAAGCCGGCGAGGACTGCGACGATCTTTCCCTTCACGTCGAGCCCACGATAATCGTCGAAGCCGAGATCGCGCTTGTCGAGGCCGAAGCCGGCGAAGACGACGGGTGCCTCGAACGCGGCATTGGCCTCGAAGGGGCTGGGTCGGGTGATGATCGCGGTGCCGTTCTTCCAGCTTTGCGTGCCGTTGGGGCCGGTCAGCCTCAGGCTCGCGCCGGCAGGGCCGAAGCTGCGTTCCTGGAAGCGGATCGGCTGGAACCAGTCGGTCCCGACCGCATTGCCCGCCGGTTTCAGCCCGAGCCGATCGAACTGGGTGGCGACGTAGCGCGCCGCGATGTCATAGCCGCGCGTGCCGGTGCCGCGCCCTTCCAGCGCGTCGTCGGCCAGGAAGGCGACATGGCCGCGCATGCCGGCGGCGGTGAAGACGGGCTCGGGCGCGGTCTGGCCTGTCGCGGTCTGGCCTGTCGCGGTCTGGCCTGTCGCGGTCTGGGCTGTCGCGGTCTGGGCCGCGAGCGGCGTGGCGAGCGCGGTGGCGATCAGCATGGCGGCGCGGATCGATCCGGTGATACGCATGGAAACTCCCTGAACTTCTGTCGTGGCCACGCGCTTAGCATGGGCGTGGCGAGGATCGAATTCCCTGAACGGGGGAATTCCATCCTGCCCGGATTCGCGTAAGGCGCTAGATCGGCCGATAGTGAGGGAGCGTCCGATGAGCGAGATCGAAACCGACGACGCGCCCGAAATCGAGCGCATCGACGAGCTGGACGAGGACGACCGGCTCAAGCCCGAATTCGTGAGCGCGGTGATCACGCGCCTCGATACGGGTGACGAGGAGGGCGTGCGCGAGCTGGTCGAGCCGCTGCACCCGGCCGACATCGCCGATCTGTTCGAGCTCGTGCCATCGGAAGCGCGCCGGCCGCTGGCGGCGGCGCTGGCGGAAAAGCTTGACGGCGACGTCCTGTCGGAAATGAACGACTGGGTTCGCGACGAGCTGATGGCCTCGCTGGCACCGCATGAGGTTGCCGAGATCGCGACCCAGCTCGACACCGATGACGCGGTCGCGATCATCGAGGAACTGGACGAGGACGACCAGCGCGCGGTGCTGCGCGCGCTTTCCCCCGACGATCGCGCCGCGATCGAGGAAGCGCTGTCCTATCCCGAGGAATCCGCCGGCCGCCTGATGCAGCGCGAGCTGGTGGCCGTGCCCGAGCACTGGACCGTCGGCCAGGTGACCGATTTCCTGCGCGACCATCCCAATCTGACCACCGATTTCTGGGAAATCTACGTGGTCGACCCGGGGCATCACCCGATCGGCACCTGCCAGCTCAGCTGGATCCTGCGCACCCCGCGCGGCATTTCCATTTCCGACGTGATGCAGCGCGAACAGACGCTGATCCCGGTCGACATGGACCAGGAGGAAGTGGCGCTCCGCTTCCAGAAATACGCGCTGATTTCGGCCGCGGTGATCGACCAGACCGGCCGGCTGGTCGGCATGATCACCGTCGACGACGTGCTGCACATCATCCAGGAAGAGGCCGGCGAGGATATCCTGCGGCTGTCCGGCGCGGGCGAGGGCGATATCAACGAGCCGGTGCTCGACAGCTATCGCACGCGCGTCCGCTGGCTGATCGCCAATCTCGGCACGGCGCTGGTCGCGTCCACGATCATCGGCGCGTTCGAGGGCACGATCGCCAAGATGGTGGCGCTCGCGACGCTGATGCCGATCGTGGCGGGGGTGGGCGGCAATGCCGGCACGCAGACCATGGCGGTCACCGTCCGCGCGCTCGCCACCAACCAGCTGACCCAGTCCAACACTTTGCGCACGATCGTGCGCGAGATCCGCGTCGCGCTGCTCAACGGGCTGACGGTGGCGGCGGTGATCGGGATCGGGGTCTCGCTGGTGTTCATGAACCCGCAGCTGGGCGGGGTGATCGCGGCGGCGATGCTGTTCAACATCGTGATCGCGGGGCTGGCCGGCGTACTGGTGCCGGTGACGTTGGAGCGCGCGGGGGCCGACCCGGCGGTGTCCTCCTCCGTATTCGTGACGATGACGACCGATTCGATCGGCTTCCTCGCCTTCCTGGGCCTCGCCACCGCGACCGGGATCAGCGGCTGACCGCGATGGAGGGGAAGGCGGCGGATGTTGGGGCGGGGCGGCTTCACCTGACCAAGGTCGCGGTCGGGTGTAGCTCGGTCGAGGATCTGCGCGGCTGGAGCGCCGAGGATGGCGGGACGGGCGAGGTCACCATCCATACCCGCTATCGCCCCAAGCGCGATGCCGAGCTGATCGGCGGCTCGCTCTACTGGATCCTCGCGCATCGGCTGGCAGCGCGGCAGACGATCCTGGGTTTCACCGATGCACCCGATGGCCGCCGCACGCTGATCCGGCTGGAATCCAAGGTGGTTCTGGTGCGTGCGCAGCCGAAGCGGGCGCATCAGGGCTGGCGCTATCTGACTGACGAGGACGCTCCCGCCGACCTTTCCGACGCGGTCGGGCTGGACGGGCTGCCGACGCATCTGGCGGACGAACTGGCGGCGCTCGCGCTGCTCTGAGCGCGCCGGCGGTGCCGGTTTCCGAGACAGCCTCCCCCGAATCTCCTAGGCGGCCGCGAATCTATCGCTTGCCGGGAGCCCCCCGCGCGCCCATGTGGCGGCAATGCCTTTCAGTAAACTGCCGACGCTTCTGTCCGAAGCGCTCACCGAACGTGGCTATGCCGCACCCACCCCCGTCCAGGCCGCCGTGCTGGAGGCCGAGGCCGACGGCCGCGATCTGATCGTTTCCGCGCAGACCGGATCTGGCAAGACCGTGGCCTTCGGCATGGCGATGGCGCCGCAGCTGCTGGGCGAGGACGGGCGGATGCCGTTCGTCTCCGCCCCGCTCGCGCTCGCCATCGCGCCGACGCGCGAACTGGCGCTGCAGGTCAGCCGGGAACTGGTGTGGCTCTATGGCAAGGCAGGCGCGCGGATCGCGACCTGCGTCGGCGGGATGGACGCGTCCAAGGAACGTCGGGCCCTGTCGCAGGGCGCGCATATCGTGGTGGGAACGCCGGGCCGGCTGCGCGATCACCTCGAACGCGGCGCGCTCGACCTGTCGGCGCTGCGCGTCGCGGTGCTCGACGAGGCCGACGAGATGCTCGACATGGGTTTCCGCGAGGATCTGGAGCAGATCCTGGACGGCACCCCGGCCGAGCGCCGCACGCTGCTGTTCTCCGCCACCATGCCCAAGCCGATCGTCGCGCTGGCCAAGCGCTACCAGAAGGATGCGCTGCGCATCTCGACGGTGGGCGAGGATCGCGGCCATGGCGATATCAGCTATCAGGCGGTCACCGTCGCGCCGGCCGACATCGAGAATGCGGTGGTCAACCTGCTGCGTTTCCACGAGGCCGAATCGGCGATGCTGTTCTGCGCGACCCGCGACAATGTCCGCCATCTCCATGCCGCGCTGATCGAGCGCGGCTTCGCGGCGGTGGCGCTTTCGGGCGAGCATAGCCAGAACGAGCGCAACCACGCGCTGCAGGCTTTGCGCGATCGCCGCGCGCGGGTGTGCGTCGCGACCGACGTCGCCGCGCGTGGGATCGACCTGCCGACGCTGTCGCTGGTCGTCCATGTCGAGCTGCCGCGCGATGCCGAGACGCTGCAGCACCGTTCGGGCCGCACCGGCCGCGCGGGCAAGAAGGGCACCGCGGTGCTGATCGTGCCCTATCCGCGCCGCCGCCGCGTCGACATGATGCTGCGCGGCGCGCGCATCGCGGCGGAGTGGATCAACGCGCCCACGCCCGAGGACATCCGCCGCAACGATCACGATCGGCTGCTCGCCACGCTGCTGCAGCCGATCGAGGTCGACGACGAGGATCGCGCGCTGGCCGCGCGGCTGATCGCCGAGCGGAGCCCCGAGGATATCGCGGCGGCGCTGGTCCGCGCGCACCGCGCCCGGCTGCCCGCGCCGGAGGAACTGCTCGACCAGACAGCCGCACCCGCCCGGCCCGATGGCCCGCGCGCCGGTTTCGAGGATACGGTGTGGTTCCGGATGAACATCGGCCGCCGCCACAACGC
>Ga0160461_1000641_pt1 | contig 20764 bp, 15 predicted proteins | sample HID1975I_E6MG_FD_108266 | JGI IMG/M metagenome (GOLD analysis project Ga0160461, IMG submission 108266) | Enriched soil microbial communities from UW Madison campus, WI, USA - HID1975I_E6 MG | ecosystem: Environmental > Terrestrial > Soil > Unclassified | place: USA: Madison, Wisconsin...
AACGGCCCGATCGTAGTGGGCGACGTGATCGTCGTCAGCGGCGGCGGCGGTGGCGGCGGGGCCGATGCGGGCGACGGCGGCGACAAGCGCGAGGGCACGCCGGAGGATGTGCGCGGTTACGATGTGCGCTCGGGCAAGCTGCTCTGGACGTTCCATGTGATGCCGCAGGAAGGGGATCCTGCGCGCAAGAGCTGGGGCCTCGATTCGGCGAAGGACGTCGGCCACATGGGCGCCTGGGCGACGATGAGCGCCGACGAGAAGCTCGGCCTCGTCTATGTGCCGCTGACCGCGCCCAGCAATTCCTACTACGGCGGCCATCGGCCGGGCGACAATCTGTACGCCAACAGCCTCGTCGCGCTCGACGCGAAGACCGGCAAGCGCGCGTGGCATTACCAGATGGTCCATCACGACCTGTGGGATTACGACAACGCCTCGCCGCCGACGCTGGGCACGATCACCCATGGCGGCAAGCGTGTCGATGTCGTGATCCAGCCGAACAAGACCGGCTTCCTGTTCGTGTTCGATCGCAAGACCGGCAAGCCGATCTGGCCGATCGAGGAACGGCCGGTGCCGCAGTCGACCGTGCCGGGCGAGGCGACCTCGCCGACGCAGCCCTTCCCGACCAAGCCCGAGCCGTTCGACCGGCAGGGCGTCACCGAGGCCGACCTGATCGACTTCACGCCGGAAATCGCGTCGGAGGCGAAGCGGATCGCGTCGCATTACACGATGGGGCCGCTGTTCTCGCCGCCGCTGCTGCGCGAGCCCGGCCCGAACGGCAAGAAGGGCGTGCTCGCCGCGCCGGGCGCCTGGGGATCGGGCAACTGGAACACGGGCGCGTTCGATCCCGAGACGGGGCGCTATTACGCGGTGTCGATGACGCTGGTGAACGCCTTCGTGCTCGCGAAGACCGACAAGCCGGGCGCGACCATCGCCTATCAGTGGCCGGGGCCGGAAGAGGGTGTCGAAGCCGATCCTGAGACCGCGCTGTACGGGCCGGGGCCGCACGGGCTGCCGCTGCTCAAGCCGCCCTATGGCCGGATCACCGCCTATGACATGAACAAGGGCGACAAGCTGTGGACGGTGGCGAACGGCGATGGCCCGCGCGATCATCCCGCGCTCAAGGGGCTGAACCTGCCGCCGCTCGGCACGCCGGGCCGGCCCGCGCCGCTGCTGACGAAGACGCTGCTGTTCCTGGGCGAGAGCAGCGATGCGATCTACGGTCAGTCGGGCGTCGCCGGCACCTCCACCTTCCGCGCCTATGACAAGACGAGCGGGGCTGAGCTGTGGCGCACGACGCTGCCGGCCGGCGCGACCGGCGGCCCGATCACCTATGAGGTCGACGGTCGCCAGATCATCATCGTACCCGTCGGCGGCAAGCAGTTCGGGGCGGGCTGGCTCGCTTACGGCCTGCCGGGATGACCGTCCGATCATTGCGAATATTCGCGACCTGCCATCAACGAGAAGTCCGGAGGAAATCCATGATCCGCGCCACGCTCGGCCTTGCCGCGCTCCTGATCTCATCGCCATCGCTGGCGGCACCCGCCGGCGTGGTGAAGATCACCCCGGCCGAAGCCGCCGGCCCCGTGCTCGAACGACCGGAGACCACGAAGGGCGATAACAACGGGGTGCCCTTCAAGTGGTTCGAGATGCTGAAATCGGCCGACAAGACTGTTTCGGCGGGATTTTATGAAGAGGGTCCGTCCGACATCAGTTACGACGCCTATGAGGTCGACGAGTTCATGTATTTCGTGACGGGTGGGGTGACGTTGACTGCCGCCGATGGTAGCGTCACGGAAGTGGGGCCGGGGGATGGGGTGACGATCCCCAAGGGCTGGAAAGGGCGCTGGAAATCCAGCGGCTACACCAAATACTACGTCACCTATGAATCGGGACGCTGATGTCCCGGGCATGCTGTAATGACCGGCCGACCGGCCGGGTTTGGGGGCTAGGCATGAAGGCAGGTTCCGCACTGTTCCAGTTGATGACCGCGACGGCGCTTGCCGCGTCGGCCATCGCATTCGCGCCCGCTGCGGCGCAGACCGCGCAACCGCCGGAATTGCAGCCGGAGGAAAGCGACGTCGCGCCGATGCCGCCGCTTTCGCCGCGCTGGATCTTCGTCAGCACCGCCTGGGCGGGGCAGGGCACGCGCATCTTCGACGGCGACAGCGGCAAGATGGTCGGGCTGATCCACCACGGCCCGATGGCGAACGTGACGATCGATCCGCGCGCGAAGTCCTACTATGTTTCGGAAACGATCTGGACGAAGGGCAATCGCGGCACGCGGCAGGACATGGTCACCGTCTATGACGCGAAGACGATGAACCTCGTGCGCGAGATCCCTCTGCCCGGCCGGCAGCTGGTGTCTTTCCGCAAGAACAACTTCACCGTCAGCGCCGATGGTCGCTACGGCTATTCGTACAACATGGACCCGGCGTCATCGATCGTGGTGGTCGATCTCGACAAGAACCGGGTCGTCCAGAATATCGAGGTACCGGGCTGCGGACTTTCCTTCGCGGCGGTCAACGACGTGGTCGGGTCGCTCTGCGCCGACGGCACGATCGCGCTGGCGAAGGTCGGCTCCAAGGCCGAGGTCGGCCATAGCGCCAGCTTCTTCTCGGCCGAGGATGACCCGATCTTCGACAACATCGTGATCGACCCGACCGGCAAGGCGACGATGCTGTCCTATACTGGGCTGATCTACGAGGCGAAGCTGGACGCGCCCGAACTGGCGAGTGGCGGCGCGGTCGCGCCCGGCTGGTCGGTGCAGGAAGCCGCCGGCATGCCCAAGCCGACCAGCGCGCCGGTGGTGGCCAACTGGTTCCCCGGCGGCCGCCAGCCGCTCGCGGTCCATCGCGCCAGCGGGAAGCTGTTCGTCCTGATGCACATGGGCGAATACTGGAGCCAGAAGGAGGGCGGCGAAGAGGTATGGGTGCTCGACGGGGCCAGCAAGAAGTTGCTCGCCCGCCGCAAGCTGCCCGATCACGCCGGCCTGATCGAGGTGACGCAGGACGCCAAGCCGCTGGTCTATGTGAACAACGAGGCGTGCAAGCTCTGGGTGTTCGACGCCGAGACCTTCGCGCTGAAGTATGAATTGAGCGACGTCGGCAGCGGCATCCTCGCTACCGCCGCGAAGTAAGGGGGCACCCATGCTGACGATACTGATCATCTCGCAGGTTCTCACCTGGATCCTGCTGGGCGTCACCGTCGTGGCGCTGCTTGCGGTCGCGCGGCAGGTCGGCGTGCTCCATGAACGCGTCGCGCCGGTGGGAGTGCTCACCCCCAGCCAGGGGCCGGCGGTAGGCAGCCCCGCGCCGCGCATGATGGTGACCGCGATCGACGGCCAGTCGGTCGACCTGGGCGGCGCGTTGCCGAAGGGCGGACGGCGGCTGATGCTGTTCGTGTCGGCGCAATGCCCGATCTGCAAGAAGCTGATCCCGTTCGTGAAGAGCTTCGCGCGCGACGAGAAGCTCGACGTGGTGTTCCTGGGCGACGACAACGATGCCACCCAGCGCGCGATGATCGCCTCGGCGGGGATCGGGGCCTATCCCTTCGTCAACGATGGCGCGGTCGGCCGCCAGTATGGCGTCGACAAGCTGCCCCATGCGGTGCTGCTCGCCGACGACGGCCGCATCATATCGCGCGGCCTGGTCAATAGCCGCGAGCATCTGGAAAGCATGATCGTCGCGGACGAAACGGGTCATGCGTCGGTGCAGGATTTCCTGCGCAGCCGCGTCACCAATGAAAACGAAGCCGCGTGAAGACGAAATCGAAGCGAGAAGGCAAGCACATGGCAATGATCGATCCCGATGGCCGCACCGAAGGCCTGCTGCGCAAGCTGGCTGGCCACACCTCGCGCCGGAGCATCCTTTCGCGGTTCGGCCTCGCGCTCGTCGCGGCACCGGTGTTCCCGCTGCTGCCCGTCAGCCGGGCGATGGCGGCCAAGGATCGCTCCCCTCAGGCGCTGACGACATTCGCCCGGGAAGCGCAGACCAAGGACAACACCAAGTGCGATTACTGGCGCTATTGCGCGATCGACGGGTCGCTCTGCACCTGCTGCGGCGGCGGGGTACACACCTGCCCGGCCGGTTCGGAGCCGTCGCCCACCAGCTGGGTCGGCACCTGCATCAACCCCGATGACGAGCGAGCCTATCTGATCGCCTATCGCGACTGCTGCGGCAAGGCGACGTGCAACCAGTGCAACTGCGACAACACCGATCGCGCGACCGAAACCTATCGGCCGCAGACCAACAACGACATCATCTGGTGCTTCGGCGTGTCGAGCATGGAGTATCACTGCTCCACGGCGGTGCTGGTCGGCACGGCGCAGTAAGCCACGCGACGGGATATGCGGTCGCGGCGTATCGGGGGCCTGTCGGTCGGGCCGGTGCTCGCCCTGTCGCTTGCGATCGGGGTGGGGGCATCGGCCAGACCGGCAAGTGACGCGCTGAACACCAGCGCTCTCAATGCGGAGGCGATGGCGCCCCCGCCGGCGGCCGCGCCCGCGATGGCGACGGCGCGATCGGACTATATCGAGCATTGCGGCGGCTGCCACGGACTGGCCGGCAGCTCGGCACCCGCCAAGGTGCCGGAGCTGCGTGGCCGGGTCGGCTATTTCATGTGCACGCCGGAAGGGCGGGATTACCTGATCCGTGTCCCCAACGTCGCGCATGTCGCGATCCCGGAAGCGGCGAACCTGGCGCGGCTGATGAACTATGTGACGCAGGAGATCGGCGCGGGTAGCCGGCCGTCCGCCGCGCGCGACTATTCGGCGGAAGAGGTGGCGGCGCTGCGGGAGCGTCCGCTTGGCCGTGAATCGCTGGTCGGCGAACGCGCCCGGCTGGTTGAAAAGCTGATCCGCAGCTGCCGGGCGCCGGCTGCGCTGCGCGACCTGTACGGGCGACCAGCCGCCGCGCGATAGTCTGGATCCAGAACCAACCGTTCGTGTCGAGCGAAGTCGAGACATTGGGCAACCGGTTCGCAGGTTTCTCGACTTCGCTCGACACGAACGGTTTTCAGTACGCAAGGAGCCCCTTCGCTTCCTGGCGAAAGCGAAGGGAGCCCTGACCGTCCTCAGCTTGTCTTGACGATCGGCAGGCTGCGGAGGCGCTGACCGGTGGCGGCGAAGACCGCATTGGCGAGCGCGGCCGCCGCACCGGCGGTGGGGGGCTCGCCCATGCCGCCGGGCTTTTCGGTGTTGGTCACGACATGCGCCTCGACACGGGGAGCGTTGTTCATCCGCAGCAGCGGATAGTCGTGGTAGTTGGATTGCTCCACCGCGCCGCCCGCGATCGTGATCTTGCCGTAGAGCGCGGCGCTGAGGCCGAAGATGATCCCGCCTTCGACCTGCGCCTTGATGCCGGTCGGGTTGATCGGCAGGCCGCAGTCGACGACGGCGACCACGCGATGGACGCGCGGTTCGCCTTCCGCGCTCATCTCCACCTCCGCCACCTGCGCCAGATAGCTGTCCCACGCCTGCACCAGCGACACGCCACGGCCCCAGCCTTTCGCCAAGGGCTTGCCCCAGCCCGCCTTCTCGCCGACCAGGCGGAGAACCTCCTTGGCACGCGGATCCTTGGCCAGGCCGATGCGATAGGCGAGGGGATCGGCACCGGCGGCGGCGGCAAGCTCGTCGATGAAGCTCTCCACCACGAAGGTGCTGCGCAGCGGCCCGACGCCGCGCCACCAGCCGGTGGTGATCGCGCTTTCCTGCCGCACATAATCCACGGTCAGGTTGGGCAGTTCATAGGGCGGTTTCGCCGCGCCCTCGACGGCATCGGCATCCACGCCGTCGTAATATTTCGGGTAGAGCCGCGCCATGATCGAGGAGCCGACGATACGGTGCGTCCAGGCGACCGGCTTGCCGGCCGCGTCCAGACCGGCGACGAGCCGATCCTGATAGGCCGGGCGGAAAATGTCCTGGCGGACATCCTCCTCGCGCGACCAGACGACCTTGACCGGGCTGTCGACCTGCTTGGCGATGGCGACCGCGCGGGCGATCATGTCCGCCTCCAGCCGCCGGCCGAAGCTGCCGCCGAGCGTGTAGTTGTGGAGGATCACCTTTTCGACCGGCAGGCCGGCGGCGGTGGCGGCGGTGGCGCGCGCATCGGCCGGGATCTGCGTGCCCGTCCAGACGTCGCAGCGGTCGGCGCGGACATGCACGGTGCAGTTACCCGGCTCCATCGCGGCATGGGCCAGGAAGGGCTGGGCATAGGTCGCCTCGACGCGCTTGGCGGCACCCTTCATCGCGGTGGCGACATCGCCGGCCTGGTTGGCGACCTTGCCCTCGCGGGCCAGCGCGGCGGCCAGATCGGCGTCGATCGCGGCCTGCTGCAGCCCGGCATTGGGGCCGGCGTCCCATACGGGCGCGAGTGCCTCCAGCCCCTTATGTGCCGCCCAATAGTGATCCGCGACGACGGCGACGACGTCTTCCAGCTTGACGACCTGGCGAACGCCCTTGATCGCCATGGCCGCCGCATCATTCGCCGATTTGAGCTTGCCGCCGAAGCTGGGGCTGGCCTGCAGCGTGGCGATCTTCATGCCGGGAATCTTGACGTCGACGCCGTAGACGATCGTGCCGTCGGTCTTGCCCGGCGCGTCGAGGCGCACGGTCGGCTGGCCGATCACGCGAAAGGCCGAGGGTTCCTTGAGGGGGGCCTTCTCCGGCACGGGCAGCGCGCTCGCCGCCGCGACCAGATCGCCGTAGCCGATCGAACGCTTGCCGGCCGCGTCGATGACCTTGCCGCCTTCGGTGCGGCAGCTTTCCGGCGCGACCTTCCACTGCGCGGCCGCGGCGGCGACCAGCACCGCGCGGGCGTTCGCGCCGGCCTGGCGCATCGGTTCCCATGTCTCGCGGATCGAGGTCGACCCGCCGGTGTCCTGGCTGAGCGGCTTGAACAGCTCGCGCTCGCCGCCCGGCACCTCGATCGCCACGGCGGACAGCGGCACGTCCAGTTCCTCGGCGATCAGCATCGGGATGGTCGTGTAGACGCCCTGGCCCATTTCGGACTTGGGCAGGATGATCGTGACCGCGCCATCGGCGGCGATCCGCAGTACGGCGCTGGGCGAGAAGGCGGCGGGGGCGGCCGCACCGGCGCGGGCCGGCGGGATGCCGATCAGCAGCACGGCACCACCGACGGCACCGGCCTGCAACAGGTTGCGGCGGCTGAGGCTCACGGTCGCGGTCATGCTGCGGCTCCCTGCGTGGCGCAGGCATGGATGGCGGCGCGGATCCGGTCATAGGTGCCGCAGCGGCAGAGATTGCCGGCCATGGCGTCGTCGATCTCGGCATCGGTCGGCTTGGGGTTGGTCGCGAGCAGCGCGCTGGCCGCGACGATCTGCCCCGACTGGCAATAGCCGCACTGCGCCACGTCCAGCGAACGCCATGCCGCCTGCACCTTGCGGCCGATGTCGCTGCTCACGACGCCCTCGATCGTGGTGATCTTCGCGGTGCCGACGTCGCCGATCGGCGTCTGGCAGGATCGGACTGCTTCGCCATCGAGATGCACGGTGCACGCGCCGCAGAGCCCCGCGCCACAGCCGAACTTGGTGCCCATCATGCCGACCAGGTCGCGCAGCACCCACAGCATCGGCATGTCCGCCTCCGCTTCGACGGCGTGGTCGCGCCCGTTGATGTTGATCATGTAGGCCATTGCCGAAAAATTCCCTCGCTCGGCCGGCATTTGCCGGTTCCCATCATCCCACGATCGAACCGCAGGGGCGTCCAGCGCAAGTGCAAACCGCATCTTTTTCGGTGCCTCGCGAACACCGGGCGGGCCGGTCTTGGCAACTTGCCGCCGATCGCTGATGCTTCCTAGCGTCGGTTCGGGATTGCGGTCGTCGGCGGGTCTGGCGAGGAGAATGGCAGATGGCGGGAAAAGACGGAAAGCGCACTGATGGCGCGGGGGCATGGCCGGCGATCGCGCGGCGCGATTTCATCGGTGGCATTGCGGCAGGTGCCACATTGGGGGCGACTCTTTCCGCCACCGGCGCGGCGGCGCAGTCGAGCACGGGTCAACCGGCGCAGGCGGTGCCGGCGGCCGACGTCTATCCGCCGGTGCGGACGGGGCTGCGCGGCCAGTATCCCGGATCGTTCGAGGCGGCCCATGCCGCGCGCGACGGGGATTTCACCGGCCCGGTGTCGGCAGAAGACAGTGGCGAGCATTACGACCTGGTGATCGTCGGCGGCGGTATTTCCGGCCTGTCGGCAGCGCATTTCTATCGCAAGGCGATGGGGGACGATCGCAAGATCTTGATCCTCGACAATCACGATGACTTCGGCGGCCATGCCAAGCGCAACGAGTTCCATCACGAGGGGCGGACGATCCTCTCTTATGGTGGGACGATGAGCATCGAGACGCCGTTTCCGTACAGCTACGTTTCCAAATCGCTGCTGGCGGACATCGGCGTCGTGCCGTCGACCTATGAGCGCTACGATCGTCGCGACACCTATAAGGGGCTCGGCCGGGGCGTCTTCTTCGACCGTGAAAATTTCGGACGGGACCGCCTGGTGCCCGGCATGGGCAAGCGCCCGTGGGACCAATTCTTCGCGGACGCGCCGTTGGCGCCTAAGCTGCGCGAGGCGATGACGCGGCTCTACACCGCGAAGACGGAATATCTGCCGGGGATGGACCCGGTTGCGCGCGCGCAGGCGCTGAAGGCGATGAGCTATCAGGATTTCCTGCTGAAGCATGTCGGCCTGCCCCGCGAATGCCTGCCCTATTTCGCAGGCATGGGATATCGCAACAACATGCGCGTCGACAGCTGCCCGGCGTTCACGGCGTGGCGCAATGGCGCGCCGGGCTTCGCGGGCATGGACATCGCCAAGCAGATCTCCGGCGATGCCGAGCATTTCCATTTCCCGGACGGCAATGCGTCGATCGCGCGGTTGCTGGTGGCGAAGCTGGTGCCGGGCGTGTTTCCGCCCGGCCAGACGCAGGAAAGCATCGTTCTCGCACCCTGCACCTACGCTGCGCTCGACGTACCGGCCAACCCGACGCGCGTCCGGCTGGGCAGCATGGTTATCCGCGCCGAGCATCTCGACGGGGTGAAACCGACGACGGACCAGGCGGTGCGGGTCGTCTATGTGAAGGACGGACGGCGCGTCTCGGTGACGGGGGCCAACGTCATCCTGGCGTGCTTCAACAACATCATCCCGTTCATCGCGCCCGAATTGCCGGACCCGCAGAAGGAGGCACTGCGCTATGCCTCCAAGGTGCCGATGCTCTACACCAATGTGCTGATCCGCAACTGGCATGCGTGGACGGCGCTGGGCGTGTCCTCGATCTACGCGCCCAACGGCTATCACCCGAATGTCTCGCTCGACATTCCGCTGGAGATCGGCGGCTATCGCAGCGCCGCCACGCCGGATCAGGCGGTGGTCGTGCATATGGTGCGCAATCCCAACCAGCCCGGCCTGCCGCGCCGCGACCAGAACCGCGCCGGCCGGATGGAGATGCTCGAAACGCCGTTCGAGACCATCGAGAAGGAGATCCGCGACCAGCTCGACCGGATGCTCCGCCCCGGCGGCTTCCGATCGGATCGCGACATTCTGGCGATTACGGCCAATCGCTGGCCACATGGCTACGCCTACACCTACGACACGCTTGGCGATCCGGAGATGGCGGACAGCGATCGGCCGCATGTGATCGGCCGCAAGCCGTTTGGGCGGATCGCGATCGCCAACTGCGATTCGGGCGCGTCGGCCTTCACCAATGTCGCGATCGACCAGGCCGATCGCGCCGTGCAGGAAATCCTGATCAGTCGCGGACTGACCTGATCGGGCGGGCATTTCAGCAACAGGGGAGAGTGAAGCGATGAAGACGATCGTTATGGGTTTCGCGGCCGGGGTCGCCGCGTTGGCGGGGCAGGCGGCATCGGCGCAGACGACCGCCGCACCCGCGCCGGATTGCGCGGCCGACCCGATCTACCAGCAGCAGGATTTCACGCTGGGCCACTGGGACGTCTACAACAAGGGCGTGAAGACGGCCGAGGTGAAGATGGAACGCGTGCTCGGTGGCTGTGCGATCTATGAGGTGTGGACCCCGCTGGGCGAGAACAAGAAGGGCCATGGTCTCGGCCTGTTCGCCTATTCGCGGATGAACAAGCAGTGGGGTTATTTCTGGGTGGCGGACAACCCTGCCAACACGGTCTTCACCGGATCGCTGATCAAGCCCGGCGAGATGCGCTACGTCACCGAGCGTCCGTTGCCGACCGGCGGCACCCGGCTGCGCCACTGGACCCTGTCGCTGGAGCCGGATGGCACGGTGCGGGAGCTTTCGGTCGGCACCGATGACCGCAAGACGTGGACCACAGAATACGATCTGATCTGGCACAAGAAGAAGTAAGGAGTTTTTTGTAGCGTCACCCCAGCGCAGGCTGGGGTCGGTCCCCGCAGGAGCAGTCCTTGCCGAGAACGACCCCAGCCTGCGCTGGGGTGACGCTCTTGGATGTTTACACGTTCCTCGGCACGAACGGGAATGTCCGGCGCTCGATGACCTCGCTCGCGGCGCGGTGCGCTTCCAGGAAGGCGGCGTCGGTGTGGGGGCTGGCCGAAGCGTCCGAATTGGCGATGCTGACCAGGCCGAAGGGCTTGCGCCCGATCACGCAGGGGCGGGTCTCGCTCTGCGAATAGACCCATTCCACTGGTTCGTAGAGGCTGTTGTAGGTATAGGCATAGCCGTGCGGCCAGCGGTTTACGGTGATGCCGGCGATGTCGCGCGCGGGATCGAAACCGCCGGGACCGAGGATTCGGGCCAGCTGGCTGCGCGTTTCCCGCTCGAAGGTCTCGAAGCTGGTATCGAGCAGGTTCTGTCGCCCGACGCGATGCTGGTCGCGCTTGGGAAGGCCGGGCACGGCCATCACCTTGACGCAATGAAGCGCGATCGGTTCGTCCGGCGACATCGGATGCTTCAGGCCGCCCAGGCTGACCGCTTCGGTCAGCTCGATGCTTTCATGGAACATCGTCGGCGCGTTGATCCGGCTGATGCCGAGCTTGGCGAAGGCGCGCCAGTTGCGCAGCGCGACGTTGGTGTAGACGAGCGGCCCCTTCACGCCATAGGCCAGCGCTTCGCGCTGCGTCTCGGGCAGTTCGGGCATGATGTAGGGGATCATCATGTTCCAGTTGGCGAGGATCACCGCCTTGCCGTTGACCTTCTCCAGCTTGCCGCCGCGCATATAGGTGACGCCGACCTGCGTCGCGGTGGCGGGATCGCCGTCGTGCTTCACGTTGAGCACCGTGCTCGACAGGCGGATGCGCGCGGGCTGGCCCGGCAGGTCGAGCTTGCCGTAGTCGATCACGGCGGTGCCCATGTCCTCCTGCGTACGCCCGGCGGTGGCGGCGGGGATCAGCCCGGCGACGATCAGCCGCGCCAGTGTGGCGTTGCCGTCCGGGAAGTGGATAGCCTCGCTCGATTCCTTCTGCCGGCCGTGATGCCCGCCGGGCAGATCGGCGAACAGCCCTTCCGGCACCTCGCCCAGCCCCAGGCCGGAGAAGCCCGGATAACCCTGCACCCACCCGAACAACGCGGGCGCGGCATCTGCCCCGACGCAGAAGCTCTGATGGCCCATGTTCTGGTAGAACCACATCGCCTCTTCGCTGATGCCGATCGTCTTCATGTAGTAATCGCGGAAGGAGGTGCGGGCGAGGAAGTCCTTCTTCTCGGCCACGCTCTTGCCGGCCAGGTAATCGGGATGGTCGGGCGCGAGCAGCCGGGCGAGTTCGGCCTGTGCCTTGGCAGACAGCGGCGTGCCCTTCAGCACCTCGGGCGACATCGCCCGGCGTCCCGGCCCGCCGCGCACGGCCAGATAGTCGCGCTTCCACGTTTCCTTGTCGAAGAAGTCCGCGCCCTTTAGGCCGAGCGAGCTGTAGAGCTTTTCCTCATGCTCGTTGTTCTTCACGAAGCGGGCGATGTCGACGCCGATGTCGTCGAGGATGCGTTTGGCCCACAGGTTGTAGCGTTGCGGCGATTCGATGTTGAGCGTGCCGCCATTGATCACGAGCTGGCGGCCGTCGACGGTGAACTCGTTGCGCTTGGCGTGGCCGCCGAAATCGTCGTGATTGTCGAGGATCAGCACCGATACGTCGCGGCCGACATCCTTCATGAAGAAATGCGCGGCGGCCAGGCCGCTGAGCCCGCCGCCGACGATGACGAGGTCATACGTCTCGCCGATATCGCGCGCGTCCTTGGGATCGAGCGTCCCGTCCCGCAGGGCATGTGCGCCCTCGAACGCGCCGGGGTGGCTGCCGCGCATCCCCGTCTTCGCCGGGGGGTAGCTGGTGTCGGCGGGGGCGCCGCCGGGTCCGGGTGCGGCGGCCCGGGCCATTCCCGATCCCATCGTCGCGAGCGCACCGATCGCCACGGCGGTGCCATTCACGAAATCCCGCCGGGTGATCGCCCGGCCCATACCCAGTTCGTTGTCGCTCGCCATCACCCACCCATAAACCCGCAGCAATCGACGACAAGCATCACGCGCGTGCGCAGGCGGCGGACAGTTGCGAAGCGGGGCGGCGGCGGTGCTCGACGGACACCGCCGCGCGGGCCGCAGCTACCGTCCGAGTTCACGCACCAGATCCACGAAGGCTCGCACGCCGCTCGGCAGCAGGCGGCGGCTGGGGTAATAGATGTGAAAACCGGAAAAGGGCGGGGTCCAGTCGTCGAGGAGCTGGACGAGTTCGCCGCTGGCGATCGCGGCCTGCGCGAGGTCGCTGATCACGAAGGCGATGCCGAGGCCTTGGCGGGCGGCGATCACGGCCTGCTCCATCGTGCCGAGGATGATCGGGCCGGGCGGGTCGATCGTCATTTCCTGCCCGCGATGTTCGAATTCCCAGCGATAGAGCTTGCCGCTGGCCATGCGGAAACGAATGCAGCGATGGCGCATCAGATCGTCGGGCGCGGCGGGTTCGCCATGGCGGGCGATGTAGTCCGGCGAGGCGACGGCGATGAAACACTCGTCACCGCCGAAGGGCACGGCGATCATGTCCTGCGGGATCGCCTCGCCCAGCCGGATGCCGATGTCGAACCCGTCGGCGATCACGTCGGACAATGCCTGGTCGGTGACGAGATCGATCTGCACGTCGGGATATCGCCGGTGGAATTCGGGCAGGACGACGTTCAACAGGATTTCGTGCCCGCGTGAGGAGGAATTGATCCGCACGGTGCCGCTCGGCCGGTCGGTGAGCATTCGGACTTCGGCCAGCGCTTCGTCGAGCCCAGTGAGCACGGGGCCGAGCCCGGCAATCAGGCGCAGCCCCGCCTCGGTGGCGGCGACGCTGCGGGTGGTGCGGTTGAAGAGCCGGAGACCGAGCCGCTCCTCCAGCCCGCGCATCATGTGGCTGAGGGTCGAGGGCGAGACGCGGAGTTCGTCGGCGGCCGCGCGGAAGCTACGGTGGCGCGCAATCGTGGTGAAAGCGGTGAGCTCGACTAAGGTGGGGCGATCATTCATGGCCCATCACCAGTAACCTATGCGCATCCGTGGGGATAGTGCGTGAAGAGCGACGGCTTTAGAAGGAGCCTTGTCCGGTCTCCGCTTCTCCCCCGCGGATGATCGGAACCTCTTTCATGCGGAGCTCCCCCGATGCAGACCAAGGCCTTTGCCGCGCAGAGCGCGACCACCCCGCTCGCCGAGACGCTGATCGACCGGCGCGAGCCCGGCCCGAAGGACGTGCTGATCGACATCCTCTATTGCGGCGTCTGCCATTCCGATCTCCACACCGCGCGTGGCGAATGGGCGGGCATCCGCTTTCCGGCGGTGCCGGGTCATGAGATCGTCGGCCGCGTTTCCGCCGTCGGCGGCGAGGTGACGAAGGTCGCCACCGGCGATCTGGTCGGCGTCGGCTGCATGGTCGACAGCTGCCGAAGCTGTGCGTCCTGCCATGACGGGCTGGAGCAGTATTGCGAGGGGCCGCATGGCTTCCAGCAGACCTACAACGGCTGGCTCGACGGGTCGGGCGAGAATACGCTGGGCGGCTATGCCGCCGCGATCACCGTGGACGAGCATTTCGTGCTGAAAGTCGCGCATGGCGAGGGCGATCTGGCCGGAGTCGCGCCGCTGCTCTGTGCCGGGATCACCACCTGGTCGCCGTTGCGCCATTGGGGCACGGGGCCGGGCAAGAAGGTCGGCGTGGCCGGCATCGGCGGGCTTGGCCATATGGGGATCAAGCTGGCCCATGCGCTGGGCGCACATGTTGTTGCGTTCACGACGTCGGAGAGCAAGCGCCAGGCCGCGCTGGAACTGGGCGCGGACGAGGTGGTGATCTCGCGCGATCCGGATGCGATGAAGGCCCATGCGGGCAGCTTCGACCTGATCGTCGACACCGTCGCGGCGAGCCACGATCTCGATGCGTTCATCGCGCTGCTCAAGCGCGATGGTGCGCTGGTGCTGGTCGGCGCGCCGGAGCATCCGCATCCCTCGCCCTCGGTCTTCCCGATGCTGATGGGGCGCAAGTCGCTGGCGGGGTCGGCGATCGGCGGCATTCCCGAGACGCAGGAGATGCTCGATTTCTGCGCCGAGCATGGGATCACCGCCGACGTCGAGATGATCGCGATGCAGGATATCGAGGCGGCCTATGCTCGGATGCTGAAGAGCGACGTGAAGTATCGCTTCGTCATCGACATGGCGACGCTGAAGTAGACGAACGGGAAGGGCGGGGCGGGGTTATTGCCCCGCCTTTGCTGCCCCTGCCCGGTCGAGCAGATAGAGGCGTATCGTCTCCGCCTGCGCCGGGCTGAGCGCGCTCGCGAAGGACGCCATGCCGTTGTCCTTGAGCGCACCGCCGAGCACGACTTCCGAGAAGACCTCCGCAGCAAGCGCCGGGCTCTGGCGCAGGTCGGGGTTCAGGCCGCGATTGGCGGCCTGGTCGCCGTGGCAGATCGAGCAATAGGTGGCGTAGAGCAGCCGCCCCTCGGCCAGCGTGGCGGCGGAAGTCGGCGTCACCGGGGCGGGTGGATCGAAGGCGTCGGGCGTCGGTTCGGGCGGTGCGGGCAGGGCGATCTTGCCGCCGAGCCGGAACACAAGCAGCCGATCGGCGATCAGCGGACGGCCGTTCTGGCGCTTGAGCCCGCAGCCATAGGAAAAATCGCCCCCGCAACCCGCCATCACCGCGACATACTGCTCGCCATCGACCGCATAGGTGACGGGGCCGCCCATCGTCAGGCTGCCGGCATCGGTGCTCCACAACGCCTTGCCGTCGGTTGCGCGATAGGCGGCGAAGCGGCCCTGGCCGTCGCCCTGGAAGACGAGGTTGCCCGCTGTCGCCAGCACCCCTCCATTGGCGAAGCTGGGATGCGGCACGCGCCATGCCTCGCGCTGGCGGACGGGATCCCAGGCCAGGAGATACCCCTTGGAAGGAGGCACAGGAGCTTCGGGCTCGGACGGCCTCGCCGCCGCCGGCACGACGCCGAACAGATCGGTCGCGGTGTTGTAGGCCATCGGCTTCATTGCGAAGCCGGGCTCGGGCGCGAAGCGTTCGGCGGTGTCGTGCGCGGGGATGTAGACCAGTCCCGTCTTCGGGCTGTAGGCCATCGGCATCCAGTTATGCCCGCCCCGGCTGCTCGGCATCACCACGAAGGGCTTGCCGGTCCGGTCGTAGCGCGCCGCCGGGTTCTCGATAGGGCGGCCGGTCTTTAGGTCGATGCCGCTGGCCCAGTTTACCGGGACGAAGTTGCGGGCCGATAGCGGCTTTCCGCTGGCGGCGTCGATGACGTAGAAAAAGCCGTTCTTGGGCGCGTGCATCAGCACGCGACGCGGCTTGCCCTCTATGGGCAGGTCCGCCAGCATCAGCGGCTGGGTGGAGGTATAGTCCCAGGTCTCGCCCGGCGTTTCCTGATAATGCCAGACATATTCGCCGGTTTCCGGGCGCAGCGCGACGATCGAGGACAGGAACAGGTTGTCGCCGCCGCCGGGGCTGCGCTCGGCCTGGCTCCAGGGCGATCCGTTGCCGGTGCCGATATAGAGCAGGTCGAGCCCCGGATCGTAGACGATCGCGTCCCACACGGTGCCGCCGCCACCGCGCTTCCACCAGAGGTCGCCCTTCCAGCTCTTGGTGGCCTGGGCAAGGATGGGATTCTCGAAGGGCTTCGACGGGTCGCCGGGGACGGTGTGGAAGCGCCAGGCGAGCTTGCCGCTGGCGGCATCATAGGCGGAGACGTAGCCGCGGACGCCCATTTCCGCCCCGGCGTTGCCGATGATCACCTTGTCCTTCACCACGCGCGGCGCGCCGGTGATCGTGTAGGGCTGGCTCTGGTCCACGGTGACGACGGACCAGGCTTCCTTGCCGGTGGCGGCGTCGATCGCGACCAGCCGGCCGTCGAGCGTGCCGACATAGACGCGACCCTTCCACAGGGCGACGCCGCGATTGACCGCGTCGCAGCAGGCCTTGACCAGCGTGTCGCGAGGCACGGCGGGATCATAGGCCCACAGCTCCTTGCCGCTGCGCGCGTCATAGGCGCGGACGATGCTCCACGCCGTCGACACGTAGATCACGCCATCGGCGACGATCGGCGTCGCTTCCTGCCCGCGCCCGGTGCCGAGATCGGCGAACCAGGCGAGGCCGAGGGTGGCGACATTGCTCTCGTCGATCCGGTCGAGCGGGCTGAAGCGCTGCTCGTCGTAACCGCGTCCATGGGCCAGCCAGTCGCCGGGGGCGGCGTCGACGATACGCGCCTCGTCGATCGGGACGGGGGAGCGATCACCGGAGCAACCGGCGAGGAGGGCGAGGGCGGCGATAAGAAGGGGGCGGAGCGGCATGCTGCCAGCATGGTCATGCAGGCTCGCTCGGGCGAGGTGAGTTGCGCGCACCGGGTGTTGTGGGGCGATGAGGTTGATCTGGAACGCGGACCCACACCCCCCAACCCGTCGCTTGAAAGGAATGGGCTCTTCGATCCTTACTGTCCGAAGCCTGCTTCCCCGGCGCGGCGTAGGGCTTCGCGCGCGGCGGCGATCAGCGCGCCGCTCTTGTGTTCGCATTCACGCCGTTCGTATTCGGGGTCGCTGTCGGCGACGATGCCGGCGCCGGCCTGGACGTGCATAACCCCGTCCTTCACCAGCGCGGTGCGCAAGACGATGCTACTGTCCATCGATCCGTCGGGCGAGAAATAGCCGACGCCGCCGGCATAGGGGCCGCGCGTCTCGGGTTCCAGTTCGGCGATGATCTCGCAGGCGCGGACCTTGGGCGCGCCCGAGACGGTGCCGGCGGGGAAGCCCGCGAACAGCGCGTCGATCGCGTCCTTCGTGGGGTCGAGCCGGCCGACCACGTTGGAGACGATGTGCATGACGTGGCTGTAGAGCTCGATCGTGTAGCTGTCGGTCACGGTCACGGTGCCGGCTTCCGCCACGCGGCCGACATCGTTGCGGCCGAGATCCAGCAGCATCAGGTGCTCGGCGCGTTCCTTGGGATCGGCCAGCAGGCTGTCGCGGTTGGCCGCGTCCTCGACGGCGGTCCTGCCCCGGGGGCGGGTGCCGGCGATCGGCCGGATCGTCACCTCGCCATCGCGCGCACGGACGAGGATCTCCGGGCTCGATCCGATCAGCGCGAAGCCTGGCAGGTCGAGATAATAGAGGAAGGGCGACGGATTGATCCGCCGCAGCGCGCGGTAGAGATCGAAGGGCGGCAGCGGGAAGGGCGCGGTGAAGCGCTGCGCCAGCACGACCTGGAAGATGTCACCGGCCGCGATGTACTCCTTCGCTGCCAGGACCATCTCGTCATAGCGGCCGGGCGGCAGCACGGGGTCCGGGGCCTGAAGCTCGGGCAGATCGCCATGGCGGAGCGCGGCGGGCAGGGGGGCGGCAAGGCGCGCAGCGGTCGCTTCGATCCGCTCGATCGCGTCCGCGACCCGCGCCTCGGGTGATCCGGAGCCTTCGGGCCAGAGCGGGGCGGCAAGGGTGAGTTCGTCGGCCAGGCGATCGAAGACGAGGATCAGCGTCGGCCGGACGAACAGCATGTCCGGCACGTCGATCGGGTTAGGGGCGGGGCGGGGCAGCTTTTCGACCAGCCCGATCGTCTCATAGGCGAAATAGCCGACGAGGCAGGCGAGCGCCGGGGGCAACCCATCCGGCACGTCCATCCGGCAGCGCGCGACGAGATCGCGCAGCGCGGTGAGGCTGTCGGCCTCGAGCGGGGCGAAGGCGTTGCGGTCGGTCAACCAGCGCGGGTTGATCTCCGCCCGCTCCGCCTGCGCGCGAAACACGAGGTCGGGGGCGAGGCCGATCAGCGAATAGCGGCCCCGCGCGGCGCCGCCCTCGACCGATTCAAGCAGATAATCGCCGCGGCCGGCCTCGATCAGCTTGAGCGCCGCGGAAACCGGCGTGTCGACATCGGCGATCTGCCGACGCCAGACGATCGCCGGCTTGCCCGCCGCGAGCGAGGCGGCGGCGGAAGCGTCGTCCGCTGCCGTCACTGGGCGGCCGGCCCGTTGTTGGTGAGTGCGGCGCGCACCCGGTTGATGGCGGCGGCATCGGTGCTGACGCCCTGCGCGGCGCGGGTGGCGCGGGCGAACTGCTCGACATATTCCTGGCCCAGCAGGCGCGAGAATTCGCCCTGCGTCGCCTGGACGATACCGGGGGCCTTGGTGACGTCGCCCTTCTCGATCGTGTCGAGGTGGACGACATACCAGCCGGCATCGTTCGGTGCGGGCATAACCTTCGACTTGCCGGCCACCATGCTGAACAGCATCTGCAGCGGCGGCGGCACCCGGCCCTGCGCGCGGGCGAGATCGGCGCGACGGCCGCCCGCCTTCTGCAGCGGCGGCAGCTTCACGCCGGCACCGGCGAAGGCAGCTTCCATGGTGGCACCGCCGTCGAGCTTGGCGAGGATGGCCTGGGCGACCTGCCGGGCCTTGTCCGCCGCGCGCTTCGCCTTGAAGTCGGCGGAGACCTGATCGCGGATCTCGGAGATCGGGCGCGGTGCGGCGGGCACCACCTCGGTCACCTGGGTCAGCGCGAAGGCGTCGTTGGGGGCGATCGTCTCGACGGTCGGGTCATCCTCGGTGGACGCGGCGAACGCGGCCTTGAGTAGGGGGCTCAGTTCCAGCGGCGCGCGATATTCGGGCTTGTCGGGGGCGGTGCCGGTGGCGGTGACCGGCGGCGTGGTGACCACCGTCAGCTTCTGCGCGGCGACGGCTTCGTCGAAGCTCGATCCATTGGCGATCGCTTCCTCGACCTTGCCGACGGTATCGGCCAGGGCGTCGTCCGCCTTGCGCCTGCCGACGGCGGCGACGACTTCCTCCCGCACGGCGGCGAGGGGGCGGCCGGCGATGCTCTTGACGTCCTCGACATGGACGACGTTCCAGCCGAAATCGGACTTGGCCGGCGCGCTCACCCCACCCTTGGGCAGCGCCCACGCGGCGGCGGCCGCCGCTTCGGAAGCGAGCTCGGCATATTCGGCGCGGGTCTTCTCCCCCACGGCGATGTCTGTGGCGGAGAAGCCGGCGGCTTTGGCGGCATCCGCGAAGGAGCTTCCCGCGCGGACCTTGTCGGCCAGCGCCTTGGCGGCGGCCTCGTCGGGCAGGACGACCTGCTGCAGAACGCGGGTCTCGCGGGCGGCATAGGTCGCGGCGTTCGCCTTGTAGTATTCGGCGATCTCGGCCTCGTTCGGCTGGCTGGCGGCGGCGACCGTCTCGCGGTCGATCAGCGCGTAGCGGATCACCCGGCGTTCCGGCACGGTATAGCGGGTGCGGTTGTCGGTATAGAATTTGGTCAGCTCGGCGTCGGTCGGCGCGGCACCTTCGCCCATCGCCTCGGCGGGGACGATGCCGATCGTGCCCTGCCTGGCCTCCAGCAGCAGCGCGGCATAGGGCGTCACCAGCTGCGCCGGCGCACGCGCCTCGGCCGCGACGGGCACGAACAGCTGGCGGCGGATCAGTTCGCCCTCGATATCGGCGCGCAGTTCCTTCTCCGTGATCCCCTGCTGGGCGATGGCGGCGGCGAAGACCGACTGGTCGAACTTGCCGTTGGGGCCGTTGAAGGCGGCGATGCTGGCGATCTCGCCATCGACCAGCCGCTTGCTCGCCCCCAGGCCCTGCGACCGGCCGAACTGCTCCAGCGCGCGGGTGGTCAGGATCTGCTCCATCGTCTGCTCGATCCCGCCGCCGGCGACGAAGCCGGCCATGTCGAGATCCTGCTGTTCGAGCCTAGCCTGCTCCAGCCCGCGCTGGGCGCGGCGCTGCAGCTCGATCGCGCCGACCTTTTCGCGGCCGACCTTGCCGACCGTCTCGTTCGCGCCGCCGCCGGTGAAGCCGCCCAGCGAGGGATCGACCCCCGTGACGATGAAGGCGATCAGCACCAGCGCGAAGATGCCAAGCACGTACCAGCTGTTCAATGCGCGGCGAAAAAAGGTGATCATCGAGTTTCCAGGCCAGGAAGTGAGCAGGATTGGTGACAGGCCATAGAGCCGCTGTCCCACGCCATCAAGCCGGGGGCGGTTGGCGCGGGGCTTTGCGCTTGCTAGGCCGGGCGACCACCACGGCATCAAGACACGGGGGCATGATGGGTATCAAGAAGCTGGTCGCGGGCAACTGGAAGATGAACGGCACGCTTGCCAGCCTTTCGGAGCTGGACGCGATTGCCGAGGCGGCCGCAGCCGATCGCAGCGTCGACGTGGCGATCTGCCCGCCGTTCACGCTGATCGCCGCCGCCGCTGCACGCCAGCCCGGCCTGACGATCGGGGCGCAGGACGTGCATGAGGCCGACAAGGGCGCGCATACCGGCTGCGTCTCCGCGCCGATGCTGAAGGAGGCGGGCGCAAGCTATGTGATCGTCGGCCACAGCGAGC
>Ga0160461_1000647_pt1 | contig 20598 bp, 18 predicted proteins | sample HID1975I_E6MG_FD_108266 | JGI IMG/M metagenome (GOLD analysis project Ga0160461, IMG submission 108266) | Enriched soil microbial communities from UW Madison campus, WI, USA - HID1975I_E6 MG | ecosystem: Environmental > Terrestrial > Soil > Unclassified | place: USA: Madison, Wisconsin...
CCTGTACTCAGTCACCGAACGCCGGCCATCCATGGCCGACTCACGCGGGCCCCGGAGGGGTCGGTGCAAGGCGCGTTATTTCCCCACTTCGACAAAGCGGCATTTGATCTTCGATCCGGCATCGGGATCTGTGGGGCGTCCGGGGGCGATACCCCTTATCGGGGGCATGTGGCGACACGGATGTCGCCACATGAGCTCAAGTCCATGGATGGACGCTTTTGGCGTCCCCCGATAAGGGGTATCGCCCCCGGACGCCAAGCGCAGAACCGAGAGAGCCGCTCTTAAAGAGCAGCAGCACTGCAAAGAACCAGATGGAGAAACAGCCCCCCTGCGGGGGGCGCGGCGACAGCCGCGGGGGGAAGAGAAAAAAAAGAAAAAAGAAAAAAAGAAAAAGAAAAACCCCCTCCTTTCGGAGGGGGTTCGTCGGTACGGCCAGTACTGCGTGCTGCGAAATTACTGCAGCAGGCTCAGCACGTTCTGCGGAACCGACTTGGCCTGCGCCAGCATCGCGGTGCCAGCCTGCTGCAGGATCTGCGTGCGGGTCAGCTCCGCCGTTTCCTTCGCATAGTCGGTGTCCTGGATGCGGCTACGCGAAGCCGACAGGTTCTCCGAGGTCGAGCTCAGGTTGGCAATGGTCGAGGTGAAGCGGTTCTGCACCGCACCCATGTCGGCGCGCGAGGAGTTCACCGAGGTCAGGGCCTTGTCGACGATTTCCAGGGCCTTCTGCGCGCCTTCGAAAGTCGAGATGTCCAGGTCCTGCAGGGTGTTGCTGGTGCCGGCAGCGGCGGTCGAAGCCGTGTAGCCCGCAAAGCCCGCCGAGATGCCGGTGCCGCCGGCGATGGTGCCAGCCGCCAGCGAGGTGAAATCCTGGCCGGCCTTCAGCGATTCCAGCTTGACCTGGCCGCTGGTCGCGTCGATCGAGGCGTACATGCCCGTCTGGTCCAGCTTGTCGTTGATCGCCGCGGCGACCTTCTTGTTCACGTCGGCAGCGGTGTCGCCCGAAGCGATCTTGACGTCGGCCAGATTCACCGTGGTGGCCTTGCCCGCAGCGGTCTTGAAGCTGATCGACATGCCCGAGATGGTGCCCGAGGCGGTCGCGGTGCCGGTGACGCCGGCCGAGCTGCGCGAGGCGGCAAAGCCGGCCTTGCCCAGGGTGTCGACGTTGGCGTCGACGATGCTGTTGATGCCGATGGTCTGGCCGGTGTCGGCGCCGACCTGGAACAGCGCGCCGGAGAACGAACCGTCCAGCAGCTTGGTGCCGTTGAAGCTGGTCTGGTTGGCCACGCGGTCGATTTCCGACAGCAACTGGCTCACTTCCGAGTTCAGTGCGTCACGGTCGGTGTCGGAGTTGGTGGCGTTGGCCGACTGCACCGACAGTTCGCGGATACGCTGCAGGTTGTTGCCGATTTCGACCATCGCGCCTTCGGCGGTCTGGGCCAGCGAGATGCCGTCGTTGGCATTGCGCGAGGCAACGTCCAGGCCGCGGATCTGCGTGGTGAAGCGCTCGGAGATCGCCAGACCGGCGGCGTCGTCCTTCGCGCTGTTGATGCGCAGGCCGGACGACAGACGCTGGATGGTGGTCGCCATGCTCGAGCTGGAAGCGTTGAGATTGCGCTGGGCGTTCAGCGACATCACGTTGGTGTTGATTACCTGTGCCATTTGATTTCTCCTCTAAGCGATTTTTCCGGCGACCCCTGCGGGGTCCCTGGGCCTTTCGCAGGGGGGCCGTCATTTGGCCGTTGCCGCTGCTGAAATGAATAACGGCGTGCTGTCAACAACCTTTAGCGGATCCCGAAGATTTTTTTCCGGGTGGGCGCGTGCAAAAGCACCCGATGGGACGGTGTCGGCCGGCGGGCGCGGAACTTTAGCCACGGTTTTGGTGCCCGTTGCGACCGGCGTCTCGCTCGTGTTCGCAGCTTCGTCCCTGTCAACAGCGGTGGCTGCGCCAGTGCGCATGTGTCCCGCGCATCGCTGCAGCGTGCGACGTCGCGACGCGAGTGACAGGCGTCAGCGATGTGTCTCGTGCCTGCCATGCGACAGCGACGCATAGAGCGGAGATACATGGCATGCGTGCATCGCATGCGACATATCGCATGCGATTTCTGAAGCTAATACGCACCGTGATGTAGGTGATCTACGCAACACGCGAAAAATCCAATTCTCGCGGCGGACACGCCTCTTGAGAATGCGCACGCGGTCGATTCCGGCCGCGGCGCTTCCCTTTGGATGCGTCGCACGTATCCAGGAAGCGCAATGTCCCAACGTTCTTTCAAGAAGCATCCGCTTGCCCGCTCGTTGCAGTTGGGCCTTCTTCTCGTTCCTTCGCTGGCTGGTGCAGAGCAGCTGGTCGTCAGCGGGCCGCAGCCTGATCTGCAGCCCGTCGCTGCGAATGGACTGTACGAGACCGACGCCGATGGCCGCGAGGGCACGGCAATCCTGGTCGAGGACGTCGGCGAGGTCGCCAGTACGGGAGACGTGACGGTAAAGACGCGCGGCAAGCTGGCCATCGGCGCGTACGCAACCAATTCCGGCACGATCCGGCTCAGCCACCCGTCCAGCATCGAGACCACGGGCGAAGGGAGCACAGGCGTCTGGGCCGAAGGACAGAGCCAGATCAACTTGAGCAACGCCAAGGTGGCGGTTAGCGGCGCGAACGCACAAGGCGTGGTCGCTTCGACCGATGGCGGCAGGCGTGGCGTCGTATCGATCCAGGACAGTGAGGTCTCCGCGGCGCAGGGCGCGGTGATGGTGGCCCAAGGCAAGGGCAGCCAGATCGTCGCTGCCAATGTGACCAGTAAGCAGGCCGGCGGTAGCCAGGCAGCGATCGTCGCCCAGCAAGGCGCCAAGGTGACGCTCAACCGTGGCAGCCTCGATTCCAGCGCCGCCGTGCCGATGCTGCGCGCTGAAGGCGCCGGCAGCACCGTCGACGCGACCGGCTTCACCGGCAAATCCAGTGATACGAACAGCGGCGCTGCCTCGGCGGTGTCCGGCGGCGTGATCAACCTCAACCCCGGCACCGAATTGAAGAGTGCCGGCAGAGGGGCCTTTGCCAGCGACGCAGGCAGCCGCATCAACGCGACCGACGCAATCCTCAGTGCAGCCACGGGCAACGGCGCCGAGGCGCATGACACCGCGACCGTCAACCTGGTCAACAGCCAGGTCAGTGGCACCGTGAGTGGCGTGTACGCCGCCAGTGGCGGCCTGGTCCGCGCCAAGGGCACGACCGTTACCGCCGATGCGGGCACGGCGGCGGACACGGACGACACGCTGGTGTCGTTCGGCTACGGCGCGATTGCCGAAAGCAATGGGCGAGTGGTGCTGGACGAGGGTACGCGCGTCGTCGGCAACACCGGCGTGCTGGCAAGCGGCGGCCGGATCGAGGCCAACAAGGCGACGATCGAATCCAACGCCACGCCTGATGCGACCGGGCAAGCGGTGCGCGGTGCCGGCATCGTGGTGACGCCTGGCGGCGAAGTGATGTTGACCGACACCGAGGTGAAGGCGAGCGGTGATGGCATTCGTTTCGGCATGGATCCCGCCGCCGCTGCTGGCACGGAGGGCGTGGTGACGGTGAAGGGCGGCCGCGTCGTCGCCGAAGGCACGGCCGTGCGGATGATCGGTTCCGGCCAATCCAACAGTCGCGGCCTGTTGCACCTGCGCGAAGGGGCGGTGCTGGAAGGCGCGGGCGGCCGCCTGGTGGAAGTGGTGGCTGACGACACCATGCCGCCGGTACTGCGGATCTTCGCCGATCAGGTGACGCTCAAGGGCGACATGGTGGCCAGCAGCGGCGCGACCCTGGAGCTGAGCATGGCCAACACGACGCAATGGACCGGCGGCATTCGCAATGGCGGCGCGCTGGTACAGGACGCCACCAGTCGCTGGGATATCGCAAGCAATTCCGACGTCGGTACGCTGCGCCACGGCGGCGCGATCGCGTTTGCCGGCCCGGAGCAGGGCGGCTTCAAGACCCTGGTGGTGCGTGGCAACTATGTGGGCGAGGGCGGCACGCTCGCGTTCAACACGGTGTTGGCCGACGATGCATCGGCGACGGACCGCATGGTGGTGCAGGGCGATACCTCGGGCCAGACCCGCATATCGGTGCGCAATGCGGGCGGGGCAGGCGCGCAGACGGTCAATGGTATTTCGCTGGTGCAGGTGGATGGCGTGTCGGCGGGCGAGTTCACCCTGGACGGTCGCGCGGTAGCAGGCGCTTACGAGTACAGCCTGTTCAAGGGCGGCGTCGCCACGCCGAATGATGGTGGCTGGTATCTGCGCTCGCAGGACACCACCCCGCCGAAGGAGCCGGAACCCAATCCGAATCCGAACCCGAACCCGAACCCGAACCCCAACCCGAACCCGAACCCGAACCCCAACCCGAACCCGAACCCGAACCCCAACCCGAACCCCAACCCCAACCCCAACCCGAATCCGAATCCGAATCCGAATCCGAATCCGAATCCGAATCCGAACCCGAATCCGAATCCGAACCCGAACCCGAACCCGAACCCGAACCCGAACCCGAACCCCGGAACGAACCCAGGCAACCCGTCGATCCCCTCGCCGAATCCCGATGGCAAGCCACCGCGTCCCGGCCAGCCGGGCGGCCCGGTCTATCGTCCGGAAGCCGGCGCATATCTCGCCAATCAGGCCGCGTCGATCGGCATGTTCCAGCACCAGATGCACGATCGCATGGGCGAGGCGGATTTCACCGATCGCGACGATCGCGCGCCGGCGGTGTGGGCACGCGTACTGCGGCGCCAGGCCGACGGCCGCGTTGGGTTCGATCAGCTCGACGTAAGCAGCGATACCTCGATGTTGCAGGTCGGCGGCGAGCTGGCGACCTGGAAGTTCGCCGACAGCCGTCTGCATTTCGGTGCGATGGCCGGTGCCGGCCGCAGCGACAACAACATCGGCTCGCGCCTCAGCGGTTATCGTGCCAAGGGCAAGGTGCGTGGCTATTCCGGCGGGCTGTACGCCAGCTGGTTCGGCAGCGCCGAGCAGCAGGGCGGTGCCTATGCCGATGCCTGGGTGCAGTACGGCAGCTTCGACAACCGCGTCAGCGGCGACTATCTGGCGCGCGAATCCTATGACGCCCGCAGCTGGTCGGCATCGCTGGAAGGCGGCTACACGCTGCCGCTGGCTTCGGACGAAAGCTACGCGCTGTTCCTGGAGCCGCAAGTGCAGGCGATCTACACCGACTACACCGCCGACAACCACGTCGAAGCCAATGGCACCCGCGTGGGTTCGTCGCTGGCCGGTGGGCTCACCACGCGCGTCGGCCTGCGCCTGTTCGGCAATGCCGGCAACACCATGCACAACCGGGTGCAGCCATTCCTGATGTTGAACTGGTGGCGCAATGACAAGCGCAACGAGATCAGCATGGATGCGGCCTCGGTTGCCTTGGGTTGGCCGCGGGACCGCTACGAGGCCAAGCTCGGCGCGCAGGCCGAACTGGGCGGCGGCTGGACCGGCTGGGGCCACGCGGCATGGCAGACCGGCAGCGATGGCTTCCGCGACATCGGCGGCCAGGTCGGCGTCAATTACCGCTGGTAAGCCCATGGACGAAGGCCGCCCTCGGGCGGCCTTCGTTGCATCAGGTGCAGGGCAGGGCGATCAGCCCATCATCTGGAACAGCGACATCGACTGCATCTGCTTGAACACGGTCTGCGCGGCCTGCAGTGCCGCAGTCTCCAGCTGGTACTGGCCGATCGCTTCGGCGTAGTCCAGATCGCGGATCGAGGACAGCGTGGTCTTCAGCGTGACCTCGTTGGAGGCGCGCAGCTCGGTGGCATTGTCGATCGCCGACAGCTGCGCACCGCCGGAGGCCCGCGCGTCGATCATCTTCGATGAGGCCTGCTTGACGTCGCGCAGTGAAGCCTGCAACGCGTTCTGCAAGGTGGCGCGGTCGGTGTCCGTGGTCGGGTCGGTGTTCAGCGCGTCGATCAGGTTGGTCAGCGTGGAGAACACATCGCGGCTCTGCGCCGGGCCCACCTGCAAGGTGTCGCCCACGGCCGGCGTGCCTTCGACCCGCAGGCGCACGCCGTTGAAACTGATGTCATCGCCGCTGGCATAGGCGCCGCTGCTCACCACGTTGCCATTGCTGTCGAGTACGTCGTAGGCGTCGGCAGCCGTGAACTGCACCGTGTAACTCTCGCCGTTGTAGGTGCCGGAGTTGGTGTCGCGGCCGAAGTCGAGCAGCATGGCCGTACCGGTGTTGGCGCTGCCCATGCTGCCGTCCATCGTGCCGTCGCCGGTGCGGATGCGCATGAAGATTTCGCTGCCGGGCAGCGCGTCGGCCACGTAGGTATCGGCGGCGACTTCGACTTGGCGCTGGGTCTGGTCGCCGTTGTAGACCACGCTGCCGTTGCTCTTGGAGAACGGCGCGTTGCCATCGGCGGTGCCGCCGAACAGGTAGCGGCCGTTGCCATCGGTGCTGTTGGCCAGGCTCAGCATCTGGTCGTGGATGGCCTGCAGTTCCGAGGCGATCGCCTTACGATCGTCGGTGGTCAGCGAGGCGTTGTTGGCTTCCACGGTCAGTTCGGTGACCCGGGTCATCAGGTCGCCGGCCTGCGACAAGGCGTTTTCCTGCAAGCCCAGGCGGTTCTGCACGTTGTTGGCATTGCTGCTGAACTGCGCCAGCTGGGCGACGGCGCGATCGAGGTTGACCGCGGTGCCCGCGGCGACCGGATCGTCCTTGGCCGAGACCATGCGCTGGCCGCTGGAAAGCTGCTCTTGCAGGTGCGAGAGCTTGGACTGCTTGGACAGCATGGTCACAACCGATTGGCTGAACATCATGCCGGTGGAGATGCGGTTGTTCATCAGCGGATCGCGCTCAGGATGCTCTGGAACATCGTATCGGCGGTGGAGATGATCTGCGACGCGGCCTGGTAGGCCTGTTGCAGGCGCAGCATGTCCGAAGCCTCTTCGTCGAGGTTCACGCCGGAGATGGAATCACGCGCCGACTGCGCCTGGTCGTTGATCACCTGCTGCGCCTGCGAGGCATAGTCGGCCGAACGCGCCGCCGAGCCCACCGAGGTGGTCAGGCCGGACACCGCGCCGTTGAGGCTCATGGTGCCGCCATTGAAGGCCTTGAGGTCTTCCACCGAGGCCAGCAGCTTGGCGTTGCCGTTGTCACTGGAGCCGGCGCCGGTCGCGCCCATGGCGAAGGTGTCGCCGGCCGCCGGGGCGCCGTCGAGAACGAAGCTCCAGCCGTTCGCGCTGATGGTCTGGCCGGCGGTGTACGCGTAGGGGCCCGCGCCGTCGATGGTGTAGTTGTTGGCGTCGATGAACGCGATCGTCGAGCCGGTCAGCAGATTGGCGTTCGTCGCATCCGTGACCTGCGCGTTGCTGACCTTGCCGGTGCCCAGGTTGGACAGGTTGGCGCTGGCCTTCACCGGCGTGGCCGCGGCAATGCGCGAGGGATCGGTGATCGCTACCGTCAGCGAGGCGGCCACGTTGGCCGTGGGCTGCAGCAGGAAGCGGTCACCGGCCGCGGCGGTGCCGCCGACCACGATCTGCACGCCATTGAGCACCAGGGGATCTGCCGCAGTGCCGGTGCCGGTCAGCGCCACCGAGGCGCCGGTATCCGAGCGCGTGGCGCTCCACTGGGTGCCGTCGAACTTCAGCAGCAGATTCTGCCCATCCAGCGCGCTGATGTCGCCAAAGGAGGCCGTCAGGCTGGCGCTGCCGGTATTGGCCGGATTGCTCGACACGCTGGGCGAGGCGTAGGTGAAGAAATCACCGCCCATCTGCCCGTACAGGTCCATGCCTTCGGCGTGGGCGTCGTTGAAGCTGCTGGCCAGACCCACCGCGATCCGGCCCAGTTCGGCCTGGGTCGGCTCCAGCATGTTGGTGCGGAATTCCAGCAATCCGCCCATCTGCCCACCCAGCGCCCGCGAATCCAGCGACACGTTCATGCCCTGGGTCTGCAAGGCGAGCTGCAACTTGCCGGGCTGGTACGGATCGGCGGCGGTGGTGAGCTTGGACGCCGTGGTGCCGACCACCAGCGCTTGGCCGCCGGCCGTGTAGACGTTGATGAAGCCGCCGTCCTGCTGCACGGCGGTGCCGCCGGTGTAGCCGACCAGCTGCTGGATCAGCTGGTCGCGCTGGTCCAGCAGGTCCGGCGCGGCGGTGGCCGAGTTGCTGCCGATCGCGCCGTTGACCTGCGCGATCTGCTGGGTGAGGCGGTTGACCTCGTCGGTGGCCGAGAGCAGGCCGTTGTTGACCTCGGTGTTGAGGCTGTCGAGCTGGCCGCTGATCTGCTTGAAGCGGGTGGTCAGCGCGCCGCCGTTGTCGAGCAGGCTCTGCCGGTTGGCGGTGGAGGAGGCATCGGACGACAGCGCGCTGGCCGCGTCGAAGAAGTTCGACCACAGGCCGGCAACGTTGGTCGCACTGTCGGAGAACAGGGTGTCGACCCGATCGGAGAGCGAAGACAGCTGCTGCAGGCGGGCCAGTTCGCCGCCGCTGTCGAGCAGGCGCGAGATCGCCAGCTGGTCGGCGACGCGGCTGATGTCGCTGATCTGCGTCCCGCTGCCGACGTAGCCATAGCCGTAGTCGGTGGGGTTGCGCGTGGTGAAGCTGACCTTCTGCCGGCTGTAGCCTTCGGTGTTGATGTTGGCGACGTTGTGGCTGACCGTGGCCAGGGCGCGCTGGAAGGCGATCAGGGCGCCGGTACCGGTGGACAGGACGTTGGACATGCGTCGTTACCTCAGGTTGCCGATGCCGGCATTGCTGGCGACGGTGCGTGACAGGTCGGTACTGCTGCCAAGGCCGGCGACGGCGCGCGAGGCCTGGCCGATCGCGGCGACGGCGCGATCGATGGTGGGGCCATTGGCGATCGCGGCGATCTTCGCCGCGTAACCCGGATCGGTGGCGTAGCCGGCTTTCTGCAAGCCGCGGGCAAAGCCCTTGATGTCGGTGCCGGCCTGCAACGCCTGCTGATAGCGGCCGTTGTTCTTCAACAGGCGCACGTAGTCGGCGAAGCTGTCTGCGGCCGATGAGTAGGCGCGGAAATCGGCGGTCTCCTGCGTCTTCACCCCGTTGACGTATTCGTGCGTGCCGGCGCTGACCGACTCGCCGCGCCAGCCGGTGGCCTTGATGCCGAACAGGTTGTTGGCATCGCTGCCATTGCCGCGACTGATGCCACGTCGGCCCCAGCCGGTTTCCAGTGCGGCCTGCGCGACCAGGGCGCGCGGGTCCACGCCCAGTTCCTGCGCGGCTTTCTGCGCGTGGTGCCAGATCTTGGCGACGAAGCCTTCCGGCGTGCGTTCGCCCAGGCTTGCGGCAGCTGCATTGCTGGCACTGGCGAGGCTGGTGTCTTCCTGCACGGCAACGCCGCCGGTGCCGAGCCAGCGATCGTCCAGCGAGCTCCAGTCCTGCGCGATCGCGTCACCGTCGCGGTGGCCGGCGCTGCCGATCGCCGTGGTGGTGTCGCGCCCGGCGATCAGGTCCAGCGTCTGCTGGGTGGCGGCATCGCGGCTGGCGGCCAGGGCGGCGGCGCTGGTGGTGGTGGAGGTAGCGGCGCTGGCGACGCCGGCGGTGGCGTCGCGTCCGGCCGACACCAGCGAATAGGCGCGGGCGGCCTTGGCGCTGTTCAGCGCGTAAGCGCGGCCCGCGTTGGCGCTGCCATCGAGGGAAGTGTCGACCTGGCCCGGGGCCGTGGTGTCCTGTGTGCCACCGAGCTGACGGGCGATGATCGAAGACAGGCCCAGGCCCTTGCCTTCGGTCAGCGACTTGGCCATCTGCTGGTCGTACATGTCGCGGAAGGTCTGGTTCTCGCCGGGAAACAGCGAATCGCCAAAGCTGGCCTCGCGCATGCTTTTGACCAGCATCTGCGCGAACTGGCCTTCGAGCTGGCGCGCGACCTTGTCGACCTGCTTCGGGTCGCTCTGGGTCTGCGCGCTCAACGCCAGTGGTGACTGGGTGATCTGCATCAGATCACCTCCAGCTCCGCGGTCAGCGCGCCGGCCTGCTTGAGGGCTTCGAGGATGGCGACCAGGTCGCCCGGCGCCGCGCCGACTTCATTCACTGCGCGCACGATCTGGTCCAGCGTGGTGCCGCCGGCGAACTTGAACATGCGGCTGCCTTCAGCGCTGGCGCTGATCGACGATTGCTGGGTGACCGTGGTCTGGCCGTTGGCGAACGCGCCGGGCTGGCTGACGTTGCTGTTCTCGCTGATGGTGACGGTGAGCGAGCCATGGGCGATGGCTGCCGGCATCACCCGCACTTGCGAGCCGATGACGACGGTGCCGGTGCGGGCATTGACGATGACCTTGGCAGCCGCTTCGCCCGGCGACAGCTCGACGTTCTCGATGCGTGCCAGCAGGCCGATGCGGGCGCTGGGGTCGGTCGGTGCGCGCACGGCGACGGTGACCCCGTCCACGGCGCGGGCGCTGCCCTGGCCGAAGGTGTTGTCGATGGCCGCGACCATGCGCGAGACGGTGGTGAAATCGTTCTGGTGCAGGTTGAGGGTGATCTCGCCGCTGTTGTCGAATACGTCGGGCAGGGCGCGTTCGACGGTGGCGCCGTTGGGGATGCGGCCCACGCTCGGCACGTTGACCGAGACCTTGGAGCCATCCTTGCCTTGCGCGCCGAAGCCGCCGACCACCAGGTTGCCCTGGGCGATGGCATAGACCTGGCCGTCGGCGCCTTTCAGCGGCGCCATCAACAGCGAACCGCCGCGCAGCGAGATCGCGTTGCCGATCGAGGAAACGGTGATGTCGATCGGCTGGCCCGGCTTGGCGAACGGTGGCAGTTCGGCGTGGATGGCCACGGCGGCGACGTTCTTGAGCTGCGGATTGACGTTGGCCGGCACGTTGACGCCCAGCTCGCCGAGCATGTTCTTCAGGCTCTGCACGGTAAAGGGCGCCTGGCTGGTGCGATCACCGGTGTTGTCCAGGCCGACGACGAGGCCGTAGCCGACGAGCGCATTGCCGCGCACGCCGCCGACCTGGGCGAGGTCCTTGATGCGTTCGGCGGCGGCCGGGGCGCTCAAGGTCAGCAGCCCGCCCAGGACAAGCAGCGAACGCAAGAAGGCAGTGGGGGTGGCAATGTTCATAGGCGCTCCCATGACTCAGTACGGCGACAGCGCCGAGTTGAAGAAGCGGCCGAACCAGCCCATGGCATTGGATTGCGCCACCGCGCCGCGACCGCCATAGGCGATGCGCGCGTCGGCAACCCGGCTGGAAGGAATGGTGTTGTCGGTGGCCACATCCGCGGCGCGCACGATGCCCTGGATCTGCACCAGCTCATCACCCTGGTTCAGGCGCAACTGCTTCTGCCCCTGCACCACGAGATTGCCGTTGGGCAGGCGCTGGATCACCGTCACGGTCACGCTGCCCTGCAGCTTGTTGCTCTGCGCGCTCTGGCCCTTGCCGTCGAAGCTGCGCTCGCCCTTGGCCGAGTTCTTCAGCAGGTCCTGGCCGTTGTAGGTGACCGGCAGGCCAAGCACCGTCGGCGTGGCCATCTCTATGTCGCTGTTCTTGCTGATGCCGGTCGTCGCGCTGGTGGTCGCGGTGGTGCTTTCGACCAGCGTGATGGTCAGCAGGTCACCCACATCACGCGCACGACGATCCCCATACAACTGCAGGCCGGGGCCGGCAGCGTAGATCGCACCGGCACTGGGCTGCGCCTGCGGCGGGACGATCGGCTGCACCGGCGCCATCGCCGGGAACGGCCGCACGTCGCCGGCGATGACGCAGCCACCCAGCAGCGCGCAAAGGGCGCTGGCGAGGGCGAGACGGGACAAGGAGGGCAGGGTGTTCATCACGGTCACCGCGAAGGATCAGACGTTGGTGTTGAGATAGCCGAGCATCGAATCGGTGGTCGAAATCGCCTTGGCGTTCATTTCATAGGCGCGCTGGGTTTCGATCATGCTCACCAGCTCTTCGACCACGTTGACGTTGCTGCCTTCCAGCGCGCCCTGCACGGTGGTGCCCAGGCCGTTGAGGCCGGGCGTGCCATTCTGTGCGGGGCCCGAGGCGGTGGTTTCGACGTACAGGTTCTCGCCCTTGGCCTGCAGGCCGGCGGGATTGATGAAGTCGGTCAAGGTCAGCGAGCCGACTTCCAGCACGCCGGTCTGGCCGGCGACCTGCACGGTCACGGTGCCGTCGGTGCCGATGGTCATCGACTCGGCGCCTTCGGGCATCTGGATGCCGGGCTGCACCGGGTAACCGCTGTTGGTCACCAGCTGGCCCTGGTCGTTGATCTGGAAGCTGCCGTCGCGGGTGTAGGCGGAGGTGCCGTCGGGCATCTGCACTTCGAAGAAGCCGCGGCCGTTGACCATCACGTCGAGCGCGCGATCGGTCTGCTGCTGGCTGCCCTGTTCGAAGGCCTTGGAGGTGGAGACCACGCGCACGCCGGTGCCCAGCTGCAGGCCGGACGGCAGGTTGGTCTGCGCAGAGGTAGCGCCGCCAGGCTGGCGAACCTGTTGGTACAACAGGTCCTCGAAGCTGGCGCGATCGCGCTTGAAGCCGGTGGTGTTGGTGTTGGCCAGGTTGTTGGAGATGACCGACATGCGCGTTTGCTGCGCATCCAGTCCGGTCTTGGCGACCCACAAAGCCTGATTCATTGCCGATTCCTCGTTTGGCGTCGGCCCGTTGGCCGTCCACGTGGGGGGTAATGCATGTGGCGTGCCAAAGCCGTGTCGGGATACTGGCGGTGGGATTTGGGCGGTTTGATCCCTGCCCTTCAGGCACCCTCATCCGCCCTTCGGGCACCTTCGACCCCTAGGGCCCCCGGTCCCGCGAGCGGGAGAAGGGAGGGGGCACGCTTGAACCCCTCTCCCGCTTGCGGGAGAGGGGCAGGGGGGAGGGCAGCTTTTAGCCGCTCAGCTTCAGCAGCGTATTGGCCGACTGCGCGTTCTCATCGCCGTGCTTGATCACCTTCACCTGCATCTCGAACTGCCGCTGCAGCTGGATCATCTGCACCAGGGCGCCGGCGGCATCCACATTGCTGCCTTCCAGCGAGCCGCTGTTCACCGACTTGCCCTCGGCCTGGGTGAAAGCCTGCTGCGGATCGGTGTTGCGCATCAACCCATCCAGCCCGCGGGTCAGGCGCGATGCCGGCGCATTGACCACCTTCATCCGGCCGACGATGGCCTGCGTGGCGGCGCTTTCGCCCAGCGGGGTGATCGACACCGTGCCGTCACTGCCGATTTCCATCGCCTGGTGCGGCGGAATCACCATCGGATTACCGTTCTCGTCCAGCACCGCGCGCCCGCTGGAGGTCACCAGCTGGCCGTTGGGGGTCAGCGAGAGCTCGCCATTGCGCGTATAGGCCTCGGTGCCATCACTGGATTGCACCGCCAGCCACGCATCGGGTTGCAGCGAGACATCCAGCGGATTGCCGGTAACTTTCTGTGAGCCGACGCTGGCCTCGAACCCCTGGTCGATATGCATGGCATTGATGCGCGAGGCATACCCATTGCCGGTGATCGGCATGGACTGGGTATTGGCCAGCGCGGCCTTGAAGCCGTTGGTATCGACGTTGGCGAGGTTCTGCGACACCGTGCCCTGTGCCTGCAGCGAGGCACGGGCGCCGGTCATCGCAACATATAGGGCTTTGTCCATGACGGAACCGTTCTGCTAAAAGTCGCGACATCCTTCTCCCGCGCGTGGGAGAAGGTGCCCGAAGGGCGGATGAGGGTGCTCTATCAGCGGATATTGATGATGGTCTGCGTCACCTGATCCTGCGTGGAGATCATCTGCGCATTGGCCTGGAAATTCCGCTGGGCCACGATCATGTTCACCAACTGCTCGGTCAGGTCCACGGTGGACGACTCCAGCGAGCCGGATTCGATCGAGCCGAAATCCGAACTGCCCGGCGCGCCGGTACGCGGCGAGCCGGAGGCATAGCTCTCGGCCCACATCGTGCTGCCCTGCTGTGACAAGCCCTGCGGATTGGTGAAGGTGGTCAGCGCCACCTGTCCCAGGGCCTTGTCCGCGCCGTTGGAGTAGCGTGCATACACCACGCCGGTGTCGTCGATGCTGATCTCGTTGAGCTTGCCGCTGGCATAGCCGTCCTGGCGCGTGTCGCGCAGGGCGAAAGACTCGCCGTACTGGGTCGAGCCGCTGATATCCAGCGACATGTTCAACACGCCGGCGCCGGTGCTCGGGGTATACGGGTCCAGCGTGATCTGGCCGGTGGCCGGGCTGGTCAGCGCGCCGCTGTCGGAGAACTGCAGCGTGGTCGCCGCGCCGACGGCATTGCCGTCCACGTAGTTGTACACCTGCCATTCGTTGGCATTTGCGGTCTTGACGAAGTAGGAGGTCTGGGTGTGACTCACACCCAGCGAGTCGTACACGTTGATGCCGCCGGTGGAGTAGTTGTAGCTGTTGGAATCGCTCGGATCAAAGGTGGCGATCGTCGGCTGCGCCGCATTGCCCGGCAGGGTGAAGCCGAGGTTGACCGTGGTGGTCTGCTTCGGCGCGCTGTCGGTGGTGAGCAGCTGCAGGTCGCCCAGGCGGCCCACGTCGAAGCCGTTGCCGTTGGCATTGGGCGCGTAGACCTGCAGGCGGGCGCCTTCCGGGTTGACCACGTAACCGTTCGAATCGGTCTGGAAGTTGCCGGCGCGGGTGTACATGCGCTCGCCGTTCATCGACATGGTGAAGAACCCCTCACCTGAGATCGCCAGGTCCAGGCTGCGCCCGGTCGGGTCGATGTTGCCCTGCGAGAACTGCTGGGCCACGTTGCTCACCCGCACGCCCGAGCCCACCGCATTGCGTGACAGGCCATAGGCCGTGCTCTGGAACATGTCGGCGAACTCGGCGCGCGATTCCTTGAAGCCGGTGGTGTTGACGTTGGCGATGTTGTTGGACGTGACGTTGAGGTCGGCGTTGGCGGCGTTGATGCCGGACAGCGAAGTATTGAAGCCCATTGGGAACTCCTGGTTGCGCGGGGCCGGCTCAGCTGACGCGGAGCACGTAGTCGATCGGGGCGGTGCCCAGACCCTTGAGGTTGAGGTACAGGCCATCCGAGCCGATGGTCACGCTCTCGACCGGGGCCTGGATGTAGGTGGAGATGGTGCTGTCGGTGCCGCTGCTGTCGGTATGGGTGGCGGTGATGCCGTAGCTGCCGGCGGCCAGGCGATTGCCGTTGTCGTCGGTGCCATCCCATTCGAAATTGACTTCGCCTGCGGCGTCGGCCTTTACGCTGAGCGTCTTGACCTTCTGCCCGTTGGCGTCGGTGATGTCGAAGTTGACCGTGCCGGCGCTGGGCGCGGCGACCACGCCGCTGACCGAGCCGGTGCTCTCCAGCGCCATCTTGGCCGACGGCACCAGCACTTCATGGCCGACCAGCTGCGCGCCGCGCAGCACCTGGTCGCTGCTGAGCGCGGTCGAGAAGTTGCTGACCGTGCTGTTGAGGTCGGTGATGCCCTGCACGGTGGAGAACTGCGCCAGCTGGCCGAGGAACTCGCTGTTCTCCATCGGCTTGAGCGGGTCCTGGTGTTGCAGCTGCTCGGTCATCAGGCGCAGGAAGTCGGCCTGGCCGAGCGATTCTTCCTTGCTCTTGGTGGTGCTGCTGCTGGTGAGGCCGAGGGACTGGTACAGATCGCTGGCAATGGTGCTCATGGTGGTTTCCGTGGACGGTCAGGACGCGGGGCAGGGAGGTCAGCGACCCATGGTCAGGGTGGCCAGCGCCAGTTCCTTGGCGGTATTGAGGACTTCGACACCGGCCTGGTAATTGCGCGAGGCGGAGATGAGGTTGACCATCTGCGCGACCGGGTCGACATCGGGCGAGTAGACATAGCCATCGGCATCGGCCAGCGGGTGGCCCGGTTCGTAGCGCTTGATCGGCGGCGCGCCGGTGGTGGTGATTTCCTTCACCTGGACCCCGGTCAGGCTCGGGTCCTGCGCGTTGCGCGTGGCCTGGAAGATCGGCTCGATCGGCTTGTAGGCGGCCTCGGCCGAACCGGCTACCGAGTCGGCGTTGGCCAGGTTGGAGGCGATGGTGCTCATGCGCACGGACTGCGCCTGCAGCGCGGACCCGGCGACATCGAAGATCGGCAGATTGCTCATGCTCAGGCGCCGGTGATCGCGGTGAGCATGTTCTTCACCTTGGATTCGAGGAAGCTCAGCGACGCGCGGTATTCCAGCGCGGCGCGGCCATAGGCGGCGCGTTCGGCGTCCGGATCGACGGTGTTGCCGTCGAGGCTGGGCTGGTTGGCCTGGCGGGTGATCTGGAACGGATTGAGGCCGGCGATCTCACCGCTGCCGAGGTGGCCCTCGGTGGTGCGGGCCAGGCCGGACGAGGAGGACAGGCCTTCGCGGGCGGCGCCTGCGGCGTTGAGGGCCGCATTGAAGTCCAGGTCCTGGGCCTTGTAGCCCGGCGTGTCGACATTGCTGAGATTGCTGGCGATGAGCTGCATGCGCTGCTCGCGCAGCGGCAGTGCATCGGCATGCACACCCAGGTAAGAGGCGATCGGATTGGACAAGGTCTGGCTCCGGCGGATCGATGCCGGAGTACAGGCAAGAGCTGTGCCAGAACGCCACCTTCTCCTGGGAGAAGGGAGCGGGCGAACTCAGGCCTCGGCCACTTCCCGCAGGCGCTCCAGCACGTATTCGGCCAGCTCGTGGGCGCTGTACTTGGCCACGAAGGCGTTCGCGCCGACCTGCTCGACCATCGCGTTGTTGAACACGCCGGACAAAGAGGTGTGCAGCAGCACGTACAACCCGGCCAGCCCCGGCGTGCGGCGGATTTCCGTCGTCAGGGTGTAGCCATCCATCGCCGGCATCTCGATGTCGGAGATCACCATGGCGTAGCGCTCGGCAGGGTCCTCGCCCCCGGCCAGTACCTGCAAGAGGTGGTCCAAGGCCTGTCGGCCATCAGACAACAGCGTCGCGCCCACCCCCAGCTGGTCCAGCACGCTGCGGATCTGCTGCCGCGCCACGCGCGAATCGTCGACCACCAGCACCTGCAGCTGGCGATCACTCTGCAACGCCATGGCCGGGTCCAGATGGATGTCGGTCTCGATCTGGGCGATGTCGGCAAGCACGCTTTCCACGTCGATCACCTGGATCAGTTCGCCCTGGAAACGCGTCACGGCGGTCAGGTACGTCGCTTCGGCGCCCAGTTCCGGTGGCGGATGGATGTCTTCCACCGCGATGTTGACGATGCGCTCCACGCCGCTCACCAGAAAGCCCTGGACCGACCGGTTGAATTCGGCCACCACCAGGTAACCCGGCGCATCGGCGCTACCCGGGGCGCGCTCCGGATGGCCGATGGCCACGCCCAGGTCCAGCACCGGCACCGAGCGCCCGCGTACGTCGGCCACGCCGGCAAACTCATTGGGCAAGCCGGGCACCTGGAACAGATCCGGGCGCCGGAGCACTTCCTGCACCTTGAATACGTTCACGCCAAAAAGCTGACGGCCACCGAGCCGGAACAACAGCAGGGCAAGGCGATTGTGGCCCGCCAGGCGGGTGCGCTGGTCGATGCGGTTGAGCAGGTCATGTGACATGGTCGGTTTATCGGTCAGGCGTGGCGCAACTTGAGTCGTGCAGCCTGGGGCGCCGACAGGAAGGGTGTGTGCCTGGCACCGCGTCATCGCCTGTCGTGGCGCCGCCGCCGCTCCCTGCCGCCGCCGCGATCCAGGGCTTACGGCACGACTCTTGCAGCAGCGCTTGCGTCACTTGTTCCGGGAGCGCGCCATGCGCCGCCACCTTCGTCTCATCCTGATCCTGCTGGCGCTGGCACCGCCGGCCGCATTCGCCGACGGTTTCCAGCCGGTGGAGACCATCCGTGCTGCCGCCATCGCCGCGCTCGGCGTGGATGCGGCCGATGCCGAGACCACGCTGGACCCCGGCCTGCGCATGCCGGCCTGCCCGGTGCCCTTGCAGGCCCAGCCCGGCAGCGGCAGCACGGTGGAGGTGGGGTGCCCGCAGGCCGCCGGCTGGCGGCTGTTCGTGCCGGTGAAGGTGCGCCGCAGCCAGAATGTGCTGGTGCTCAACCGCGGCATCTCCGCTGGAGAAACCCTGGACCTGGCCGATATCAGCATCGAGCGGCGCGACGCGGCGCGTATCGTCGGCGCGGCTTTGGCCGATCCGACCGATGCGGTAGGCCGCAGCGCCCGGCGTGTACTGCCGGCGGGCACCGTGCTGTCGGCCAGCGACCTGGTCGCGCAGCGCCTGGTGCGTCGGGGCGACACGGTGGCGCTGGTCTCGCGGCATGATGGCCTGGAGGTGCGCATGAGCGGCCGCGCCCTGGGCGATGCCGGACGCGACGAGCGGGTATCGGTGGAAAACAGCGCCTCGCGGAAGATCGTGCTGGGCGTGGTCGATGCCAATGGCGCGGTCGTGGTCTCGCGTTGAGACCGCGGCGTCAGGAAATTCCCTAAAAAAGTCCTAAAGTTCTCCCGCAAGCGGCCGTTACCCCTTGCGAACCGTAGAGGAACACCACCATGAGCCAGAAAATCGAAGGTAGCATGCCCGCCGGTGCGACCCTGAGAGCAGGTAGCGTGGCCAGCAAGATTTCCTCGGCCGGGGCCGATCGCTCCTCGCCCATCGCTGCGCCCGAGGCCAACGACAGCCTGCGCCTGACCGGCGAGGCCACCGGCCTGCAATCGCTGCAGAAGGAACTGTCCACCGCCCCGGCGGTTGACCAGTCCCGCGTGCAGGCGGTGCGCGAGTCGTTGCAGAACGGCACCTACCAGATCAATCCGGATGCCATTGCCAGCCGCATGATCGACCTGGATCAGCAACTGGCCGGATGAGCCCCATGAGCGATGCCCTGCAGCGCCTGGGCGAAGCCCTGGCGGGTGAGCGTCAAGCCCTGATCGACCACGATGTCGAAGGGTTGATCCGTGCCACCCAGGACAAGATCGAAGCCCTGCGCGTGCTGGAACGTGACGTGCCGGAAGGGGCTGAAGCGCGCCTGCGCGAACTGGCCGAGGCCAATCGCGCCAATGGCGCGCTGCTGGCCCGGCGTCGTCGCGAGGTGAACTGGGCGTTGCGCCACCTGGGACGCACTGAAAGCGCCCCGGCGTACGACGCACGCGGTCAAAGCGACACGGTGCACGCCAGCCGCGCCATCGCCGTGGCCTGAGCCGCGCGCACATTGGCCATTACCCGGAAGGCCGGCGCCGATGCGCCGGCCTTCGTCGTATAGTGGCGCGCCGCCCGCCGATGCCGACCGCCGTGCCCGAGAAGCTTTACTACAACCCCGCATTGCTGCCTTCGCAGGACATCCTGCGCGCCTTCAGCGAACGCATGCGCGAAGGCCTGCTGTTGTTCCGGGGCGATGGCGAACTGGTTTTCGCCAATGCCGTGGCCCGTGAAAGCCTGTGCCGCGACCCGCACGATGGCAGCAACTTTTCCGAGCGCATTGCGCGCGTGCTGCCGAGCGGCGCACTGAACCAGGCGCGCACCAGCGGCAACTGGTCGGGCAGCCTGCCGATCGGCGAGCGCGTGGTGATCGCGCACCTGTATCACCATGGCGCGATCGGCCAGGACTTCTTCCTTGCGTTGTTCCACAACATCGAAGGCCAGGAAGACTACGAACGCGAGCTCGAACAGCGCCATGCCGAACTGCGCCAGGCCTACATGCGCCTGAACGGCGCGCAGGACAAACTGCTGCAATCGGAGAAGATGGCGTCGATCGGCCAGCTGGCGGCGGGCGTTGCGCACGAGATCAACAATCCGATCGGCTATGTGCATTCCAACCTGGGCAGCCTGCAGGAATACCTGCGCAGCCTGTTCACCCTGATCGAAGCCTACGAGCGCGCCCTGCGTGCGCCTGATCCGAAGGCTCTGATCCCGGAGATCGACGACATCCGCAAGCGCGCGGACATCGACTTCATTGCCGGCGACTTGCCGCAGCTGATGGCCGAATCGCGTGAGGGGATCGAGCGGGTGACGCGGATCGTGCGCGATCTGAAGGACTTCTCGTATTCGGACCGTTCCGAATCGTGGAAGCTGGTGGATCTGCATGCCGGTCTCGAATCGACGATCAACATCATCTGGAACGAGCTCAAGTACAAGGTGACGCTGGAGCGCCAATACGGTGAACTGCCACTGGTGGAGGCATTGCCGTCCGAGCTCAACCAGGTCTACATGAACCTGCTGCTCAATGCGGGGCAGGCGATTACCGAGCGCGGCTCGATCACGGTGAGCACCGGGCTGGAGGGTGATCACGTGTGGATCGAGTTCCGCGACACCGGGCCGGGTATTGCGCTGGACCTGCAGCAGCGCATTTTCGATCCGTTCTTCACCACCAAGCCGGTGGGCAGTGGCACGGGGCTGGGCTTGTCGATTTCCTACGGCATCATCAACAAGCACCACGGTCGCATCGATGTGGAGAGCGCGCCGGGGCAGGGTGCGGCGTTCCGGATTGTGTTGCCGGTGCGGCAGCCAAAATAACATTTCTCTTTTTTTTATCCCCCGCGCCTGTCGGCGCGCCCCCCTTGTGCACAAGGGGGGCTGTTTCTCCATTTGGCTCTTTTGCCGTCTTCCTTAGAAGCGGCTCTCGTTGTTCTGCGCGCGGCGTCCGGGGGCGATACCCCTTATCGGGGGACGCCAAAAGCGTCCATCCATGGACTTGAGCTCATGTGGCGACATCCATGTCGCCACATGCCCCCGATAAGGGGTCTCGCCCCCGGACGCC
>Ga0160461_1000652_pt1 | contig 20457 bp, 17 predicted proteins | sample HID1975I_E6MG_FD_108266 | JGI IMG/M metagenome (GOLD analysis project Ga0160461, IMG submission 108266) | Enriched soil microbial communities from UW Madison campus, WI, USA - HID1975I_E6 MG | ecosystem: Environmental > Terrestrial > Soil > Unclassified | place: USA: Madison, Wisconsin...
CGCCGTGCCGATGGGTTGCGATGCACCCGCGCTGTCCGCCTGCCATCCCGGCGACCCGGCGTATCCCGACCTGTCGACGACCTTGCTGCTTGAAGTGGGCTCGCTGGCAAACGGCCACGCGGTCAGCCTGACCGGTCCGGGTATCCAGACGCGGCAAGCGCTGTCCGTCATGGGCCTGCCCGACGGCTTCTGGCGCGACTGGCGCATGAACCATCAACAGTTTCCGCTGGGCGTCGACGTGTTCCTGACGCAAGACCGGTGGATGTGTGGACTGCCGCGCACGACGCGGGTGGAGAACTGACATGTACGTAGCCGTCAAAGGGGGCGAACGCGCCATCCTGAATTCCTACCGCATGCTGGACGCCTACCGACGCGGCGACCGCGCGGTGCCCGAACTGAGCCTGGACCAGATTCGCGAGCAGATGCCGCTGGCCGTGTCGCGCGTGATGGCCGAGGGCTCGCTCTACGATCCGCAACTGGCTTCGCTGGCGCTGAAGCAGGCCGCGGGCGATGTGATCGAAGCGGTGTTCCTGCTGCGCGCCTATCGCACGACCTTGTCGCGCTATGGCTACACGCAGCCGATAGACACTGGCGCCATGCGCTTGCAGCGCCGTATCTCGTCCACCTTCAAGGACGTGCCGGGTGGCCAGATCCTGGGCCCCACCTACGACTACACCCAACGCTTGCTGGACTTCACGCTGGAAGCGCAACGCGAGGCCGACGCGCTGCCCGCCGGCGGCGATGCGCTGGACAGCGCCATGCCGCGCGTGACGGATCTGTTGGCGCACGATGAGTTGATCGACGCCGAACCCGTGCCCGAAGGCGACCCCGAACCCTTTGACCTGACGCGCCAACCGCTGGACTTTCCGGCCTCGCGCGCGGCACGCCTGCAGAACCTGGCGCGCGCCGACGAGGGCTTTCTGTTGTCCATGGGCTATTCCACGCAGCGCGGCTACGGCAACACCCATCCGTTCGCGGCTGAGATCCGCTACGGCACGCTGGAAGTGGAGATGCACATCGAAGAGCTGGGCTTTTCCGTCACGGTGGGTGAAATCGAAATCACCGAATGCCAGATGGTGAGCCAGTTCGCGGGCAATGCCGACACCGGCCCGAAGTTCACGCGCGGCTACGGCCTGACCTTCGGCTACGGCGAACGCAAAGCCATGTCGATGGCGCTGGTGGACCGCGCGTTGAAGGCCAAGGACCTGGGCGAACGCGCCGACTCGCCCGCCAACGACCACGAATTCGTGCTGTATCACAGTGACAACGTCGAGGCGTCCGGCTTTGTGCAGCACTTGAAGCTGCCGCATTACGTGGACTTCCAGGCGAACCTGGAACTGCTGCGCCGCTTGCGCGCGGACGGGGCTGCATTGCAACCCACCCCCCAAGCTGCCCCCACCTCTCTGATCGACGAGGCTGTTTCCCAATGAGCGCACTACACGCCACGGTCGAACGCGACGACCACTACAACTTTGCGTATCTCGACGAATCCACCAAGCGCATGCTGCGCCGCGCGCTGCTCAAGGCGGTGGCCATACCCGGCTACCAGGTGCCGTTCGGCAGCCGCGAGATGCCGCTGCCTTATGGCTGGGGCACGGGCGGCATCCAGGTCACGGCGGCCATCATCGGCCAGGACGATGTGCTGAAGGTGATCGACCAAGGCTCGGACGACACCACCAACGCCATCAACATCCGCCGCTTCTTCGGCCGCGTCACGGGGGTGGCCACGACCGAAGCTACGCCGGACGCCACCATTGTGCAGACGCGCCATCGCATTCCTGAAACGCCGCTGCGCGAAGGGCAGGTGATGGTCTATCAGGTGCCGATTCCAGAGCCGCTGCGCTGGCTCGAACCCAGCGAAACCGAAACCCGCACCATGCACGCACTGGCCGAATACGGCGGCATGCACGTCAAGCTGTATGAAGACATCGCGCAGCACGGCCACATCGCCACCACCTACGACTACCCCGTCATCGTGAACGATCGCTACATGATGCGGCCGTCGCCCATCCCCAAGTTCGACAACCCCAAGCTGGACGGCAACCCCGCGCTGATGCTGTTCGGCGCCGGTCGCGAAAAGCGCGTCTACGCCGTGCCGCCCTACACCCGCGTGAAAAGCCTGGACTTCGACGACCACCCCTTCACCGTGGAAACCTGGACCGAATGCTGCGACCTGTGCGGGTCGCGCGAGAGCTATCTGGATGAAATCATCCTGGACGACGCGGGCACGCGCCGCTTCGTGTGTTCGGACACGGAATACTGCAACCACCGCCAAGCGCAACAACGCAACGACAAGGCCACGGCATGAACGCGCAACCCCATCCGCAACTGAATCCGCAACCCCTGCTTTCGGTGCGCGACATGACGCGCACCTGGGACGGCGTGCATGGCTGCCGCGACGTCAGCTTTGACCTGTTTCCCGGCGAAGTCCTGTGCGTGGTCGGTGAGTCCGGCTCGGGCAAGAGCACCTTGCTGTCGGCCGTGTCGTATCAAACCCAGCCGGACGCCGGCAGCGTCTGGTACGACACGCGAGACCAGGGATTCATCGACCTGGCCGCGCTGCCCGGCGCGCGGCTGCGCCTGCTGTCGCGCACCGACTGGGGCTTTGTGCGGCAGAACGCGCGCGACGGCCTGCGCATGCAGGTCAGCGCGGGCGCCAACATCGCCGAACGCCTGATGGCCGTGGGCGACCGGCATTACGGTGACCTGCGCGCCGTGGCGGGCAACTGGCTGCAAAAGATGGAGATCGACGCGGGCCGTCTGGACGATACGCCGGTGTCGTTTTCCGGCGGCATGCAACAGCGCTTGCAGATCGCGCGCAATCTGGTCACGCATCCACGGCTGGTGTTCATGGACGAACCGACCGCGTCGCTGGACGTGTCGGTGCAGGCGCGCCTGTTGGACCTGTTGCGCCAGTTGGTCACGGACCTGGGCCTGGCCGCCATCGTGGTCACGCACGACCTGGCGGTGGCGCGTCTGCTGGCGCATCGCACGCTGGTGATGCGCGGCGGCGTGGTGGTGGAAAGCGGGCTGACCGACCAGATTCTTGACGACCCCCAACACCCCTACACCCAGTTGCTGGTGTCTTCCATTTTGCAGAGCTGAACATGCGCGCAACCACTCCCATGATCGAGGTGCGGGGCCTCGGAAAGATGTTCACCCTGCATAACCAGGGCGGTATCCGCCTGCCCGTGCTGGACGCGGTGGACTTTGATGCTGCCGCGGGTGATTGCCTGGTGTTGGCCGGCCCGTCGGGCACCGGTAAAAGCACCTTGCTGCGCTGCTTGTACGGCAACTATCTGGCCACCGAAGGCAGCATCCGCGTGCGTGCAAACGACGAATGGGTCGAGCTGGTGGGCGCGCCCGAGCAACGCATTCTGGCGTTGCGCCGCGACGTCATCGGCTATGTCAGCCAATTCTTGCGGGTGATTCCGCGCGTGTCCGCGCTGGATGTGGTGGCCGAGCCGCTGCGCATGGCGGGCGTGGACACGGACGCCGCGCGCGAGCAGGCCGGCGCCTTGTTGCAACGCCTGAACGTACCGCCGCGCCTGTGGGGCCTGGCGCCCGCCACGTTTTCGGGTGGCGAGCAGCAACGCGTGAACATCGCGCGCGGCTTTATCGCGCGCCATCCCATCTTGCTGCTGGATGAACCCACGGCATCGCTGGACGCCGACAACCGCCGCGTGGTGATCGCGCTGATCCACGAAGCCCTGGCGGCGGGTCGTTGCCTGCTGGGCATTTTTCACGACGCCGAGGTGCGTGACGCCGTCGCCACGAAAACCTTGGCGCTGCGCCCGGCGTTGGTCGGGGCGGCTGAGACGGCTGAGTCGACCCTACCGGAGGAATCATGCAAAGCACCTATCTGACCCACGCCCGCGTGGTGCTGCCCGATCGCGTGCTGGATAACAGCGCGGTGCTGATCGATGACGGCTGCATCGTCGCCATTGAACCCGACGGCGCGCGCGCGGACCGCGTGGTCGATCTACAGGGCCAGACCCTCTTGCCCGGGCTGATCGACCTGCACTGCGACGCCATCGAGAAGGAAGCCGAACCTCGTTCGCGCGTGCTGTTTCCCCTGGACTTCGCGGTGGCCCAGGTCGACCGCCGCAATGCCGCGGCCGGCATCACCACGCCCTACCATGCGCTGTCGTTCGCGAACAAGGATTTGGGCGTGCGCAACAATCAGACGGCGGCCGAAGTGGTGCGCACGCTGCGTGCATTCCGTCCGCACAGCCTGGTGGATAACCGCGTGCATTGCCGCTACGAAGTCACCGACGACACCTCGGTGCCGGTGCTGCGCGCGCTGATGGACGAGGGCGCGGTGGACCTGTTGTCCGTCATGGACCATTCGCCGGGGCAGGGCCAGTTCAAGACGCTGGAGTCCTATCTGCAATACATGATGGGCAACCACGCAATGAGCCGGGAACAGGCGGAAGAAGCCGCCCACGCCAAGACGCGCGCGAAAGAGGGCGCGGTGACGCGGGTAGAGACCCTGTTGGCGCACGCGAAGTCGCTAGGCATCCCCACCGCCAGCCATGACGACGACTCCGTTCAACGCATTGCCACCATGCGCAACCTGGGCGTGGCAATGAGCGAATTCCCGATCACGCTGGATACCGCCCGCGCGGCGGTGTCTTGCGGCCTGCCCACGATTCTGGGCGCGCCGAACGTGCTGCGCGGCCAAAGCCAAAGCGGGTCGATGCGGGCCATCGACGCCATCCGCGCGGGCGTGGCCAGTTGCCTGTGTTCGGACTACCAGCCGTCCACGCTGATCGCCGCGGCCTACGCGGTGGCGGCGCAGACCGACCTGAGCTGGCCGCAGGCGATTGCACTGGTCACGGCGAACCCCGCGGACGCCTGCGGCCTGTCGGACCGGGGCCGCATCGCCGTGGGCCTGCGCGCTGATCTGGTGGCGGTGGCGCAGGTGGGGGCGCTGCCATTGATCAGTCACACCTGGTCGGCTGGCCGGCTGGTATTCTCCACGCACTATCAGCCGTCGCGCACGCAGGTGGCGGCGGCGCCTCAGCCGCAACGGGTGGCGGCCTGAGCCGCTGGCGATGTCTTCCAGGAGAACCGCGATGAATCCGATCGTGATTGCCGTGGCGCTGAGCGCTACGCACACGTTCAGCAAGCCTGTGGTGCCCACGATCATGTTGTTGCGTGGGCTGGGGGTGGATGGCGATGCGCATCAGGGGGTGACCGTCAAGCATCGCTCGCGCGTGCGCGCCGACCCCACGCAGCCGAACCTGCGCCAGGTGCATTTGATTCAGGCCGAGCTGCATGACGAGCTGCAACTGGCCGGTTTCAACGTCGCCGAAGGCACGATGGGCGAAAACATCACCACCCGGGGTATCGATCTGCTTGCCTTGCCGCGCGGCGCGCGCTTGCGCATCGGGCCCGACGCGGTGGTCGAGATCACCGGGCTGCGCAACCCCTGCGTGCAACTGGACCAGTATCAGAAGGGCTTGACGGGCGCCGTGCTGGGCCGCAATCCCGACGGCAGCCTGCAACGCCGCGCCGGCGTCATGGGGATCGTGGTGGAGGGCGGGGCGGTCAGCCCCGGCGACGCCATCCGGGCTGAGCTTCCCGCACTGCCGCATTTCCCGCTGGAACGGGTGTAGGGGCAAAAACATCGCCGTCGGTCAAAGACGGGTTGCCCGGCATCTGGTTAAATGGCGAAGGGCGTAACGGCCTAAGGCGCAGCCGGCCCTTCTCCGGCTCGTCATCCAATTTTCCGGAGCGCGCGATGGCACGATTCAATTTCAACCAAGACCCCGAAGAACCCGATCTGTGGGCGGCCGAAAACGTGCCCGTCGGCGATGGCCGTCCCCCCATCCACGTCATGATCCAGACGGATGGCGAAGAGCCCGACAGCGGCGCGTCCAAGGTGGTCAAGGCCATCATCGACAATCTGGACGATCACATCCTGGCAGCGGCCGAGTTCCTGCTGGATAACTATTCCTACGAGCACTACAAAAAGCTGGGCCTGGAAGACGACCAGTTGCTGCAGGAAGAAACCGCCGAAGCCATGGCCGAAAAAGCCGTGCTGCGCGCCTTGTGGCTGTTCGACGAAGATGGCGACGGCTACGAACTGTGGTTCACGCTGCCCTGGGACCCGGTCCACACCTACGACGTTGAATTCGAAGACGGCGCACCGGTGTCCTGCTCGGTCAACGATTAAATACAGTCGACTGAATCCAGTCGACCCAGTCCCCTCGACTACATCTGGTTTTCGCTCGCGGGCGACTGCGTGCCGGGCGCCGACCGCGCCGGCGCGTGGGCGTCGGCGGGCGCATCGCCTGGGTTGCTTTCCCCGCTGTCTTCGCGCTTGTCTTCCAGCTTGGCGATGACGGCGGTTGCCAGGCTGTTGCCCACCACGTTCGTCGCCGTGCGGCCCATGTCGAAGAACTGGTCGATGCCCATGATCAGCAGCAGGCCGGCCTCGGGCAAATGGAACATCGGCAAGGTCGCTGCCACCACCACCAGCGATGCGCGGGCCACGCCCGCCATGCCCTTGCTGGTCACCATCAGCACCAGCAGCAATGTCAGTTGCTGGGCAAAACTCATCTCGATGTTGTAGGCCTGCGCGATGAACAACACCGCGAAAGACTGGTACATCATCGAACCATCCAGATTGAACGAATACCCCAGCGGCAGCACAAAGCCCGAAATGCGCTTGGACACGCCAAAGCGTTCCAGCGCTTCAATGGTCTTCGGGTAGGCCGATTCGCTGCTGGCGGTGGAAAAGGCCAGCAGGGTCGGTTCCTTGATCAGCCCGCCCAGGCGGCGCGTGGACTTGCCCAAAAACAGATAACCCACGCCGAACAGAATGGCCCACAGCAGCGCCAGGCCCAGGTAGAACTCACCAATCAACTTGCCGTAGCTGACCAGCACGCCCAGGCCTTCGGTGGTGATGGCGGCGGCCATGGCGGCGAACACGCCCAGCGGCGCAAAGCGCATCACGTAGTCGGTGACGCGGAACATGATCTTGGCCAGCTCGTCGATGAGGGTGTAGATCGTGTTGTGGCCCTTGCCGCGTATGAACGACAGCGCGGCCCCGAAGAACAGCGAGAACACCAGGATCTGCAAGATCTCGTTGTTGGCCATGGCCTCGGCGATGCTCTTGGGAAACACGTGCGCAATGAAGGCCTTGAGCGTGAAGTCGCCCGTCTTCAATCCCGACGTGATACCCGCGTCGGGTATCGCCAGATTCATGTGCGCGCCAGGCTGGAACAGATTGACCAGCAGCAGGCCCAGCAGCAGCGACACGGCGGAAGCGGCAATGAACCAGACCATGGCGCGCAGGCCGATGCGGCCCACGGCGTTGGCGTCGCTCATGCTGGCCAGGCCCGACACCAGGGTGGCGAACACCAGCGGGGCAATGATCATCTTGATCATGCGCAGGAAAATATCCGTGACCAGGCTGAAGTACGAGGCAATGTGCGCGGCCTCTGTGGCGTCCTGCGCGGTCTTGTTGCAGAGGTAGCCCACCAGGACGCCCAGCACCATGGCGATGCCGATGGTGCGCGTCAGCTTCTTTGTATTCATGATCAAAACGGAAAACGAGGAGCCCGCCGCTGCAAGACCCCGGGGGATGGGGCTGCGCCCGCCGGCACGGGGCGGGAAAACGGTCCGGTGACGGGTATGCCGGGGCAACCTGCAATATGCGGGTTTTCCCTTGGGGCGCGATGTTAACGCTGCCCACCTGACACCGAGTTGTCATGCTGGGGACGTATCAGTAACACCTTTGGGCGTGCCAGAATGGGCCGGCCGCCAAGCGGCGCATCCATAAAAGCCGGCCCCCACCGGAAACATAAAAAGGAGACCAAGCAATGCCGAAACGCGAACTGTCCGTGCTGGCGTCCGGATACACCTATCTGGAAGGCCTGCGGTGGCACGAAGACCGCCTGTGGGCGTCAGACTTCTATACCGAGCAGGTCATCGCCGTGGACCTGGCGGGCAAGATAGAACAGATCTGCCGAGTACCAGAGCAGCCCTCGGGCCTGGGCTGGCTGCCCGATGGCCGCCTGCTGATCTCATCCATGAAAGACCGCAAGGTGCTGCGCCGCGAGGCCGACGGCACGCTGGCGGTGCATGCCGACCTGTCCGCGCTGACGGGCGGCCCCATCAACGACATGGTGGTGGATGACCAGGGTCGGGCCTACGTGGGCAATTTCGGGTTTGACCTGATGGCCGGTGAACCGGTCGCGACAACCACGCTGGTGCGGGTGGACACGGACGGCGTGGCGCAGGCAGTGGCCGAAGGGCTGTGCTTTCCCAATGGTTCGTTCATCACGCCGGACGGCAAGACGCTGATCGTCAACGAAACCTTCGGCAACCGGATCTCGGAATTCGACATCCTGCCCACCGGCGCGCTGGGCCCGCGCCGCGACTGGGCCAACTTCGGTCCGTTGCCGGATAGCGACGACCTGTCGGTGCTGATCGCCGCGTCGGCCATCGGCCCGGACGGCGGGGCGCTGGACGCGGAAGGCGCGCTGTGGGTGGCCGACGCCATCGGCAAGCGGATCGTGCGGCTGGCGCGCGGCGGCCAGATCCTTGAGCAGATCGACACCGGGGAGTTCGGCATCTTCGCGGCGGCCTTGGGCGGGCCGGATGGCTGCACGCTGTTCATGGCCGCCGCCCCGGATTTCATCGAGGCCAACCGCCGCGCCAAGCCCGAAGGCCACATTCTGATGACCCGGGTGGACGTGCCGCACGCGGGTCGGCCTTGATGGGGCGGCGTTGATGGATTGGTCTTGAGGGGGGCGGCCCCGGGGCTTGATGCCCTGGGGCTAGTCTTCAACGCCTACTTCGGCGCCAGCCAGGCGTCGGCGTAGCTGCCCACGGCGCCCAGCCCGGTTGTGATGGCGCCGTGCACCCGCTTGTCCAGGTAGGTGGAGTAATTGGTGTCGTCGATCCAGGCCAAGGGCACGTCTTCCGCCAGAATTTTCTGGACCTCGGTGTACAGGCGTTGGCGTTCCTCGTCCGTGGGCGCGGTGGCGGCCTGGTCAAAGAGCGCATCCACCTTGGGGTTGCGATATTGCGAGGTGTTGGTGAAGGCCAGCCCCTTTTTGATGTTGCTGCTGACGTAGGTGCGCGACACGCCGATGGCCGGGTCGCCATACTGGAACACGCCGTTGTAGGCCATGTCGAAATCCCAGTTGCCCATGCGGGTGGTCCAGCCGCCCACGTCGGTGCTTTCGATGTCGATCACGATGCCGACCTTGCCCAGGCTTTGCTTGGTGTATTCGGCAATGCGGCGCTGCATTTCGCCGTAAGGGTTGGGGATCAGCCCCAGCTTCACGCGCACGCCATTGGCATCCGGCTTCAGGCCCATTTCGTCGAGCAGGGCGATGGCCTTCTTGGGGTCGTAGGGATACTGCTTGATGTTGGGGTCGTAAAAGCGCGTGTTGCGATGGAACGGACCCGTCGACACGGTGCCCATGCCGAACATGATGCGCTTGGCGATGAAATCGCGGTCGATGGCGTACATGACCGCTTGCCGAAAGCGCTTGTCGTCCATGGGCTTGCGCGCCCCGTTCATCTCGATCCAGTGCAGCGTGGACCAGTATTCATAGCCCTTTTGCGTGACGTTGATGTGCGGCAGCTTGGCCACGCGCGGCATGTCGAAGGGTTCGATGTCTTGCAACCAGGCCTGCTGAACGGTGCGCTGCTCCAGCGCCAGGCGGCGCGAGGCCGCATCCGGGATCACGCGGAAAATGATGCCGTCCAGATAAGGCCTGCCTTCCTTCCAGTAGTGCTCGTTCTTGACCAGTTCAATGTAGGAGCCGCGCTCCCAGCGCTTGAACTTGAAGGGGCCGGTACCGACTGGGGCATTGTTGTGCGGGTTTTGCGCCATGGGCGTGTCGACGTCGAACAAGTGCTTGGGCAGGATCACGCCGCCGCCGATGTCGAACGCATACAGGAACGCCGAATAGCGTTCTTTCAGCTTGAACATCACGGTGTGATCGTCAGGCGCGGTGATGTCCTGGATGTAGTGCATCAGCGCGCGCGTGCGCGGCGTGTTGGCCAGGACCTGCTTGTAGGAAAACAGCACGTCCGCTGACGTGAAGGGCTTGCCGTCGTGCCATTGCGCGGTGGGCTGGAGGTGGAAGGTATAGGTCAACTGATCGTCGGACACCTCCCAGGACTTGGCCAGGCTGGGCTGCGGCTTCAGGTCGAACGAATAGGTCAGCAGGCTTTCGTAGATCTTGCCCGCCACCATCTGCGTGGTGCCTACCTGCTGCATGGCCACGTTCAGATTGGGTGGTTCGGGGTTCAGGATGGCGGTCAGCACGCCGCCGTATTGCGGCTGAGGCTCGGCTGAGGGCGGCGCGGCCAAGGCGGTGGCAGGCGCGGCGACTGTGGCGGCCAATGCCGTGGCGGCCATTGCCGTGGCGGCCAACGCCGTGGCGGCAAAGGCGGTGGCCAGCAGGCCCCGTGTCAGGGCGCGGCGGACGATATTGCACTTCAAGGCGAGTCTCCTTGGTTTTTAAGTATCAAATATTGATACTAAGGAATCCAAGAGACTTATGGTGCAGCAGTGGCCCTGGCCGCGCAAGGCGGCAAGGGCTAGGGATATCCCGCTAAAAGGGTCGGTCGGAGCGCTTTCAGTTGCGGTTTGGGCGGCCGCTCAGTGCGCGCGCCGCCGAGATCGCCAATGAGCTGAAGCGCTGCGTGAAGGAATCCAGCGTCCATTCGGCCAGCAGGCCGGAGATATGGATGGCCGCGATGGGCCGGCCGCTATGGTCAACGACCGCGCTGCCCAGCACGATCTCGCCCACCATGCTTTCTTCCAGACAGATGGCGTAGCCCTGCACGCGCGCCTCGCGCACGCGCTGGCGGATCAGGTCCGGGTCGGTGATGGTCTTGGCCGTCAGCGGGCGCAAGTCGCTGCGCGCCAGGATGTCGTCGACTTCGTCATCAGCCAGGTGCGACATGATGGCGCGGCCGCCCGATGACGAGAAGGTCGGCATGCGGCGCCCCACCAGCGTGGCGTAGAACGTCTGGCGCTTGCTTTGGCGGCGCAGCGCGTAAACGATGGTCAGGTCGTCGAACAGGCTCAGGTCCACGCGCTCGCCGCATTCCTGTTGCAGTTGTTCCAGGATGGGGGTGGCGCGCTCCAGCAGCGGATGGCCGCGCAGAAAATCGAAGGTCCGGTCCAGGATCTTCTTGCCCAGCACGTAGCCGCGCTGGTTGCTGCCGCGTTCCAGATAGCCCAGGGCCACCAGCGTGTGCAGCATGCGCTGGGTCGAGCTGCGGTCCAGCCCTGACAGCTCTGTCAGTTCATTCAGGCTGAGCGGGCCGGGATGGTTCGAAAAAGCCTCCAGGATGCCGAAGCCTTTCGCCAGGGATTGGTTGAACCGGGTTTCGGTTGTGGCCATGTTGATCTACTCCTGTCTCTTTTTTTGTATTCGCCGCGCGGCAGCGGCGCGGGGCTCGCACGCGGATACGCACTGTAGTGGCAATCGATTTCTGTCAGGGCTAGGGAAATTACCCATGGTTTCCGTCTTGTCCCGCAATGGTGCGAACTCTATCATGCCAAATATAGATATCTAGATATCAAATATTGATACCTACGAATTCGCCGATTTCACATCCGACAAGGGGAATGCAATGAGCAGCGTCGCAGCAGCCAGCCTGGATCAGGCCCGTATCGCCGAAGCCGTCAACCAGCTTCGCCAATACATGACCGACACGCTGACCGGTTTCGTGCAATGCCGCAGCCTGCCCGGGCAGGAGATGTCCGCCGCCGAGTTTCTGGAAGACGCGCTGGCGGACCTGGGCCTGGCGTCCGAGCGCATTGCGCTGCGCACCGAAGAACTGAAAAACCTGCCGCTGTATTCCCCGGCATGCTGCCCGGACGGCGGCCGCTACAACGTGCTGGCGCGCCACGAGCCACGCAGCGCGGGCGGCCGGGCCGTGTTGTTCAACGGCCACCTGGACGTGGTGCCCACGGGGCCGCATGAACTCTGGGACCCGGCGCCGTTCGACGGCGAACTGCGCGATGGCTGGTTGTACGGCCGCGGCGCGGGCGACATGAAGGCAGGCATCATCTGCGCGCTGGCCGCGTTCAAGGCGCTGCGCGAGTTGGGCGTGCAACCCGCCGGCGCGGTGGGGTTCAACGGCGTGCTTGAAGAAGAAAACACCGGCAACGGCACCCTGGCCACGGTGTCGGCGCTGCAAAGCGCCATCGCGGCGGCCAAGCTCAGCGCGTTCGACGCGGTGGTCATCCCCGAACCCACGCATGAACGCATGATGAGCGCGCAACTGGGCGTGTATTGGATGTACGTGGACATCGTGGGCCGCCCCGCGCATGCCGCCTACATGACCACGGGCGTCAACCCGGTCGAAACCGGCCTGCGCATCGTGGATGCCATGAAGCAGTTGGAACACGAATGGAACCTGCCGGAAAACCGGCACCCCGCCTATCGCGATCATGCGCATCCCATCAATTTCAACTTGGGGCAGATCCACGCGGGTGACTGGAACTCGTCGGTGCCCAGCGTTTGCACGCTGGGCATGCGCATCGCCTGCTATCCGGACATGAGCATCGAAGCGGCCAAGCAGTTGGTCGAGTCGCGCATCCGCGCCGTCGAAGCCGAACTGACCGACAGCGATGTACGCATCGACATCCGCTACGAAGGCTTCCACGCGCCGGGCTGCGAGTACGACCTGGACGTGCCGGCCATGCAGTTGCTGGCCGATGCCCACCGCCGCGTGGCCGGCGAACTGCCCGAGCCCACCGCGCTTACGGCCACTACCGATGGCCGCCATTTCCGGCTCTTGATGGACGTGCCGGTGACCTGCTACGGCCCCAAGGTGCAGAACGTGCACGGTTTCAATGAATGCGTGTCGGTGGACAGCATGGTGCGCGTTGCCACCGCCTTGGCGCTTTTCATCCACGACTGGTGCGGCGTCGAACCGCTGCAAGCCTGAGCCCGGCCGCGGCTTGCGCCGCGGCGCCCTCCCGCCGTTATTCACCTAATACGGAATCCCTGCCATGACATTCTTGACCGCCTGGCGCGCCCTGGCGCGCTGCACCCTGGCCGCTGCCAGCCTGTTGACCCTGTCCGTCGCCGTATCCCAGGCCGCCGAAACGCCCCAGTACGGCGGTGTGCTGACTGCCGTCCTGAGCCCCGAGCCGCCCACCTTGAACGTGGCGGTGCAACAAGTGGCCAGCACCCAGTTGGTGGGGGGCAAGATCTTCGAAAGTCTGCTGACCTACTCCTTCGATCTCAAGCCGCAGCCCAGCCTGGCGAAGTCCTGGGAGGTCTCGCCCGATCGCCTGACCTACACCTTCCACCTGCAACCCAAGGTGCAGTGGCACGACGGCAAGCCGTTCTCGTCCGACGACGTGGTGTTCACCTACACCAAGATCCTGGCCAATACGCCGCGCACCCGCACGCTGATGGCCAATGTGCAAGAGGTGTCGGCGCCCGATGCGCAAACCGTGGTCTTCAAGCTGAAGCAGCCGTATTCGGCGTTCCTGTACGCCTTTGACATCGGTGGCGGCGCGATCCTGCCCAAGCACCTGTATGACGTCGACACGCCCATCGGCCAGAACCCCAACAACAACGCACCCATCGGCACCGGCCCGTTCAAGTTCAAGCACTGGGAACGCGGCTCTTACATCGAGCTGGTCAAGAACGAGCACTACTGGAAAGAAGGCCGGCCCTACCTGGACGGCATCACCTACCGCGTGATTCCCGATTCGGCCTCGCGCCGCGTGGCGCTGGAACAAGGCACGGTGTTGCAAGCCTGGTTGCAGGACATCGAGCCGGTGGACGTGGCGCGCGTGGCCAAGTTGCCCACCATCACCCAGACCCACAAGGGCTATGAGTACTGGTCGACCATGCAATGGATTGAACTGAACGGCGGCCGCCAGCCGTTTTCGGACAAGCGCTTCCGCCAGGCGCTGATGTACGGCATCAACCGCCAGTTCATCGTCGACAAGATCATGTTCGGCTCGGGCACCGTGGCCACGGGCCCCATCCACCACAACACGCGCTTCTATGACGCCAACGTCAAGCAGTATCCGTACGATCCCAAGAAGGCCATTGCGCTGCTGGACGAAATGGGTCTGAAGCCGGACGCCAAGGGCGTGCGCGCCACGCTAGGCCTGATCCCGCTGCCTTATGGCGAAATGCCGCGCCGCACCGCGGAATACATCAAGCAGAACCTGGCCAAGATCGGCGTGGCCGTCAGCATCGAGAACACCGATGTGGGCGGATGGGTCAGCCGCGTGGGCAACTGGGATTTCGACATGGGCGCCAACGGCGTATTCCAGTACGGCGACCCGGCGATCGGCGTGTCGCGCACCTACGTCAGCAGCAACATCAAGAAGGGGCTGATGTTCAGCAATACCTCGCAGTACAACAACCCCAAGGTCGATGAGTTGTTCAATGCCGCCGCCACGGCCGCGACCGATGAAGAACGCCAGAAGCTGTACAGCGAGGCGCAGCGCATTCTTGTCGAGGACGTGCCGGTGCTGTGGCTGGCCGACACGAACTATTCGACGCTGCTGAACAAGCGCGTGCACAACGCGGTGACGACGGCGCTGGGCGTGGTGGATACGCAAAGCGATACCTGGCTGTCCAAAGAATGAAGAAGGTCGGCAAATTCCTGGCGAACCGGGTGGTCAAGAGCGTCCTGGTTCTGCTGATGATCGCGCTCTTCAACTTCTTCCTGGTGCGGGCGGCGCCGGGCGACCCGGCGGAAATCCTGGCGGGCCAGTCCGGCGCGGTGGATGCCGAGTTCATCGCCAAGCTGCGCCAGGAATTCGGGCTGGACAAGCCCATTGCCGTGCAACTGGGGCAGTACCTGAAGAACGTCGCGACGTTCGACCTGGGCTATTCCTACCGCCAGCAGGCGCCGGTTTCCAGCCTGATCCTGCAACACCTGCCCGCCACGTTGCTATTGACCTTGTCGGCCTTCGCGTTCGCGCTGCTGGCGGGTGTCAGCCTGGGCACGCAGGCGGCGCTGCGGGTGGGGAAGTGGGGCGACACCGTCATCACCACGCTGTCCATGCTGGCCTACGCCACGCCGCTGTTCTGGGTGGGGCTGATGCTGGTGCTGTTGTTCTCGGTGAATCTGGAATGGCTGCCGGCCTTCGGTTATGAAAGCGTGGGCGCCAACTTGACGGGGCTGGCCCGCCTGGCCGACGTGGCCAAGCATCTGCTGCTGCCGGCGCTGACCTTGGGCATGTTCTACATGGCGGTCTACGCCCGCTTGACGCGTGCGTCCATCCTGGAAATCAGCCAGCTTGATTTCGTCAAGACGGCGCGCGCCAAGGGCTTGTCCGAACGCACGGTCATCGTGCGCCACGTGCTGCGCAATGCGCTGCTGCCCGTCATCACGTATGCCGGAATCCAGGCGGGCGGGCTGATCGGCGGCTCGCTGCTGGTGGAAACCGTCTTCGCCTGGCCGGGTATCGGCCGGCTGGCGTTCGACGCCTTGATCCAGCGCGACTACAGCGTGCTGCTGGGCGTGTTCTTCGTGGCCTCGCTGATCGTGGTGGTGGTCAACCTAGTCACCGACATTCTGTACACGGTGGCGGATCCCAGGATCGAATTGAAATGAAAGCGTTCATGCAATCGTTCTGCCGCAACAAGGGCGGCATCATGGGCCTGATCGTGATCGCGCTGGTCACGCTCATGGCCCTCACCGCCAGCTGGATCTTTCCGGACAGCCCCTGGGACATCATCAACGGCCCCTTCATGCCGCCGTTGTCGGACGGCGCCTTGCTGGGCACCGACACCCTTGGCCGCGACATCGCCACGGGCATCGCCTATGGGTCCCGCGTGACGCTGGTGCTGGCCGCCGTGTCCACGGCGGTGTCCATCCTGGTGGGCATTACGGTGGGCGCGCTGGCGGGCTTTTATGGCGGGCGGGTAGACCAGGCCATCGTGGGCTTCATCGAACTCTTCCAGACCATCCCCAGCTTTTTTCTTGCGGTGGTGCTGGTGGCCATCCTGACCCCCAACATGGCGACGGTGATCTTCGCGATTGCGGTGGTGTCCTGGCCGCCATTGGCGCGCCTGGTGCGGGCCGAGTTCATGAGCCTGAAAAACCGGGAATTCGTGCAGGCGGCCATGCTGGCCGGCCAGTCCAACCTGCGCATCATCCTGACGCAGATCCTGCCCAACAGCCTGTCGCCCGTGATCGTGTCGGGCTCGCTCATGATCGCCAGCTCGATCCTGCTGGAATCGGCGCTCAGCTTCCTGGGCCTGGGCGACCCCAACGCCATGACGTGGGGCTACATCATCGGCGCCTCGCGCAGCGTGCTGCGCGACGCCTGGTGGATGAGCGTGTTCCCGGGCGTGGCGATTCTGCTGACGGTGCTGTCGCTGAACCTGATCGGCGAAGCGCTGAACGACGCGCTGAATCCAAAGCTGGCGCGCAGGAGGACGACGTAATGACTACTGACTTCACGCATTCCGCCGCGACGACTTCCGATGCCGCCGGCGCGCTGCTGGACATTCGCGGGCTCAGCGTAACGGCCGCGCATGGTGGGCCGACCGTGGTGCAGGACGTGTCCTACACCGTCAACCGCAACGAGATCCTGTGCGTGGTGGGGGAATCCGGTTCGGGCAAATCCGTGACGGCGCACGCCATCATGGGCTTGCTGCCTGCCGGCCAACTCAGCGTTACGCAGGGGCAGATCCTGTACGGCGGGCGCGACCTGGTCGGGCTGTCGGCCACCGACTGGTACGGCTTGCGCGGCAAGTCGTTCGGCATGGTGTTCCAGGAACCCATGACCGCGCTGAACCCCATCATGCGCGTGGGCCGGCAGGTGGACGAGGTGCTCGAACGCCACACCACGCTGAGCGTCGCGGCGCGCAAGCAGCGCGTGCTGGAATTGTTTGAACAGGTGCTGCTGCCGGATCCTGCCGCCATGATCGACGCCTTTCCGTTCCAGTTGTCGGGCGGGCAGCGCCAGCGCGTGGTGATCGCGATGGCGCTGGCCCTGGAGCCGGACGTGCTGATCGCCGACGAACCCACGACCGCGCTGGACGTCACGACGCAGGCGCAGATACTCGGGCTGATCAAGGACATCCAACGGCGCATGGGCATCGGCGTCATCTTCATCACCCACGACTTTGGCGTGGTGGCCGACATTGCCGACCGCATCGTCGTCATGCGCAAGGGCGCGGTGGTAGAGGCGGGCGCCGCCCAAGACATCCTGAACCGCCCTCGGCATCCCTATACGCGCCAGTTGATCGCCGCCGTGCCGCACAAACCCCAGGGCAAGGAAGAAGCCGGCGCGGCGCCCGCGCTGATGGTGGTGGAAAAGCTGTGCAAGACCTTCGCCACGGGCGGGCGCCGGGTCGATGCATTGCGCGATATCTCGCTGGAAATCCGGCAGGGCGAAACGCTGGGCTTGGTGGGCGAGTCCGGTTCGGGCAAGTCCACCTTGGGCCGCACGCTGATCGGCTTGATCGCGCCGGACAGTGGCAGCGTGCGCATGGAAGGCCAGGAACTCGTCGGCATGAAGCCGCGCGACTTCCGCCCGTATCGCCGCCAGATCCAGATGGTGTTCCAGGACCCGTACGCATCGCTGAACCCGCGCCACCGCGTGATCGAGGCGGTGGCGCAAGGCCCCATCGCCTTTGGCACAAGCCGCAAGACCGCGCTGCGTGACGCGCGTGAATTGCTGGAACTGGTGGGCTTGGGCGGAGACGCGGGCGACCGCTATCCGCACCAATTTTCCGGCGGGCAGCGCCAGCGCGTGGGCATCGCCCGCGCCCTGGCCTTGAAGCCCCGGCTGCTGGTGGCGGACGAAGCGGTGTCGGCGCTGGACGTGTCCATCCAGGCGCAGGTGCTGGACCTGCTCAAGACCGTGAGCGGGCAGTTCGACCTGTCGGTGCTGTTCATCACCCACGACCTGCGTGTCGCGGCCCAGATCTGCGACCGCATCGCCGTCATGCGGCAGGGGCAACTGGTGGAGCTGGAACGCGCGGCCACGATTTTCTACCACCCACAACATGAATACACGCGCCGCCTGATCGAATCGGTGCCGGGCAAGGCCTGGAACAAACCTGATCTGGAAGCGCTGTCAGACCCCTCAAGGAGCAAGCAGTATGCGTGACACCGAGTATCAGGCGCTGGACGGGCTGGCGCTGGCCGACTTGTTGGCAAGGCGCGAAGTCAGCCCCGAAGACCTGATGGCCTGCGCCATCAACCTGGCGCGTGAACGCGCGCCGGCCATGAACGCGCTCTGCTATGAGCGCTATGAAGAATCGCTGGACGTGGCGCGCGCCTGGCAAGCCCGGGGCGTGTTTGGCGCGATCCCGTTTCTGCTGAAGGATTCTGGCCTGGCGCACACGCGCTTTCCGTCCAGCCTGGGCTCCCGCCTGCTGAACGACACGCGCTATGCCCGCAACGCCACGTTGGCCGACCGCTTTGAAGCCGCCGGCCTGATTCCGTTTGCACGCACCACCGTCCCCGAATTCTGCATGGCGCCCACCACCGAGGCGGCGCGCAATGGCGGGCCCACCCGCAACCCCTGGGACCTGACGCGCTCGACGGGCGGCTCCAGCGGCGGCGCGGCGGCGGCGGTGGCGGCGGGCATCGTGCCCTTGGCGCACGGCAGCGACGGCGGGGGCTCCATCCGCATACCCGCCGCGGCTTGTGGCGTGTACGGTTTGAAGGTGTCGCGCGGCCGCGTGCCCATGGGCCCGTTGCGGGGCGAAGGCTGGGGCGGCCTGGCAACCGATGGCGTGCTGTCGCGTTCGGTACGCGACACGGCGGCCGCGCTGGACGCTGTGTGCGCCCCGGAGCCGGGCGCGCCCTACGCGGCGCCCGCCGCCCCGGCGTCTTATCTGGAACTGCTGTCCGCCCCCCCGCGAAAACTGCGCATCGTCGTGTGGCGCAGCGCCTTCAATGGCGTGGCGGTGGCGCCCGAATGTGTTGCCGCTGTCGAGCGCGCGGCGGCGCTGTGCCGGGAGCTGGGCCACGAGGTCGTGGACGGCACACCGCCGGATATCGAGTACGACGCCTTCGTGCAGGCCCACGCCAATGTGCTGGCAGGAAACATCGTGCTGTCGGTGGACACGCGGCTGGGCCTGACCGGCCAGCCTTTGCACGACGATGACCTGGAACCCGTGCTGCGCCAGGGCTATGAATACGGCAAGACGCTGCCGGCGGCGCAGTACATCGGCAGCGTGAACCGCTTCCATGCCATCGGCCGCATCCTGGACCACTACATGGAAGGCTACGACGCCATCCTGTCGCCCTCGCTGACGCAACTGCCGTTGAAGCTGGGCGAATTGTCCACGGCCCAGGGCTCGTTCCTGGATTTCCGCCGCAAGGTCGCCACCTATGGCACGTTCTCGGCGGCGTTCAATGCATCGGGCCAGCCGGCCGCCAGCTTGCCACTGGTCTGGACCGACGCAGGCCTGCCGGTGGGCGTGCAGGTGGTGGGCCGTTATGGCCACGAAGCGATGGTGCTGGCCTTGTCGGCCCAATTGGAAACGGCGCAGCCCTGGGCGGGACGCATCGCCGTGCCGCAGCCCGTCTAGGGACGGCCCCGGGGGAACAGCCCCCGAGGGTGGAACTTCGCGTGTCGGGGCGGCTTTGGCCGCCCCTTTATCCCTCATGCATCCGGACGACCCGCGCGCGGCTTGCGCCGCTTTGCCATCGCCTGAATGGACCGGATACCGGCGGTTGCAAGACCTTTCAGCGATTCCCCCGTAAAATCACGCCATTCAGCAAGGCTTCAACCATCATTCCATAGACAGTTCATAGGAGGACCACTCATGGCCCTAGTCTCCATGCGCCAGTTGCTCGACCACGCCGCCGAGAACGGCTACGGCATTCCGGCTTTCAACGTCAATAACCTGGAACAGGTCCAGGCCATCATGGAAGCCGCTGCGGAGACCGATAGCCCGGTGATCATGCAAGCTTCGGCCGGCGCGCGTAAGTACGCGGGCGAGGGCTTCCTGAAGCACCTGATCCAGGCCGCGGTGGAATCCTATCCGCACATTCCCGTCGTCATGCACCAGGATCACGGCCAGTCGCCCAAGGTCTGCCAAGGCGCTATCGACCTCGGTTTCTCCAGCGTGATGATGGACGGTTCGCTGAAAGAAGACGGCAAGACCATCGCCGACTACGACTACAACGTCGAAGTCACCAAAAAGGTCGTGGACATCGCCCACAAGCTGGGCGTGACGGTTGAAGGCGAACTCGGCTGCCTGGGTTCCCTGGAAACCATGGAAGGCGACAAGGAAGACGGCCACGGCGCCGACGGCAAGCTGACCATGGATCAACTGCTGACCGATCCGGAACAAGCCGCCGACTTCGTGCGCCGCACGCAACTGGACGCCCTGGCCATCGCCATCGGCACCAGCCATGGCGCCTACAAGTTCACGCGCAAGCCCACCGGCGACATCCTGTCGATCTCCCGCATCAAGGAAATCCACGCCCGCCTGCCGAACACCCACCTGGTGATGCACG
>Ga0160461_1000656_pt1 | contig 20210 bp, 18 predicted proteins | sample HID1975I_E6MG_FD_108266 | JGI IMG/M metagenome (GOLD analysis project Ga0160461, IMG submission 108266) | Enriched soil microbial communities from UW Madison campus, WI, USA - HID1975I_E6 MG | ecosystem: Environmental > Terrestrial > Soil > Unclassified | place: USA: Madison, Wisconsin...
AACGGAACCAAAGAAAAGGGCCAGCCCCGACGAAGCAAATCCGGCGTGTCATTCGTTCCGGGATTTTTCGACTCGCCATCCTGGCTCGGTCGAAAAACGCCGCACATCCATGTGCGGCGCCCTTCGGGTCTGCGCACGCTATCGTTGCGTCACGAAAGAGCGGGTCCACTGCGCGACGAGTGTCGGACTGATGGGGCCCGTGCCCCCTAGAAAAAAGCCCGGCATGCGCCGGGCTTTCTTTGTACGGAGGCAGTCCAGTGTCAGCCCGCCACCGCCAACGTTTCCTGCCGATACCGCCACACCGCCAGCAACCACAGCACCGCCGCGAGCGCGAGACTGGCGGCCAGATACACCCCCCAGACCTCCGGTGCGACCGGCTCGGCGCGGATGATCTTCAGCAGCAGCTGGTTCTGCGCGAGGAACGGCACCGCGAACTGCCACAGCTCGGTCTTGATCGGATTGACCATCAGCACGAAGCTCGGAACCATCGGCAGCAGCATCAGCCAGACGATGTGGCTCTGGGCTTCCTTCATGCTCTTGGCGGTCGCGGCGAGGAAGGTCAGCAGCGAGGTGCCGACGAACAGCATCGGCAGCAGCACCAGCAGCATCTTGCCGATCGCCGCGAAGCTGACGTCGAGCATCCGCGCCGCGCTGGTGCCCATCTGCGCGCTGATCTTGAACGCCAGCAGCGTGAGCAGCAGCGAACACATGCCGATGATGCAGGCCGCGGCGATCTTGCCGCTGACGATCGCGCCGCGCGAGGCCGGGGTGGCCAGCAGCGGTTCGAGCGACTGACGCTCGCGCTCGCCCGCGGTCGCGTCGAGGATCAGGTAGGAGCCGCCGATGAAGCTCGACAGGATTAGCAGATACGGCAGCAGCACCGCCATCAGGATGCCGCGCTTGGCCTCCTCGGTGGCCAGATCACGCGTGCCCACCGCGACCGGCTGCACCACCGCCGGATCGATGCCGCGGGCGAGCAGGCGCAGGGTGCCGACCTGCTGGCCGTAGGCGGTGACCGCATTGCGCACGCGGCGCGTCGGGGTCTCGGCATTGCGGCGCGTGCTGTCGCTGATGATCTCGACCGTCGCCGGACGACCGGCGTGCCAGTCCTGCGCGAAGCTCGCCGGGATCTCGATCGCCACGTCGATGTCCTGTCCGGCGATCGCCGCGTCGAGATCGGCCGGTGCATCGATCGCGCGGATGCCGAGCGTCGCCAGGTGCGCGACGAGGTTGGGCGCGTGCTCGGCGCCGATCACCGGCACCTCCAGCACCCGGTCCTGCTCGGTCTTCATGCGCTTCTCGGCCATGAAGTTCATGCCGAGCATCAGCAGCGGATACATCAGTGGGCCGAGCAGCAGCGCCATGAACAACGTGCGCCGGTCGCGCGCGATGTCGAGCAGCTCCTTGCGCACCACGCACCACATCCATCGCATGTGGGAAGTCATGCCAGCAGGCCCTCCTCCGAACCGATCGCACTGACGAAGGCGTCCTCGAGATTCGGCTTGCCGAAGCGCGCGCGCAGTTCGTCGGCGGTGCCGTCGGCCACGACGCGGCCCTTGGCGATGATGACGATGCGGTCACACAGCGCGGCGACCTCCTGCATGATGTGGCTGGAGAAGATCACGCAGCGGCCGTCGTCGCGCAGCTTGAACAGGAAGTCGCGCATCGCGCGCGTGGTCATCACGTCCAGGCCGTTGGTCGGCTCGTCGAGGATCACGTTGCGCGGGTCGTGCACCAGCGCGCGCGCGATCGCCGTCTTGGTGCGCTGGCCCTGGCTGAAGCCTTCGGTCTGGCGGTCGAGGATCTCGCCCATGTCGAGCTGCTCGCCGAGCACGCGCGTGCGCTCGCTGATCTGCGCCTTCGACAGGCCGTGCAGTTCGCCGAAGTAGCGGATGTTCTCGCGCGCGGTCAGGCGCTTGTAGACGCCGCGGGCATCGGGCAGCACGCCGAGCGCGCGACGCACCGCGGCCGGATCCTGCGACGCGTCGATGCCGTCGACCAGCACGCGGCCGCTGTCGGGCTGCATCAGCGTGTAGAGCATGCGCAGCGTCGTCGTCTTGCCGGCGCCGTTGGGACCGAGCAGACCGGTGATGCGGCCGTCCTCGGCAGTGAAGTCGACGCCGTCGACGGCCTGGACCGGGCCGGTCTTGGTCTTGAACGCCTTGTGCAGTTGCTGGGCCGTGATCATCGGCGGAACTCCGTCAGAAGGAAGGTAGTCACGAAGCGCGGCGCGGTCACGGCGACCACCCGTTGAAGCTGGTGAACGGCGGCACCGCGCGCATCGCGTCCAGGCACGTGGCGTCGAGCGCCTTCGCATCGGTCGACTCGACGAACTGCGCGAGCAGCTTGGGCATGCAGCCCAGCGCGAACGTGCCGTGGCCCTGGCCGGCGAGCACGAGGTGGCGGCCGTTCGACAGGCCGGCGAGCACGCGTTCGCCATACACGGGCGGCGTCACCGGATCGAGTTCGCCCGACAGCAGCAGCGCGGGCACGTCCGACTGCAATGCCGCGGTGTGGTCGGCCGGCGGCGTCCCGGTGGGCCAGGTGCGGCAGGCGCCGAAGAACATGCGCGCCACGCCCGGACCGAGGATCGTGTCCGCCGCGCGGCCGTCCTCGCGGTAGCGGCCGGCGTCCTCGGCGCAGATCACCGACCACTGCATGCCGCGCGTCATCTGGTCGCCGACCTTGCTGCTCATCAACTGCGACAGCGACATCAGCGGGCCGTAGCGGCCCTGCGCGGCCTCGTCGAGCATCAGCGGCAGCAGGGATGCGGTCTGCGGCGCGTACGAGAACAGGAACGCGAGGCCGGTCACCGTGTCCGGCGTGACCACGCCGTCGCGCTGCGCGCCGGTGGTCGGGTCGCGGTAGGCGACCGCCGCCGGCGCCGCCGCCAGCGTCGACAGCACGCCGCGCAGCTGCGCGTGCAGATCGGTCGGGAAACGCGACCGGCACGCGGCGTCCTGCGCGCACTGTTGGGACTGCAGCGCGAGGGCATCCTCGAAGGTGTGCGCGAACTCGCCGCCGACGACCAGGTCGTTCGGCGCCACGCCGTCGAGCACGAGGCTGCGCGTGTGCTGCGGATACGCCATCGCGTACTGCTGCGCGACGCGCGTGCCGTAGGAGCCGCCGATCAGGTTCACCTGTTCGGCGCCCAGCGCGGCGCGCACCGCGTCGAGGTCGCGGATCGCGTTGCCGGTCGTGTAGAAGCGCGGGTCGGCGCGGCCTTCCAGGCCGGCGAGGCAGCGGCCGACGTAGCCGTCGAGGTCGGCATCGGTCGGCACCATCAGCGCATCGAGTTCCAGCGGCGCGCCGTCGGCGCCGACGCAGTCGAGCGGATTCGAGCTGCCGGTCCCGCGCTGGTCCACCAGCACGATGTCCCGCTGGCGGCGCACCTCGCGCAGGCCGGCATTGATCTGCGCGGCCAGTTCGGTCGCCGCCTGGCCGGGGCCGCCGGCGAGAAAGAACACCGGATCGGCGGTGCCGCCATCGTTCGAGTCCGCCGGCAGCCACGCGATATGGAGGCCGATCTTGCGGCCGTCGGGCGCGTCCGGGTTCTCCGCCACCTCGAAGGTCGCGCACTGCGCCTCGATGCGCGTGGCGGCGTTGCCGCCGTCGAGCGTGCAGCCGTGGAACGGGATCTGGCCGAACAGGCGCGCCGGTCGCGCGCCGTCCTCGCCGGCGGACGTGGAAGCACCACCGCTGCAGCCGGCGAGCGCCGCGGTCGCGGCCAGTGCCAGCAGGGAAAGCCTCGTTGCTCTCATGGAACGTCCTCGAACAGGAAAATGGATTCGATGGGCTCGCCGAACTCGCGTGCGATCCGGAACGCCAGCGGCAGGCTGGGATCGTACTTGCCGGTCTCGATCGCGTTGATCGTCTGTCTCGACACATCCAGACGTTCGCCGAGCTGGGCTTGTGACCAGCCGCAGGCCTCGCGCAGTTCGCGCACCCGGCTCTTCATTCGCGCGCGCTCACCGGTAGCGACGCGCGACGACGGCCTTGGCGACGCCGTAGCTGCCGCAGACCAGCGGAAACACCCACAGCATCGCCGCGCTCGCGGGCACGTCGATGACGCGCGCGCCCTGCAGGAAACCGGCGGTCATGTAGCCCAGCGAGACGCAGGCGGCGGCGATGCAGACGGCTTCGAGCTCGATGCGCTGCTGCAGTTCGTCGACCCCGCGGATGAAGCGGACCATCGCCCGCAGCACCAGCGCGATCGGCGCGACCGGCAGCAGGGCGACCATCGCACGCAGCGCCGGCGGCTCCACGTGGCGCAGCAGCACCAGCGAACCCGCCAGCACCACCACGTAGGCCGCCATGCCCACCAGCAGTTCGCGCGTGTACCGGCGCCGCAGCGCCCGGGGCGCGCCGTCGCAGGCGGTCGCGCGCCGGGACAGCGACACCGCGGCGATGGCCGCTGCCGACAGCAGGATCAGACCGCTCGTCCAGGCCGGCGCCGACGGCACCGACAGGCGCAACGCGACGGCGGCCGCGAGCAGCAGCAGCGCGACGATGCGCAATGGACGACGGGCGGACGAAGCTTCCATGGCGGCACCGTGTGTCAAGTGAGCTTGACAGCGAGAATGCGTCGGCGCGGATTCGGTGTCAAGCGTGCTTGACAGCCTGCGGGTACGTCCATGGGAGCGCGCATGCGCGCGAATGGGCGTTCCCGGGACAGCGCCTCGCGCGCGCGCGCTCCTACAGGGTGCCGGTGCGCCTGGAGCGTGCGCTCCGATCAACCTGCCGGTGCTGTCCCGCTCCATCCGTGCAGTGCGTCCAGCCGCTCGTCGAACACCGTCCGCCCGGCCGCGTCGGGAATCCGCTCGGCGAGCGCCCGTGCCCGGTCGAGATGGCCGCGGACGGCCGCGGCGTCGCCATCGAGTCGCGCGATCTCCGCATCGAGCCACGCCCGGTACGGCGACAGGTCCATCAGCCCGCCTTCGCAGCGCGCGCGCCAGGCGGCGAGCAGCGGGCGGTCGCCGACCAGCAGGGCCGCGTGGCTGGCGAGCGCGACCGCGATGGCGGGCCGGAACGCCGCCGGCGCCTGTTCGAAGGCCGCGGCGAGCGCCGCGGCTTCCGGCCGCGCGGCGCCGGCATCGCGGCGATCGATCGCATGCGACAGCCGCAGCAGCCGCGCGGTCTGCCGCAGGCCGGTGTTGGCGATGCCGGCGTCGGCGGCCGGAATGGACGCCGCCGGCCAGTCGCGCGGCCGGACGTTCGCCAGGCTCAGCGCCATCAGCTGGTTGATCTGCAACTGCAGCGCGGCGTCGGGGGTGCGGCGCGCCAGGTCGAGCAGACCGCGACCGTCGGACCGCCAGCCGTCCATGTGCATCGGGACCAGGTTGCCGAGGCCGATCACCGCGGCGCAGAGCGCGATACCCAGGCCCGCGCCCGCCGACCAGGCCGGCATCGGCAGCCAGACCACGCACGCCACACAGACCGCGGCCGTCGCCAGGTTCGCCAGCGGCCCGCCGAGCAGGAACATCGCCTGGTCGGCACGCGACAGGCCGCGCCCGTCACGGGGCAGCAGCGCCGCGAACCCGCCGATGCCGCGGATACCGCCGCCGTGGCGCCAGCGCCAGCGGTCGTCACCGCCGCGCTCGACCCGGAACGGACCCACGCCGAACGCGAGCGCATGCATGCCGCGCGACAGGCCCGCGAGCGCATGCCCGGCCTCGTGCAGCACGATGTGCGGCCACAACGACACGAAGAACGCGATCAGCAGCGCGGGGCCGGCGCCCGGCGGCAGGATCTCCAACGCCGGCAGGCCGAGCCTGGCGACGCCTGCACCGACCAGGCCGCCCGCGAGGAACAGGGCCAGCACCTGCAGCGCGCGGCGCCACACCGGCTTCTTCGCCGCGGGCGGCAGCGGCGCTGGCGGCATCAATGCCGCCAGCGCGGGGTCCGCAACGGCGGGGCTGGCCTCAGGCGTCATCATCCGCGCCAGCTCACCTGCTGCGGACGGATATCCGGCGGCGGGCCTTCGACAGGTGCGTGCGGGGCACTGCCCCACCGGTGTCGAAGCCGTCGCGCGTGGCCGCGGCTGCGCCGGCCATGGTCCTACTTGCTGCTGACATATTTTTCCCGGCGGATCAGCGGCACCGGCAGGCCGAAGCCCTTGAGCGCCTCGAAGGTCGCGTCGACCATGTTCGGATTGCCGCACAGGTAGGCGATGTCGCCGTCGCCCGGTGCGAATTCCCCGAGGAACTGCTGCACATAGCCGTGGCGGACATCGGGATGCGGATCTTCGGGCAGTTCGCGCGAGAAGCACGGCACGAAGCGGAACGCCGGATGCCGGTCGGCGAATGCCCGGAAGTCGTCGCCGTACAGCAGCTCGGCCGGCGTGCGCGCGCCCATCAGCAGCACCACTTCGACGCCGCGTTCGGCGATCGCCTGCGCCAGCAGCGGCAGCATCGCCCGGTACGGAGTGACGCCGGTGCCGGTGCCGACCAGCAGATAGCGGTGGTTGGTGTCCTGCGGCATCAGGCAGAAGCGCCCGAACGGGCCGCTGGCCTGCACCGAATCGCCCAGATCCATGCCCTCGAACAGCGCCGTCGCCGCGCCACCGGGCACGTAGCTCACCGCGACCTCGATCGCCTCGCCCGGACCGATCGCGTGGTCGTGGATCGTCGCCAGCGAATACGAGCGCTTGGTCGGGGTGCCGTCGGCGTATTCGAAATGGATCTGGATGAACTGCCCGGGGATGAAGTCCAGCGGCTGGCCGTCGTCGCGGACGAAGGACAGGTGGGCGACGGTCGGCGCGACCATGCGCCGCGAGACGAGCTTGATGGGGAATTGCGTGATGGCCACTGCGGGGATTTGTCCGTGATTCGGCGAGCATCCGGCGCGTTCCGCGGCCGGTGGGGCTCCATTCGCCTATGGTAGCGGGTCGGGGCGAGGCGCCCGGTGCAGGCGCCGCAATGCCGTGTTGCGCACCTGCACGGCGCCACGCATGCAACGCGCCGTTGCGGCCGGGTCCGTCGGGCCGTCCCTATACTACGGACCCCCGCCGCCCCGTCCGCGGCACGAGCGATGGACCATGTCCCCGATTTCCCAGGCCGACGCCGCCCTTTCGGTGCGCGATCTGCGCAAGACCTATGCCGGTGGCGTCGAGGCGCTCAAGGGCATTTCGCTCGACGTCGCGCCCGGTGACTTCTTCGCCCTGCTGGGCCCCAACGGCGCCGGCAAGTCGACGCTGATCGGCATCATCTCCTCGCTGGTCAACAAGACCTCGGGCGAGGTGCGCCTGTTCGGGACCGACCTGCACACCGACCGCGACGCCGCGATGCGCCTGATCGGCCTGGTGCCGCAGGAACTGAACTTCAACTTCTTCGAAAAGCCCTTCGACATCCTCGTCAATTACGCGGGCTTCTACGGCATCCCGCGCGCCGAGGCGATGGTGCGCGCCGAAGAGGAACTCAGGCGCGCGCAGCTGTGGGACAAGGCGACGACGATGTCGCGCACGCTGTCGGGCGGCATGAAGCGGCGGCTGATGATCGCCCGCGCGATGATGACGCGGCCGCGGTTGCTGATCCTCGACGAACCCACCGCCGGCGTCGACATCGAGATCCGCCGCGGCATGTGGCAGACGCTCAAGGAGATCAACGCCGCCGGCACGACGATCATCCTGACCACGCACTACCTCGAGGAAGCCGAGAGCCTGTGCCGCAATCTGGCGATCATCGATCGCGGCATCATCGTCGAGCAGGGCCCGATGCGCGTGCTGCTGTCCAAGCTCGACGTCGAGGGTTTCATCTTCGACATCGACGGCACGCTGCCCGCCACGCTGCCGCCGATCGAAGGCACGACCCTGGTCGCCACCGACGACCACACGCTGGATCTCGACATGCCGCGCGCGATGGACCTCAACCGCGTGTTCGCCACGCTCGACGGCGCCGGCATCCGCGTGCGTTCGATGCGCACCAAGTCCAACCGCCTCGAGGAACTGTTCGTGCGCATGACCGGCCCCAATGCCGCCTCGCAGCAGGAGAAGACGGCATGAGCACGCAACACACCGACGTCGCCGCCATCGAAGGCACCGCGCAGCGCCACTGGGTCGCGCTGTACACGATCGCCCGCCGCGAGATCGTCCGCATCCTGCGCATCTGGGGCCAGACCCTCGTGCCGCCGGCGATCACGATGACGCTGTACTTCCTGATCTTCGGCGGCCTGATCGGCGCGCGCGTCGGCGAGATGGACGGCATCCGCTACATGGATTTCATCGTGCCGGGCCTGGTGATGATGAGCGTGATCCAGAACAGCTACGGCAACATCTCGTCGAGCTTCTTCGGCGCGAAGTTCGGCCGCCACGTCGAGGAGCTGCTGGTCAGCCCGATGCCGAGCTGGGTGATCCTCGGCGGCTACGTGATCGGCGCGGTCACGCGCGGCCTCGCCGTCGGCGTCATCGTGCTGTGCATCGCGATGCTGTTCACCACCGTGCGCATCCCGCATCCGCTGATCACCTTCGCCACCGTGCTGCTGGGCGCGACGATCTTCGCTCTGGCCGGCTTCGTCAACGCGGTCTACGCGAAGAAGTTCGACGACGTCGCGATCGTGCCGATCTTCATCCTGACCCCGCTGACGTATCTGGGCGGCGTGTTCTATTCGGTGTCGCTGCTGCCCGGCTGGGCCGAGACCGCGACGCATGCGAACCCGATCTTCTACATGGTCAATGCGTTCCGCTACGGCCTGCTCGGCGTCAGCGACGTGTCGCTGGGCGTGTCGTTCGCGTTGATGATCGGCTTCGTCGTCGCCCTCGGCGCGCTGGCGCTGTGGTTGCTCAAGCGCGGCATCGGCCTGCGCAGCTGAGGTTTCCTGCGCGCGGCCTGCGCCGCGCGCCGCACTGCCTGAAGGAGTGTCATGCGCATCCTCGTCCTCGGTGCCGGTGGCACCGGCGGTTACTTCGGCGGCCGCCTCGCGCAGGCCGGTGTCGACGTCACCTTCCTGGTGCGGCCCGCACGCGCGGCGCAGCTCGAACGCGACGGGCTGCGGATCCGCAGCCCGCTGGGCGATGCGCAGTTCCCGGTCGCGTACGTCACGGCCGATGCGCTGCCCGCGCTCGCTGCGCAGCGCCCCTTCGACCTGGTGCTGCTGAGCTGCAAGGCCTACGACCTCGACAGTTCGATCGACGCGATCGCGCCTGCGGTCGGCGCGGACACCGCCGTGCTGCCGATCCTCAACGGTCTGCTGCACTACGCCGCGCTCGATGCGCGCTTCGGTGCGGCACGCGTGCTGGGCGGCCTGTGCTTCATCAGCGCGATGAAGGGCGAGGACGGCGAAGTGGTGCATCTGCCGTCGCCGCCGTCGATGACTTTCGGCGAACGCGACGCGGCCGCCAACGGCAGTGCGCGGACGCGCGCGCTGGCAGCGGTGTGCGCAGGCGCATCCGGCTTCGGCGCGGTGCGCAGCGACGCTTTCATGCAGGCCGCCTGGAACAAGTTCACCTTCCTCGCCACGCTGGCCGCGGCGACCTGCCTGATGCGCGCGAGCATCGGCCGCATCGTCGAGGCCGACGGCGGCGCAGCGTTCCTGTCGGCGCTGCACGACGAATGCCTCGCGGTCGCGGACTTCGAGGGCCACGCGATCCCCGAAGAAGCCGCGCAGCACGCACGCGCGTTGCTGACGAAGGCCGGCTCGCCGGTCACCGCCTCGATGCTGCGCGATCTCGAGTCGGGCCAGGACGTCGAAGCCTTGCAGATCGTCGGCGATCTGCGCGCGCGGGCGCATGCAGCCGGTCGCGCGGTGCCGCACCTCGATGCGGCCTGGGTGCACCTGCAGGCCTACCGCTCGCGCCGCGGAACGCCCCAGACCCCGTGACGGCAAGGCCGGACCTTCGCGGGGCGTTTGCTAGGCTCGCGGCTCCCCTGTAGGAGATGTGCCGCATGACGCTGCCCCGTATCCGACGTTTCGCCTGCCTGCTGGCGCCTGCCGTCCTCGGCCTCGCCGCCTGCGGCGCCGCCCCGCAGCCCGCGAACGATGACGCAGCGCAGACCCAGCCGGTCGAGGACACGCAGACCCAGCCATCGGAAGCGGCGCAGGCGCAGATCGAATCGGGCATGCCGCCGGTCGATGCACCGCTGACCGGCGACGCCGCGAGCACCATGCTGGTCCAGATCGCCGGCATCGCCGGTGCGATGCACGCGGCCGCGAAGCTGTGCGATCCCAATGTCTCCGACGTGCAGTTGAACGAGGCCAGGGACCAGCTGCGCCAGGAGTTCACGAAGATGGGCGGCGACGTCGCCACCTTCGACGGCGAATTCGCTTCCGCGCACGAGAAGACGAACGCCCAGTTCACCCAGGCCACGCCCGCACAGCAGAAGCAGATGTGCGACGAGCTCGAAGCGATGGCCTCGCAGGCACCGCCGCCGCCGGCGGGTTGAGGCGAGGCTGGGCTCTGAGCACCGCGCCCTCTCCCCGAGGGAGAAGAGCTCAAAGAAAACGTCGCGACACTCAGCGATGACCGGTCTGGCGCCGACCCATCGGCGGCAGCGAATCAGCACCTCTCCCTCCGGGAGAGGTCGACGCGCAAAGCGCGTCGGGTGAGGGATAGGCAGAGAGGAAGCGTTTAGAAGCGCCTCATCCACCCTGCGGGCACCCTGGATCAGGTCCGGGGCGGGCTCTTCTCCCAGAGAGGGTAGGGCTCAAAAGCTAGATACCGAAGCCACTCAATCCTTGAAATCCCCGCCGATGAATACCGACAACGCTTCCGGCTGCAGATGCCGTTCCATCGCAGCGCGCACGTCTTCCGGTGTCAGCGCGCGCAACTTCTCCTCGAACGCCGCCGAATACGCCATGTCGCGCCCGATGTAGAGGTTGCTGTCGAGTATGCCGACGAGCTCGGGATCGTTCGCGCGCGAGGTGCGGCGGGCGCGCAGCATGCCGTCGAGGGCGTCGTCGAGTTCGGCCCGGGTGATGCCTTCGCTGCGGATGCGCTGCAGTTCCTCGCGCAGCGCGGTCTCGACCTTCGCCATGTTCTCCGGCGCCGCGATCGCCGACACGCCGAACATGCCGGCATCGTCGAACACGCTGGCCGCGAAGTTCGACCCGACGCCGTAGCTCAGGCCTTCGCGCTGGCGGATACGGTCGCCGAGCCGCGACTTCATGCCGCCACCGCCGAGGATGTAGTTGCCGATCAGCAACGCCGGATAATCCGCGTGGTCCTGGTGCATGCGCAGCGACTGCCGCGCAACCAGGGTCGCGTTGGCCTTGTCGGGCGTGGGCAGACGCGCATGCGCCGCGTCGCGCGCGACATACGGCGTTTCGATGCGCACGAACGGCGTCGGCAGATGCCATTCGCCGAACAGCCCTTCGAGCTGCGTGCGCACCGCCTCCGCGTCGACATCGCCGACCACTGCGATCGTCGTGCCTGCGCCCATGCCGTAGAAGTCGCGATGAAATGCTTGCAGGTCGCCCCGCTGCAGGCCTTCGACCAGCGCGAGCCGTTCCGCGAAGCTGGCCGCGTAATAGGGATGGCCCTTCGGAAACACGTTGAAATGCTGCGACAGCGCTTCGTTGGCGACTGCGCCCGGCTCGCTCATGCTGCCGCGGATGCCGGTCAGCTGCTGGCTGCGCAACTGGGTGAACTCGCTGTCGGCGAACGTCGGCTTGCGCAGCACGTCCGCCACGAGGTCGAGCAGTGCGCCGACGTGCTCGCGATCGGTCGTCGCCGCCACCGTCACCGTGGTCGCGTTGCCGCCGACGCTGAGCGTCGAACGCAGCGCCGTGAGCCGCCGCGCCAGCGCGGCGCGGTCGAGGCCCTCGGTGCCGCGCATCAGCATCGTCGCGGCCATCTGCCCGGCCATCGCGCGGTCGTGCAGGCGTCGGGCATCGCCCAGGCGCAGGCTCATGCGCACCTGCACCGAGTTGCCGCGCGTGGCCTTGTCGAGCACCGCGAGCTTCGCGCCATTCGACAGCGTGGACATCCGGGTACGCGCATCGATGTTCGCGTACGAGGGGTCGAAGGCTTCGCCGGCATCGAGCGCCGCGCGTGCGACGAAATCCTCCAGCGCGGCCTCGGCCGTCGGCGCTTCGGTGATCGTCACCCGCTCGACCGCATCGGTCGGCACGAAGTGACCCGTGGTGCGGCTGTCGCGGCGCAGGTAGGCGCGTGCCACGCGGGTGACATCGTCGACCGTCACCGCGTCGAGGCGGTCGCGCGTGCGCAGCAGCAGACGCCAGTCGCCCTGCGCGATCGCTTCCGACAGCGCCACGCCGATCGCGTTCGGATCGCGCATCGCACGCTCGTAGCCGGCGAGCATGCGCTGCTTCGCGTCCTCGACTTCCGCTTCGGTGAACGGCGTCGCGGTGGCGTCTTCCACCAGGTTCAGCAATCCGGCCTGCAGAGCGTCGAGATCGCTGCCTTCGGGCGCCTCGGTGGCGAAGGTCAGATAACCGGGTTCGTCCATCGCCAGCGCCGACGCCGACACGCCGGTGGCGCGGCCCGGCTCGACCAGCGCGCGATGCAGGCGCCCGCCCGGCGTGCTGCCCAGCACCTGCGACAGCACCGCGACCGCGGCACTGTCGGCATGCCGGCCGGCGGGAATGTGGTAGCCCGCGACGAGATACGGCGTGCGTCCGACGCGGCGCACCACCACATGGCGTTCGCCGTCCTGCGCAGCTTCGCGCGTATAGGTGACCGGCAGGTCACGTGCCGGTTTCGGCAGCGCGCCGAAGCTGGCGCCGACCGTCGCCAGCGCCTGCGCCGGATCGAAATCGCCGGCGATCACCAGCACCGCGTTGTCGGGCTGGTACCAGGTGCGGTAGAACGCCTGCAGCCGGTCGATCGGCACGTTCTCGACATCGCTGCGCGCGCCGATCGTCGAGTTGCCGTAGTTGTGCCACTGGTAGGCCGCGCCCATGACCCGTTGCACCAGCACACGCAGCGGATTGTTCTCGCCCGATTCCATCTCGTTGCGGACGACGGTCATCTCGCTGTCGAGATCCGCGCGCGCGATGCGCGAATTGACCATGCGGTCGGCTTCCATCCGCAGCACCCAGTCCAGCGTGTCGGCATCGGTGGAGAAGCTCGCGAAGTAGTTGGTGCGGTCCAGCCACGTGGTGCCGTTGAAGCGCACGCCGCGGCGGCGCATCTCGCCGGGAATGTCGGGATGCGTCGGCGTGCCCTTGAACACCAGGTGTTCGAGCAGGTGCGCCATGCCGGTCTCGCCGTAGCCCTCGTGGCGCGAGCCCACGCGGTAGGTCACGTTGACCGTGGTCACCGGCTTGCTGTCGTCGGGAAACAGCACCAGCGCCAGGCCGTTGTCGAAGCGGTATTCGGCGATGCCCTCGGCCTCGTGCACCGGTGCATCGAGCTGCGGCGGCGCAGCCCACAGCGGCCATGCAGCACCGAACAGCAGCACGACGACACAGGCACGTAGACGATGCTGCATGCGGATCCCCCGTTCGCGAAGACGATCGACGAAAATAGCAGATCAGTTGCGGCCGCCCGGCTGCGCCAGGGCAGTGGATTGACGATGATCGAGGTGCGCTACGCGGACGACTGGCTCGCCGTCGTCGACAAGCCGGCCGGGCTGATGGTCCACGACAGCGCGCTGGCGCGCGACGAACACGACTTCCTCGCCGACCGCCTGCGCGAACAGTTCGGCCGGCCGCTGTTCCTGATCCACCGGCTCGACCGCGCGACCAGCGGCGGCCTGCTCGTCGCCTTCGATCGCGAGACCGCCTCCGCGCTCGGCACGCAGTGGATGGCGCGCAGCGTCGACAAGCACTATCTCGCGATCTGCCGCGGCTGGCCCGATGACATCGTCGTCGACCATCCGCTCGACGGCGGTCCCGGCAAGCCGGTGAAGAAGCCCGCGGTCACGCGCTTCACCCGGCTGGCGACGACCGAACTGTCGATGCCGTCGGCGGGCTTTCCGACCTCACGCTATGCACTGCTGCGCGCCGAGCCGATGACCGGCCGCTTCCGCCAGATCCGCCGGCATCTCAAGCACCTGTCGCATCACCTGATCGGCGACACCAGCCACGGCGACGGCCGCCACAACCGCAACTTCCGCATGCTCGGCATCCACCGCATGCTGCTGCACGCCGAGCGTGTGGGTTTCGATCATCCGAAGACGGGCGAGCGTCTGGTCGTGGAGACGCCACCGGGCGACGCGTTCGCGAAGGCGTTGATGTTGTTTCCGGGGACGGCGGCGCTCTGAAGCCCTCCCCCGGATACGGGGGAGGGTTGGGAGGGGCGAACTATCAGCGCGCAGTTCAATCGCGATCTGCATGGATCTGTTCATCGCTCGATAAAGCACTTCCGGCACTGACGGATTGCCCCCACCCAACCTTCCCCGCTTTCGCGGGGAGGGCTCCAGTGGACCCCGCAACCGGCCCTCCACCCCCACCGTCTACAATCGCCGCCGATGTCCACGCCGCCCGCCATTCCCGAAGACGAACTCGTCGAGCGCTTCATGCGCGCGAGCGGTCCCGGCGGCCAGAACGTCAACAAGGTCTCGACCGCGGTCGAACTGCGCTTCGACATCGCCGGCTCGCCGTCGCTGCCCGAACCTGTGCGCACGCGGCTGCTGGCACGACGCGACCGGCGCATCACCGAGGCCGGCGTGCTGGTCATCAACGCACAGCGCTTCCGCACCCAGGACCGCAACCGCGAGGACGCACGCGAGCGTCTGGCGGCGTTCGTCGCCGCCGGTTACGAAGTGCCCAAGGCGCGCGTCGCGACCCGGCCCACGCGCGGATCGAAGGAACGACGGCTCGGGGCGAAACGCGAACGCAGTACCATCAAGCGCGGTCGCGCCACGCGCGACTGGGATTGACCCGCCATTGTTGGCCCTGCGCCGAGGACGCATGAGCACTTCGAAGTATCCGTTCCTGATTCCCGTGCCACCGCGCGCACCGCGTGTCAGGCCCAGCCGCCTCGCGCGCTGGATCGGCCGCAGCATCCTGCGCATCGGCGGCTGGCGCGTCGTCGGCGAACTGCCCGATGTCTCGCGTCTGGTATTGATCGGCGCCCCGCACTCGTCGAACTGGGACGGCGTCTGGGGCTTCGCCGCCAAGGCCGCGCTGGGTCTCGACATCCGTGTGCTCGGCAAGGATTCGCTGTTCCGCGTGCCGGTGCTGGGCTGGGCGCTGCGCGGACTCGGCGTGATTCCGGTCGACCGCAGCCGCGCCTCGCGTGTGATCGAACAGGCCGCTGCCGCGATCCACGGCAACGAGGCCTTCTGGTACGGCCTCGCACCCGAAGGCACGCGCAAGCGCGTCGAGCGCTGGAAGACCGGATTCTGGAAGATCGCGAAGGCCGCCAACGTGCCGATCCAGACGCTCTACTTCCACTACCCGGACAAGATCATCGGCTTCGGCCCGCTGATCCAGCCCGGCGACGATCCCGATGCCGACATGGCGAAGATCCGCGACTGGTATGCGCCGTGGATGGGCAAGAACCGCGGCACCGTCTGATCGGGCGCCGGCACAGGGAATGCGCCGCATGAAGCATCGCCTCCTCATCGTCGCCGCTGCCGTCCTGCTCACCGGCGGCGTCGGCTATCTGGCCGGGCGTGGCGCGCCGGCGGTATCGGGTGATGCCGCCGAAGACGATGCGGCCTCCGTCGATACCGGGCGCGGCAGCGAAACCTCTACGCCCGCCGCAGCGGCTGCCGACGCCGTTAAGACGCAGGCCGATATATCGCTGCCTGATGCGGACACGCCGCTGCTGCAGATCCATGAAGCGCTCACGCGCCGCGCGGCAGCCGGCGATGCGCGTGCCGCCTGCCGGCTCGCGGCCGAGCACGAGCGCTGCGAAAGCAGTCGCCAACAGCTGCGTGCGGTCGACGAACAGGACGAACAGCAGACCCGCTGGCTTGATGCACAGCAGCAGGTGACCGACCAGATGCGCCAGCGCTTGACGCAATCGCGCAACCGTCTCGAAAGCCGCCGCGTCTTCTTGGCGCAGGTGCTGGTGAACTGCGAGGCGGCGCCGCCGTTGTCGCCAGCCGACCGGGCGCGCTACTGGCGGCAGGCCGCGCTGGCCGGTCACCTGCCGGCGATGCGCCATTACGCGAGCGGCAGTGCATTCCGCCTGCACGAGCTCATGGAAACCCTGCCCGCACTGCAGACCTACCGCCGCGAAGCGGAGACCATCGCCGTACGCGCCGCCACCCATGGCGATGTCGCCAGCATGTATGCACTGGCGTTGGCCTACGCCAGTTTCGACGACGGCCGCCGACGCTCGTTCCTGGCCCAGTCGGTGACGCCGGACCTGCCGCGGGCGCTGGGCTGGTTCACGGCGCTGTCGCGGCATCCCGCCATCACCGCGTTGCCGAAGCAGCATCCCGTCGCCACCACCGTGGCCCGCCATCTCGCCGAGCTGCAGGCCGCGGCGACTGCCGACGAGGCGGCCCAGGCTGCGCGACTGGCTGCCACCGTGCAGGTGCGGGCCGCGGAACCGCGCGACGCAGCGCTGCTGGTGCCCAACGGCGCGGTGCGCGAAGTCGGCCCCGATGCCTGCAGCGCCGAGCCCCTCGCCGCCGCCGCCGCGCGCTAGACCGCACGTCCCGGCACCACAAGCTGAACCGGCCAACCAACGGCACATACCGAACCACCCGCGACAGGCGCACGCTGCGCGGCTGGCGGGCCGCGCCCAGCGCGACCGACGTCATCCCTGCGTTGTCTTTCCGGAGTTTCCTCCCATGTTGCGTACGCTCCTCCTGTCTTCCGCGATCGCGCTGGCGCTGTCCGCCTGCGGCGACCGCACCGCTACCGAGTCCACGATGCCCGCCACCGATACCACCGCCGCCGCGCCGGCCGAGAACGCGCTGTTCGCCGCCAGCACGCTGCCGTTCCAGGCCCCGCCGTTCGACAAGCTCAAGGACGCCGACTACCAGCCGGCCATCCTCGAAGGCATGCAGCAGCACCTGGCCGAGATCCGCGCGATCGCCGACAACCCCGAGGCGCCGACCTTCGAGAACACCATCGAAGCGATGGAGCGCAGCGGCGAACTGCTGACCCGCTCGGCCAACGTGTTCTTCATGCTCACCGGCGCACACACCAACGAGACCCTGCAGGCCGCCGAGGAAGCGCTGGCGCCGAAGCTCGCCGAACACAGCGACGCCATCCATCTCGACCCGGCGCTGTTCGCGCGCGTCAAGACCATCTACGACCAGCGCGACACCCTCGGCCTCACGCCCGAGCAGAAGACCGTCGTCGAGCACACCCACGACACCTTCGTCCGCGCCGGCGCGCTGCTGGGCGACGCCGACAAGGCCGAACTGCGCAAGCTCAATTCCGAGTCGTCCACGCTGTCGACCACATTCGGCAACAAGCTGCTGGCGGCCAACAATGCCGGCGGCGTGTTCGTCACCGACCTCAAAGAGTTCGACGGTCTGGATGAAGGCGCGATCGCCGCCGCCGCCGATGCCGCGAAGGCCGCGGGCAAGGACGGCCAGTGGCTGCTGAGCCTGCAGAACACCACGCAGCAGCCGGTGCTCGCGTCGCTGAAGAACCGGAACTTGCGCGAACGCGTGCTCGCCGCGTCCACCGGCCGCACCGAACACGGCGACGGCAACGACACCCGCGTCACCATCCAGCGCCTCGCCGAACTGCGCGCGCGCCAGGCCCAGCTGCTCGGCTTCCCGAACTACGCCGCCTACAGCATCGCTGACCAGATGGCGAAGACCCCGGAAGCCGCGCTGAAACTTCTGACCGACACCGTGCCGGCCGCCACCGCGCGTGCGCGTGCCGAGCTCGCCAAGATCCAGGGTGTGGTCGACGCGCAGAACGGCGGCTTCACCGCCGGCGCCGCCGACTGGGACTTCTACGCCGAGCAGGTCCGCAAGGCCGAATTCGATCTCGACGAGACGCAGATCAAGCCCTACTTCGAACTCGACCGCGTGCTCAACGACGGCGTGTTCTTCGCCGCCAACCAGCTCTACGGCATCACCGCCAAGGAGCGGAAGGACATCCCGGTCTACCACCCCGACGTGCGCGTATTCGACATCTTCGATGCCGACGGCACGCAGCTCGCGCTGTTCTACCTCGACCCCTTCAAGCGCGACAGCAAGCAGGGCGGCGCATGGATGGGCAACTTCGTCGAGCAGAACGGCCTGACCGGCACGATTCCGGTCGTCTACAACGTCGAGAACTTCACGAAACCTGCAGCCGGCCAGCCCGCGCTGTTGAGCTTCGACGACGTGACCACCCTGTTCCACGAGTTCGGCCACGCGCTGCACGGCTTCTTCTCGAAGACGACGTATCCGAGCGTCGCCGGCACCAACACGCCGCGTGACTTCGTCGAGTTCCCGTCGCAGTTCAACGAACACTGGGCGCTCGACCCCAAGGTCTTCGCCAACTACGCCAAGCACTACCAGACCGGCGAAGCGATGCCGCAGGACCTGGTCGAGAAGATCGTCACCGCGCGCACCTTCAACCAGGGCTACGCGACCACTGAATACCTCTCGGCCGCCCTGCTCGACCTCGCCTGGCACACGCTGCCCGCCGGCGACGCCAAGCAGGATGTCGACGCATTCGAGAAGCAGGCGCTGAGTCAGTACAAGGTCGACCTCGCCGCCGTGCCGCCGCGCTACCGCACCAGCTACTTTAGCCACATCTGGGGCGGCGGTTATGCAGCCGGTTACTACGCCTACTTCGGCGCCGAAGTGCTCGACCACGACGCCTTCCAGTGGTTCCGCGAGAACGGCGGGATGACGCGTGAAAACGGGCAGATATTCCGCGACAAGATCCTGTCGATCGGCCACTCACGGGATCTGGCAGAGGCGTATCGCGAGTTCCGCGGCAAGGCGCCGAGCGTGGAGCCATTGCTCGAGCATCGCGGGCTGAAGTGAGTTCAAGCGCCACGTTGCGCATGAGTGATTCACTGAGACGGGGCGGCCATCGGGTCGCCCCGTTTTCGTTCTGGAACCAGGTGCTACACGACAGAGCCGCCGCATAACACCCCTGAAAAGGATGCAGTCGCATAACGTCGACACGCCGAGGGTGCCGCCGCGCAGCGGAGCCATTTAGGTAGTTGATGCGACGAGAAAATTTCGATGTAGCGGAGTGCAGGAGCTCGCGCCATACTCGATGTAACGCCCCACATCCGGGGTCGAATACCAGTTAGCCGTCAAAGGAGAGACAAATGCGACTTGCCATTCTTTTCATCGCGGCGATTCTATTCGCCCCCAGAGTTGGCGCTGTAGAGATGAAGAGTCCAGATGCTGCAGTCGCACTGACAGACCAAACCATGCGGCTGATTACATCGGGCGATTTTCGTGGAGGAATAAATCTTCTTAGGCCATATACGACAGCCCAAGAGATTGATCTAGACTCAATGGTCGCCCAAGCGGAGATTCATATGCCGACTATGATCTCACGCTATGGCAAGAGCCTCGGCTATGAGCTTCTTCGGAATGACATTGTCGGAGATTCTTTGATTCAAGTTGTTTATCTACAACGCCTCGAGAAGCACGCGGTAACTTGGCGATTCATCTTGTACCGCGGATCAAATGGATGGTTGATCAATACTTTCAATTTCGCCGACGATATTGCCGCGGCGTTCTGACGGCTAACAATTCATTCAAGCCGACGCCGTTTCACGGCGCGGCTTAATTCAGGTGTTAGGACTTACAGCCAATATGCGGCCACCCATAGTTCTTGATGAGCACGGAGACATCAGCCTTTTCCCATCCGTAGATGCTGCTGCCCGCTACCTCGAACCTATTGATGTTCGTAACGGTGAGTACATCGCATACGACAGCGCTGGCTTCTTGCTCAAATTAGTCCCAACTGAGCCGGTCGTGAGCATTTCCGGCTATCTGTCAGACCAGCCTCATCAAGACCAACTCGAGCAGGTGCTTTCCTCATTCGTGGAGCGGGCCTCTGGCAGTCCGATCCCAGCGGAGGTGACGTCTCTTGAAGGGCTGCTGGCACTTTGCGTCCGCCAGTTCGGTTATGCGGAGTGAGCCCTAACAATTCATTCAAGCCGACGCCGCTTCGCGGCGCGGCTTAATTCAGCAACTGTCTTGAGCGCGGCTGATTTCAGACGGCGATCGCGATACCTCCTGCGTCCCGCAACTCATCCCGCCGCCGCGCGTTGACGATGGTCAGCAGCTTGCGCATGCAGGCGACGAGCGCGACCTTACCGAGCTTCCCACGCGCCCTGAGTTGCTGGTAGTGCGCCCGCATCGTCGGATCCCAGCGCACGGCCGAAAGCGTCGCCATGTACAGTGCTACACGCACCGGGGCTCGACCGCCGCGGA
>Ga0160461_1000679_pt1 | contig 19663 bp, 14 predicted proteins | sample HID1975I_E6MG_FD_108266 | JGI IMG/M metagenome (GOLD analysis project Ga0160461, IMG submission 108266) | Enriched soil microbial communities from UW Madison campus, WI, USA - HID1975I_E6 MG | ecosystem: Environmental > Terrestrial > Soil > Unclassified | place: USA: Madison, Wisconsin...
ACCTCTCCGCTGCAGTTCGGGGACTACCAGATCAACGAACTCGCGCACGCTGACAGGAGACACGGCCGGCAGGATGTTGAAACCGTCGGCAGCCCCGCCGGTGAACCAGCGCTCCATCTCGTCGGCGATCATCGCGGGTGTGCCAACCACGATGTTGTGGGCAAGCCCGATCGCGGCGCGCTGCGCGACCTGCCGGATCGTCAGGCCTTCCTTCAGAGCCTTTTGGTGGATCGTGACGGCCTGGCTCATCGTCGGCGGGTTCGGCAACGCATCCGGCATCGGCCCGTCGATATCGAGATGGGACAGATCCCCGAAGAAGCCGGCGAGATAGCCGACCCCGAGGATCGGATCGACGGCCTCCAGCAACCGCTGATACTTCTCTTCGGCTTCGCCCGGCGTCGCGCCGATGACAGGCAGAAAGCCGGGCAAAATCTTCAGGTCGTCCGGATTGCGGCCATAGGGTGCCATCCTCGACTTGATGGAGCTGTAGATCCGCCTGGCGCTCTCGATGTCGGATTGCGCGACATACACCAGATCGGCCGTCGCGGCGGCCAGTTCCTGGCCGTCGGGCGATGCGCCGGCCTGAACGATCACCGGTCGTCCCTGGGGTGGCCGCATCATGTTGAGCGGACCGGCGACACGGTAGTATTTGCCTTCGTGGTCGAGGCTGTGGATCTTGTCGCGGTCGAAGTAGATCCCGCTTGATCGATCTCCGAGGAAAGCGTCTTCGTCCCAGGATTCCCAGAGCCTCCCTACGACGTCGACAGCCTCGCGGGCGCGCTCGTAACGCTCCGCGCTGCCCAAGGCGGTCTCGATCCCGAAATTGCGCATCTCCTCCTTCTGAAACGAGGTCACCACGTTCCAGCCGACCCGACCGCCACTCAGGTGATCGAGCGAGGCGAACATGCGCGCGATATGATAGGGCGGCATGAATGTGGTCGAAAGGGTGCAGACCATCCCGATCCGCCGCGTCACGGGGATCAGCGACGCCATCAGCGTCAGCGGCTCCAGCGTGATCATGTCGCTGCTGCGGCCGTAGACGCCTTTGGGCCGATCGTTGTTCGGAAATGCCAGGAAGTCGGCGAAGAAGATCAGGTCAAACAGGCCGCGCTCCGCGGTCTGCGCCAGATCGCGATAGAAATCGAGACGCATGTTGCTGTCCGGCGGCGTATCCGACAGGCGCCATGCGCTGACGTGATAGCCCATGCCGTGCATCGCGAGGCCGAGCTTCATCTGACGGCTCATTCGCTCATGCCTCCGCTTCGGCGGTCGCCTGGCTTGCCGTCATGCGGGCTACGAAGCGCGCGAAGGTGAGCAGCCCGTGTTCGTTCGGATGAAGGCGCCCCGGCGTACCCATGCCGCTGCGGCTGTTGGCCTGGATCGCCTCGACGATCGTCCGATCTTCCTCGTTGATCATGTCGGCGAGGCGCAGATAGTGAAATTCGGGATGATCGGGATCGGGCGGCACATCGTCCGGAATGTCGAAGGCACCGGCCAGCCCGAAATCGACCAACGTGCGATCGACGGCGATCGGCTGCATCCGCATCCACGCGATCTGGTCGTACTGGACGGTGAAGAGGTGATTGGGGAAGACGCCGCCGAAATAGACGGTGTGCTCCTGCTCCGACATGATGTCCGGGTTGGGCATCAGCAGCGAGCCCTCCATGTGTTCGACGGACCCTTCGGGCCAAACGAATTCGTGGAACGCGAAGGTGTCGCCCTCCGCCGCCATCCGGAGCGTATCCTGCGGCGAGAAGGGGGCCAGCGTTTGCGCGTGGACAGCATCGAAATGATAGGACTCGAGGAAGTTCTCCATCGCGATCTTCCAGTTGCATTCCCAGACGAACTGGGATCGCAGCATCGTTTTCATGCGGGGCAACGGATAAGGCGCGAACAGCGCGTCCAGCGGCTTGAGCGTCTCGACGAGCGAGGGCGCGTCGGGATCGGGATTGACGTAGACGAAACCCATCCAGGTCTCGACACGGGCCTTCGGCAGGCCGCAGGCGGATTTGTCGAAGTCCGCGGGCATGCGGGGCGCTGCGAGGAGCGTGCCGTCTCGATCATAGGACCATGCGTGATACGGGCATACGAAGCGCGGCGTGTTGCCCCGCCCTTTCGCCAGGGGCGCGAGCCGGTGGGAGCAGATGTTGATCATCGCCTCGATCGCGCCCGATTTCTGCTTCACGACGAGCAGGGGGACGATGCCGTGATCGATGGCGACATAGTCGCCGGCCTTGCGAAACTCGTCGACGCGACCGACGCAGGTCCACTGCGTCTTGAAGATGGTGTCGAGTTCCCGCTCGAACAATCGTTGCGACGCATAGGCTGTTCCGCCGAGGGGCCGGGCCGTATCGTCGGGCTGCGCGGCGGTTGCCTGGAGCATGTCCAGCACGTCGAAAGGCGCGGGAAGGGCGGTCGTCATGATATACCTCCATGAGGTTGGATCGGGGCGAAGGCGGGCGTTGCGACGCTTCGCCCCGCCACGCAGAAAGCGATGAGGATGCTAGCAATCATGAGGGCGGCAGCGCTGCCGTAGACGACGTGCAGATAGCTTCCGCCGGCGGACATCATGAGCCCCGCGCCGCCGGGACCGAGAGCCGTGCCCGCGGCCTGCAGCCCAGCGGCGGCGGCGGCGAGCCGGCCGCTGGGATCGAGCAGCGCCATCGTCGACTTGAAGAACGGCAGGAGAAACAGATAGCCGACCATGATCAGTATCGCGCCGGCGCTGAACGCCGTGGCGGACGCGGCGTGCCCGATCACGAGATTACCGGTCAGCTGAACGATCGTTCCCGGCAGCAGCGGCAGCAACAGCCCCCAGCGCGCCTCGCTGACACGCGCGAGATAGGGCCCGGCCAGTCCGGCAATGGAGGCCATCAGATACGCGTGGCTGATCACAGCCATGTCGAGACCGGCCGTTGTCGCGATCCGCTCGGTATAGCTCCACAGCCCGTTGATGCTGATGTAGAACAGCACGAACGCCAGCGCGGCGACGAGCTGCCGCGGAACGCGCATCGCCGCAGAGGTGGCCGCAGCGCCCGCGACCCTGGCGACGCATCGCTCGGGCGGCAGCAGGCATAGCGCGGGAAGCGTGATGACGCCGAGTGCGAGCAGCAGCACGAACACCGCATGATGGCCGAGCGCGCCGCCGATCAGCGGCAGCAGCCCGAACAGGGCAACGCCCATCACCGACATGGCGATGGTGATGATCGCGAAGGCACGGTGCGGATGATCGCTGCGCGCGGCGGCGGCGTTGGCGATCGCGAGCGCCATGCCCTCGCCGACCCCCAGCAGCACGCGACTGGCGAGGAAAAGCGGCCAGGCGGGCATCGCGGCAGCGACGAGATGAGCGACCAGGCATATCCCGCCCGCGATCAGACCGGCGTTTCGCAGGGTGACGCGAGGCAGCACCAGCGCCAGGCCGAGCGAGACGATGCCCATCGCGATCATCTGGAGCGACAGGACCAGGCCGGCCTGGCCGGCACTAATCCCGTAGATCTCGGTTATCGACCCGACCACGAAGGGCATCGCAAACAAGGTGCCTTCGCCCAGGCAGATCGCGCCGATCATGCCGATCGGCGATGCCCGGCCGGTCACGCGGCCGATCGATCGGAAGGGCCGTCGACCGGCCAAGGCGAGGCAGCGCGTATCACGGCTACCACTTGAATTTTCCGGTGATCCCGTAGGTCGTGGGACGCCCGGTCGAATACATGTTGCCGCCGGTGAAATTCACGCCATCGAACCAGTTCACGTAGTATTTCGTGCCGGTTATGTTCTTCGCCCAGAGAGCCAGCTCGAATCCGTTGTTGGCGATGAATTCCAGGCGCGAATTGAGCAGCCAATAGGCGTCCTGACGCGATTCCGGCTTGTTGCTGAGATCGAGGAAATGACCGCTCTTGTAGGATGTATCGACCTGAACCGCGAAGGTTCCTCGCGTCGTTTCCGGATATTCGTATCGCGCCAGCGCGTTGAAGGTCGTCGACGGCGTGTTCTCCAGCCTGTTGCCGGAACGATCGATGCCTTGCGAATCGATGAATTCGTCGAACTCGGCATGCATCAGCGAGGTGCCGGCACTGAGCAGCAACCCGGTCATCGGGGTTGCCTGCAGTTCCGCCTCGAGGCCGTAGATGGTCGAGGAAGCGGCGTTCGACAGGATCACGGCGGCGCCGCGCACGGTAGTCACCTGCTGGTCGTCATATTTCGAATAATAGCCCGACAGGTTGAACCGGAGCAGGCGATCGAGGAGCTGGGACTTCAGACCGGCCTCGATCGTGTCGACGAATTCGGGATCGACGACCTCGCCATTGGATTGCGACGTCATGTTGAAGTTTCCGCCGCGAAAGCCGCGTGCGTAGCTGCCATATACCATGACGTCGTCGCTGATCTTGTAATCGAGCGACGCGCGGCCACTGAATTCGGACCACTTCGCGTTGCGACTGACATCGACTTCCGCGAACAGCAGGTTGTTGTTGATGAAATCCTGGCCGACCGGAGACGCGGAAATTCCCGGCGTCAGCGAATAGGCCCTGTAGAAATCCATTTCCTTGGTTTCACGCGTGTAGCGAAGGCCGGCGCGAAGCGTCAGCCCCGGTACGATCTCGTAGCTGCCATCCGCGAAGGCCGCATAATCCTTGGTGTCGAGATCATAGGTCTTGAACGCCGCGGCCCGCGCGCCGCCGAAGAATCCGGCCAGCGAATAACCGTGGACAACCTCGAACTCCTGCGAATCCTCCGACAGATAATAGAGCCCGACGATCCACTTCAGCGGGCCCTGTGCCGCGGAAGTCAGCCGAAGTTCCTGGGTGATCTGCCTTCCCGAGGACTGGTACTGCAGCAGGGCGTTGTCGAAAGGCGACATCGACAGGTCTTCGAACGAGTCGTACTCGTTATGGTAGAGCGCGCTAATCGACGTGAGCGTGGCGAATGGCAGCGTCCAGTCGATCGTCAGCGCGCCGCCCTTCACCTCGGTGCGATCCATGCTGTCGATGATCGACAGCGCGGAATAGAAGTCGTCGTTCACGGCCTTCTCGGAGTATCCGAAGAAGTCGATGCACCGATCGGCGAGCACGCTGCTCGACGAGCATGGTGCGAAGGTCACCGGATCCTGAGCACCCTGTTGCTCATAGGCGATGTCGGCGTCCGTCTTGTGATAGTTGAACGAAAAGCGCGCCTTGAGATCCGGCGTTACTTCCCACGAAATCTGTCCGCGAAGCGCGAGGGTCTCGTGGAAATTCTGGCGACTTCCCGTCAGCGTGTTGCGACGATACCCGTCGACATCGTCGTAGTAGCCGCTGAGCCGGATCGCCGCCGTGTCGCCGATCGGAAGGCCGATGGCGCCGGCCACGTTGCGCAGACCATAGTTGCCAAGCCCGGCTTCGATGAAACCGTTGAACCCGTCGGCGGGATCGGGGCGCCGGGAAACGAAGCTGATCGCGCCGCCGGTCGTGTTCGCGCCGAAAAGCGTGCCCTGCGGGCCGCGTAGCACCTCGACCCGCTCGAGATCATATGTCGGCAGGCCCTGTGTGATCGGGGAGTTGAGATAGACTTCGTCGATGTAAACGCCGACCGCCGGCACGCCGTTGGCGTTGACAGCGTTGTTGACGATGCCGCGAATGGAAAACTGCGGTTTTGCCGATGTATAAGGGCCCTGAACGTTAAATCCCGGGGTTTGGGCCGCCAGATCACCCGCCTGTTCCACGCCGAGACGGTCTATGACTTCGCCGGAGAAAGCGGCGACCGAAAGGGGCACGTCCTGCAGGCGTTCGGTGCGTTTTGTGGCGGTAACGACGATATCAGTAACCGAAGCGTCGTCGCCCTCCGCAAAGATCGGCGCAGGCGTGTCCGGCCCCAGGCTGTCGTTCTGCGACGACGGTGCGATGGAAATGGCCGACGCGAGTTGTCTGCCGGTGCTCACCGTCAACTGGGATTGCGTGCCGCGAACCACGGCCATGGCACCGGAGGGATCCGTCGTGGCGACGAGCCCGGTCCCCTTCAAAAGCGCGCGCAGCGTCGCTTGTGGTGTGGTCGTCCCCTTCGCACCCGGCGTGCGAAGGTTCCTGACATCCTCGACCCTGTACAACAACTGCACGCCCGATGTGCGCGCAAACCGATCGAGGCTGACCTGAAGATTGCCCGCCGGGATGTCGAACGCCTGCGCATTCGCCGGTGCCGATATCGCGATGGATGCTATGCAGGCGAAAATGCTCGCTGCGGCCCGTGTTGTGACCTTGTACAATTCTGCCCCCCGCTTCTGGATCAGTTGTTCCTCCGTATCCCCCCGGGAACTTGGTGGCGGTTGTGCCGCTCTCATCAGGCTAAGACAGGTCGCGTCAGGGCTTCCGTAACAAGCTCATTTCGAAATCTGGATATCTTGTCCGACAATTTCCACTTGCAGGCCATATGCCCTCTGCAACAGCCGGGCAAACGCTTCGGTGTTGGAGGCCTGGAAGCTTCCGCCGATCCGTATGGCAGCCGTTTCCTGATCACCGACGAGCAGTTGACGGCGGTTATACCGGTTGAATTCGGCAGCGGCCTCGGCGAGCGTCGTCTGATCGAAGCGGATCATCCCGTCGCGCCATGCCAGATCGGCCTCGACCGCCTGCCCGCTGCTTCGAGCGACGAGCACCGAATTCCCCTCCGCGACAGCAATCGTCCCGCGCGAGACGTATTCGGGTCGCGTCAGCGCGGACGGCGTTTCCGCATCCAGCTTGACGCGCCCTTCCGAAACGGCGACGCGGATCTTGTCGCCTTCACGCCGGACCGAGAACCGCGTCCCCAGAACCGTGATCGACTTGTCGCCTGCGTGCACCACGAACGGCTTGGCGGGATCGTGGCGGACGCTGAAATACGCCTCACCGCGATCTAGCCACACCTCGCGACGCCGCGTGTCGATCGATGCCCGAAGCGCGGTCGCGGTATTCAGTTCGATCTGACTGCCATCGCGCAGCGGCACGAGCTTGCGACCGCCGACTTCGGTGGTGAACGCCTGGAGCGGCACCGGGGCCGGTTGCTCCGTTTCCCTCAACTGCAGCGCACCGAAGCTCAGCACGACCACGACGCTGGCCGCGATCGCGACATGACGCCATGTGGGGCTTGCCAGCATCGGCCGGCGGCCTTGCGCTGGCCCGAGCGCGGCAATCCGATCCGCTTCGCGCCAGCCGTGATCGAGCCGCCAGAAGGCGGCCTGATGCGCCGCGGATTCGTCGAGCCACGCATCGAGCGCCTCGGCATCCGCGTCCGACCAGTCCGGTTCGCCACGGCGCATGACCCACATGGCGGCCCGCTGTTCCACGTCTGAAGCCCTGCTCACGGACGTCGTTCCCGGTTCTTGCGAAGAGCACGGGGACGCTGCACGCGCCCCGCCCCCCCGAGCATGAAATCGACCAGGGCGCGCATTCCGTGCGTCGTCTGCTGCTCCACGGTATTGACGCTGACGCCAAGCCTGCTCGCGACTTCCTTTGTGGACAGGCCTTCAAGCTTGCGTAGACGGACGACCTCGCGACAGCGCGGCGGAAGCCGATCGAGGCCTTCTTGTGTTCGCCGAAGCTGATCGCGCGCATCCAGCTGTCGTTCCGGCTGGATCGGCTCGTGATCCGGCAAGCCCCCCTCTAGATCCGCGACCAGCGTGAAGGAGATGATACGCTCGCGCTTCGCACGGTTTATCAGGTGATTGCGCGCAACCGCGTAGACATATGCGGAGACGTTCTGCGGCAGCGCATCCCGCGCGCCGACCAGCACCCGCTCATAGATTTCCTGGCGCAGATCGCTCACCTCCGCCTCCACGCGCCAGTTCCTTTGAATGAAACGGGTGAGCGAGCGTTCCAGCGGCAGAACCTGATGGCAGAACCAGTCATTCAGAAGTTCGCGGTGATCCATCTTGCCCCCTTCCAACCTGGGACAATCGAGCTTCGGATTTCCGTGACATACAGCGTCGAGCGATGTCGCGGATTATCTTGCGAACGACACCGCGCAGGCACCAACCGACAGGACGGCGCCTCTCGTATCTCGGATGACGCCGTGGCTGGGAAGAACCCGCTTGGGAATGCAGGGACTACCGACCTGCCGCTCTATTTTCGATCCGCTATTGCCGCTCAGACGCGGGGCACCAGCAGATGCGATGGGTGGCGCGGTCCCGAAAACAGGCGATGTCGCCCCCGGTTGACGGTCGCGTCGTGCCGATCGCTCATCACACCAGCGGGATAGCAGTGAACGTCGCGCCCCTGCACGATCAGCCGCAACCCCTCGCCCTTTTCGAAGCGTGTTCCTGACGGCCAGATCTCGATGGTCAGCTCGGTCGGCTCGCCGGGCACCAGGGGCAATGCCCGCTCGTGCCTGAGCAACGGCAGCCATGGTGTCGACCGTGCGGGGTCGAGTTCGCGATGCGAGGCGCGCAGCCAGCCGAGCGCGACCGGACCGTCGTCGAAATGCGCCCAGAACGCGAACGGCACCTGCGCGCCCTGGCGGTCGAGTTTTTCGATCGCGACGAAGACGTCCATGTCCTCGGCGTCCTCGGCTGACGCCCAGAGCCGGAGGACCATATGGCCGACGAGGTGGGTTTCCTCGTCGAAGACGATGTCGAAATGCGCACCGCCCTCCGCAGAGTCGTAGTCGACGCTGTTCTCTCCGTCGGGAAGCGTCCGGGTCAGCGCATGAGACGCGACTTCGAGGAACAGCTGTTCGTACCGGACCTCGGGGAGCGGCCAGCCAGCCCCCGCCCGCATCTCCCCCTCGTAATGCCGGTCGCGCAGTTCGTATCTGACGCGGGGCCAATCCGCCGGGCCGTCGCCGCGAACGAGGAGATAATGGTCGAAGAATTGGCGCAGCCGGTCGCGCGGCTCGGGCTCATAGTAGTAAGCCCATTTCTTGCGGCCGTGGACCTCAAGCCATTTGTCGGGCGACGCGATCCGCCGGAACCCTTCAAGCGTGCCGCGTGTGTGCAGCCCCTGGTCGGACCAGCTTGCCACGACGAAGGCGGGCACCTCGATCCGCTCCAGCGCCGCCGCCTTCGAGGCCCAGCAGGCGTCGAAGAAGGGATGCTCGGCATCCTCGGCCATCAGATCCTCGACCTCGGTGGTCGAATGCCCCCAGCGACCGGGCAGATAGGGCCAGAAGCCGGTTTCCGGAATGCCGCCGTGGCGCGCCAGCTCGCGATACGTGTCCGACCAGCCTTCCCATGGATTGATCGCCGCGAGATGCGGGGGCCGTTCGGCAGCGACGAACCATTGCATCACAGCGAGATAGGACACGCCAGATAGGCCGACCCTGCCGTTGGACCAGGACTGCGTTCCGGCCCAGGCGATCAGCTCGCAGAAATCGCGGGTCTCCTCTGGCGAGACATAGGTAGCGCGGCCTTCCGAATGCCAGGTGCCGCGCGGATCGGGGTTGATGATCGCGTAGCCGCGCGCGACCCACCAGACGGGATCGAGCATCTCGAAGGCGGTGTAGCGCGACAAGGCATCCTGATCGACGCCGGCATTCGGGAAGGTCTCCGAATAGCGGGTGTGGCCATGCTTGCCATAGGGTTGCCAGCCGATGATCGGCGCGGCCGGGCGCTCGTCCTCCGGCCGGTAGACGTCGACGAACATCGTGACGCCATCGGACAGCGTCACCGGCACGTCACGCTCTATGATCATGCCCATGTCGGTGGTGAGGCGATATTCCGGCGGGTGACTTCCCCGCGCGGAAGGATGCGCGAACGGTGCCCGAAAGCGATAGTCGAAGTCGCTCACGGCCGTGGCGTTCCATCGGCGCGGAAGAAGCGCGGGGCGCCCGAGGCACCGGCGCGGCCCACGCGGATATAGCTGATCAGGCCATCGCGCAGTTCGTAATGCACGAAGACGCGCACCTCGATGTATTCGCCTTTCTCCAGCGCGCCGACGACGAAATCGGGCGCGTCGACCACGGCGGTGAAGCGCGCTGTGGCATCGAGCGCGATCACGTCGTCGTCGGCCAGGGCCGAATGCGGCGTGATGTTCTCGCGCACGCGCGCGAACATCTTTTGATAGAAGCCGACGATCGCGTCCTTGCCCAGCAGCGGCGGCACCGATCCCAGCTCGAGCACCACATCGTCGGTGTAATAGGACGAGAAGCGTTCGAAATCGGCATTGCTGAACGCCGAGCAATAGGCCTTGAACGCGGCGATCTGGCTGGGATGGCCACCCAGCGCGGGCAGCTTGGTCACGCCCTTCTCCGGCGGCCAGGTCATCGCCTTGAGTTCGACGATGCGGTCGTTCTCGGTACGATAGGTGACGAAGAACTTCACGGTGACGCTGTCACCCGGCTGCAGCGGCCCGAACGGAAAATCGGGACGCGGCCTGGTCGCGTGGAAATCCATGTCGACCTCCGCGAGGATCGTGTCGCCCTGCTGCAGCCAGGTCTGGACGCGGGGCACCTCGCGAACGCCGTCATGCGCCCAGGCGAGGAATTCGCGCAGTTCCGCCTTGCCGCGATAGTCACGGCTGCCGCCGCTGAACACGACGTCGTCGGCGAAGAACCGGTCGACCAGCGCATCGTCGTCGCCGGTGGAGAATGTCGCGATATAGTCCGGGTAGTTCAGCATGCGAGCGTTCCTTCCTCGCTGCGCGGCGGAAAGCCGCTTGGCTTGATCTGCGCGGCATCGGCCCAGCTGCCGTGATAGGCCGGCTTCATCCGGAAGGGCAGCTTGATGGTGGCGATCGGCCCACCGGCGATCCGCGTGGCTTCGAACAGGTTGAGCTCGGTGAGCATCGTCGTGGAATCGGTGGCGGCCTGGATGATCCAGCCATCGCCCTCCGGCGCGTCCTTGCTGCGCGGGATGAAGCACGGTTCCTGCACCGGCTTCTCCGGCGGGGCCTCCCATGTCTCGGTCTTGCCCGTTTCAAGATCGACATACGCCAGCGCGTTGCGGGTGCCGAAAAAGCCGAGCAGCCAGCCGTGGCGATAGGATCGCGTCTGGAATCGATCGTCGTGGCGGGGGAACTCGCCGATGAATTCGCTCAGCGTCGTCGCCTCGAAGCCTTCGCTGTTCTGGCTGAGGTCGACCGACCAGCGAGTCAGCCGCACGTCCATCCCCGCCGGGCTCCACGGCTTGCCGATCTCGTGGAAGAAGGGGAACAGGTTGATCGAAGACCGGCAGCTGTCGAGATGGACCTTCGTCCCATCATTCCACGCGTTCATCACATGGCTGACGAACTGGTTCGGACCACGGAACCACCGGATGTCCTCGCCCCGGCCAAAGCGCGGCAGCACCGCCATGTAGCTCTCGCGCGACGGATCCCAGGCGTAGTAAGGGTGCCCCTGCTTGAGCCCCTCCTCCCCCACGCCCATGATCGGCACGACGGGAAAGGTGATGTAGTCTCGGGTCACGCCGAAATCATGCTGCTCGGCGAAATAGGGCAGCTCGAACCACGCCTGGTGGATCACCCGCCCGCCGGCATCGACTTCGAAATAGACCACGTCGCGCGTGAAATCGCCCTTGGCGGCAAAGCCGAAGCCGACCAGCCCGCCGGTTTCCGGATCGATCCGGCAATGCGCCGAGCAGGTTGGCCCGGGCAGCGTGCCGTGGAAGTCCCAGTTGCCGATCGTCTCCAGCGTCACCGGGTCCATCGCGACCGGCGGGCTGTCCTCGCGCAGCGCCAGCAGCACGCCGGCATGGAGGACGACATTGGTGTTGGCGAGGTTGCGGTTCATCCCCGCGACCTCCGCCTCGTCGGTCCACTTGTTGCGATACCGGCCGAACAGTGCGCGTCCCGCCTTGCGCTCGGCGAGGAAGCGGTCGGTGCGGACATAGCGTGATTTCATGTTCACGCCGCCATTGGCGATCCGGAACATCGAGACCATGCCGTCGGCGTTGAACGGCACGTCGTTGGAGAAACGCGGCGGGTACTGATGGTCGGCCGCCACCCGATAGAATGCGCCGTCGATCTCCGGCGGGATCGTGCCCACCACCTCGAGATCGTTGATCTCCGCCTCGATCCGCGACGGCGCGTTGACGCCGCGAAACATCGGCACATCGGGAAAACTGCTCAACTCGGTCATCCTCTCGCAATCGGCTTTGGCCTGATGACGAGCATCATCGATCGTCGCAATAAAGATGTCAACACATCTATATTCGACGTTAGAGAAGGATGGACGTTGTCCGCGGCGTTGATCACAACGGCGGCATGACGAGACGAAAATCCGACCGAGCGCGGGTAAACCTGCCAACGACCGTCGAGGGCGAGACCTATCAGTTGAGCGAGCTGGAAGACCTGATCCCGGTCCGGATCGTGCGCATCGGCGAGATATTCCAGCGGATCGCAGCCGCCGCATTCGAACGCTTCGGCCTGCGCGTCACCGACCTGCGCATCCTCAACGCCCTGCATGCCAACGAACAGATCTCAGTGGCCGAGATCAGCAGGCGCGCCCGGGTCGACAAGGCCTGGATCAGCCGGCTGGTGCGCGAACTCGAGGAAAAGGCCCTGGTCGCGCGGACGCCCGACCCGACCGACTCCCGCGCGATGCTCGTTTCGCTGACCCCTGCCGGCCGCCGAATGCAGGAGGATATCCTGCCGCTCGCCCGCGCCCACGAGACCGAAGCGCTCGCCGGGATCGATCGCGCGTTGCTGGTGTCGATGCTCGACAGGTTCGAAACGAGCAGCGCCGCGCTGCTCGATGGCATGGATTGACGATGGCCGGAACCGAAGGGAGCGCGCCCGGCCTGCCCGGAAGGCCGTAAGAGCGCCCCGCCGTCCCTCGACCAATCATGACGGACGGCAATCGAGCTATCAGAAACCCTCGATATCCGCACTACGGATGCGCGCATATGGTCCGCCGATGCGTCGGGGATACAGATAGATGGGCGATCGGGCGGAGCTTGCGGCGGACGTGCTGGTCATAGGCGGCGGGATGGCGGCGGCCTGGGCCGCGATCTCGGCGGCTCGCGCCGGGGCGGAGGTCGTGCTGGCGGACAAGGGTTTCGTCGGGACCAGCGGGGTGACCGCGACCGGCGGGCCGAACCACTGGTGGGTCGCGCCCGAGCCCGGCAAGCGCGAGAAGGCAATCGAGGAGCGATACGCGCGCAGCTTCGGCCTTGCGGAAAAGGAGTGGATGGCGCGGATCATCGACGCGACATGGCAGACGCTGCCGCAGCTCGCCGGCTATTATCCCTTCGGATCGGACGGGCGCGGCGGCACCTATTACTCCGGCCTGCGCGGCCCCGAATACATGCGGGCGCTGCGGCGCTTCGCCATCGATGCGGGGGTACGCGTGCTCGATCATCACCCCGCGCTCGAACTCCTCCTCAATGGCGACGGGACGGTCGCGGGGGCGGCGGGCTACGACCGCCTTCGCCGGCGGCCATGGAAGATACGCGCCGGCGGCGTCGTGCTCGCGACCGGCGGATGCAGTTTCCGATCGGGCCTGATCGGCAGCCACGGCAATACCGGCGACGGCTATCTGATGGCGGCGGAGGCGGGGGCCGAGCTGTCGGGAATGGAGTTCAACACCGCCTATTCGCTGTCTCCCGCGTGGAATTCGACCCGCACCCTCCCCTACCCGTCCGCGCGCTTCTTCGATGCCGAGGGCGACGAGCTCGACATCCCGCCACCGAGTGCCGAGGCGGAGCAGCTGCGCGCACTGGGCGCGGCGATGCTGCGCGGGCCGGTCTATGCCGATCTCGGCGATGCGCCGCCGCTGCTGAAGCGTATCCTCGCGCGCATCCAGCCCGCGTCACCGACGCCCTTCGAACGCAAGGGCATCCGTCTGTTCGACGATCGGTTCGAGGTGAAGCTGTTCGGCGAAGGCACCGTCCGGGGGATCGGGGGGCTTCGCATCATCGACGACGACTGCCAGACGACGGTACGCGGGCTCTTCGCCGCCGGAGACACCGCCACCCGCGAATTGATCGCGGGCGCGACCAGCGGCGGCGGCGCGCAGAATTCGGCCTGGGCGCTCACCTCCGGGCTGATCGCTGGCGCGAGCGCGGCGGCGCTTGCGCGAAGCGACGGGCGACGCGCTGCCGATCCCGCACGCGCGGTCGGCATGGCGGGCCTGCATCCGGCAAGCGCGCCCCGCCCCGTCGACGACGCCGCGATCATCGCCGGGGTGCAGGCGCAGACCATCGCCTATGACAAGGCGTTGTGGCGATCGGCCACCTCGCTTGCCGCCTCGCAGACCGTGCTGGACGGATTGTGGAGCGAGCTTGCGTCCCACCGCCACTCAAGCGGCCTGGACCAGGTGGCCGCGCGCGAGACGGCGGCGATCACCGCGACGGCGCGCTGGTGCAACGCCGCAGCACTGGCGCGAAACGAGAACCGGGGGATGCACCGGCGCATCGACATGGCGGGGCCGACGCCCGAACGCGAATATCGCCTGCTCACCGGCGGGCTCGACGATGTCTGGACCCGCTACGAGACCGACAATCCCCATCGCCTGCCCGTCGAGGTCGCCGCGTGATCGCCCATATCTTCGAAGAGCTTTGCGACGGGTGCAACGCCTGCGTCGCGGTCTGCCCGACGCATGTCCTGGATCCGGGAATGGACGGCGCGCCGGTCATCGCCCGCCTCGATCAATGCCAGACCTGCTTCATGTGCGAACTCTATTGCGAGACCGACGCGATCTACGTCGGCCCCGACCAGCGGGTCGCCGAACCCGTCGACGCGGACGCCATCCGCGCGTCCGGCCACCTTGGCCGCCTGCGGAAGGACTATGGCTGGGACCGCCCCGACCGGACCGATCATCTCGCCGACTTCTGGCAGCTTGGCCCGCTGCTGCGCGAAGGCGCGGAGATCGCGGCGCGGCGCTATGCGGATCGGCACGCGGATGCGCCCGGACAGCCGGGTTAGGATCGGATCCCAGGCCGGTCGCGCTGTCGATGGATCAGAAGGACGGGTCGATGCGATATCGTCATCTTCGGGCTCAGAGCGCTTTGGGGCAACGGCCAGGGCTGGTAGCGCGATGGGGCAGGGAGGCTCGACGCATCTGCCCTTACCCTTCCCACCGCCTCTGGCAGCGCTAAGCGCCGATAATGTCGCGGATCTTCGTCGCCAGCGCGTCGACGGCGAAGGGTTTGGTCATCATGTCCATTCCCTGGTCGAGGAAGCCGGCGCGAACCGAGGCGTTCTTCGCGTACCCCGTGATGAAGAGGATCTTGAGCTCGGGCCGGGACTGTCGCGCGATCTCGGCCAGCTGGCGTCCGTTCAGGCCGGGCAGGCCGACATCGGTGACGAGAAGGTCGATGCGCTGATCCGACTGGAGGATCGGGATCGCGGTCTGCGCATCGATGGCCTCGACCACGCCGTATCCGAGCTCGCCCAGAACGTCGGTCACGATCAGGCGCACCGACGGATCGTCCTCGACGATCATGACGGTTTCCCCCGCGCCACGAGGCGCCTCCGCCCTGCCCTCCCCTTGCGCATCGACGGCGCCGTGGAAACGCGGGACGTAGAGCTTGACCGTGGTGCCCTGGCCAAGCTCGCTGTAGATGCGGACATGGCCGCCCGACTGGCGGGCGAAGCCGTAGATCATCGAGAGGCCGAGCCCGGTCCCCTGCCCGACCGGCTTGGTGGTGAAGAACGGCTCGAACACCTTCTCCATCGTCGATGCCGACATGCCGACGCCGGTGTCCGTGACGCTCAGGACGACATATTCTCCGGGCTTGAGCTCGGGATGTTCGCTCGCATAGCGCTCGTCGAGTTCGATGTTGTCAGTCTCAACGACCAGCTTGCCGCCCTGCGCCATCGCGTCGCGCGCGTTGATGCACAGGTTGAGCAAGGCGCTTTCGAGCTGGTTGGCGTCGGTGAACGCGGCCCAGAGATGCGCGGGCAGATGGCATTCCAGCGCGATCTGCTCGCCGAGTGTACGATGGAGCAGTTCCTCCATGCCGTGGACGAGCGCGTTCACGTCCGTCGGCTTCAGGTCGAGCGACTGACGCCTGCCGAAGGCGAGCAGGCGTGACGTCAATGCCGCCGCGCGCTGCGCCGATGTGTTGGCGGCGTCGATATATCGATCGACCCGATCCATCTTGCCGGCGGCGATGTAGCGCTGGATGAGATCGAGACTGCCGATCACGCCGGTGAGCATGTTGTTGAAATCATGGGCGATGCCACCCGTCAGCTGCCCGACCGCTTCCATCTTCTGGCTCTGGCGCAACGCTTCCTGCGCGGCCTTGAGCTCGGCTTCGCGGGCCTTGGCTTCGCTGAGATCGCGGCCGACCGCGACGAAATTGACGCCATCGGGCTCGGGAGCCACGGTCCATTCGATATGCTTCCACCCGCCGTCACGGGTGGCGATGCGGTTCTGGAAGCGCGCCGGCTCCCGATCCTCGGCCATGCGCGCGATCGCCTCGATCGTGGGCGGCATATCCTCGGGATGCATGAAGGTCGCGTAGCCACGGGTGAGCAGTTCGTTCTCGCTCCAGCCCAGCAGCCGCGTCCAGCCGGGGCTGACGGCCGACATCATCCCGCTGTAGTCGGCGCGGGCGAGCATGTCCTGCGACAGATCCCACAGGCGGTCGCGTTCGGCGCGGGCGCGTTCGACCGCGACCTTCACGCGCTCGCCCACCTCCTGGACAAGGGTCTGCTCCGCCTTGGTCCAGACGCGCGGGGTGGGGTTCTGCACCGCCAGCAGGCCCACCCACTGGGTTTCCTCGAACAGGACGACATCGATGAAGGCACCGACCTGCCGCGACCCGAGCCCCGCCCGCGCTTCGGGGCTGAGCCTTTCATCCGCCGCGACATCGCGCATCACGACCGGCGTGCCGACCCGATATGCGGCGAGCAGATCCGGGCCGAAGGCCTCGAGCGAATGTTCGCCGACGATCGACGACACGCCACATGCGTAATCCCGCTCGACGGTCATGCGGCCGCTGGCGATCTCGGCGTAGAATACACGGCTGGCGCCGAGCCGCTCGCCGAGCCGGGCGGCGGTCAGGTTGATGATCTCGGATGGCGTACCGAGCCCGCGGAGATCATCCGAGAGCGAAAGCAGGAACGCCGTGCGCTGCTCCGCCGCCACGCGTTCGGTCGTCTCGGCGAGGAAGCAGATCACGCCGGCCGGCTCGCCGGCATCACCCAGGACGGGCGAGTAATCCAGATCCATCCAGACCTGTTCGGGCGCGCCATTGCGATGAAGCGTCAATTCGCGGTCGCGATAATGCAGGGTGCCGCCAGCCAGCCCGACCTTCATGACATTGTCGTTGAAGTCGGCGACCTCGCGCCAACCCTCGCGGACATTGGACCCGAGAAGTTCCGGATGACGACCGCCCGCGAAGCCCGAATAGGCGTCGTTGTAGATCATCACGCCCTCCTGCCCCCACAGCATCACGATGGGGACGCGCGTCCGCAGGAGGATGGAGATGGCCCCGGTGAGATGCGGGGGCCAGCTTTCGATCGGCCCCAGGGGTGTCGCCGACCAGTCCTTGAGCGCGATCAGTCCGGCGCATTCGCCGCCGCCGTTCAGGAACGCGGGCCGTGGGGTGTCGGGCAGAGGATCATGAGTCGGCGAGGTAGACATCAGTTGGTCATAATCCCGCGCGCTCGCCACATGGAGGCCGTGTTAGCGGAACTCGCGGTGTGCCGATACCTCTCTTCCTGCGCTCATCGTCTAGCCGAGATGGCCGCGATCGCGAAGTTTCATGCGCCTCCATCCCGATCGGGGAGTCGGACCCGCATTCCCTTCGTTCTGCTGGTCAGGTGGAACTTGCGGCACAGCGCGCATCGATAGGGGCGCAGGACGACATTCGCCCGATGGATCACCTTCCACGCGTCCTCCTCGGTCGCGTAGCGCGCCTTCCTGAGGCAAATGCCGGGTCTCGTTCGCATGGCTGGTTTCGACCGGTGGAGCGTTAGTGTCACGCCGTCGCTGATATGCTCACCGCCACCTCGCCGCCAGCATCGAGGAGAGCAAAGCGGGATAGCTCCAGCCATCGGCGCGGGCGGCGATGGCGGACAGGCAATCCTGATCGTCGCGGCCCGGTCGGCCGGGGCCGGTCATGTTGGGCTTCATGTTGAGGTCGAACAGCCGGAACACGCCATCCGCCCCCTGGCGGCAGTCGATGCGGATCGCGGCACGGGCATCGACGAAGCGCGCCGCAACGATGCAGGCGTCGATCATCGCGGCGACGTCGGGATCGGCCAGCCGCCCGTCATCGATCGCGATGCTGTTCGCGGTGACCGGCACATCGCCGTTATAGGGGGCGACACCGTCCTTCTGGTCGACCCGACGCACCGGGCGGAGCGCCCAGTGGGTCGGCGAAACCCCGCCGCCGATGGTCGTCGAGGCGGGCGGCATCAGCGTGACGGTGACCTCCTCCCCGTCGAGGAATTCCTCGACCATCACCGTGTCACCGAAGGCACCGGAGGAGATAAGCGCTTCCACGGCGGCATGGACCTGTGCCATGTCGCGTGCCAGCGACACGCCCTGGCTGCCGCGCCCGCGCACCGGCTTCACGATCACCGGCGGCTTGAGCCCCGCATCCGCCATCGCGATGTCGAGATCCGCCAGAGTGCGCGCCCCGACCCGCGCCACCGCCGAAACCAGGAAGGATCGCGCGACCGGAAGCCCGGCGCGGAACAGCGCGGCGTTGGTCGCGAACTTGTCGTCATGCGCCTGCATCGCGGCCGGCAGCTGGCCGACGATATCGACGCTGTCCAGCACCCTCTCCAGCGGATGGCCTTCGAAAAGCACCGTGTTCGCCCACAGCACATCGGCCCCCGCCGCAATCGCCGCCGCGATGCCATCGGCGGTGTCGGGGAACACCCAGTCGAACGCCTTCGCCGGATCGGGCTGCGCGACGGGCGTGACGATCCGCTCGCCGAGACCTGCCAGCGCAAAGCCGATATCGGCCCCGCCGTCCGAATAGCCGCCGGGCTTGGCATCCTTGCGCAGGCCATCGATGACGGGCGGCGGCAGCGCCTGGTAGAGGATGGCGGTTGCGGTGTCCGGCATACGCTTACTCCTTGGGGGACGGCAGGGCCCTAAGTGATTTCAGCCTCTTAGCCAATCGCGCAGCAGCGCCGTAGTCTCGCCGGGGCGCTCCATCGGTGGGAGATGGCCGCAGGCCCGCAGGCGGCGGAAATTCGCGCTCGGGATGCTGGCGGCGAGCGCACGTGCGTCCTCCGGCAGGCATATCCGGTCACGGTCGCCGACCGCGACGAGCGTGGGCACCCGGATCGCGGCGATGGCCGGTGCGAGATCGGGACGGGCGAGAAGCGCGCTCTGCTGTCGTTCGAACACCTCCGCGCCGACCCGCTCCACCATCGCCTGCACCGGGCCGCGAATGTTGGCGGATAGCGCCGGATCGGCATGGGGCTCGGTCGCCAGCATACCCTGTTCGCCCATGGTGCGTGGTCGGGCACCGAGCGAAGCGCGGGTGCCGAACAGCGCGAGCCGGGTGATCCGATCGGGCTGCTGGCGGATCATCTCCATCGCGACATAGCCGCCCAGGCTGACCCCGGTGACCGCGAAGCGCGGCGGCGCATGGGCGAGGACGCGCCGCGCCATCGCCTCCAGCGTATCGTCGACGGTCAGGTCGCCGAGCTCGGGATGGGTCATCCCGCTGAGATCGAGCACCTGCCGCGCCCAGAGCTGCCCGTCGCAACCCATCGCGGGGAGCAGCACCAGTGGCGTCGGGGCGGCGATCATGAAGCGGTTTTCCTCGTAAGGCGGAAGGCCAGCGGCGCGCCGATGATGACGAAGGAGATGCGCAGCA
>Ga0160461_1000692_pt1 | contig 19331 bp, 17 predicted proteins | sample HID1975I_E6MG_FD_108266 | JGI IMG/M metagenome (GOLD analysis project Ga0160461, IMG submission 108266) | Enriched soil microbial communities from UW Madison campus, WI, USA - HID1975I_E6 MG | ecosystem: Environmental > Terrestrial > Soil > Unclassified | place: USA: Madison, Wisconsin...
CGATGTCGTATCCGTACTCGTTCGACCGGCCGACGCGCGGGCGATAGTCGGGCAGGGTGTACAGCTCCAGCCGCTGGCGGCGCATCTCTTCCTTGTCGACCGGCGTCGTGAAGCTGGTGAAGATCGCGTACCAGTAGCAGCTCGTGTCATCGACCGGCACATGCCACTGGGTGATGGTCATCTCGGCCGACATCGGGATCACGAAGGCCTGCGGAAACAGCAGGTTGGTGACGCGGACGTGGGTCTTCTCGCCATCCAGCTCACGCAGCGCGGTCAGGCGCAGGCCGGTGTCGGATTTCTCCACCTCGATGCGCGGGCGCGGGAAATCGCGCAGCACCGCGGTCATCGGCAGCTCGCTGTCCGCCGATTCGGCGCGGAACTGGCGGCCGTAATTCTCGTCGGCGCGCTCGTCCTCGAAGAAGCGGTGGAGGAAGCTGGCATGGGCCGGGTCGATCCCGACTTCCAGCGCCTGCAGCCAGTTGCATTCCATCAGCCCCTTGAAGGCGAAGACATGGCTGTCGGGCGCGACGAAGCAGTCGAGCGCGGGCAGGGCGGAAGGCTCGCCGCCGCCCAGCCAGGCGAAGATGATGCCGCCGCGTTCCTGCACCGGATAGGATTTCAGCGTGATGCGGTCGCACAGCCGGCTGCCTTCCGGCTCGGCGGGGGTGTCGATGCACTTGCCGTTCACGTCGAACAGCCAGCCGTGGAACAGGCAGCGCAGGCCGCCATTCTCCAGCCGGCCATAGGCGAGGTCCGCGCCGCGATGCGGGCAATCGCGGTCGACCAGCCCCAGCCGGCCCTGTTCGTCGCGGAACAGCACCATGTCCTGCCCCATCAGCCGCACGGGGCGGCTCGGGCGCGGGCCGTCGAGCTCCACCGACAATGCGGCGGGCTGCCAGTAACGGCGCATCAGCACGCCGGCGGGGGTGCCGGGGCCGCTTTCGGTGATCAGTTTGTTCTGATCGCGGGTCATCATCGGTGATCTACTCCAGTCATCGCGTTTGTTCGATTATCGCACAAAAATGCGAATTCGACATCTATCGATGGCGTTTTTGAGACTGCGCGTTTTTTCTGCGCTTGGCTGTTGCTGGAATGGCCCAGGGGTGTTGCCGCAAGCGCAGGTTCGGCAACGCCCGTCGTGCCGGGGCCACAGCCCCTCGACCGGCCCGCCGCGCCTGCCTTATAGCGCGGCCATGACCGATCCGATCGCGACTCCGCCGCGCGCCATCCGCGCCATCGCCGTCTTCTGCGGCTCGAACACGGGCGAGGGGGATCTTTTCAAGGATGCCGCCGCCGCTCTGGGGTCGGCCATGGCACGGCGCGGCATCCGCATCGTCTATGGCGGTACGCACAAGGGGCTGATGGGCATTCTCGCCGATGCCGCGCTGGCGCAGGGCGGCGAGGTCCATGGCGTCATCACCAGCCGGCTGCATGGCCGTGGCCACCTCCATCCCACGCTGACCCTGCATGAGGTGGTGGAGGGGATGCGCATCCGCAAGGAACGGATGCTGGATCTCGCGGACGCCTGCATCGCGCTGCCCGGCGGGCTCGGTACGGTCGAGGAATTCATGGAGGCGTGGACGCTCAACCAGCTCGGTGATGTCGACAAGCCGGTCGGGCTCTACAATGTCGACGGCTATTACGAGCCCCTGATGGCGATGGTCGATGCGATGATCGCGCGCAAGTTCCTGCCGCCCGCGCATCGCGACAGCGTCGTCCTCGCCGCCGATCCCGATGCGCTGATCGACGGCCTCGTCGTCCAGCCGCCGATCACCGTCCCCAAGTGGATGTGATCGGCGGCGGCACGTCGCCATCGGTCAGTTCGTGCTGATCCAGAGCGACTTGGTCTGGAGGTGCTCCTCCAGATGGTCCGGGCCGTATTCGCGGCCATAGCCGCTGGCCTTGTACCCGCCCGAAGGCACCGCCGGGTCCAGCGCGTTGTAGCAGTTGATCCACACCGACCCCGCGCGCAGCGCAGCACCCATCCGGTGCGCCTTGCCGATGTCGCGCGTCCACACGCCCGCGCCCAGGCCGAAGGGGGTAGCGTTGGCGCGCGCGATCACCTCGTCGATCCCGTCGAAGGGCAGGACCGAAAGGACCGGGCCGAAAACTTCCTCGCGCACGACGGTCATGTCGTCGTTGAGCGCGCCCAGCACGGTCGGCGGCACGAAGAAGCCGTTGTCCCAGTCCGGTCCCGCCAGCCGCTCGCCACCGCAGACGATATCCGCCCCCGCCTCGCGCGCGCCGGCGATATAGCCGCTCACGCGCGCCAGCTGCCTGGCCGACACCAGCGGCCCCAGGTCGGTCGCCTTGTCGCGCCCGTCGCCCAGCCGCAGCTTCGCCGCCGCCTTTGCGACCTCCTGCGCGAACGCCCCGGCGATCGATCGCTCGACGAACAGCCGCGTGCCCGCGCTGCACACCTGCCCCGAATTGGCGAAGGCGGCGATCGCGGCGGCGGGGGCGGCCGCCTCCAGATCGGCGTCCGCGAAGACGATGTTGGGCGATTTTCCGCCCAGTTCGAGCGACAGCCGCTTCAGGTTGCCGGCCGATGCCTGCACGATCCTGCGTCCGGTCGCGTCCGATCCGGTAAAGGACATCTTGTCGACGTCCATATGCGCCGCCAGCGCCGCGCCCGCCGTCGCGCCGAAACCGGGGACGACGTTGATCACGCCGGCCGGCACGCCCGCCTCCAGGCACAGCTCGCCCAGCCGCAGCGGGCTCAGCGAGGCATCCTCGGCGGGCTTCAGCACCAGCGTGCAGCCGGTCGCCAGCACCGGGCCGATCTTCAGCACCGATGCCCAGAGCGGCCCGTTCCACGGGATCACCGCGCCGCAGACGCCGACCGGCTCCTTCACCGTGGCGGCGAACATGTTGGGCATGGAGGGACGGGGCGTGCTGCCGTGGATGCCGAGCGCCGCGCCCGCGAAGTAGCGGATCACCCCGATCAGCAGGTCGACCGCGCCGCGCGTGTGGCGGATCGGCGCACCCATGTCGAGCGTGTCGAGCAGCGCGAGGCTGTCGGCCTCCGCCTCCATCAGTTCGGCGAGCCGGAGCATCACGCGCTGGCGATCGGCGGGGGTGAAGCGCCGCCACGGCCCGGTCTCGAACGCGGCGCGCGCCGCCGCCACCGCGCGATCGATATCGGCGGCATCGCCCTCCGCGATCGTCGCCAGCAGTTCGCCCGTCGCCGGGTTGCGCGATTCGAAGCTGCGGCCTGACAGCGCCTCGACCGGCCGGCCGTCGATCAGCAGGCCCTTGGTGCGCCCGTCGAGAAAGGGGTGATCAGTCGATGACATCTTCGGCCTTCAGCTGCTGGAGGATGATCTGCGCGACCGCCGATACGCTTGCGGCATCGGCGCTGGCGATGGGGCGGATCTCGTCGATTTCCGCGCTGGGGCGAGGGGTGCCCTCATGCGCGGCGAAATAGGCGTCGACCGCCACCTCGACCCCCGGCCGGCCTTCGGCGGGGGCAGTGAAGCGGCCATAGAGGCGCGCGGTCGCGGGGTCGATCGCGACGCCCAGTTCCTCGGCGATCTCGCGGGTCAGCGCGGTCAGGTCGTCCTCGCCCGCTTCCGGCTTGCCGCCCGGTATGTAGAACAGCGGCCGCCCCGCGCTGCGCGCGCAGAGCAGCCGCCGGTCCTCGACATGGATCCAGGCGAGCTTGCGGATCGTGGTCATGCCCTTACGCGGAAACCGATCGGCTGCGCGCCTTCCCACAGCACCTTGCGGCCCAGCTCGGGCAGATGCTCCAGCCCCTCGATCACGGTCAGGAACTGGTTGCCGGGCAGCTGGCCGAACTTGCTGGAAAAGCAGACATTGCCATAGGCGAGCAGGATCTCGGTCTCGCTCACGCCACCGGGGTAGAAGATGAACTGCCCCGGGACCGGGTAGCAGGTGTGGTTTTCCCACGGCAGGTCATAGCGGTCGTCGCCCATCGGGATCCACATGCCCTCGCCGCTCCAGCGGACGTGGATCAGCCTTTCGTCCCAGGGCAGCATCTTGAGGAAGGCCGCGCAGGTCTTGGGGGCGAGCGCCTCTTCCAGCCGGGCGACGAGCGTGAAAGGGCCGGCGGCGATGTCGATCAGGGTGGTCACGGTCGGATACTTCCGGAAAAGCGGGGGAGGGGGATCAGGCGGCGGCGAGGCGGGCGAAGCCGGCCTCCAGGTCGGCGATAAGGTCGTCGACATCCTCCAGACCGACATGGATGCGCAGCGACGGGCCGGGCGCGTCCCATTTCTCCGCCGATCGCAGGTCGGACGGATAGGTCGGCACGCACAGGCTCTCATAGCCGCCCCAGCTGTATCCCAGGCGGAACAGCTTCATCCCGTCGAGCATCGCGGCGAACTGCCGGTCGGTGTAGCTGTTCAGGACGATGCCGAAGAGGCCCGATGCGCCGGTGAAGTCGCGCTTCCACAGCTCGTGGCCGGGATCGCCCGGCAGCGCGGGATACATCACCCGCGCCACTTCCGGCCGCCCCTGCAGCCAGGTCGCGACGCGGGTCGCGCTCGCCTGGTGCTGGCGCATCCGCAGCGGCAGGGTGCGCATGCCGCGCAGCGCCATGTAGACGTCGTCCGGCCCGCCGCAATATCCCGATCCGGACGCGGTCTTCTTGACCGGCAGGAACGCCTCCTCGGTGCAGACCGCGATGCCCAGCATCAGGTCGCTATGGCCCGAAAGATACTTGGTCGCCGCGTTGATCGACACGTCGACGCCATGGTCCAGCGGGCGGAAGCAGACCGGCGAGGACCAGGTGTTGTCCATGATCGTGGTGATCCCGCGCGCGCGGCACAGTTTCGTGATCGCGGGCACGTCGGTCACCTCGAAGGTCAGCGACCCCGGCGACTCGATGTAGACGACCTTGGTGTTGGGCTGGAACAGCTCCTCGATCCCCGCGCCGATCGTCGGGCGGTAATAGGTGATCTCCACGCCGAACTTGCGCAGGAAATCCTCGCAGAAGGCGCGCGCCGGGCCATAGAGGCTGTCGACGATCAGCAGATGGTCCCCGGCGGACAGGAAGGCGGTCAGCGATGCGCAGATCGCGCCCAGCCCGCAGGAGGTGACGATCGCGCGATAGCCCCCCTCCAGCAGCGTCACCGCATCCTCGAAGGCGCGGGTGGTGACGGTGCCTTCCCGGCCGTAAGTGAAGCCCTCATAGGCGCCGCTCGCCCGGTCGCGCCGCGTCTCCAGCAGCTCGTCCAGCGTTTTGAAGATCACGGTCGAGCAATGGTAGACCGGCGGATTGACCACGCCGTGATTGGCGTCCGGGTCGCGCCCCGCGTGCAGGATCTGGGTGTCGCGGCGATAGTCGTTGAGATCGATCATGGCGTTTGCGTGGTTCCTCAGATGATCGTGCCGGAATCGACGATGATGTCCTGCCCCGTGATCATGCGGCCGGCATCGCCCATCAGATGCAGGATCGCGGCGGCGATGTCCGCCCCCGTCACCAGCCGGCCCATCGCGGTGCCGGCCGTGAAGCGCGCCAGCGCGTCCTCCATCCGCTCGCCCCGCGCCTCGGCCGATTTGCGGAAGGCGGCATAGAGCCGCTCGCCCTCGACCCCGCCGGGGGCGACGATGTTGCAGGTGATGCCGTGCGGCGCGGCTTCCAGCGCGGCGGACTTCACCAGCCCGCGCAGCGCCCATTTCGACGAAGCGTAGATCGCGGCATTGGCCACGCCTTTGTGGCCATAGGTGCCGCCGATCGCCACGACTCGCCCGTATTTCCGCGCGATCATCGCGGGCAGCACGGCGCGCATCGCCAGCAGCACGCCGGTCACGTTGACGTCGAAGCAGGCCTGCAGGTCGCTGGCGTGGCTTTCCCACACCGGGCGGCCCGGGCCGCTGATCCCGGCGGTGCAGACCAGCATGTCGATCCGCCCGAAATGCGCCACCGCTTGCGCGGCAGCGGCGTCCATCGCCGCCTCGTCGGTCACGTCGGCGGCCAGCACGATCGCGCGGCGGCCGGCATCGCGCACCGCCTGCGCGGTCACCTCGCCGGTCGCGGCGTCGCGGCCGATGATCGCGATGTCCGCGCCGGCCGTCGCCAGCGCCACCGCCAGCTCGCGGCCCAGCCCGCGCGTCGCGCCGGTGATGAAGGCGACCTGGCCGTCCAGCATGCCCGCGTTGGTTGCGCTCATCGGCTCCAGTCCAGAACGACGCGCTCGACCACCAGCGTCAGCGTGAAGAACATGTAGGCCGCGAAGGTGCTGGTCAGCACGGTCGCCCACATCAGCGGGAAATCCTGCGTCGAATAGGCGTCCAGGATCAGCCGGCCCAGCCCCGGCGCACCCGAAAGCCATTCGGCGAACATCGCGCACAGGATCGCCGATGCCGCCGCGATGCGCAGCCCGGTGAAGATATAGGGGATGGCGAAGGGCACCCGCACCTTCAGCTGCGTCTGCCAGAAGCTCGCGCCATAGGTGTGCATCATCTCCAGCGCGTTGGGCGATGGCGACAGGAAGCCGCGCTTGGCCGCCAGCATGATCTGGAAGAAGGTCAGCAGCGCGACCATGCCGATGCTGTTGCCCGGCCCGCGCCCGAAGATCAGGATGATCAGCGGCGCGATCGCGATCATCGGCACGGTGCGGATCAGCACGATCAGCGGCATCAGTGCCCTGCTGAGACTCTCGGATGCGATGAACGCGACCGCCAGCAGCGTCGCGATCACCAGGCTGATCGCCATGCCCAGGATGGTGCAGACCACCGTGAACAGCGCGGCCCCGCCGATCGCCCCGCCATGCCCGGCGAAGGCCGCCGCCACCGCGGGCGGGGCGGGCAGCAGGTAACGGGGGATGTCGAACAGCCAGACCGTGCCCTGCCACAGCAGCGCGATCACCAGGATCAGCCCCGCAAAGCCGGTCACGCGCTCCATCGCGATGCGCGCGCCGCCCGTGAAGGGGCTGCGCCGCCGGGGTGCTGCCGCGGCACTCATGCGCCGGCTCCCCGATGTCCGTTGTCGACCACGGCCAGCTTTTCGAACAGGCTGACGATCATGAAGCCGCCGGCGGAAACCGCGCAGGCGACGAGCACGCCCGCCCACAGCTCGATCACCCGCAGCGAGAACATCGCGTTGAGCATGTAGACGCCAAGGCCGCGTTCGGCCCCGGTCCATTCCGCGATCAGCGCGCCCAGGATCGCGAGGGGCGCTGCGATCTTCAGGCCCACGAACAGATAGGGCAGGGCATAGGGCACCGCGAGCAGGCGAAACCGCTGCAGCGGCGTGGCGGCGAGGTTGGTGAACAGTTCCTCGGCCGTGCCGGGCGCGGATTTCAGCCCCTGCAGCACCGCCACGAAGATCGGGAACAGGCAGATGATCGTCGCGATCGTGATCCGCATCGGCAGCGAAAGCCCCATCCAGATCACCAGCACCGGCGCGATGGCGATCATCGGGATGCTGTCCAGCACCGTGCCGACCATCGTCAGCGACGCTTCGATCGGCTTGAAGACATAGGCCAGCGCCGCCGCCGCCAGCGATATCGCCAGCGCCATGACGAAACCGGTGACCGCGATCAGCAGCGTGGGCTCCAGATGATACCACAGCAGCGGCCATTGGCGGATCAGCGCCGCCGCCACCACGCTCGGCGCGGCGATCGTGGCGGGGGTCAGGTCCAGCCGCACGGCCGCCTCCACCAGCGCGATGACGCCTGCGAAGACCGATGCCGGAAGCAATGCCCGCCGGATGTCGATCATTCGTCGAGCATCCCCAGCGCGTCGCCGAACAGCGCGGTCCGAACGCGCTCCACCAGATGCGCGAATTCGGGGGTGTTCATGTGCGAAAGCTTGCGCGGCCGCTCCATGTCGATCTCGACGACGTCGACGATCCGGCCGGGGCGCGCCGCCAGCACGAACACGCGATCGGCCATGAACACCGCTTCCTGGATCGAATGGGTGACCATCAGCGATGTGGTGTGCGTCTCCGCGCGGATGCGCAGCAGCTCCATGTTCATGCGATGCCGCGTAATCTCGTCGAGCGCGCCAAAGGGTTCGTCAAGCAGCAGCACCTGCGGCGAGAGCACCAGCGCGCGGGCGATGGCGGCGCGTTGCTGCATGCCACCCGAAAGCTGCGACGGCCGTGCATGTTCGAACCCCGACAGGCCGACCAGCTGGATCAGCTCCTCTGGCGTCGCGCCGGAAACCGGGCCGCCCTTGCCGACGATCTCCAGCGGAAGGCGCACATTGTCCAGCACCGACCGCCAGGGCAGCAGCGTCGGATCCTGGAACACGAAGCCGATCTCGTGCTCGCGCCGCGCCCGGGCGGGTTCGTGCCCGCCGATCAGGATGCTGCCGTCGCTCGGCGGCAGGATGTCGGCGATCATGCGCAGCAGCGTCGATTTGCCGCAGCCCGAAGGGCCGATCAGCGCCCCGAACTCGCCGGGGGCAAGCGAAAAGCTGGTCGGGCTGAGCACTTCGACGCTGCGACCGTCGATCGCGAAGCGTTTGGATACGTCACGGACGGAGAGCTGTTCCATCATTGCTCCTCGGGCCGGACGGCCGGCAGGTTCCACCAGTGCAAGCGAGGCGCGCGGGTTCATGGCGTTCGTTGTGCACCATCGGGGGGTTGCGAAGATATGCCGTTTGCGCGCGTCGCTGTTGTCGCAACGGCTACGCCCCCGGCCCCGTCGCGGGTCACGACTTTCCCAGCGCCGCGCGGATCACGTCCTGCGTCACGATGTCGTCGGGGGTGATCTTCACGCCGGCCGGCAAAGCCCCGGCCTCGCGCGCCAGGCGGATGTTCGCCTCGAACACGGCCGGATCGACCCACAACAGCCCTTCGGTCTGCGCGTCGCCGGCCAGGATGTAGTCGCGCATCACCTCCGCCTGCAGCGTCTGTTCGCGGATGTCGCGGCCGGGATCGGCGTATTTGTCGACCACGATCCGCGCGGTCTCGCGCGGGTGTTCGGCCATCCAGCCCCATCCGCCGATCAGCGCGCGGGTATAGCGCACGAACAGCTCGAAATCGCGCTCCAGCCGATCCTTGCGCGCGATCAGCAACTCGCCATAGCCAGGCGCGCCGATGTCGCTCATGTGCAGCGTGTGGGTACGGAACCCCGATATGGTCAGCGCCGGCACCGCCGTCGTCGCCCAGTTGAAATAGCCGTCGATCTGCCCGGCGGCGAGCATGCTGGCGTCCGATCCCACCGGCACGAAGGTCACCCGGTCCGGGTCGATCTTCGCGCGGCGCATCAGCGCGGTGATCTGGCTGCGGATGTTGTTGGGCAGGCCGATGGTCTTGCCGATCATCTCCTCCAGCGATCGGATCGGCTTGTCGGCCGAACTGATGATGCAGCCGGGATCGCGCTGGAACACGGCGGCGAAGGCGATGATCGGCTGGCCCTGCACGGCCGCCTCGATCATGCCCGGCGGGTTGCTCTCGCTCACCAGCGCGCGGCCGCTGGCTACGATCGTGCGGTAGTCGGTGCCGGGGCCGCCGGCGGCGTAATGCGCCTCGATCCGCTCGCGCTTCAGGAAGCCCTGTTCCTCCGCCATGAACGCGCCGCCGAACTGGACGCCCTTGGTCCAGCCGAGCTGGTGGTCGACCTGCCCGAAGCCGCCGGTCTGCGTGCGGGATGAAAAGGCGCCCTGGTGCGCGGCGCGCGCCCACAGCGTGCCGATGCCACCGGCGCAGGCGATGCCGAGCCCGGCGAGCGCCATGCGGCGCATCGCTTCCCGGCGGCCCGGCTGGAAGCTGGAAGCGGAATTGGAAGCCATGGCATCTTCTATAGGATGCGTCGGCGCGCTTGTACGTAGACGATTAGGCGACGGCCCTTCACAGAAAAAGCATCGCTGTCGGCTGAAGTGTTGCGATAATCGTCACACCATCGGCCGGACCAGCCAAGCCGCCGACTGCGCGGGGACATCAAGGCCGTCGCGCCCAAGGGAGTGCCGCACAATGAGTCGCAGCGAACGCAGCGAAGACGACGTGATGATCGCCGAGGCGGTCGACATCGAGGAGATCCCCGTCGTCGATTTCGCCCCCTTCCTCTCGGGCGGCCCGGCCGATCGACAGCGCGTCGCCGACGAGATCGCCCGCGCCTGCCGGGTGATCGGCTTCTTCTACCTCTCCGGTCACGGCGTGCCCGATCCGGTGCGCGGCGCGATGTTTGATCAGAGCGCCGAATTCTTCCACCTGCCCGAAGCGCGCAAGCAGGACGCGCTGGCGACGCCGCAATGGTATCGCGGCTGGGTGCCCGCGCCGCCAGCCAACGGCCTGTCGCGCAACACCCGCCTGTTCGATCAGTATCGGCTGCAGCTGGAATGGGAGCCGGAGAACCGGCCCGACGATCCCCATGCCCGCATCTTCGAGGCGCCCAATCGCTGGCCGACGGACATGCCCGCCTTCCGCCAGGCGGGCGAGGATTATCTGGTCGCGATGCAGCGCCTCTCGGTCGAGCTGCTGCGCGCCTTCGCACTGGGCCTGGGACTGCCCGAGAATCGCTTCGACGACTATTTCCACCGTCCGCCGTCGCAGCTCAGCCTGCTCTATTATCCGCCGCTGCCGGCCGATGCCGACGTCGACGTCTCCAACACCGTGTCGCACACCGACGAGGGGCCGTTCACGGTGCTGGCGCAGGGCGAGGTCGGCGGGCTCGAGGTCAAGCGCCGCGACGGCGTCTGGATCTCCGCGCCGCCGATCCCCGGCACCTTCGTCATCAACGTCGGCGACATGATGATGTGGTGGTCCAACGGCCGCTTCCTGTCCAACTGGCATCGGGTGAAGAACCGCTCCGGCGGCGAACGCTTCTCGATCCCCTTCTTCGCCAATCCCGATCGCGACGTGATCGTCGGGCCGCTGCCCGAGATCCTCGCCGAGGATGGCGAGGCCCGCTACGAGTCGGTCCGCGTGTCGGATCACCTCGCCCGCTTCTATGCAAAGCTCGAGCGCAATCCGAATGACGAATACAAGTAACCCCGCGCAAGGCGCGGCGGGCGCACGGCCGATGATCTCGATCGGCGCGGACATCGGCGGCACCTTCACCGATGTCGTGCTGGAAACCCCCACCGGCCGCCATTCGACCAAGCTGCTGACCACCTATGACGCGCCGGAACGCGCGCTGCTGGATGGCGTGATGCTGCTGCTCGAAGAGGCGGGGGTGAAGCCGTCGCAGGTCGATCTCGTCGTCCACGGCACCACGCTCGCCACCAACGCGCTGATCGAGCGGCGTGGCGCGGCGACCGCGCTGCTGACGACCGAGGGCTTCCGCGACGTGCTCGAACTCGGCACCGAAAGCCGGTTCGACCAGTACGACATCGGCATGGAGAAGCCCGCTCCGCTCGTCCCCCGCAAGCTCAGGCTGGGCGTGGCGGAGCGGATCGCCGCCGATGGCGCGGTGCTGCTCCCGCTCGACGAGGCGGGGGTTCGCGCCGCCGCCGCGCGCTTCCGCGAAGCGGGGATCGCCAGCGTCGCGATCGCCTTCCTCCACAGCTACGCCAATTCCGCGCATGAGCGCGCCGCCGCCGCGATCCTGGCGGAGGAGATGCCCGGCGTCAGCCTCTCGCTCTCCAGCGAGGTCTCGCCCGAGATGCGCGAATATGAGCGCTTCTCGACCACCGTCGCCAACGCCTATGTCCAGCCGCTGGTCGATCACTACCTGCGCCGGCTCGATGCGCGGCTGGGGGAGCTCGGCTTCGCCTGTCCCTTCTACCTGATGCTCTCCTCCGGCGGGCTGACCACGGTCGATACCGCCGCGCGCTTCCCCGTCCGTCTCGTCGAATCCGGCCCTGCCGGCGGCGCGATCTTCGCGGCCTCGGTCGCGGTCGAACGGGGCATCGACCGGATGGTCGCGCTCGATGTCGGCGGCACCACCGCCAAGATCTGCCTGATCGACGAAGGCCGGCCGCAGATGTCGCAGCTGTTCGAGGTCGCGCGCGTCCATCGCTTCCGCAAGGGCAGCGGCATCCCGCTGCGCATCCCCGTGGTCGAGATGGTGGAGATCGGCGCCGGCGGCGGTTCGATCGCCTCGCTCGACGGGGCCGGCCGGCTCCAGGTCGGGCCGCAGAGCGCGGGATCCGAACCCGGCCCCGCCGCCTATGGTCGCGGCGGCGAACGTGCCACCGTCACCGATGCGGACATCATCCTCGGCCGCATCGATCCGACGGCCTTCGCGGGCGGCAAGGTCGCGCTCGATCCCGCCGCCTCGGCGCGTGCGCTGGAAGGGCTCGGCCTTGCCGGCGCAGATGCCGTCACCCTCGCGGTCGGCGTCAGCGAGATCGTCGACGAGACGATGGCGAGTGCGGCGCGCGTCCACGCGATCGAGCAGGGCCAGACCCTCGACAACCGCACGCTGATCGCCTTCGGCGGCTGCGCGCCGCTCCACGCCTGCCGATTTGCCGAAAAGCTCGGCATCGGCGAGGTGATCATCCCCGTGAACGCGGGCGTCGGTTCGGCGGTCGGCTTCCTGCGCGCGCCGGTTTCCTACGAGATCGCGCGCAGCCTGCCCCAGCGGCTCGATCGCATCGACCTTCCGGCGGTCAACGCCATGCTGGAGGAGATGGCGGCCAACGCGCATGATCTGGTCGCCGGCGGTGCCGGCGGTCGCGCCCGGCAGGAGGAGCGGACCTGCTTTGCCCGCTATGTCGGCCAGGGTTACGAGATCCCCGTGCCCGTGCCCGTCCGCGCGCTCGTGGAAGGCGACAGCGACCTGCTCCTCGCCGCGTTCGAGCGCGCCTATCGCGATCAATATGGCGGCGTCACCATCGATCTGGCGGTCGAGGTGCTGACCTGGCGGGTCTCCGTCCGCACCGATGGCGCGGTCACCGCCGATGCCGTCGCGATCGATGCCGGCCGGCTGGTCGATCCCGCCGCCCGGCGCGACGTCGTCGAACCCGCGACCGGAAAGCCCGCCAGCTTCGGCGTCTTCCGGCGCGAGACGCTGGCTCCCGGCGATCGCTTCGCCGGCCCGGCGCTCATCGTCGAGCGGGAAACCACCACCGTCGTCTCCTCCGCCTATGATGGCGCGATCGACGGCCGCGGCTATATCGTGCTCACGCGCCGCGCAGCGAAGGGGAACGCCCAATGACCTCGGTTCTCGCCGATCTCCGCATGCAGGTGATGTGGACCCGCCTGATCTCCGTGGTGGAGGAACAGGCGCAGACGCTGATGCGCACCGCCTTTTCCACCACCGTGCGCGACGCGGGCGATCTTTCCGCCGCCGTGTTCGATACGCGCGGCCGGCTGGTGGCGGAGGCGGTGACCGGCACCCCCGGCCACGTCAACTCGATGGCCTCGGGCGTCCGCCATTTCCTGGAGAAGTTCCCCGTCGACACGATGGAGGAGGGCGATCACTACATCACCAACGATCCCTGGCTGACCGCCGGCCATCTCCACGACGTCACCGTGATCAGCCCGGTCTTCCATCGCGGCCGGGTGACGGCGGTGCTCGGCGTCTGCTGCCACCAGGTCGATATCGGCGGGCTCGGGCAGGGGCCGGACGGCCGCTCGATCTATGAGGAAGGGCTGCAGATCCCGCTGCTCAAGCTCGCCTCGCGCGGGGTGGTCAATGCCGATCTGATGGCGATCCTGCGCCAGAACGTCCGCACGCCCCTTCAGGTCGAAGGCGACGTGCTGTCCTATATCAGCAGCAACAGCGCCGGCGCGAAGCGGCTGCAGGCCATGCTCGAGGAATTCGACATGGACGGGCTGGAACCGATCGCGGACTACATCATCGATCAGTCGCTCGCCGCCAGCCGTGCGGAGATCGCGAAACTTCCGCAGGGAAGCTGGTCGAGCGAGATGACGATCGACGGCTATGACCATCCGATCACGTTGCGCGCCACGCTCACCATCGCCGACGGGCAGGTGACGGTCGATTACGAGGGCACCGATCCGGCGGTCCAGCGCGGTATCAACGTCGTCCTCAACTATTGCCGCGCCTATACGGTCTTCGGGCTGCGCTGCCTGGTCTCGCCGGAAATTCCCAACAACGACGGCGCGCTCTCGCCCTTCGTGGTGACGGCCCCGCTCGGCAGCATCCTCAATGTCGAGCGTAACTGGCCGGTCGCCGCCCGCCATGTCATCGGCCAGATGCTGCCCGACGTGGTGTTCGGCTGCATGGCGCAGGCGATCCCCGGCCGCGTGCCGGCGGAGGGCTCCTCCTGCCTGTGGAGCGTCCAGCTGCGCGGTCGCGCGGCCCCGGCCGGCGGCAACGCGGTCGGCCGCTCCTTCGACACGGTCTTCTTCAACAGCGGCGGATCGGGCGCGCGCGCCGGGCAGGACGGGCTTTCGGGCACCGCCTTCCCCAGCGGCGTCCGCGCGATGCCGGTCGAGGTGACCGAGGCGAACGCCCCGATCGTGATCTGGAAGAAGGAACTGCGCGTCGACAGCGGCGGCGTCGGCGCGACCCGCGGCGGCCTGGGCCAGACCGTCGAGGTCGCCGCGCGCGACGATCGCCCGTTCGAGGTGCTCGCCATGTTCGAACGCGTCGACCGTCCGGCACGCGGCCGCGATGGCGGCGGCAACGGATCGGCCGGCGTCGTCCGCCTCAAATCCGGCAAGCCGATGCGCGCCAAGGGCCTTCAGGCGATCCCCCAGGGCGACCGCCTCGTGCTGGAAGTGCCCGGCGGCGCAGGCCTCGGCAACCCCTCCACCCGCCCGCGCGACCAGATCGCGGCGGACGTCGAAGCCGGATTCGTGTCCGCCGGCGCGGCCTCCGGGGATTACGGGTGGGGGGAGTAGGCGAGCGGTCTCCGGTCGCCCTTTTCTCGGACTCGACATAAATCTTGCTTCGCCGAATTCGGCGAACGATTAACAGCTGTGCTATAGATTGCGGAGCGTTACCATCGGTGCGCTCTGGACTTTGGACGGCGAGGCAGTGGAAAAAGGCTACAGCTTTACGATCAGCGAAAGCTACACGCCCAGGACGATACCGCTGGATCGCCTGGCCGCGTATATCGCTGGAGTTGCGCGCCTTCTCGGGGAGAGCGCAAGCGTCCATCTCGATACGATCAAGGAAGGTTCGATTGCGATCCACGTCGAAGTGGATGAGCCGGCCCGACCAAAGGTGCGTGAGCGTGTGCGAACGCTTCACGCCGGTTCGGCCGCAAAGGATGCGCTGAAGGCCTACAAAGATCTCGACGACATGTTGCTCAAGGACAATGCGACCGGCGCATTGGTTGGTGATGAGGACGGTGTTGTCGTCCCGTTTCCCGGCAAGCGTCGGTCGCAGCCTGTTGCGTTCGGCCCTTTTCGGCAGGCCGGGCATATCGACGGGCAGGTCTATCGGATCGAGGGCAAGGACGAGACCAAGCACGTCGGGGTGCGTGACGGGGAACGCGATTATGGCAGCCTCGTCACCAGCGAAGCGGTGGCGCTGCGACTGCGGCATCAGTTATGGGACAGAACTCTCCGCTTCCACGGCGTTGGAAGTTGGCTCCGTCATGGTAACGGATCATGGGAACTGAAGAGTTTTCGTATCAACGATTTCGAGGTGCTCGACGAAGCACCGCTGGAAGATGTCGTGCGAAACCTGCGGGCGGTTCCGGGGGCAGATCTACCCAATGTGCCGAATGCGGTTCAGCGATTGCTTGCGGATCGGTACGAAGGGGACGCCTGAGTGATCGTCGCCTTCGATGCCAGCGTATTGGTATTTCTCCTCGATGAGAACGCTTCATCACCGCTGGGCGAAGACGGTAATCCGATCGCTGAATGCAAAGCGCGCGTTTCGCACCTGATCGCGGAACTACAACGTTCGAAGGCCAAGATCGTCATCCCGGCTCCTGCGTTGGCGGAGGTTTTGGTGTATGGTGGATCGGCCGCCTCGGCATGGCTGAGCATCCTCAACACGTCGCGACACATCGTCATCGCGCCGTTCGACGAACGGGCGGCGGTGGAGTATGCCGAGATGGAGCGAACGCGTCTTGCCGGCCCGCGCATCGGTGTCCCGCGCCAGAAGGCCAAGTTCGACCAGCAGATCGTTGCCATCGCCCGGGTCGAAGGTGCGAAGCTGATTTACAGCGACGATCGCGATATCCGACGGCTGTGGGCAGAGCAGCATCAGGTCATCGGCGTCGGCGACTTGCCTCTGCCGTCGGTTGATGCCCAGATACAGCTTCAGTTCGATCCCCAGATCAACGACATGGACGAGCCATCCGAAGCGTAGATCCACCGGGGACGCGACACCGGCGTGTCACGTCCCTGTTCGATGATCAGAACTTGTAGTTCGCGCTCATCGTGAAGTTGCGTGTCGCGCCATAGCGGCACTTGGATTATCAATACGCAGATTCAGCCGCTGAAAGTCCGATCGCACAGTGACATTCCGTACGGCCGGAGACGGGGCAGCGGCTTTTCCCTATACCTCCTCCACCGCCTCGTTGTGCATCGGCAGGGTGCGCAGCTCGTCGAGCTGGCGGGCGAGCTGCTCGGCGAATTTCGCGGCGGCCAGCGGCAGCGTGCGGCCCTTCAGCTGGCCCAGCACCAGCGGGCCATAGGCCGCGTCGATGTCGCTCACCGGGCGCACCGCGAAGCGGGGGTCGTCGCGCCATTTGAGCGTGCCGATGTCGATCTGGAAGGTGATCACCTCGCTGCCGATCACGAAATCGGCGAGCATGTCGAAGGAATTGGCCTCCAGCACGACGTTCAGCTTGGCCGAGCTCGACGCCAGCTTCGTCTCGATGATCTCGCGCCCGCCGAAGCTGCCTTCGGGCAGCGCGACGTCGTAATCGGCGCATTCGCGGATGCGCACCGTCTCGCGCGCGGCCAGCGGGTGGTCCGCCGCCATCACCGCGACCAGCCCCTGGCCGACCGAGAGGATCGTCTGCAGCTCGCCCGATCGCAGCGGGCGGAAGATCAGCACCAGGTCGGTCTCGTAGCTCGCCAGCAGCTGCAGCGCGGACCGATGGTCGGTCACCGTCACCGTGAACTTCACCTTGGGGTGGCGGCTGTTGAAGTCCTTGATCTCGTGCAGCAGGAAGCTGCGCGCCACGGCCTGGCTGCAGGCGATGCGGATCTCGCCCCGCTGCAGGCCGTAAAGCTCCTCGATCTGCGAATAGACGCGGCGCAGGTCGGCGTTCTGGCTGCGGATCCAGCGGATCAGCACCTCGCCCGCCGCCGTCAGCTGCACGCCGGATACGTGCCGCTCGAAGATCGTGGCGTTCAGGTCGTGCTCGACGTCCTGGATCCGGCGCAGCAATGCCGAAGGCGTGACGTTCAATCGCTCGGCCGCCTGGCGCACGGAGCCGACGCGCGCGACCTCGTCGATATATCGCCAGATACGCATGTTTCTCAGCGCCATCGGAATCCCCGTATACTAGTCGGCAACGGCACCCCACGAAATTAGCATCCCCGCGGCAACAGCCAAGATCGCTAATCACAGGGTCGCCGCCATGGCTTCCGCGCTCTTCTGGCGGGGGACTCGGCCGGCGAATTTGAAGCGAAGACAGGAAAAACAAGTATTTATGGGCGCGTCAGTGGTTTGACGGCCCTAATAAGGGTGGGAAGGCCCCACTCTGCAACATAAATTTTCATCTGGCGAAACCGGCCTGTCCGGCGTTGTCGGGTTCATCGGTTGGCGACCGCGCCGGGGGCGTGAAGCGCGGGTTGGAAGGAGCATTACATGGATCTCGGCCTGGCCGGAAAAGTCGCGGTGTTCACCGGCCCCGGAAAGGGGATGGGCCCGGCGATCGTCACCGCCTTTGCGGATGAGGGCTGCGCCGTCGTGCTCGCCGGGCGGGATCTCGCCGCGATCGAACCGCTTGCCGAAGAGGTCCGCGCGAAGGGTGGGCGCGCGCTCGTCGTCGCCTGCGACGTGCTGAGCCCCGGCGATGCCGACCGGCTTGCCGCTGCCGCCGAGGAGGCGTTCGGCCGCGTCGACATCCTGGTCAACATCGCGGGCGGCACCGGCCCGGTCGGCAAGCCGGCGTGGGAGACCACCACCGCCGAGTTCGACCAGATCGTCCAGCTCAACATGACCGGCTGCTTCAACACGATGCGCGCCATCCTGCCCGGCATGGTCGCGCGGGGTTACGGCAAGATCGTCAACGTGGGCGGCACCTTCGGCATGCGTGGCCGCGCCGGCCGCATGGCCTATTCGGCATCGAAATGGGGCCTGCGCGGCATCACCAAGTCGACCGCGATCGAGGCCGGCCCATTCGGCATCAACGTCAACTGCGTCGCGCCCGGCATGGTCGACGGCCCCCGCTTCCGCACCAAGGTGATGCCCGGCTATGCCGCCGCCAAGGGGATCAGCGAGGACGAGGCCGTCGCCGAGCACGCATCCGAATATGCGACGCGGCGCATCAGCACGGCGGAAGATGTCGCCAACGCCTGCCTTTTCCTCGCCTCCGACGTTTCCCGCCAGATCACCGGAGTCGATCTGCCGGTGGACGGCGGCTGGGCGATGTTGTGAAACCGATAGAATAGCGGGAAAAACCAGACATGATTGCTGATACCGTCATCTTCGGCGCGACGATCGTCACCGATACGACGCAGTTCGCCGCCTCCATCGCCATCAAGGACGGCGTCATCCTCGCGATCGGCGCGGACGAAGCGATGCCCGAGGCGAAGGAGCGCGTCGACGCCACCGGCAAGCACCTGCTGCCCGGCGCGATCGACGCACATGTCCATTTCCGCGAACCCGGCTATTCGCACAAGGAGACCTGGGAGACCGGCACCGCCAGCGCGGCGATGGGCGGCGTCACCACCGTGTTCGAGATGCCGAACACCAAGCCGCCGACCGGCACGGTCGACGCGCTCAACCTGAAGCTCAAGGCCGCCGAGAGCGCCTATGTCGATTTCGGCATCTACGGCCTGCTGGGCGAGGACAACCTGGATCAGCTCGAAGCGTTGATCGAAGGCGGCGTCGCCGGCTTCAAATGCTTCATGGGCAACACCTTCGCCAACCTGCCTTCGCCGCCGACCGGCGCGATCCTCGAAGGGTTCGAGATCATCGCCAAGCACGGCTATCGCATCGCGCTCCATGCCGAGAACGCCTCGATCATGGCTCGCCGCCAGATAAAGCTGCAGGAAGTCGGCCGCCGCGATCCGCTCGCGCATCTCGCCGCCCGCCCGCCGGTGGTCGCGGTGGAGGCGGTTACCCGCGCCGCGATCCTCGCCGAATGGACCGGCGCACGCATCCACATCCTCCACGTCTCCTCGGGTGACGAGCTGCGCCCGCTGCGGGAAGCCAAGGCGCGCGGCGTCGACATCACTGCGGAGACCTGCCCGCACTACCTGCTGCTCGACGAGCATGCCTATACGGAGAAGGGCTCGCTGGTCCGCGTCAACCCGCCCGTGCGCGAGAAGACCCACCAGGACCAGCTGTGGAAGGGCGTGCAGGACGGCACGATCGACATGATCGCCACCGATCACGCGCCGCATTCGAAGGAAGAAAAGCACAACGACG
>Ga0160461_1000713_pt1 | contig 18724 bp, 11 predicted proteins | sample HID1975I_E6MG_FD_108266 | JGI IMG/M metagenome (GOLD analysis project Ga0160461, IMG submission 108266) | Enriched soil microbial communities from UW Madison campus, WI, USA - HID1975I_E6 MG | ecosystem: Environmental > Terrestrial > Soil > Unclassified | place: USA: Madison, Wisconsin...
GCCCAGGCCGAGCGCCTGCGCGACAAGCTGGACGATCTCCCAGTCGGCATAGCCGTTCTTGGGCTCCATCACCTTGCGCACCATCTGGATGCGCCGCTCGGCATTGGTGAAGGTGCCGTCCTTTTCGAGGAAGGTCGAGCCGGGCAGGAAGACATGCGCGTAATTCGCGGTCTCGTTGAGGAAGAGATCCTGCACGACCACGCATTCCATCGCCTTCAGGCCGGCGGCGACGTGATGCGTGTTGGGATCGGACTGGAGGATGTCCTCGCCCTGGATGAAGATGCCCATGAAGCTGCCGTCGGTCGCGGCGTCGAGCATGTTGGGGATGCGCAGCCCCGGCTCGCTGTCGAGGCTGACGCCCCAGGCATCCTCGAACAGCTTGCGCGTGGCATCGTCGGAAACATGGCGATAGCCCGAGAATTCATGCGGGAAGCTGCCCATGTCGCAGGCGCCCTGGACGTTGTTCTGGCCGCGCAGGGGATTCACGCCGACGCCCTCGCGTCCCAGATTGCCCGTCGCCATCGCGAGATTGGCGATCGCCATCACGGTCGACGAACCCTGGCTGTGCTCGGTGACGCCCAGGCCGTAGTAGATCGCGCCGTTGCCGCCGGTGGCATAGAGCCGCGCCGCCGCGCGCAGATCGGCGGCCGGAACCCCGGTCAGCGGCTCGATCGCCTCGGGCGAACGCTCGGCTTCCGATACGAACTCCGCCCAGTCCTGATACTCGTCCCAGTCGCAGCGTTCGCGGATGAACGCCTCGTTCGACAGGCCCTCGGTGACGATGACATGCGCCATCGCGGTAAGCACCGCGACATTGGTGCCGGGCTTGAGCGGCAGGTGGTGCTCGGCCTCGATATGCGGGCTCTTGACCAGATCGGTGCGGCGCGGATCGACGACGATCAGCTTCGCCCCCTGGCGCAGGCGGCGCTTCATGCGGCTGCCGAAGACGGGATGACCGTCGGTCGGATTGGCGCCGATGACGAGGATGACGTCGGAATACTGGACGCTGTCGAAATCCTGCGTGCCGGCCGAGGTGCCGAAGGTGGTCTTGAGGCCATAGCCGGTCGGCGAATGGCAGACGCGCGCGCAGGTATCGACATTGTTGTTGCCGAAACCCTGGCGGATCAGCTTCTGGACGAGGAAGGTCTCCTCGTTGGTGCAGCGGCTGGAGGTGATGCCGCCGATCGATCGCGTGCCGTATTTCGCCTGGATGCGGCGGAATTCGCCGGCGGTATGCGCGATCGCCTCGTCCCAGCTGACCTCGCGCCAGGGCTGGTCGATGCTCTCGCGGATCATCGGGTTGAGGATGCGGTCCTGGTGCTGGGCATAGCCCCAGGCGAAGCGGCCCTTGACGCAGCTATGGCCGCGATTGGCCTTGCCTTCCTTCCACGGGACCATGCGGACCAGTTCCTGCCCGCGCATCTCGGCGCGGAAGGTGCAGCCGACGCCGCAATAGGCGCAGGTGGTGACGACGGCGCGATCGGGCGTGCCGATCTCGATCACCGACTTCTCCTTGAGCGTCGCGGTGGGGCAGGCCTGCACGCAGGCACCGCAGCTCACGCATTCGGACGACAGGAAATCCTCGTTCTGCGAAGGCGACACCTTCGAGGAGAAGCCGCGCCCCTGGATCGTGAGCGCGAAAGTGCCCTGCACCTCGTCGCAGGCGCGCACGCAGCGCGAGCAGACGATGCACTTCGAAGGATCGAAGGTGAAATACGGGTTCGAATCGTCCTTGAGCTGCCCCATGTTGGTCGCGCCGTCATAGCCGTAGCGCACGTCCCGCAGGCCGACCGCGCCGGCCATGTCCTGCAGCTCGCAATCGTCATTGGCCGAGCAGGTGAGGCAATCGAGCGGATGATCGGAGATATAGAGCTCCATCACGCCCTTGCGCAGCTGCTTCAGACGGTCGGTCTGGGTGTTGACGACCATCCCCGGCAGCACCGGCGTGGTGCAGCTGGCGGGATATCCCGCGCGACCCTTGATCTCGACGAGGCAGAGCCGGCACGATCCGAAGCTCTCCATCATGTCGGTGGCGCACAGCTTGGGGATCGTCGTCCCCATCAGCGCTGCGGCGCGCATGATCGAGGTGCCCTCCGGCACGCTCGTCTCCATGCCGTCGATCGTCAGCGTGACGAGCTTTTCCGCGACGCCGGGGGTGACGGGCGGGGCGGGGGTTCCAAGGTCGAGTTCGCCGATCCAGGCCATGATGCTTACTCCGCGGCGGCGGGGAGGGCAGGCGCCTCGCCACCGAAATCTTCGGGGAAGAAGTCCAGCGCGCTCAGCACCGGATAGGGTGTGAACCCGCCGAGTGCGCAAAGCGATCCGAACTTCATCGTGTCGCACAGGTCGCGCAGCAGCGCGGTCTCGCTTTCCACCGTCCGCTGGCGGCCGATGGGGTTGCGCGAATGGAGCGCGCGGCCGAGCTTGCCGGGCAGCGCCTCGACCGGCGGCGCGCCCTTCGCGTCGCGCGCCGCGACCAGCCGGTCGATCGTCTCGACCCCGCGCGTCGAGCCGATCCGGCAGGGAGTGCACTTGCCGCAGCTCTCGATCGAGCAGAACTCCATCGCGAAGCGCGCCATCCCCGCCATGTCGACGGTGTCGTCGAACACGGTGATGCCGGCATGGCCGATCAGCCCGCCGTTCTGCGCGAAGGTCTCGTAGTCGAAGGGCATGTGGAACATCGAGGGCGGGAAATACGCCCCGAGCGGCCCGCCGACCTGCACCGCGCGCACCGGCCGGCCGCTTTCCGTCCCGCCGCCGATCTCGTCGACCAGCTCGCCCAGCGTGATGCCGAAGCCGACCTCGTACAGCCCACCGTTCTTCACATTGCCGGCCAGCTGCACCGGCATCGTCCCGCGTGAACGTCCGAAGCCGACCTCGGCGTATTTCTGCGGCCCCTCGGCCATGATGAAGGGGACAGCGGCCAGCGAGAGGACGTTGTTGATCACGGTCGGCTTGCCGAACAGGCCGACATGCGCGGGCAGCGGCGGCTTGGCGCGGACCATGCCGCGCTTGCCCTCGATCGAATCGAGCAGCGCGGTCTCCTCGCCGCAGACATAGGCACCCGCGCCCTCGCGCACCTCCAGCACGAAGGGCGCGACGATGCCCGCGCTGCGCAGGATCGCCTCGCGCATCCGCTCGATCGCATAGGGGTATTCGGAACGGATGTAGATATAGCCGTTGAGCGCGCCGACGGCATGGCCCGCGATCGCCATGCCCTCGATCAGGCAATAGGGATCGCCCTCCATCAGCATCCGATCGGCGAAGGTACCGCTGTCGCCCTCGTCGGCGTTGCAGACGATGAACTTCTCGTCGGCCTTCGCGTCGAGAACAGTCTGCCACTTGATGCCGGTCGGGAAGCCCGCGCCGCCACGACCGCGCAGCCCGCTGTCCTTGATCTGGGCGACGACGGCGGCCGGCTCCAGCGCGCGGGCCTTGTCGAGCCCCTGCCAGCCGCCATGCGCGGCGTAATCGGAAAGGCTGAGCGGATCGGTGATGCCGGCGCGCGCGAAGGTGAAGCGCTGCTGCCTGGCGAAGAAGGGCAGGGCGGCGACCTTGCCCAGGCGGTTCGGGTGGGTGCCGTCGAGCACTTGCGCCACCTCGTCCGCGCGGACCGGACCATAGCCGATCCGCCCCTCGGCGGTCTCGACCTCGACCAGCGGCTCGATCGCGAACAGGCCCCAGGCGCTGGTGCGCACGACCTCCGCCCCGGCGGCGGCGAGCGCGTCGGCGACCGTGTCCGCGCCCATCGCGATCGTCGCCATGTCCCGGCTGACGAACACGCGAGGATGCGCTTGCGGCGAAGAAGAAGCGGTCGATGGCGACAGCCGGCGGCCGTAGGCGAGCCGCGCGGCGATATCGTCGAGCACCGCCGCGTCGACATGCGAGATCGGCTCGCCGTTCACCAGTGCGTTCGGCCCGGTCGCGCACAGACCGAGGCAATAGACCGCCTCCAGCGTGACGTCGCCATCTGTCGTGGTGCCGCCCATGTCGACGCCGAAGCGATCCGCGGCGGCCGCTTCAATATCCTTGCCGCCCCGCGCCTGGCAGCTTTCCGCCCGGCAGATCTTGACGACGTTGCGCCCGGCCGGCGCGCGGCGATAATCGTGATAGAAGGTGATGACGCCGTGCACCTCGGCGCGGCTGACGTTCAGCGCGTCCGCGATCTCGGGCACCAGATCGTCTGGCACCCAGCCGATAGCGTCCTGGATGGCATGGAGCATGGGGAGCAGCGCGCCGCGCTGATCGGCATGGCGCGCGATCACATCGGAGGCGGCGGCGCGATCCTCGGCGCTCAACGCGATCGGGGTCGACGGGGCTTCAGACATTCCTGCTCCAGCTACCTGATTACACGCGCCAGCCGAGGCCGCGCTCAACCCCGCCATTGTCCGCCTTCAGACAAAACAGGTCAAATCGCTTTGGGCGATAATTGATAGGATTTCACTATCAAACTATTGCGATCGACTCGCAATTTGAAAGGCGTTGAACGGCGGTCAAAGCCGCGAGAGACAAGGGAGATTGCGGTTCGCGATCGAGGATGACCAGGCCGATCCGATTACTGGGCGCAGGATCGACGAAATCTATCAGCCGGACCTCGCCGGGCAGGAAGCCGGCATAGCTGTCGGGCAGGATCGTCGACAGGCCGGCGTCGCGGACCATCGCGATCAGCGTGACATAGCTGTCGGCGGTGGCGCGCGGCGCGGCATCCAGGCCGAGGCTGGCCAACTGCGCGTCGAGGATACGCCGGTTCTGCATGCCGGGGTGAAGCAGGCACAGCGGCTGTTCCGCCACCTCCGCCCAGCGTACCGCATCGTGACGGCCGAACGCGGCATCGATCCGGGTCGCGAACAGATAGCGCTCGGCATAGAGCGCCACGCTGCGGACATGGCTCGGCGGTTCGTGCGCGAGATAGGTCAGCCCGGCATCGAGCTCGAACTCGGCCAGCGCACGCTGGATCTGGCGGGACGTCATCGATCGGATGTTGACGGTCAGCTGCGGATGCGCGGTGCGCAGCGCCCTCACGACCGATCCCGATGCCGGCATCGCCGCCGGGATCACGCCCAGCCGCAATTCCCCGCTCAACGGCCCGGCCTGCCCCTCCACCGCCAGGCGCATCCCCTCGTGATCGGCGATCATCTGCATCGCCCAGGGCAGCATCGCCCGCCCCTCCGGCGTCAGGTCGACGAAACGCCGATCGCGCACCACCAGCCGCTTGCCGCCGAGCAGCTGTTCGAGCGCGACGATGCCGGCCGAAAGCGTCGGCTGCGCGACGTTGCAGGCGGCGGCGGCCCGCGCGAAATGCTTCTCGCGCGAAAGGGCCACGAAATATTCGAGGAAGCGAAGCTGCATGGGGATGGGATAGCGGCTCGCGACGCTATCGTCATCCCGACCGTCACCTCCGCCGGATTGCGGGGGAGGAACGGTTTGACGCCACCCCCTGGCCCCGTTAATGTTCCGCCTTCGTTCCAGATGGAGTTGGCGCATTGGATCCGGTTGTCGCGGCGGTGTTGGGGATCATGGCGTTGTTCGCCGGGCTGGTGCTCGGCTGGTGGCTCGGGCAGCGCCCGGTCGCCGCCCTGCGCGACGAGCGCGACCATCATCTCGATCAGTTCCGCAAGGCGATCACCGATCTCGCCGGTGCGGAGGAAAGGGCGAGGGCGGTGCCGTTGCTGGCCGCCAGCGTCGAGAGCCTGCGCGACGAGCGTGATGCCGCGAGGCACGAGGTAGCCTCGACGCAGGCCGAGCTTCGCGCCCACGCCGCCCGGCTCGTCGAACTGCGCGAGGCCAAGGACGCGCTGTCCGCGCAGTTCAGCGAGGTCGGTGCCAAGCTGCTCGGCGAGGCGCAGAAGGCGTTCCTCGACCGCGCCGAACAGCGTTTCGCCCAGTCCGAAGAGAAGAGCGGGATCGAGCTCAAGGCGCTGCTCAAGCCGGTGGACGACAGGCTCAAGGCCTATGAGGAAGGCGTCGCCCGGATCGAGAACGAGCGCCGCGCCGCCTATGGCAATCTGACCGGCCTGATCGACGGGTTGCGCGCGGGACAGGAGGCGGTGCGCAGCGAGGCTGCCAAGCTTGCCAATTCGCTCCGTTCGGCCCCCAAGGCGCGTGGCCGCTGGGGCGAGCAGCAGCTGCGCAACGTGCTCGAGACCTGCGGCCTTTCCGAGCATACCGATTTCCAGACCGAGGTAAGCGTTGCGGTCGAGGAGGGGCGGCTGCGCCCCGATGCGATCATCCGAGTGCCGGGCGGCCGCGCGCTGGTGATCGACGCCAAGGTCTCGCTCAACGCCTATCAGGATGCGTTCCACGCCACCGAGGAGACGGCGCGCGCGACCGGGCTCGCAGCGCATGCGGCGGCCATGCGCGCCCATGTCAATTCGCTCGGCAACAAGGCTTACTGGAACCAATTCGACGACGCGCCCGACTATGTGATCATGTTCGTCCCCGGCGAACACTTCCTTTCCGCCGCGCTGGAGAACGACCCGACATTGTGGGATTTCGCGTTCGACAAGCGCGTGCTGCTGGCGACGCCGACCAACCTGATCGCGATCGCGCGGACGGTGGCGGCGGTATGGCGGCAGGAGAAGCTCGCGGCCGAGGCCAAGCAGATTGGCGCGCTCGGCAAGGAGATGCACGATCGCCTCGCGGTGGCGGCGGGGCTGTTGCGCAAGGTAGGCGGCGGACTCACCAGCGCGGTAGACAATTACAACAAATTCGTGAGCTCGTTCGAAAGCCGCGTGCTGGTCACCGGCCGCAAGTTCCGCGACCTCAATATCGAGGCGGGCGATCGGGAAATCGAATCGGCGATTCCGGTCGAGGCACTGGCCCGCTATGGTGATGAGGCTTTGCTGCCGTCTCCTGCGGATCCGGTGCGCGTCGCCGATTAGACGGCACCCGGAACGAGGAACCCGATCTGTTTTTTCGACATTTTTTTTGTGAGACAAGGTCAACTTGGTAAACCGCGTATCGATTGGTCGCAATTGTAACGGGCCGTTAATGACTGGCGCATGATTTGGCGTATATCGGGCTCTGAACGGGAACGGATCACGATGAAACTCGCGGCGACACTCTACCAGCAACCGACTACCCACCGGCTCGCCGACCGATCGCCGTTAGGGCGGGTCGGCACCCTGCGTAACGATCGCGGGGAGCCGATCGACGTCGTGATCGTAAACCTCGCCGTGGGCGGGGCGCGGATCGACAGTCCCGTGCCGCTCGATCTTAACGAGCGGATCGTGCTGGGCATACCGGGGCTCGGCCGGCATATCCTCTATGTCGTCTGGGCGGATGGTGCGCGGCATGGCTGTCGCTTCGCCACGCCGTTGCGACAGGCGGAGGTCGATCGGGCCTGCGCCATGGGCAGCAACGTCCACGACATGGGTGTCGATCCGCTGCCGGCCGATCCGCTGGCGCTCGAATGGGGCGAGCCGAGCATCGACAAGGCGCCGCTCCCGATCCGCTTTCGGATCATCGTCGGTTCCACGCTGCTGCTCTGGGGGTCGATCGGCTACGGGGTCTGGTCGCTGTTGCGCCACTGATACGCCAGTGATGCGCGTTTGATCGGCCCGGTCAGCGCGCTGCGCTGCGCGGCCAGTCGATGAACCGTTCCATTTCCCGCTTGAGCTGGACGAAGGTGAGGAAGCTGGTGCCGAAGGTGCTCTGCGGAATGCCCGTTTCGCCGGGGATCAGGTCCATCTGCAGCACGGGATCGCCCTCGCCATCGGCCCAGGCGCGGGCGAAGCGATTGCCGGCGTTCCACTGCGCTACCTTCTCCGCCGGCCAGATGCCCGCGATGTTGTACGACACCCGCAGACCCAGCGTGCGGCAACGCGCGCCTTCGTCGCAGCCGTAGAAAAGGATGAGCGCGGGCGCGCCCTCGATGTTGAGGTTGATCATCGGATCGCCCTGGCCGTCGCGGGCCAGCGTCGCGCCATAGCCCACCGCGCGCACCGCCTCCACCACGCCTTCCGGCTGGGCGGCCGCGACGTTGGCGGGCGTGACTGCCGTGGCATTATTGCCGGCCAGGAAGGGATTCTGCGCGGGCGCATGAGACGGAACGAACAGCAGAATGGCCGCAAGCAAACCCGATCCGCGTACCCGCATCAGCATGTCCCGTGTGGTGAATCGTCCGCCGAAAGGCTAACCGCCGGCGCGGCCCAGCACAAATCCGTTATCGCCGGGGCGGCTTGACCCATCGGCCAAGCGGTCGCAAAGCGCGACGATGACAGCTCCCCCGATCGTTCCCGGCCCGGTCTCCCCCGAAAGCCGTTGTGGCGTGGTCGCCGTGGTCGGCGCGCCGAACGCCGGCAAGTCGACCCTCGTCAACGCGCTGGTCGGCCAGAAGATAGCGATCGTCAGCCCCAAGGCGCAGACGACGCGCGTCCGCCTGATGGGCATCGCGATCGAGGGTGCGGACCAGATCCTGCTGGTCGACACGCCGGGCATCTTCGAACCCAAGCGCCGGCTCGATCGCGCTATGGTGGCGGCCGCCTGGAACGGCGCGCATGATGCCGATCTGATCGCGCTGGTGATCGATGCCAAGGCGGGGCTCAACCAGCGCCACGATGCGCTGATCGAGGCGGTCGCCGCGCGGCGCGAACCCAAGGTCGTGATCCTCAACAAGGTTGACATCACGGACAAGGGGCGGCTGCTCGATCTCGCGGGCCGGCTGGACAAGGCGCTCTCGCCCGAGACGATCTTCATGGTCTCCGCGTCGACCGGCGACGGCGTGCCCGAGCTCAAGCGCGCACTGGCGGAGCGGATGCCGGCGGGCCCGTGGCATTTCCCCGAGGATCAGGTTTCCGACGCGACCGACCGCATGCTCGCGGCCGAGGTCACGCGCGAGCAGCTCTACCTGCAGCTGCACGAGGAACTGCCCTATGCCAGCGCGGTCGAGACCGAGAAATACGAGGAGCGCCGCGACGGCTCGGTCGCGATCCACCAGCAGATCCTCGTCGCGCGGCCGACCCAGCGCGCGATCGTGCTCGGCAAGGGCGGCGCGCGAATCCGCGAGATCGGCGAGAAAGCGCGCAACGAGCTTGCCGAGTTGCTCGGGCGCAAGGTCCACTTGTTCCTCCACGTCAAGGTGAAGGAAGACTGGGGCGACGATCGCGGCCTCTACCGCGAGATCGGCCTCGACTGGGTAGACTAAGCGGGGCGGGTTACCGACCGCGCCAGATCGCGCATCGCGAGGAACAGCCGCACCGCGTGCTCCGAACGCTCTCTGGCGTTGAGGTCACCGGTCAGGATCGGTGCGATGTACGCGCCGAGCGTCGCCGAATCGCCCGAATGCGCAAGCGACCAGTCCGGGAACCAGCGCTGCACCAGCGGACCGGTCTCGATCACGTCGACGGCGCGGTGGCGGCTGTCCGCCAGGATGCTCGCCATCAGTTCGTCGACCGCCGGTTCCGGCCCCTCCAGGATCTGCGCGAAATGCGCCGGCGTGGAGATGAGGGCGCCCGTCACCGCGAGCGGCGCGTTACGCGCGTTCGAAATCGTCACGATCTCGTCGATCGCCCGCTCGCGCCCTTCGGCCGGCAGCGTCGATGCGCTCACGTAAAGCAACGAAACCAGCAAAAAGGCTCTCCCGTATCGATATCGTAACGATACTTCGCGCGATCGGTTTCACAGGAAGATCGCCTATGCGTCGTGCCGCCAACGAGGACAAGCCCGGTGACAGCGATGCACCGATCGGGCAGCAATTGGCATCTTCCGGCGGATCGGGGCTGTCGGATCATGGCGATATCATCCCCGGACAGGATTTGCCCATGCGCCGCCTCAGCTTTCTCGCCCCCCTCCGCAGATCGCCGAGCAGTATGCCGCGCAAGATGCGGAGCGCGATGCTGGCGGGGCTGGCGCTGATCGCGCTGCCGGCCGGCGGTGCGCTGGCGGAACCGGCGGACATGGTGCTGTTCAACGGCAAGGTGCTGACCGTCGACAAGGGCTTCTCCACCGCCTCCGCCGTCGCGGTGAAGGACGGCAGGATCGTCGCGGTAGGCGGGCCGGACGTGGCGACGCGCTATACCGGCGGCCAGCGGATCGACCTCGGCGGGCGCACGCTGATGCCGGGCTTCATCGACACCCATCTCCACCTCTATGGCCTGCCGCACCGCGCGATCGAGCCGGACAAGGCGAAGTCGATCGTCGAGATCCAGTCGATGATCGCCGCCAAGGCAAAGGCGCTCGGGCCGGGCGAATGGGTTACCGGATCGGCATGGGACGAGGCGCTCCTCGCCGAGAAGCGCGTGCCGACCCGCGCCGATCTCGATGCGGTCTCGCCCGACAACCCGGTCGTGCTGATCCGCGCCGGCGCGCATAGCGCGGTCGCCAACAGCATCGCGCTGAAGCTGGCGAAGATCGATCGCAACACCCCCGATCCCGATGGCGGCCTGATCGAGCGCGATGCGGCGGGCGAGCCCAACGGCATCGTGCGCGAACGCACCGATCTGATCCTGTCGCTGGTGCCGGCCGACACGCCCGAGCAGATGCGGCCGAGCTACATCGCCAGCCTGAAGCGCCTGTTGTCGCTGGGCATCACCAGCTTCATGGAAGCCTATGGCTCGATCGACGACGAGCCGGTGGGGAAGGGCGGTCTGCCCGCCGGCCAGCGCACCAAGACGATCGTGCCGTCCAGCCATACCTACAAGCAGTTCCGCTCGATCTACGAGGAGATCGGCGCCGATCTGCCGCGCGCCACGCTCTACATCGGCTATCCCGGTGCCGAGCGGCTGAAGGCTTTCCCCTATCGCACCGGGCACGGCGACGACCGGCTGAAGCTCGGCCCGATCGGCGAAACCCCGTTCGACGGCGGCTTCACCGGCCCCACCGCGCTCACCAAGGCGGACTACAAGGGGCAACCGGGTTTTCGCGGCACCGCCTTCATGACCGCGGATGCCGCGCGGGACATGGTCGCCACCTCGGCCGCGCTCGGTTGGCAGCTCGGCATCCATGCCATCGGCGACGCCGCGATCGAGACCGTCGCGCAGATCTATCACGACGAATTGGCCAAGCAGGCGCGGCCCGATCACCGCTGGTTCCTGTCGCATTTCACCATGCTCCCGTCCGACGCGACGATGGACATGATGGCGAAGGATCAGGTGTGGGCGGCCGCCCAGCCCAATTTCCTCTACAATCTGGCAGGCCGATATCGGCAGACGCTGGAGGGCGATGCGCTCACCCACATCAACCCCGTCGCCTCGCCGCTCAAGCACCATATCCACGTCGTGCTCGGCAGCGACAACCTGCCGATCGGCCCGATGGTCGGCCTCTATGCCGCGACCACGCGCAAGGATCCGCAGGGCCAGGTGATCGGCATCGAGGAAGCGATCAGCCGCCAGCAGGCGATCACGCTCTACACCCGCGAGGCGGCATGGCTGACCCGCGACGAGGCGAAGAAGGGATCGATCGAGCCCGGCAAGTTCGCCGACATGATCGTGCTTGATCGCGACCCGCTGACCGTGCCCGACGAGGAACTGCTGGCGACGCAGGTCGACCTCACGATCGTCGGCGGCAAGGCGGTCTACACCCGGGCGAAGTGACCGGCCGTTTGGGAGCCTGCGTCCTCAACCGTTCGTGTCGAGCGTAGTCGAGACACAGAGAGCAGGTGCCGAAACCAGGCGCTTGGCGGTTGAGGCCGGGGAGCGACGCGCCTAACGCTGCGCCTCCCATACTCGGAGCTCCGCATGGCCGATCCCGCCGCCCAACTGACCGAAAGACTGCTCCGCGATGCCGGCGTCGTGGAGGGCATGCGTGTCCTCGATGTGGGCTGCGGCCATGGCGATGTCGCGCTGATGCTCGCGCGGATCGTGGGGCCGGCGGGGCAGGTCGTCGCGGTCGATCGCGATCCCTGGCCGCTCGATATCGGCCGCAAGCGCGCGCATGAGGCCGGGCTGCGCAATGTCGTGTTCGAGCCCGGCGATCTGCTGCCCGGTTCGGGCGGAGATGGCGGAACAGAGCCGTTCGATGCCGTCGCCGGTCGACGCGTGCTGATGTACCAGCGCGACCGGGTGGCGGCGGTCGAAAGGCTGTCTGGCGCGCTTCGGCCGGGCGGGCTGCTGGTCTTCCAGGAACATGACTCGACGATCGGCCCCGGCCTGCGCCGGGCGATGCCCCTCCACGAGCAGGTCCATGGCTGGATCTGGGGCACCGTCGAGCGCGAGGGCGCGCATCTCCACACCGGCTTCGACCTGCACGAAGTGCTCACCCGCGCGGGTCTCGTCGTGGAGCGGGTGCGCGCCGAGGCGACCGTCCACATACCCGGATCGCGCAATCCGGTGGCCGATATCGTGATGCTGATGATGCCGCGCCTTGTCGGTCACGGCGTCGCGACCGAGGACGAGATCGACATCGATACGCTGGAGGATCGGCTCGCCGAGGAGCGCGCCACCACCGGCGCGACCTTCATCTGGGACATGGCCTTCGGGACCTGGGCGCGCAAGCCGGGATAGCCCGCGCGCCCTTTTGGTCCGGCTTTCAGCGCGTCACGGCTTGCGACTGTAGACCAGCTTGCCGCCCACGAAGGTCATGTCGACCTGGGTCTCCAGGATCTGCTCCTCCGGCACGGTCAGCACGTCGCGGTCCAGCACGATCATGTCCGCCAGCTTGCCGGCCTCCAGCGTGCCCTTGACGTCCTCTTCCCACGAGAGATAGGCGGTGTTCGCGGTGTAGAGCTGGATCGCCAGCTCGCGCGAGACCGCCTCTTCCGGCCCGTGCGCGCGTCCGCTCGGGCCCTTGCGGGTGATCGCGGAATACAGGCCGACCATCGGCCCGATCGGCAGGTTGTCGCTGGCGAAGGCCACGAAGATGCCGTGCTTCATCGGGGTCGCGACCGAATTGTTGTGCGCCAGCCGCTCCGGATCGAGCCACTGCTCGTACCGCCCTTCCAGATTGTAGAGGAAGTTCGGCTGCTGCGAGATCATGACGCCGTCGCGCGCCATCATCTTCATCGTGTCCTCGGGCGGCATGATCGTGAAATGGTCGATGAACCAACGCCGGTCCTTGCCCTGCCGGCCCGGGCCCTGGATCGAATTGAGCGCCTTGTCATAGGCATTGGCGGTCTGGACGATCGCCGCGTCGCCGATCGCGTGCAGCGCCATCTGCCAGCCGTTGCGCGCGCAATCGTCGACGATCGCCTGCAATTCGGCATCGGTGTAGCGGCCCTTGCCCCTGAAACCGGGCATGCCCTTGTAATCGACCATCAGCCACGCCGCCGGGCCGGTGAAGCCGCCGTCGACCGGGGTCTCGCCGATCCCGCCCAGGCGGACGCGGACGTCGCCGTCGCCGCTGCGCATCGGGAAGGCGGCCAGCCGCTCCGGCCCCGGATAGTTGATATAGGCGGTGACGCGCGGTAGGTCCGCGCCCATCTCGTCATAGATCCCGCGCAGGCGACGGAAGGTGAGCCCCGACCCCGGATTGGCGATGCCGCCCTTGCCGACCGGCTCGTCGTCGAGGTTTGTCGTGGCGTTGTGGAAGCTGGTGATGCCGAGCGGCAGCAGCGCCTTCATCGCGGAGATGAAGGTCGGGCGCAGCACTTCCCAGCTGTCGGCGGGAACGTGCTGGCGATAGAGGTCGCTGCGTTCGCGGATGACGCCGTTGGGCTCGCCCGCGGCGTCGCGCTCGATCACGCCGTCCTTGGGTTCGGGCGTGTTGCGGTCGATCTTGGCGATCTTGAGCGCGGCGCTGTTGCCGACGCTCGAATGCCCGCCTGCGCGCATCAGCATCACCGGATTGTTCGGCGCGGCGGCGTCCAGGTCGCCGCGCAGGGGCACGCGCTTCTCGGCCAGCTGCGCCTCGTCCCAGGCAGCGCCCGTGATCCATTCGCCCGGCCCGAGTTCCGCCGCTTTGGCGCGGATGCGGGCCTGCAGGTCGACGATCGACTTCACGCCCTTCATGTCGATCTGGCGCGGCGACATCGGATGCATGTGGACGTGCGTATCGTTGAAGCCGGGCATCAGCACGCGGCCCGCCAGGTCGACGCTGGTCGGCGCGGCATACGCCTGCCGAAGCTCCGGCCCGCCCACCGCGATGATCTTGCCGTTCTTCACCGCGACCGCCGAGGCGATGGAGAATTTCTTGTCCACCGTCAGGACCTTGCCGCCGTACAGGATCATGTCGGCGGGCTCGGCGGCGATGGCGGGGCCGGCCAGCGCCAGGCACAAAGCGGACCCCAGCAGCGAGCCGATCAGCCCGGCGTTCTTCGTGCGTCGCATGTATTCCCCCTGGATCGATCGCTTTTGTCTGCCCGTATTGGCGTGGGCCGGGCGTGGTGAAGTAAGGTGCTTAATCCCGCAATTCCGGTGCCCTGATGGCACCATCGTTCGATATCGGGGTCGAACGGTGCGTCGGACGCTGTGCCTTGGTGCCTCCTGCGCACCAAGGGGGCTGGCAATCGCACCTTCCTACAGGACGGCCTTCGTTGTTGCATCGCAATACGCCAAATGGCGGAGGGAACGTGGCCGGGCAGGGGGCCACGATCGGTTTTTCAGGGACGGCCCCGACCAGCGCGAAAGAACAGGCGCGGTAGGGGGCATCAATTAGAATGGGGGTCTTCGATGCGAAACATGCGATCCATGGGCTTGTTGTGCCGGGCAGGCGGTCTGGCGATGGCGGCGATGCTGGTCAGCCAGCCGGCTCCCGTGCTGGCCCAGAACGAGGCTGCGGCGGCGGAAGATATCGATGGCGACATCATCGTCACCGCAACGCGCAGCGCGCAGACGCTCTCGAAGGTTCCGATCAGCGTCGCGACGTTCACGAACGAGAAAATGGAACAACAGGGCATTCGTCAGTTCAGCGACGTCGTTCGTTTCACGCCGGGCCTGACGCTCAACGAGGACGCTTTCGGTGGCAACGATGTCTCCATTCGTGGCATCCGCTCGAACGCCGGCGCACCGACCACGGGTATCTACATCGATGACGTGCCGATCGCGCAGCGCTCGCTGGGCAGCACCGGCGCTATCTTCCCGATCGTTTTCGATCTCGACCGCATCGAAGTCCTGCGCGGCCCGCAGGGTACGCTGTTCGGATCGGGTTCCGAGGGCGGCACGATCCGCTTCATCCGCGCTCAGCCGGGGCTGACCGAATACTCCGGCTATTTCCGCGCCGAAGGCTCGATCATGCCGCATCACGGCGATAGCTACGAAATCGGTGGCGCGATCGGCGGTCCGATCATCACCGACAAGATCGGTTTCCGCGCCAGCGCCTATCACCGTCGCGACGGTGGCTGGATCGACAAGACGCCGGTAGGGGACTACTCGCTGGCTGGCGAGCCAGGTTCGCCCGAACGGGCCCTGGCGGCAAGGGGTGGCCTGATCGGCGACTCGATCATCTTCGCCCCCGGTGAGCCGACCGTAAAGGACTACAACCACAAGGACACGACCGCGCTGAGCGGCGCGTTGACCTTCGCGCCCACCGAAACGCTGACCATCACGCCGTCGATCTTCTATCAGCGGGAGCGCAACGGCGGCGTCAACCGCGGCATCTGGCTCGGCATGTCTGATCCTGGCAACAACAAGTTCGTGTTGGCGGATTTCTCTCCGGCTCCTGCCGATGGCGAGGAATTCGGGTCGCTCAACCTGCCCGATACCGAGCGGGGCGGCGCGAAGATGATCGTCGGGGCGATCGACGTCGAGTGGAACTTCGGTCCTGCCACGCTGTATTCGACCTCGTCCTACCTGCGGCAGACCCGCTTCCAGTATTACGACTACACCAATGGCTATCAAACCGCGTACATGCAGGAGATCGTGGCGCGTGAGGGTTCCAAGGGGCCCTCGTTGTCAACGGCGGAGCAGACCAGCTGGACGCAGGAAGTCCGTCTGCAGTCGGATAGCGATGGCCCGCTGAAGTGGGTCGTCGGCGGCTTCTATCAGCACAACAAGCAGCACAGCGCGCTCGCGATCGAGGTCAACACCTGGAAATATGCCGATAATTTCTTCGGCATTCCTGATACGATCGACCCGTTCGGTCCCGATTATCTCTATTCCGAACAGATGTGGGGCGCGCCGACCATCGGCGATTCGCTCGTCTATGACGGACATGACTGGGCGAAGGAGCGCCAGTTGGCCGGCTTTGCGCAGGTTGACTACGAGGTCGTCGATCGCCTCACCGTCACGGTGGGGGCGCGGTACTCGAAGAACTGGCTCGATTACGAACAGAGCCTGACGGGCCCTGAAAACAACCTCAACGCGCCCTACGGCTCGCCATGCACCACCACGGAAGGCTTCTGCGAATTCAACGGCGGCGGGGAATGGGCACCTGGCTATCCGGGTGGTTCGGTCAGCACGAAGGAAACTTCGTTTACGCCGAAGATCGGCCTGAGCTTCCAGGCTGACGATCGGAACCTGTATTATGTTTCTGCGTCCAAGGGCTTCCGTCCCGGCGGCGGTCAGATGTCTCTGCCCGGCGCGTGCAACGCGGACCTCATCATCATGGGCTATGTCGATAGCCAAGGCCGGGCGCAGACGCCGCTGACCTACGATTCGGATACGGTCTGGGCCTATGAGGCCGGCTTCAAGAGCCGCAGGGTGTTCGGTGCTCCCATCAACTTCGGGGCAAGCGCCTATGTGATCAAGTGGAAGAACATTCAGACCGCGCTCAGCGTGCCGACTTGCGGGTACAGCTTCGTCGACAACCTGTCGTCGGCCACGGTGCGCGGCTTCGACTTCGAACTCGAAGTCAAGCCGATCCAGGCGCTGACCTTCGCCTTGTCCGGCGGCTATACCGAGATGAAGCTCGATGACGCGCTGCTTGCCCCGGATGGCGGGGTTGTCGTCGCTGAAGGCGTTCCTGTTGCCGGTTCAGGGCCGAAGTGGCAGCTGATCGGTTCGGCTGATTTTGTTCAGCCGATCAACGACACGATGGAGTTCTACGCGCGCACCGACGTCACCTGGCAGGGCAAGACTCCACGTACCGGCATCCAGGTGCCCGGGGTCGTCAATTATGACCCGCTGCTCGCGCCGCCGGCAGCCTACACCTTGGTCAACGCGCGTTTGGGTCTTCGGCAGGGCAAGATCGATCTGTCGTTGTTTGCCAACAACCTGTTGAACAACAACAAGCTGCTGACCACGTCCCACGGCCGCAACCGACCGGTCTGGACGGGAACGGTCCTGCGGCCGCGCCAGATCGGTGTCACCGCAGCCTATCGGTTCTGATGACGATCCGGCCGCAGCGGTGTCCTCCGGGCACCGTTGCGGCCGGAGTTGACACCTTTTCGCTGGCCGGCCCGCGCGCTGCATTCATGGTGAAGCAAAGGCCGGCGGCGCAGGATCTGCGCCAGATTCGGGGGAAGATACGTGAAGAAATCCACCAGTTTGAAATGGTCGGCGGCGCTGGTTCTCGCGCTGGCGGCCGGGCTTCCCTCGGCTCCGGCCAATGCCGCGCCGAAATCGGCCGCTGCGGCCAAGCAGTGGAGCTATTTCGGCGGCAGCCACAAGTTCGATCGCTATTCGCCGCTCACGAAGATCGACGCCTCGAACGTAGGCAAGCTGGAGGTGCTGTGGACCCGCGACGCGGTGGATCAGTCGTTGCGCGACGCCTTCCCCGACGTCCAGCCCTCCGAATATCTGCGCGGCACCCCGATCATGGTCGATGGCGTGCTCTATTCCTCGAACGGCATCGGCCTGGTCGAGGCGTTCGATGCCGCCACCGGTGCGACCAAATGGGTCCAGCAGCCCTTCGCCGCCACGCTCAAGGAGGCGGCGGGCGTCAGCTCGCGCGGCGTCGAATACTGGCGCAAGGGTGACGAGGAGCGCATCTTCTCGGTGCGCGGCGAATATATCTACGCGATGGACGCGAAGACCGGAAAGCTGGTCGAGAGCTTCGGCGACAAGGGCCGCACCTCGCTCAACCGCAACACGCCCGATTCGGCGCCGTTCTTCGGCTTCAACGGCCCGATCATCGTCGCGGACGTGATCGTGATCGGCGGCAATGGCGGCGGCAAGGCCGGCGGCGGCTATGGCGACGGCGGTCCGACCAAGGAATCGACGCCGGAGAACATCCGCGGCTATGACGCGGTCACCGGCAAGCTGCTGTGGACCTTCGACATCCTGCCCAAGCCCGGCACCCCCGGCGCGGAAACCTGGAAGGACGGATCGGGGGCCTATGTCGGCAACATGGGCGCCTGGGCGCCGCTCGCGGCCGATGACGAGACCGGGCTGGTCTATGTCCCGCTGACCGCCCCGACCAACTCCTATTACGGCGGCCATCGCCCCGGCGACAATCTCTATGCCGACAGCCTGGTCGTGCTCGATGCCAAGACCGGCAAGCTCGCCTGGCATTACCAGATGGTCCATCATGACGTCTGGGATTACGACAACGCCTCGCCGCCCACGCTGGGCGACATCAAGGTCGGCGGCAAGACGATCAAGGCGGTGATCCAGCCGAACAAGACCGGTTTCCTCTTCGTCTTCGATCGCAAGACCGGCAAGCCGGTGTGGCCGATCGACGAGCGGCCGGTGTCGACCTCGTCGGTGCCGGGCGAGCATCTCTCGCCGACCCAGCCTTTCCCGTCGAAGCCGGAGCCGTTCGATCGGCAGGGCCTGACCGAGGACGACCTGATCGACTTCACGCCCGAGATCCGGGCCGAGGCCAAGGCCTATGCCGATCAGTATCACTATGGCCCGCTGTTCACCGCGCCCTCGGTGCTCGACGAGCGCGAGGGCGGCAAGAAGGGCTCGCTGCTGGTTCCCGGCGCCTGGGGTTCGGGCAACTGGAACATGGGCGCGTTCGATCCCGAGAC